>JAABUR0100000506.1_pt1 | contig 84762 bp, 84 predicted proteins | sample 5560091 | NCBI WGS metagenome assembly JAABUR01 (sample SAMN10711879, study PRJNA513375) | rock metagenome | isolation source: Antarctica rocks | place: Antarctica: Victoria Land, University Valley sud | reverse complement strand
AGGCCGGGGCGACCCAAAACCGTATGAGTTCCTTCGTGGACGGACTGGTAGAGCGCGGGCACCAGGTGACGGTGGTTTGCGAGCAGCCGTGTCACCCGGGTGGCGTATTCCGCCCGGGATACGGGCGGCGACCCATGGTGACCGAGCGCGCGCCCAACCGCACCGTCCGCCGGCTTTGGGTAGCGGCCTCTCCCGAGAAGACCACCGCTCGCCGCCTGGCCTTCTACGCCACGTTTGCCGCCGGTGCGGGGGCCACGGTGCTGCTCGGCCCCCGGCCCGATGTGATCCTGGCGACCTCGCCACCGCTCCCCGGCGTGCTTGCCGCCGCGGCGGCCGCAAGAGTGAGACGCATCCCCGTGGTCATCGACGTAAGGGACATTTGGCCCGCGGCCGCCGAAGCGCTCGGCGAGCTGAGCAACCCCCACCTGCTGTCCCTCTTCGAGCGGGCGGAACGCTGGCTCTACCGGCTGGCGAGGAGGGTGACGGTGACCACACGACCCTTCTCAAGGCACGTTGATTCGGTTGCCGGTCGGCAAGTGAGCGTGCACGTGCCGAACGGTGCGCTCGATGAGCTGGTGGAGCTCCCGAACAGGAAGCTACCGGCCGAGGCACTTTTCACCGTGGGCTACGCGGGCAATATGGGCATCGCCCAAGGTCTCGGCATCGTGCTCGATGCCGCCGAGCGGCTGCGGGGGGAGCCCCTGCGATTCGTGCTAGTCGGCGACGGTCCGCTGGCCTCTGAGCTGCGCGAGGAGGCCGCCCGGCGCGGACTGGAGAACGTGGAGTTCCGGCCTGCAATTCCGGTGGCCGACGTGGCCACCTTTCTCCAGTCCTGTCATGCACTGCTCGTACCCCTGCGTGACCACCCCCTGTTCAACGACTTCATTCCGTCGAAGCTTTACGACGCGATGGCCGTCGGACGGCCCGCAGTGGTGGCGGCCCGGGGCGAGGCCCCCGCGCTGGTTGAGGAGACAGGGGCCGGCGTAGTGGTGGCACCCGAGGACGGCGACGCCCTGGCCGCGGCCGTACGTGACCTCGCCGCCGAGCCGGAGCGCGCTCGCGACCTGGGGCAGTCGGGTAGGACGGCTGCGCGCGGGCTGGCGCGGTCGCGCCAAATCTGCAAGCTCGAGGCGCTGCTTCAGGAGGCGGCCGGGCTCGGTTCCGGCGAGCGATCGGCATGATGCCCTGAGATGTGTGGAATCGTCGGAGTCTTCGGTCACAGGGGCCATGAGGTGGAGCCGGGTCTGGTAGAGCGGATGCGCGACACCATGGCCCATCGGGGTCCTGACGATGCCGGGGTCTGGCGATCCGAGTCCCTGGACGTCGTGCTGGGTCACCGCCGGCTATCAATCATCGACCTGAGCCCTTCCGGTCGCGCGCCCATGGCCAACGAAGACGGCAGCGTGCAGGTGACGTTCAACGGGGAGATCTACAACCACGCTGACCTTCGCCACCACCTGAAAGGCAGGGGCCACCGTTTTCGCTCTGGGTGCGACACCGAGGTGCTGGTGCACCTATATGAGGAATACGGGGACCGGATGGTCGAGCACCTGATCGGAATGTTTGCCTTCGTTATCTGGGACGAGCGCCGGCAGCGGATGCTGGCGGCCCGTGATCGTATGGGCATCAAACCGCTGTACTTCGTCGATGACGGCCGGCGGTTCGCCTTCGCCTCAGAGATCAAGGCGTTGTTGCCTGTCCTGCCCCGCCGCGATGTCGACCCCGTGGCCCTCTCGCACTATCTGACCTTCGTAGCGGTGCCGCCTCCGCGGACCCTTTTCGCGGGCGTCTCGAAGCTGGCGCCGGCGAGCACCATGGTGGTCGACCGTGGCGGGTTGAAGCCGCCGCAGCGTTACTGGGATCCCCTGCGGAACCGGGCCGAGGTTGGCTCCGGCGCGGATTGGGAACGCGAGGTCCGGACTCGACTCGAGCGCTCCATCGACCGGCGGATGATGAGCGACGTGCCGGTTGGCGTGTTCCTCTCGGGCGGCGTCGACTCCTCGACCAATGTCGCGCTGATGAGCCGGCTGGTGGACGACCCAATCAACACCTTCTCGATCGGCTTCCACGGAGCCGAGGAATTCAACGAGTTCAGGTGGGCCCGAGAGGTCGCCGAGAGATTCGAGACCAACCACCACGAGGTGATGATTGACCACCAGGACCTGTGGAACTTCCTGCCGGACCTCGTCTTCCACCAAGACGAGCCGATCGCGGATCCCGTATGCGTGCCGCTCTATTTCGTGGCGAAGCTGGCCAAGGAGAGCGGAGTGACCGTCGTGCATGTGGGGGAGGGAGCCGACGAACTGTTCTCCGGCTACGCCACCTACGTGCAGGCTCATGGCATCGCCACGAAGCAGTGGCCCCGACTGCGAGGTCTACCCCGTCCAATACGTCAGGGGCTGGCCGCGGCCGGATCCGCCGCGCTGCGCGTCCGACCCGACCGGGAGGTCCAGGTTGAGGCCCTGAAGCGCGCCTCGCAGGTGGACGGCAGACTCTGGTGGGGCGGCGCCGTCGCCTTCTATGAGCGGGGCTTCGACCGACTGACCACCCCGGAGTTGCGGCGAGACCTGAATGGGGACAGCCCGAGCGAGGTGGTGGCAGGGATCGCCGAGGACGCCGACCGGTTCGGAGCCCGGGACGATCTCGACCGGCTGATCTACCAGGACCTGCGCCTGCGTCTGCCCGAGCTGCTGTTGATGCGGGTGGACAAGCTCACGATGGCCAATTCCATCGAGGCGCGGGTACCCTTCCTCGACCACGAGCTGGTCGAGCTGGCCATGTCGGTGCCAGCCGAAGAGAAGGTCCGCGACGGGATCGGCAAGCACGTGCTCAAACGTGCTGTGTCAGACCTACTCGACGACGAACTCGTATGGCGGCCCAAGCAGGGCTTCGGCACCCCGGTGTCGCAGTGGTTCCGAGCAGAGTTGGGCGACCAGCTCGAACACCAGCTGGCCCACGGCGCGATCAACGAACTCGGCTACCTCGACCCGGACACGGTCACTCACATCCTCGACCTTCACCGTTCGGGTCGGGCGGAGCGATCCTTTCAGCTGTGGAACGTGCTGAACCTGTCCGCCTGGTTCGACTACTGGATCGCAGGCCAAGAGCCCGCTCTTGCATGAGGACCGAGCTGCTAACCGTCGTCGGCGCGCGACCCAACTTCGTGAAGGTGGCACCGGTGATCCACGCTTTCGAGCGGATGCGCACCGTGTCCGTGCGGGTGCTGAATACCGGGCAGCACTACGACGAGAGGCTCGCGGGTTCTTTCCTCGAGCGGCTGCGCTTCCCGCCGGTGGACTTCGCGCTCGGGGTGGGCTCGGGTACACACGCCGAGCAGACCGCCGCGGTGATGCTCGGCGTGGAGCGCGTGCTGTCGGAGCACTCCTTTGCCGGTGTGCTGGTGGCCGGCGACGTGAACTCCACGATGGCCGCCGCACTGGCGGCCGCGAAGCTGGGGGTGCCGGTCGCGCATCTCGAGGCCGGCCTGCGCTCCGGTGATCGTGAAATGCCGGAGGAGATCAACCGTCTTGTAACCGACCGGGTTGCCGACCTTCTGCTCTGCCATTCCGAGGAGGCCCTGGAGAACCTCGCCCACGAGGGTGTCCCTCCGGGTCAGGTGGAACTGGTGGGCAACACCATGATCGACAGTCTGTTCGATCTGCTTCCCGCCGCCCGGGAGTCGACGGTTCTGGATCGTCTCGGACTGGACTGTCGTGGTTTCGTCTTGGTCACCCTCCACCGCCCCTCGCTGGTCGACGACCCCGAGCAGCTCGGACACGTCCTGCGCGTGCTGCGTCAGCTCGCTCGGCGGCTTCCGGTGGTTCTTCCGCTGCACCCCCGCACCCGGGCGCGCCTCAGCGGCGCCGAGCACCCGCTCAAGGGATTGGTCGCGCTGGAGCCCCTCGATTACCTCGACTTCATCGCCCTCGAGGCGGCGGCCCGGATGGTGATCACCGACTCGGGTGGAGTCCAGGAGGAGACCTCTGCCCTTGGGGTGTCCTGCATCACCTATCGGACGACCACGGAGCGCCCGGTCACTATCACCCACGGTACCAACCGCCTGGTAGGGGTGGATGCCGGGGCCCTAGGCCGGGCATGCGAGGAGATGCTGGATACTGAGCCGCGGTCAGCACCGGCGCCGAAGATCCCGCTGTGGGACGGACGCGCGGGTGACCGCGCGGCGGCGGCCATCGCTACGTGGCTGCTCAGTGCGGCTCCAGCCGAACCGGCGGGCCCGCTGCCGGCTGGATGACCACCGTGGCGCCATCAACACTGACCTGTAGCTCGGGGCGCGCAATCGACCAGCCGAAGGGCCGGCCGGGCTCCACCCGGCCGGCCGTCTCTGCCACGGCGATGGGCACCGTGCGTCCGAGGTAGGGAGAACGCGCGCCGGCCAATGTCGTGGCCGCTGCATTCCGTGGCAGCGGTCGCAGGAGCAAGCCGTCCGGAAGCGCCTCGAAGGGCCGCTCTACCGTCTCCGCAAAGTGCAGCCGGCTGCGCACCTCGTGGGGCTGCGCGCACAGCAGCCGGTCGACTACTACGGCGCCGCTGCACCCCAGCCACACGAGCGTGCGCTGGTGGATCACCGGGTCGTCAAGGTGGCGATAGCCGTCGTGCGAGCTGCGTACCACCACGGCATTCTCGAGGTGCTCGATTGAAGCGCGCTCGACCCGCGGCATGAACGCCGCACGAAAGGGGCCCCAGAGCTCGCATTGATCCCGCCCGTCGACCTGCACGGTGTTGTGAGCCGCGGTCGAGCGAAACCGCAACCGGTCGGGCCCGGCGTACGCCCCGCTGCCGCAGTCGACGATCAGCGGGTTCCCTTCCGCCCACATCGTGATCGCCAGGGCGTCCGCATGTGCATGGGCCGGCAGGTGGGGAGGGGCCAACGGGCCGGCGTCGAGGATCACCTGGCTGTCACGGTCTCGAAGCACGACGTAGCCGCTGTCGGCGAGGTGGGCAAAGGCTTGCGTGGCCGGCTGGGGGACCGGTGGTCCGTCCCATCCGTCGTTGAGGGGCGGAACATCGCCGGCGGGCCCGGCAATGCTCCGCAGCCACCGATCCATGTCCTCGATCGCCCGATCAAGCCAGGGCGGCGAGAGCGCCTCCGCGTGAATGAGCGCGGTTCGGGCGACAAGCAGGTCCCCGAGCACCAGCCGGTGATAGGAGGGACTCCGCTCCTCGTGGCCGCCATCGGCCAGGATCTGCGCGGCCAGCTGGCGCTCGAGCAGACGCAGCCCGCGTCGTGTGTGTCCGGCGTCTTCGAGGCAGACGCCCGCCACGACTAGGGCCGTGGCGTTTCGGAGTACATGGTTGCCGCCGATGTCCTGCTCAACTGAACGCGTCAGCAGCCGCGCCTGGCGTGATAGCGATCTCAGCAAGGCCGGGCGGAGAGCGGTGAGCCAGCCTTCGCGCGAGAGGGCGGCGCACCATGCGACGATGCGGCCGCTCATCGGGTACGGGTGCCACGCCGGAAGGGCCGGGCGCCCGAAGATGTCCAGCCAGTTGGCCACTACGGCCTCCCAGTAACGATCGCCGGCCTCCGACGGGGGGCCGGATGCATAGCGGGCCAGCTCCGCGAACCCGTGCAGATGGAACAGGAACAACAGGCCATCGCGGGGATCGGTCCAGTACCGCGGCGCTCCCCATGTCCTCTCGGCGCCGACCGCTCGGTAGACGCCGTCAAGGTGGGGCGGGGGCTGCTGGCCGGAGCTCGGGGCCGCCTCGACACCGAGGCCAAGGGCGGCTCCCCTCCATCGCTGCGGCGTGGCGCGCGCGGTTCCGACGGCCAACATGCGCACCGGTACCACCCGTCGCAGGCGGTGCGCGAGCTGACCGGGCCGCATGTGGACCAGTGCGTCGAGGTAGTGACTCCGGTGCCGCCACATGTGGCCTAACATCATCGCGGGGCTGCGGGAAGGTTCACCAGGGAGGAGTAAACCGTTGCGATTCCTAGTCACCGGCGGAGCCGGGTTCATCGGCTCCCATCTAGCGGACGAGCTGCTCAAGCGGGGCCATTGCGTCCACGTTCTAGACGACCTGTCGACCGGGTCGATCGAGAACATCCGCCACCTGAAGGGCAACGCCCACTTCTCCTACACGATCGAGTCGGCGGCCAGCCCAGGGGTGGTCGCTGAGCTCGTGGACGAGGCCGACGTCGTCTACCACCTGGCCGCCGCAGTGGGCGTAGAGCTGATCGTCGAGAGCCCCGTGCGCACCATCGAGACCAACGTGCACTGCACGGAGATCGTGCTGATGCAGGCCAACAAGAAGAAGAAGCCCGTCTTCATCGCTTCCACCAGCGAGGTCTACGGGAAGGGCGAGAAGCTCCCGTTTCGGGAGGACGGCGACCTGCTCCTCGGCCCGACCGACATTGGGCGCTGGGCCTACGCCTGCTCGAAGGCGCTGGACGAGTACCTGGGCCTCGCCTATCACAAGGAGAAGCAGCTCCCGGTGGTGGTCGGTCGGCTGTTCAATACGGTGGGGCCCCGCCAGACCGGGCGCTACGGCATGGTCGTGCCTGGCTTCGTTCGCCAGGCGCTCGCCGGCAACCCGATCACCGTCTACGGGGATGGCACCCAGCGGCGCTGCTTCTGCCATGTCGAGGACGTGGTCAGGGCACTTTGCGACCTGATGCTCACGGATGACGTCTACGGCCAGGTCTTCAACATCGGCTCCACGGAGGAGATCTCGATTCGCGACCTCGCTGAGCGCGTGCGCGAGGCCGCGGAGTCGGACTCTCAGATCGACATCGTGGCCTACGAGGATGCCTACGAGCCCGGCTTCGAGGACATGCCTCGCCGCATACCCGACATCGCGAAGATCGAGGCCACCATCGGCTGGCGCCCAACCCGGGACCTCGCCGGCATCCTCGCCGACGTGGTTCGCAGCGAGCGCGAAGCCGGGACCGACGTGTTCGCTGCCGGGATCGCCTGATGGCCCTCGGAGGCCCACGTGCCCGATGAAGCGCGGCTGATCCTCGCGTTCGCGCTCGCTCTCGCGGCCGCGTTCGCCGCCACGCCGGTCGCGATCGCGGTCGCGGAGCGCACCGCCTTTCAAGACAAGCCGGTCGGCTACAAGGGCCACGGGGCGCCCACGCCCTACCTCGGCGGCGCGGCGGTGGTGGTGGCTTTCCTGCTCGCCGGCCTGGTCGCCGGCGGCGAGCTGTCGCGGCTGTCGCCGATAGTCGTTTGCGCGTTCGGGATGTGGTGCCTGGGCACACTCGACGACCGCATCGCGCTCTCGCCGGCCCTGCGACTGACGGCGGAGTTCGCCGCCGCCTCGAGCCTCTTTGTGCTTGGCCTCGGCTGGTCTGTCTTCGACGCAGCGCTGCCCGACCTCATGCTCACCAACCTGTGGGTAGTTGGCCTGGCCAACGCCTTCAACCTGATGGACAACATGGACGGCGCGGCCGCCACCGTCGGGGCGGTGAGCGCCATGGCTACGGCGGTGCTTGCGCTGATAGGGGGCGACGTCGCGCTCGCGGTCATCTGCGTCGGGCTGTCCGGCGCCTGCCTGGGCTTTCTCCCCTACAACCTGGCCGGGCCGGCGCGGATCTTCCTCGGGGACGGGGGAAGCCTGCCGATCGGCTTCGTGGTGGCGGCGGGGATCATGGCCCTGCCCGACCACGGCGACCTCGGCTGGACGCGACCGCTCGCCGCCGTGATCCTGGCGGGGCTGCCGGTGGTAGACACCGCGCTGGTGATGATCTCCCGCCGAAGGGCGGGCATCCCCCTTCTGACTGGCGGTCGTGACCACCTGACCCACCGGCTGGCCAGCCGCCTTCGCAGCCCGCGGCGGGTGGCCCTGGCGCTGGGCTGCACGCAGGCGCTGCTCGGCGCGGTGGCGATTGGCGTGGTGCAGCTCGGCGAAGGGTCGGTCGTCTCGGCCTGGGCCACCTGGTTCATTGCGGCCACGGCGGCGGTCGTGCTGCTGGAGACGGCCGCGTGGGCGCCCGTCCGGGAGCCGCTGCCCGAGCCTGACCCGCCGGCTCGCACCGGCTCGGTCGCCGCTTCGGGCGATTCCCCAAAGCGGGGCTCGCCGAGCCTCGTCGAAGGCGAGGTGATCGTCTTCGTCACGCTCGCCTGCGGGCTCAGCCCCGCGCTTTACGGCTTCTACAGCCTGTCGGTGTGGGGGCCGATCGCGCTCTTCCTGCTGGCCGCGCTGCTCGGGCTCGTGATTGCTCGTCCCGCCAATCCGCGCCCTGCGGCGCTCGTCGCGGTGGGCGGCTTGGCGGCCCTCTGGCTGTGGTCGCTCGCATCGACCGGCTGGTCGGAGTCGGCCGACCAGGCGCTGGTCGAGTCCAACAGGTGGATGCTCTACGCGGCGCTGTTCGCGATCCTGGTGTTGCTGCTGCGAGACGACCGGCTGAGCCGGCTGCTCCTGGGCTCGGCCACGCTTGCGGTCGTGGCCTTCGGGGCCTACCTCGCCGTGCGCCTGCTGGGCCCGGACGGCAACTCGCTGTTCCTGGCCAACCGCCTGCACGAACCGCTCGGCTACGTGAACGGCCAGGCCGGCTACCTGCTCCTCGCGCTGTGGCCGCTCGTCGCCGTCGCGGAGCGCTCCCGCAACCACCTGCTGGCGGGCGCCGCAATTGCCGCCGCGACCGCGCTCGTCGGGCTGGCCGTGCTCGGGCAGACGCGCGCCATCGTGCCGGCCCTCGTGGTGAGCGCCCTAGTGCTGGTGGTGGCGCTGCCGGGCAGGGCGGCCCGCCTGTGGGCGCTCGTCGCGGTCGCGGCGGGTGTCGCCCTGGCGGCGGGTCCGCTCGTGGATGTCTTCGACAGCGGGGGAGCGTTCGGGACCCCGAATACCCAGACGCTGCGCACCGGCGTGCTCACCCTGCTCGCCGTGTCGGCCGCGGTGGGCGCGGTCTGGGCGGGGCTGCGTTGGCTCGTCGGGCGCTCTTCCGAGCGCGTGGGCCCGCGGCGCCTGGCCGTGGCGTCGACGGCCGGGCTGCTCGTGCTCGCGATGGTGGTAAGCGTTGCCGGTCTGGCGGCCGTGGGTAATCCGGTCGACCGAGTTCGCGAAGAGGCCCGCGCCTTCAAGAACCTAGGTGTGGGGGCTACCCCGGAGTCGCGCTCCCGCTTCACATCCGGTGGCGGCAACCGCTACGACTACTGGCGGGTTGCCGCCGGCCAGTTCGAGTCTGAGCCGATCCGGGGGCTGGGCGCCGGCAACTACGACCGCACCTACTTCCTCGAGCGCGACACCTCCGAGGACATCCGCCAGCCCCACAGCCTGCCTTTGCAGACCCTGGCCGAGCTGGGCCTGGTGGGCGGGGCCGCCTTGCTGCTCTTCCTCGGCGCGATTCTCGCCGGCTTCGTGCGGCGCGCCCGCCGGGCCCGCACGAGCTCGGAGGATCTCGCCCTTGCCGTGGCCGGCGGCGGCATGTTCCTTGTCTGGCTGGTGCACACGAGCGTCGACTGGCTGCACCTGATCCCCGGCGTGACCGGTATCGCGCTGTGCGGAGCCGCGGCGCTCGTCGCGCCATGGAAGCCCCCACGAGAGGCCGGGGGCGCACGTTCCCGGCTACGGCTGGCGACCATCGTGGTCTGCGGGCTGGTGGTGCTCGTCGGAGCGACGCTGGTCGGCCGCGCCGCGCTGGCCGACAAGTACAGCTCCGATTCACAGGCGAGCGTGGCCGACGATCCCCGTCGCGCGCTGGAGCAGGCGGAGGACTTCCTGGCGCTCAACGACGAGTCGCTGCCGGCCTATTACGCCAAGGCCTCGGCACTCGCCCGCTTGAAGGACTACGGCGGAGCCCGCGCTGCCCTGGGCGAGGCCACCCGGCGCGAGCCGCATGACTTCGTGACCTGGGCCCTGCTCGGCGACCTGGCGGTGCGCCGGGGGGACCTGGCGCAGGCCCGCCGCGATTATGGCCGCGCCTCGGCGTTGAACCCGCGGGAAGCTGGACTAAAGGCGCTGGCGAAGAACCCACGGGCGGGACTGCCCCAGTAGTCCGCAACAGCGACGCCGGCGCGCGGAGAAAGGTAAGACCGAAGGTCGCTCCCTGGATCGGGGTCAAAGTGAGCATGTCCGCAAGGGGGTTCTGGGTGTGGCCAGCGACGAGTTCGACCGGCGCCGTCACCTTGTGGCGTCCCTCCCGGCGACGATCCTCCGTGAAGGGCGTCTGATCTATGGAGGCTGATCCCCAGCGGGTGGCGGACACTCGGGACTGGCTATCGCCTGCTCGTGGCGGCGCGGCGGGGGCAGCGTCCGTGCAGCCACGGCGGCCTCGGTCGGGTCGCTTCGAGCGAACTGTCACCCGTTCCGCGCGGGGCTCCTATAGTGGGGGAATCGCTGGCAGGGAAATCCTCGAGAGATGAAGGCGCGACACCGCGGCGCTGTCGCCTTGGCCCTGGCTCTCCTGGCTTGCTCGTTGACGCCCGCTGGAGCCCCCGCTGCAGAGAAGGCGATCTGGGGGCCGGCGAAGATGCCCGGCGGCGGTTCTCCATTTCCCGTATACAGACGGCTGGGGGTGGACACGCTCCAGCTCTCGGTCAACTTCGCGAGTGTCGCCCCCACGCGGCCGGCGAACCCCACCGACCCCGGCGATCCCGCCTACCGCTGGCCCGAGGTGCTCGACGCCCAGGTGCGGCAGGCCGTTCGCTACGACATCAACCCTGCGCTGCTGGTGATCACTTCGCCGGCCTGGGCCAACGGCGGCCGCCCCACCAACCACGCTCCGCGCCCTCGGGCGTTCGCCGACTTTCTGACTGCGGCGAGTCGCAGATACCCCGCCGTCCGGCGGTGGATGATCTGGGGAGAGCCCAATCGGGGGGCCAACTTCCGGCCCAATAAGAAGCAGAGCCCGGTTGGGGCACGCGCCTACGCGCGGATCCTCGACAGCGCGTATGTAGCACTGAAGAAGGTTTCACGTCAGAACATAGTGATCGGAGGGATGACTTGGACGGCCGGCTTGGTCAAGCCCGCGCGCTGGCTACAGTACATGCGCCTCCCGGACGGTCGGCCGCCCAGGCTCGACTGGTACGGCCACAACCCCTTCCCGTTCCGCTTCCCGGATCTCAGCGAGCTGCCGCTCGCGGGCGGCTACCGGGACATCAGCGACCTGGACACCCTGCAAAAGGAACTGCGTCGCGTGTATGCGCGGAAGTGCACCCGAGCCGAGCGACGGCGAGGGATCACGCGCTGCGGTCGGCGCCCGCGCTTGTGGCTGTCTGAGTTCACCATCCAGTCCGATCATGGGTCGAGAAGCTTCGCGCTCGTCGTTTCCCGGGCGGAGCAGGCGCTCTGGCTGCGAGCTGCTTACCGCATCGCGGACCAGCTCCCGTCAGTTGCCGGCTTGGGCTGGTTCAGGCTGCTCGACGAGCCCGAGGGGCCCCTGAACGAACATTGGGGCCTGCTCACCGATCTGGGGAAGATGAAGCCGTCCGGGGACGCGTACCTGCGCGCTCCGGCGGTGCGCTTCCGCCCGCGGGTGGCTGCTGCCGCGACGCTCGCGCGAGCCGGTCTGGCACGACGGGGCTTGCTCGTGTCCGTGCGCCCCCGAGCCGCGGGCACGGTAAAGGTGACCCTCCGGTCTACCCGCGAGTCGGACAGGGTGGTCAGATCGCGGCCGGCGAGGCCCGGCCAGACCATCCGCTTCCGCCTTCGTCTGCCCCGGCCGCAGTCCGGCGCCTTCGTCTTGACCGTCCAGGCGTCGCGGGGTGAAACCGTTCGGCGCGCGATCACCGTTCGCTGACTGGCGCCGCAGCGGGGGATTCCCTTGCGGCTACGGCGTCTTGGCGCTCTTCTCGAACTGGTCCAGTAGCTGGAAGAGCTCCTTGGCTTCCCAGGTGTCGCCCTTCCTGGTGCTCTCGTGTCGGGTCACGACATCAGCGGACTCAAGCTGCTTCAGCCCTCGTAGAGCAGCCGGATTGGACCTTCCGGTCAGCTTCTCCACGACCTTGACCGTGATGTACGGGTGAGAGGGCAGGTGGCCGATGATGGCGAGCGATGCCGCGTCGCTTCTGACCGCGCCAAGTCTCACTTTCCACTTGGCCTGAAGGTCGAACACGGACTGAGAAAAGTCAGCAGCTTTCGCCGCCGCGCGCTCGAGCGTCCGTGCGAATTGCTCTACCCACAGGTCGACTCTGCCCACTTGGAAGTTCGTAAGGCCCGCAATATAGGCATCCTTGTTCGCGCCGAGTACGAGGCTGATCGGCGGGACGTAACGCTCGGCGAGTCCGCGCTTCTGAAGCATCACGTGGATCAGGCACCGTCCCACCCGGCCGTTTCCGTCGCCGAAGGGGTGAATGAGCTCGAACTGAGCGTGCGCCATCGCCGCCTGCACTACCGGTGAGAGGTCGTCGCGGTTCATGAACGCGCATAGGTCGTCTATCAGCGGCCGCACCTGCTCGTGCGGCGGTCCGACGTAGTCCGCCTCCGGCGGCGCAGCGCCACCTATCCAGCCCTGCTCTTCGCGGAACCGGCCGGCGATCCTGTCGAGCGGTGCGACGATCGCCAGCGCTCTGTGAATCGCCTCGATGGCCTCCGCCGTGATCGGATCTGCGGTGTTCCCGATATGGACCGCCTCTTCCATCGCCATCATGTTGGCCAAGATTTCCTGCGCCCTATAGTCGTCGTGACCCTCGAGAGCGGCACGGGCCAGCTTGCGGTGCGACAGGCTCAGCCCCTCGATCTCCGACGAAGCCAAGGCTTCAGAACGAAGCAGCTGACGAGCAAGGCCTTCAAGCGACGTCAACCTTGTGGCGCTCTGGTTCAGCTCGCGCACAGCGACGCTGGCCCGCTCAGCCAGAGCCGAGGTCGCCGAGGATAGGCGCGGCTCCTCCTGAGCGAGCCTCGCCGGGATGAACGCTTGGTACTCGGCCGCGGCCGAGCGCCGTCCTGTACTACGCGCGAGATCAGGGGCCCAGTGGCCAGTGACGAACTGTCCGCGCCCTGCTCCACGAGCCATTTCAGGTGTCCTCGTAAAGTTGCCGACTGCGCACGGTCCTCTAACTATAAGGTCCTAAAGTTAGAACATCGCCGTAACGCTCTAACTTTGCGCGTAACGCCCAGCCAGCGCTGCAGCGCTGGCCTCGGGCAGGACGCCCTACCTTTCGAGGATGGCCTGCGCGAACGCGACCAACGCCCGTGCCTGTCTCAGCGAGGCCAGCAGGCGTTGCCCTCCCAGATCCGAACGCCGTACTGCGCCTCGAGGGCGCCACCCCTCAGCGCACCGCCGCCTGGCTCACAACGCCCGCCACCTCCTGCCACCACGCCCGCGCGGGCCCCGCCTCGGCCCGCCGAATGCGGTCGCGGCAATAGCGATACAGCTGGCGCTGGCCGCCGGTGGCCACCACCCCGTCGCCGGTGACCGCGAAGCGCCCGTCGGCCAGCAGGACGAGGGCGCCCGGCTCGTCGCGGCGGGTGCGCAGGCGCCGCAGCACCTCCGCGCCCTCCAGCCGCACGGGAGCCCCGGGGTCTCCCTGCTCGGCGCGCCACGGCTTGACGGTGAAGATCGGCGAGCGCCCGGCGAATGAGGGCAGAGCGGCCTCGGGCTCCTCCAGGGGACCGCTCCGCCAGCGCACGAACAGGCCCTCCACCTCCTGCCGCGCGGGCTCGCGGACCAGGATGTGCAGACGGTCCCCGGCGTCGATCTCAGTCGATCCGCGGGGTAGCAGCGCCTCGTGGCCGCGCACGATGATGCTCACCAGAGCGTCGCGCGGGAGCTGGAGCTGGTTGACCACCCGTTCGTGATGTGGTGCCTCGGAACGGTTGACGACACAGGGACACGATCGTCCTCGCGGGGTCGGAGGGGGCGAGCTGGGCGGAGCTTCAAGGCGCAATCGTGAGGGTGAGCGTATCGCCTGGCGACTGTCGGCCGCGGGCGAGCAGCAGCTCGCGCAGCGCATCGCAGACGTTCTCGCGTGCTTCATCGCGCGTGCGTCCCTGGCTAAAAAGCACCGGGAACCTGCGTAATGCTGGCCATGACCCAGCCCTCGCCGGCGTCGGAGTAGACAACGTCGACGGGGAAGCTCAGTGCGTCGCTCATAGCGATCACGCTAGAGCACGGGTCCGCCACCCAGGAGTCGAAAGCGAACCATTGGAGACGGCAGAGATCACAGGCCCACGAGCCTTCGCCAGCGGGCGATGCCCCCGGCGCGGCTTGCCGCGGCGTAGAGGGCGCCTTGGCCGCGGGACCTGAACTCCGCCGGGGACGGCCAGTCGCGGCGCCCGCCGATGAAGGTGCGGAGTCTACGTAGCCAGGGTCTATCTACCGCATAGAAGCGAATAGATTTCCGCTCCCTCTGCGCCGTTACGCGCATACCTACCGGAGAGGAGCGGCGTATCGACCTGGGCCCCTTCACGCGGCGCTGCGCCCCAGGGCGCATAATTGGCGCATGGCGACGGCTGCCGAGAGCTCGCTCTCCCGGGCCGAGCGGCGCACGCTCGATCGGCTGACGGCTGCGCTCGAGTCAGCGTTGGGTGAGGATCTGCTGGCTCTGTGGCTGTTCGGTTCCAAGGCGCGGGGGGAGCCGGCCGGGCCGGAGACCGACATCGACCTGGTCCTCGTGACTCGTCGCGGGAGCAGGGAGGACGGCGAGCTGGTGCGGCGGCTGCTGGAGCGGGCCGCCGGGGCCGAGGGCACATTCCCTCTTGCCTTTCAGACGATCCTCCATACCCCGGAAGAGGTAGCCGAGCGCCGGGCAAAGGACACCTTCTTCATGCGGGAAGTCGACCGGGGCAAGATCGTCCTCGCCGGGTCCGAGGGGGACGAGTTCGGCGAGCGGATCGCCTTCACCAGGCGTGGGCCCGGCGAAAGAGGCGGCGTGAGGGCGCGCTCGAAGGACTACCTCACCGACGCGCGTGAGTGCCTGGCCGCGGCGAAGGTCACCCTCGACAGGGAACTACCATCGCGGACGATCAGCGAGGCGTACTACTCGATGTTCTTCGCCGCCAGGACGGCGCTCAGCGAGGAGGACGTGTTCGCACGAACTCACGCGGGCGTGTGGCACCGCTTCTACGAGGTGTTCATCGCCAGCGGGCGCTTCCCCGCCGAGCTGCACGCGCGAGCCGGACAGGGCGCGGAGGAGCGGATGAACGCGGACTACGAGTCGGCCCGCTACTCCTACGAGGACGGCCTCGACGCCGTCCGGGCGGCCGAGCGCTTCCTGGCCGCAACGCTCGAGATGCTCGAGCAGTGAACCTCGCACAGGCCAGCCTCACCGTGGACGAGCAGCGTGCGCTCGAGCGGGCCGTCGTCGCGCTCGAGGCGGAGCTTGGCGACGAGTTGCTGGCGGTGTGGATGTACGGCTCTCGAGCTCGGGGGGAGCGCCCCCACGCGGAGTCGGACATCGACCTGCTGGTGGTGGTCTCCGACGCCGACAGGGGCGACCGGCCCTGGCGGATCGTCTACGACGCCGTTGGGGGAGGAGAGGGCACTCCGTTCCTTTTCTCGACGCAGGTGACCGACCCGCGTCGCCTAGCCGAGGAGGCGGCGATCGAGTCGCTTTACCTGCGCGAGGTCGAGCGCGACCGGATAGTGCTCTGGGGGGGCGACTCCACGCCGCTCGCCCACTTGGACGAGCATGAGCGTCCGTCGAAACTGGGCCGGGGCGGGGTCATGACCCGTGCCCTGAAGTGGCTCGACATGGCCCGGCGCCATGTCGACAGCGCCGAGCGAGCACTCGAGGCCGACCTCGACCCCAGCGTCATCGCCAGCATGTCCTACTCGGCAATGCTCTACGCGGCGCGCGCGGCGCTGAGCGAGGCAGGCCGCGTGCCGCGCAAGCACGCCGGCACCTGGCATCTCATGCGCGAGCTGTTCGTGACGAGCGGCGGGTTCGACGTCGAGCTGGTCGAGCGGGCGCAGGAGATGCAAGAGCACCGCGAGGGCGCCGACTACAAGGCGTGGACCTCCGAGCGTGAGGAGAGCCAGGCGCACGTGGCAGACGCCCGGCGCTTCCTCGAGGCGGTCGAGCGCCTGATCGGCTCGTAGTAGCGCCTACGGCCCGGGCGCCGGGGGACCGTCCCCCACCAGCGGGTTGCGCGTGCGCAGCCCGGGGAACCGTCCGAAGTCGCGGTCGGCCGTCCACAGCTCGTTGACTCCGTGGGCCAGGCATATCGCGGCGATGCGGGCGTCGTAGAGCAGCGCCTGGCCCGCCCTCCCGGCGATGGCTACCTCCGTCAGGCGCTTCCAGTGGCCGGGGCCCTCGCCGAGCGCCCGGCAGCCCGGGGCCCTCAGCAGCGTGGCGATCGTGGAGAGTGCGTGCGCGAGCGGAGTCGGATCGACGAACCAGCGGGGCTCGGAGACCACCCGGACGAACTCGTGGGCGACCGGCCAGGGCAAGCCCCATGCCGGCTCCTCGGTGAGCCGGCGCAGCGCGGCGCGTGCTGCCTCGTGTTCGCCCATCTCGCGCCGGTGGGCGTACACGAGCAGGTTCGTATCGATGGCGATCACCGCGCAGGGGTGGTGCGATGCGGCCACGAGGAGCTCAGGTCACGCTCCTCGCGGGTGAAGAGATCGTGCTCGCGCGCTCCGGAGACGAGGCCGCTGCCCCCGTAGCTCGGAAGCTCGAACGCTTCGGCGCTGGCGCCGGGGGTCTGGTCGAGAGCGTCTCTCAAGGCTTCCGTTACCACGCTCCGCAGTGTCCGCCCCTCGGCGTGCGCGCGCTCGCGGGCTCGGGTGAGAAGCGCGTCCGGGATGTCGATCGTGGTGCGGATGTGCGTTAGCATAACTGCATATGCATCAATATGCCTCGACAGGGTCGGCCACTGCGCGGCGCGGCCGGGGCGAGCCCCCTTGGCTCGCCGGCTTCTGCAGTCTCGGGGCCTCGGTTGCGGCGCCTTGGACGCTCTCCCCAGCCAGTTGCGGACACTCGATGTCCGCCCTAGCCGCCGGGAGCTACGGCTGCTCGCCGAGCAGCTGTGCAACCTCGTCCCGAGCCAGCGGATCTACGCGCCGCACCCCCGGGATATCGTCGAAGTCCGTGTCGGCGGAGAGGATCACCTCGATGTCGTTGGCCAGGCAGGTGGCGGCGTGCAGCCGATCGTTCGTGCCTGCGCTCGGGGCGTCGAGGGCGAGCGCGCGACGGAAGATGTCGTCTGTCACGGGGAGCAGCGGGGCCATCACCGCGTGCGCCCGGGCGGTCAGCCCGTCGAGATTCCCGGCCTGGCCCCTCCACTCGGTGAACCAGACCTCCTCGAGCGCGGCCGTCGAGGTCCTTCCAAGTCCATCCCCCCGTGCGATTGCCCGGATGGCGCCGGAACATGCTTGGCGGTACTCACCGCGCGTGGCGCTGTAAACGAAGACATTGGCGTCGACGAAGAACGTCACGGCTCGAGGGACGCATGCAGCCGGGCAAACTCCTCGTCGCGTTCTTCCTCGAACGCACGATCGAGCTCGTCCGGGGGCAGGTACCGGCCACCGTTCATGGCCGCGATCTCATCTGCCGCTCGAATCCTCGCCGCCTGCGACACATCGCCGAAGCGCGAGTCGATTGCTTCCCGAATCAGCCCGCCGACCGAAGCTCCCCGCTGGTGGGCCTCGGTTTCGAGCCGGCGACGCTGTTGGGGTGTGACGAGGATTTGCAGCCGCTCACTTAGCATGTGCGTAACATACACATGTCACCCGGCCCCGCCGTCTGCGCACGGCGCGCATTCTGTACGCGGGGCGCTACTCCTCAGCGCACCGCCGCCTGGCTCACAACGCCCGCCACCTCCTGCCACCACGCCCGCGCCGGCCCCGCCTCGGCCCGCCGAATGCGGTCGCGGCAGTAGCGATACAGCTGGCGCTGGCCGCCGGTGGCCACCACCCCGTCGCCGGTGACCGCGAAGCGCCCGTCGGCCAGCACCACGAGGGCGCCCGGCTCGTCGCGGCGCGTGCGCAGGCGCCGCAGCACCTCCGCGCCCTCCAGCCGCACGGGAGCCCCGGGGTCTCCCTGCTCGGCGCGCCACGGCTTGACGGTGAAGATCGGCGCGCGCCCGGCGAATGCGGGCAGGGCGACCTCGGGCTCCTCCAGGGGACCGCTTCGCCAGCGCACGAACAGGCCCTCCACCTCCTGCCGCGCGGGCTCGCGGACCAGGATGTGCAGGCGGTCTCCGGCGTCGATCTCAGTCGATCCGCGCGGTAGCAGCGCCTCGTGGCCGCGCACGATGATGCTCACCAGCGCGTCGCGCGGGAGCTGGAGCTGGTTGACCACCCGGCCCACGATCACGTCGCCTTCGGTCACGGGAAACTCGAGCACCTCCGCGCCCAAGTCCCTGATAGTGCCCACCTCGTGCAGCGGGCGCGAGAGCGCCGGCTCCGCAGTCGTCAGGCCGAGGGCGCGCGCCAGGGGGTCGAAGGTGGCGCCCTGGATCAGGGTGGAGGTGATCACGACGAAGAACACGAGGTTGAAGAACGAGTCGGCGTTGGGCACCCCCTCGATCACGGGAAAGGTGGCGAGGACTATCGGAATGGCCCCGCGCAGGCCGGCCCAGCCCAGCAGCCCGGATTCGCGCAAGCTCAGCCCGAAGGGCGTTGTCGCCAGCACCGTCGCGAGGGGCCGCGCGACGAACATCAGCACCGCGGCGATCAGCAGGCCCTCACCCACGATGTCACCGAACTCGGTCGGGTTGACCAGCAGGCCCAGCGCGAGGAACACGGCGATCTGACTCACCCAGGCGAGGCCGTCATGGAAGTCCTCGATGGTGCGCCGAGCCGGGATCGCCGCCGAGCCGAGCGCCAGCCCCGTGATGTAGACCGAGATGAATCCCGAGCCGTGAAGGGCGTCGGCGGCGCCGAAGGCGATCGCCGCGGTGGCGATCGACGCGACGGGGTAGAGGCCGGTCGTGGCGAAGCGAGCGCGGCGGAAGGCGAACGTCGCCGCGCGGCCGACCGCGAAGCCCACCACGAGGCCGACCGACAGCTCCCCGAGGAATAGCAGCGCCATGTCGCCCGGCCCGTAGTCCGGCTGCTGGATGTACTCGATGAAGCCGAGCACGAGCACCACCGCAACGGCGTCGTTGAACCCCGACTCCCCTTCGAGTATTCGTGCCAGGCGGCGCTTGAGGCTCGACCCCCGCAGCACGGAGAAGATGGCCGCGCCGTCGGTGGCCGACACGATCGAGCCCAGCAGCAGGCCCTCGAGCACGCTCAGGTCGAGCAGCCATGACGCGGCCAGGCCCACCGCCACCGCGGTGACGAGCGTGCCCAGGGTGGCGAGAGCGACGCTCGCTGCGAGCACCGGGCGGATCTCGCCCCAGCCGGCCGCGAGCCCGCCCTCGAACAGGATCAGGGCCAGCGCCACGATCCCGATCGTGCGGGCCAGCTCCACGTCCTCCGGGTCGCTGCCGAATTCGATCAGGCCCAAGCCGTCGGAGCCGATCAGCATGCCCATCGCCAGGAACAGCACCAGTCCCGGCACGCGTAGGCGGCCGGCGATCAGCGAGGCGCCTATTCCCAGCGCGAGCAGCGCGCCGGCGACGAGGATCAGGGTGCCGTCGGCCACGAGGCGCCGAGTCTATGCGGACCTTCTCCGCCCGAGGATGCGCTGCTCAGGCCGCCTCGGCCAGCTCGGCCAGCCCCCAGAGATCGCGCCACTCGTAGTCAGGGCGCTCGTCGCCCGGGGGCGGCTCGCGGTGGCGGTTGACCCACGCCGTCTGCATGCCGACCTCCTGCGCGGGGGCGATGTCGTACTTGAAGCCGAAGGCCACGTGCAGGATCTCCTCGGGCCGGGCGCCGGCGGTCTCGAGCGCGCGGGTGAAGGCGGTGGTGTCGGGCTTGTAGCAGCGCAGGTCCTCCGCCACCACCACGTCGTCGAAGGTCAGGGGCGAGAGCTGCTTCAGGGTCTGCTCCATGATGTGGCGATCGGTGTTGGAGATGATCACCAGCCGCAGCCCCGCCTGCTTGGCGCGCGTGAGCGCGGGGATCGTGTCCGCAAACGGCTGCCAGCTCTGCATCGCGCTTTCCAGAGCGTCGCCGTCCTTGATGTTCCACCGGTAGCCGCGCTCGCCCACCCACGCGCGTAGCGAATCCGCCAGCACGTTGCGGTAGGTGCGGTAGTCGCCCTGGATCGCCTCGAACTGGATCTCCTCCCAGCGCTCACGCAGCTGGCGCCCCGGGCCGGGGTCGAAGTCGCCGTGTCGCCGCGCCAGGCCGTACAGGAACGCGCCCACGCCACCCTCCCAGTCGATCAGGGTGCCGTAGCAGCCGAAGGTGGCGACTTTGACGGGTGGCATGCGGCCTACACTCTTATCCATGGCACTCATCGAGCGCGTGCAGGCCGACGCCGTGACCGCCCTCAAGGCCGGCGATCGCGAGCGCGCGGGAGCCCTGCGCCTGATCGTGTCCGAGCTGCAGAAGGCCGAGAAGGACGGGGGCTCCGACGAGGTCGAGGTGCTCCAGCGCGAGCGCAAGCGCCGGCTGGAGTCAGCGCAGGCATACCGCGACGCCGAGCGGACCGACCTCGCCGGCTCCGAGGAGCGCGAGGCCGAGCTGATCGAGGGCTACATGCCCGAGCAGCTCTCAGACCAGGAGCTTCACGCGATCGTGGGGGATGCTGTGGCGCAGTCGGGCGCTTCCTCGCCGAAGGAGATGGGCAAGGTCATGGCGGAGGTCATGCCCAAGGTGAAGGGCCGGGCGGACGGCAAGCGCGTGAGCGCGGCGGTCCAGGAGAAGCTCACCGCGTAGTGCGTAAGCAGCTCGAGCTCTCCAACGAGGTGGCCGCCGAGCTGGCCGGCGCCAACGACCTGATCATCCGCACTCTCGAGGACCATCTCGCCTGCGACGTCTTTCTGCGCGGCAACCTGCTCACGCTCGACGGCTCGCCCGGGGATGTGGAGACGGGGGAGACCGTGGTGCGCGAGCTTTCGGACCTCGTGCGCCAGGGCCACGAAGTGGCGCCGGGCACGATCGACGCCATCAGCTCGGCGCTTGACCGCCACGAGAGCCCCGGCCAGATCCTCGAGGACGTGGTCTGGCGCCACCGCGGCCTGAAGGTCGCCCCCAAGACGGTGAACCAGAAGCGCTACGTGGACGCGATCCGCCGCCAGACCATCGCCGTGGGCATCGGCCCAGCGGGCACCGGCAAGTCGTTCCTGGCCGTGGCGATGGCGGTGGCCGCCCTCCAGCGCCGCGAGGTCAACCGGATCGTGCTCACACGCCCGGCCGTCGAGGCCGGTGAGCGCCTGGGCTTTTTGCCCGGCGACCTGATGGCCAAGGTGGATCCCTACCTGCGCCCCCTGTTCGACGCGCTCTACGACATGCTCGAGCCCGAGAAGGTCAATCAGCACCTCGAACGGGGCGTGATCGAGGTGGCGCCCCTGGCCTTCATGCGGGGTCGCACGCTGAATGACGCCTTCATCATCGTCGACGAGGCTCAGAACACCACGCCCGAGCAGATGAAGATGGTGCTCACCCGGCTGGGCTTCAACTCGAAGATGGTGGTCACCGGAGACGTGACCCAGGTCGACCTGCCCAAGGAGCAGCATTCGGGGCTGGTGGTGATCGGCGACATCCTGGCCGACGTGGAGGGCATCGAGTTCGTGCGCTTCGGCGGCGAGGACGTGGTGCGCCACAAGCTCGTGCAGCGGATCGTGGCGGCATACAACGCCCACGCGGAGGCCCAAGCGCCCGAGCTCCGCGCCGCGCGCAAGAAGGCTTGAGTCCCGTCGAGGTCGAGGTCGTCGGAGCGCGGGACAGCGGGTTGCGCATTCCGGCCGAGGCGGCACTGGCGGCCGCGGGGGTGGACGAGGGCCACCTGGCGGTCGCGCTCGTCTCGGCCGAGGAGATTCAGCGCCTCAACCGCGAGTACCGCGGCCGCGACCGCCCCACGGACGTCCTCTCCTTTCCCGTCGACGCGGCCGGTCCCGTGGCCGGCCCGCGCGAGCTCGGCGACGTGATGATCTGCCCAGAGCACACCGAGGACCTGGTCGAGGCAGTGGTCCACGGGGTCCTGCACCTGTGCGGCTATGACCACGAGACCGACGCCGGTGAGATGCTCGGGGTCCAGGACCGTGTGATGCAAGGACTGAGGTGAGCCGCGCAGGGTTCGTGGCGCTCGCCGGGCGGCCCAACGCCGGCAAGTCCACGCTGGTCAACCGCGTGGTGGGCGACAAGGTGGCGATCGTCTCGGACAAGCCCCAGACCACCCGCCGCGAGGTCCGGGGCATCGCGACGGGCGAGGACTGGCAGCTGGTACTGGTCGACCTCCCCGGTATGCAGAAGCCCCGCGATCGCATGACCGAGCGGATGCAGCGCCGGGTTGAGCAGGCGCTGTCGGACGCCGACGCGGTGCTGTTCGTGCTCAACGGCGAACAGGAGGTGGGCGCGGGGGATCGTTTCATCGCCCGGGCCGTGCGCAAGGCGGGCCTTCCGGCGGTCGTAGCGCTCAACAAGGTCGACCGGCTCAGCCGCGGCCGCACGCTGGAGGCGCTCACCACTACCGCGGGCCTCGAGGTGCCCGGAGAGATCTTTCCCATCAGCGCACGAACCGGCTCGGGGGTCACGCCGCTGGTCGACCACCTGGTCGAGCTGCTGCCCGAGGGTCCCTTCCTGTACCCGCCGGAGGACCGCAGCGACCTGGCCGAGCACGTGCACCTGGCCGAGCTGGTGCGCGAGCAGGTGCTGCTGCGCACGCGCGAGGAGATCCCGCATGCGGTCGACGTGCAGGTCGTGGAGGTGATCGAGCGATCGGACGGCCTGCTGCGGGTAGAGGCGCTCGCCTGGGTCGAGAGCGAGACCCAGAAGGCGATCATGATCGGCTCTCGAGGCCGGATGGTCAAGGCCGTGGGCACGGCCGCGCGGAAGTCGATCGAGGCCTCCACGGGGCGCCGCTGCCACCTCGATCTGCGCGTGCAGGTACGTCGCGGCTGGCGTGGCGACGAGGGCCTGCTCGACCGCCTCGGGATCGAGTAGCTCCAATGGAGCCGCTGAGGCCGATCGCGGGCTGCGCCGAATTCTGTCCGCAGTGCGCGCGGAGGAGCCGGATTCCGAGCTGGTCCTGGCCGCGGCTCGGATCAAGGCCGGCGGCGGCATCTCCTACGCGGACTGCTTCGTCATCGCCACCGCTCAGCGGCGTGAGGCGCCGCTGCTCACGGGGGACCCGGAGATCATTCGCCATGCCGCGAACGTCGAGGTCATCGACCTCCGGACCGCGGGCTGACGGCCGGCTGCCAGAATCGCGGCGTGGAACCGATCCCGATCCGATTCGACGAGCAGGGCCTGGTCGCCTGCGTGATGCAGGACGCCGGCACGGGCGAGGTGCTCACCCTCGCCTACATGAACGAGGAGGCGCTCGCGCGCACCCGCGAGACAGGCGAGGTCCACTTCTGGAGCCGCTCGCGCGGTGAGCTGTGGCGCAAGGGAGCGACTTCGGGCAACACGATGCGCCTGCGCGCGCTCCGGTATGACTGTGACGAGGACGCCTTGGTGGCCCTGGTCGACCCGGCGGGGCCCGCATGTCACACCGGCCGGCGCACCTGCTTCTACCGCGGGGCCACCGCGCCGGTGGCCGGTGAGGCGCTGCCCACGCTCGAGCGCACGATCGCCGAGCGCCGCGCCGCGGGCGAGGTGGGCTCGAGCTACACGGCGCAGCTGCTCGCCGACCGGGCCCGGATCGGCGAGAAGGTGCGCGAGGAGGCCGAGGAGGTGACGCGCGCGGCCGCGGGCGAGTCCGACGAGCGTGTGGCGGAGGAGGCGGCCGACGTGCTGTACCACCTGGCGGTGCTGATGGCATCGCGCGGGATGACCCTGGGCGACGCGTACGAAATTCTGAACGGACGTCGCGCTTGAAGTGTTACATTTGTGTACATGAGCGACACGGTCGGCATACGCGAGCTGCGACACGACCTGAGCCGCTACCTGCAGCGAGTCAAGGGCGGTGAGCGACTGGTGGTCACCGACCGCAACCGGCCCGTCGCCCTCCTCACCCCGCTGCCCGAGGACGAGGATCCGTGGGAGCGCTTGATCGCCGAGGGCAAGATCACACCGGCCACCCGCCGCTGGGAAGACGTGCCACCGCCTCTCCCGGCCGAAGGCGGTCCCACCCTCTCCGAGACCCTGCAGGAGATGAGGCGCGAGTCGTGGGAGAACGACCCTGAGCGCTGAGGCGTCCGCCGCTATCTACCTCGACGCCTCGGCGGTCGTCAAGCTGGTGGTGACCGAGCATGAGAGCCAATCGCTCCGCGATTTCCTCGCTGGTGGTGGCAGGAAGGCTTCCAGCGAGATCCTGCTTACGGAATCGGTCCGCGCGGTCAAGCGCCGGGCTGCAGCCCGCGGCGAGAACGGCCGTTCGGAGCTCGGGGGCCTGGCAACGATCGTCGAGGGCTTCGAGCTTTCATCCCTGAATCGCGAGGTACTGCTACGGGCAGGCGGGCTGGCGCCGTCCACCCTGGGTACCCTCGACGCGATCCACGTCGCCACGGCCCTCTCCTTTGAGCACGCGTCTCTCTGCTTCGTGAGTTACGACCGCCCCCAGCTCGACGCCGCGCGTCGCGCGGGCCTCACCACGGCGAGCCCGGGCGCTGAGGCCGCCTAGTGCCGGTCGCCGCCGAACCATCGGGGCTGCGGATCGAGCCCTCGCTCGAGGAGGTCCGCGACCTCTCGCGCGAGCACACGCTGGTCCCCGTTCGCCACACCTTCATCGACGACTGCGAGACCCCCGTGTCGGCCTACCTCAAGCTCCGCGGAGACGGGCCGTCGTTCCTGCTCGAATCCGCTGAGCAGGGGCAGCGCTTTGGGCGCTGGTCCTTCCTCGGCTTTCGGCCGCGGACGGTGATCCGCCTCGACGAGGGCACCCTCACGGTCGGAGGCGTGCAACGCGCGTTCGAGGACCCCTACGCCGAGGTGGCCGCCGAGCTGGCGCGCTACCGGGTGGCGCCGCTGGACGGCCTGCCGCCCTTCGCCGGGGGCGCCGTGGGGCTGTTCGGCTACGACCTCGTGCGCTACGCCGAGCCCACAGTGGGCGCGGGCAACCCCGACGTGGTGGGCACGCCCGACATGGCGCTGATGGTGAGCGACGTACTGGTGGCCTTCGACCACCTTCGCCACGAGGTGACCATCCTGGCCAACGTGTTCTCCGGCGAGGACACCGGCGGCGCCTACGCGGCGGCGTCGGCGGCGATAGCGGAGGTGCGAGAGCGCCTGGCGGCACCGGTGCCGCGGGCCGAGGACGCCGGACGCCGAGCTGCGCCGGCGTTCACCAGCAACATCGGATCGGAGGGCTATGCCGAGGCGGTTGAGCGCGTCAAGGAGTACATCCGCGCGGGCGACGCCTACCAGATCGTGCCCAGCCAGCGCTGGAGCGCCGAGTGCCCGGTCGACGCGTTCTCGATCTACCGCGGGCTGCGTGCGATCAACCCGAGCCCCTACATGTACTTCCTCGACTTCGAGGACTTCGAGATCGCGGGCGCCTCCCCCGAGGCGCTGATCAAGGTCTCCCAAGGCCGTGCCGAGCAGCGTCCGATCGCCGGCACCCGGCCGCGGGCCGACACAGTCGCGGAGGATCTCAAACGGGGCAAGGAGCTGCTGGCGGATGAGAAGGAGCGCGCCGAGCACGTGATGCTGGTAGACCTCGCCCGCAACGACCTGGGCCGGGTGTGTGAGTACGGGTCGGTCTCCGTCGACGAGCTGATGGTGGTCGAGACCTACTCCCACGTGCTCCACATCGTCTCGTCGGTGTCGGGACGGCTACGCGCCGGCGTCACCGCGATGGACGCCCTGCAGGCGTCCCTGCCGGCGGGCACGCTGTCGGGCGCGCCGAAGATCCGGGCGATGCAGATCATCGACGAGCTGGAGACGGTGCGCCGCGGCCCCTACGGGGGAGCCGTCGGGTATCTGTCCTACACCGGCGAGCTCGACACCTGCATCTACATCCGTTCGGCGGTCGTCAAGGACGGCCAGGTGCACGTGCAGGCCGGCGGTGGGATCGTGGTCGACTCCGAGCCCTCCTACGAGGTGCGCGAGAGCGAGGCCAAGGCGGGAGCGGTGTTCGGGGCGATCGAGCTGGCGTGCGCGCAGCCGGACTGGGCATGATGGACGCGCGCGAGCCGGGCGGGCGGGAGAGAGGGGGCCCCACGGGCGGCGGTGACGCCCCCCGCGTCCGGATCCTGGTGATCGACAACTACGACTCGTTCACCTTCAACCTCGTGCAGCACCTGGGCGAGCTGGGAGCCGAGCCCGAGGTGGTGCGCAACGACGCGGCCACCGTCGACGAGTTGCTGGCGACGGGCCCGGAGAGGGTGATCGTCTCACCGGGTCCCTGCACACCCGCCCAGGCGGGGGTGTCCGTGGAGGCGATACGGCGCTTCGCCGAGGCGCGCGTGCCCGTCCTGGGTGTCTGCCTCGGCCACCAGGCGATGGCGGAGGCATTCGGCGGGCGTGTGGTGCGAGGCGAGCCGGTGCACGGCAAGACGGCGGAGGTCGCCCACGACGGGAGGACGATCTTCGAGGGGCTTCAGACACCGCTGGTCGCGGGGCGCTACCACTCGCTGGTCGTGGATCCCGAGCTGCCGGAAGTACTCGAACGCTCGGCGCACTACGGCGACACCGTGATGGGCATGCGCCACCGCGAGCTCCCGGCCGAAGGCGTGCAGTTCCATCCGGAGTCCGTGCTCACGGGCGCCGGAAAGCGGATACTGCGCAACTTCCTCGAAGGATCTGGCAGGGACGCTGAATCCTTCGCATCTGAATCCTGATGCCCAACCCCATCCTCACCGAAGCCATCGACCGCCTCTGCCGCAGCGAGGCGCTGAGCGCCGGCGAGACCACCGCCGTGTTGCGGGAGGTGATGGAGGGCAGGGCCTCGGAGGCGCAGACCGCGGGCCTGCTGATCGCCTTTCGTACGAAGGGGGAGACCGTGGCCGAGATCGCCGGGATGGCACGCGCGATGCGCGAGCTGGCGATCAAGGTCGAGCCGATCACGGACAACCTGGTGGACACCGCCGGCACCGGAGGCGGGCGCCCCACGTTCAACGTGTCCACGACCGCGGCGTTCGTCGCGGCGGGAGCGGGGTGCCGCGTGGCCAAGCACGGCAACCGCTCCGCGACCGGCCAGTCGGGATCGGCGGACGTACTGGAGGCCCTGGGCGCGCGCATCGACCTCGACGCCGACATCGTGGCGCGCTGCATCGACGATCTGGGATTCGGGTTCATGTTCGCCCCGCACCACCATCCGGCGATGAAGCACGTCGTGGCCGTGCGAAAGGAGCTGGCGGTGCGTACGATCTTCAACTTCCTGGGACCTCTGACCAACCCGGCCGGTGCCACCCGGCAGCTCATCGGCGTCTCCGACGTCCGCTTCCTCGACATCGTGGCGGGCGCGCTCGGCGAGCTGGGCTGTGACCACGCGCTGGTGGTATCCAGCGAGGACGGGCTGGACGAGCTGAGCATCTCCGGTCCCACGCGGGTTGTCGAGCTACGCGACGGGCACATCGACGCGCATCGCGTCACGCCCGAGTCGGTCGGCCTCGCCAGTGCCCCCCAGGACGCCGTGGCGGCCGGCACCCCCGAGAAGAACGCCGGGGTGGCACGGCGCGTGCTCGACGGCGGACCGGGCGCAGAGCGCGACCTGACGGTGCTCAACGCCGGCGCCGCCATCTACGTGGGCGGGCGCGCGGACTCGATCGAGGAGGGGGTGCGTGCCGCCGAGGAGGCGATCGACTCGGGCGCCGCCCGCGACGTGCTCGAGCGCTTCGTCTCCCGCACGCGCGAGTGCGGGGGAGGAGCGCAGCCGGAACGTCGTTCCGGCGAGCACCGCACCGGAGGTTCTCCGGCGTGAATCCGCGCCTCGAGGGTCTGGTCGCGGCCACCCGCAGCGCGCTGGCCCGTCGTGCCGCCGAGGTGCCGCTCGCCGATCTCGAGCGCGCCGCCACCGAACGCGGTAGCGACGGGCGTCCCTTTGCCGAGGCGCTCGCCCGGCCCGGTACCTCGCTGATCGCCGAGCACAAGCGCCGGTCGCCTTCCGCCGGGCCGATCGGCGGCGCCGCCAGCTGCACGGAGGTGGTGCAGGCCTACACCCGGGGGGGAGCAGCGGCGCTGTCCATCCTCACCGAGGAGGAGCACTTCGGGGGCTCGCTCGACGACCTTCGCGAGGCGCGGGCGGCCACCGAGCTGCCAATCCTGCGCAAGGACTTCACCATCGATCCCTACATGCTGTTCGAGGCAAAGGCAGCCGGCGCGGATGCGGTGCTGCTCGTGGTCGCAGCGATGCCCGAGTCGGACCTCGCGTCGCTCTACGCCCTGGCGCGCGACCTCGATCTCGACGCCGTGGTCGAGGTCTCGCGCGACGACGAGCTCGAGGTTGCCCTGGGTATCGACGCGGACGTGATCGGCATCAACAACCGCGACCTCGAGGACTTCACCATCGACGTCACGCGCACCTACGAACTGCTGGCGGACGTGCCGGCGGGCAAGACCGTGGTGTCGGAGTCCGGGATCGTCCACCGTGAGCAGATCGAGGAGCTGGAGCGCGTGGGAGTCGACGCCGTGCTGGTGGGCGAGACCGTGATGCGCGCGCCCGACCCCGAGCTGGCGGTTCGAACGCTCGTCGGCCCGCCCGATTCCGCGGCGCCGCGCTGACATCGAAGGGGGCAGCGCCGCCCCCTTGGCTGGACGCGTGCGGCCTCCCCTACCATCGGGTCGCGATGGCCACCGCACCCGAACTCGATCCCCCTGCGGTAGCGGAGCTCGCGGCCCGGCTGCGGGCCAACGTGGCAACGGCGGTCAAGGCTCCCGAGGGCGTGGTGCGCGACCTGCTGGTCGCCCTGCTCGCCGAAGGACATGTGCTGATCGAGGACAACCCGGGGGTGGGCAAGACGGCGCTGGCGCGCGCTCTCGCACGCTCGATCGACGCGGAGTTCTCGCGGGTGCAGTGCACCGCCGACCTGCTGCCCGCCGACGTCGTGGGCACCAACATCTTCAACCAGCGCGAGGGCCGCTTCGAGTTCCGTCCCGGCCCCGTGTTCGCCAACGTGGTGCTCGTCGACGAGATCAACCGGGCGTCGCCCAAGACGCAGTCCGGTCTGCTCGAGTGCATGCAGGAGCGCCACGTGACCGTGGACAAGCACAGCCACGACCTGGCGCGGCCGTTCATCGTGCTCGCCACCCAGAACCCGATCGAGTACGAGGGCACCTACCCGCTGCCCGAGGCTCAGCTCGATCGATTCATGGTCAGGGTGTCGCTCGGCTACCCGTCCCTGGAGGACGAGAAGGACATGCTGGCCCAGCACTCCGATCGCGATCGGGTGGAGGATCTGGGCCCGGTGACCGGCGTGGGGGAGATGCTGGCCGCCCAGGCCGTGGTTGCCGCCGTGCACGGCAGCGAGGCGCTGCGCCGCTACGTGGTCGACCTGCTCGAGTTCACAAGGACGGACCCGCGCGTGGAGCTGGGCGCCAGCCCGCGCGCCGGACTGATGCTGTTCCGGGCGGCCAAGGCGCTCGCCGCCCTCGACGGGCGCGACCACGCCCTGCCCGACGACGTGAAGACGCTGGCTCCGGCCGTGCTGCCCCACCGGCTCCTACTGACGCCCGAGGCGGCCGGCGATGGCCGCTCGGCGGTGGTCGCCGACGCGCTCGAGAGGGTTCGGGCCCTGTGAGCGCTCCCGGCTTGCCGACCCGTCCCGCGGCATGAGCCGGGCGGCCACGGCCGGCGCTCTCGGGGCCGTGCTCGTCGCCGCCGCCGCGACCTTCGACACGGCGTCGCTCTACCTGCCCGGTGTGGCGCTGACGGCGATCGCGCTCGGTAGCGCGGTGTGGGTGTGGCTCGCCGCCGCCGGTGCCGGAGTGACCCGGGCGCACGGCCCGCGCACAGTCGAGGAGGAGCAGCCCTATCCGCTGGCGCTGGAGCTGCACGCCGGCATCCTCCCCTTACCGGGGGGCGAGCTGACCGACCCGCTGCTGGACGAGCCGGTCGTGCTGGGCTTCGGCGTGCCGCGTCGGGTGCAGGTGGACGTGCGTTTCGCACGGCGGGGCAGGCAGGTGCTCGAGCCCGGTGTCCTGGTAATCCGCGATCCGCTGCGGCTGGCCGTGCGCGAGATCACGGCCGAGGGAGCGATGGACGAGCTGCTCGTGCTGCCGCGCGTCGAAGAAGTGCTGGCTTCGACCTCGGCCGGCGCGGGCGGGTCCGGGGCAAGCCCCGACGCAGGCGGTGGCCGGGCCGCGCTGCGCGGGCGTCTGGACGGCTCGGCGGCCGAGCTCGACCTCGATGGCCTGCGCCCCTACCGCCAGGGTACCCCGGCCTCACGTATCCACTGGCCGGCGGTGGCCCGCAGCGGTGAGATGCTCGAACGCCGGCTGACCGCCGACGCAGACTCAGCGCCGCTGGTGGTGCTCGATGCCTTCAATCCGCCCTCCGAAGGGGCCCTCGACATGGCCGTGCGCGCGGCCGCGTCGCTGTGCGTGTACCTGGCCCGCCGTGGCGGGTGTGCCGTGCTACTAGGTGGCGATCGGCGCCCCACGGCGCTGGCGTCCGACCTGGCGTCCTGGCCGGCCGTGCACGCCCGGCTCGCCCTGGTGGGCCCGGCGGGCACCAAGCCGCCGCTGGCCCGCGCCCGGCGCGCCGGCGCGGTGATCTGGGTGAGTGCATCCGGAGAGGCGCCACGCGACCTGGTACGCGCCGCGGCCGGCGGTGGCTGGCTAGTGAGTCCCTCGCCCGGCGGCGGGCGGGCCGAGTTCACGGTGGCCGGCTGTACCGGCACCCGGCTTGGCAGAGGCGGCCACACGGCGGGCGACCCGGCGCTGGCGGCCACGGCATGACCCTGCGAAAGGAGGCCGGCGGGCGCAGAGCCGCGCCTCCTGGCGAAGCGGCCGGTGGCCGCGTAGCTGGGAACCTCGTCGAAGCGGCCGGTGGCCGCGTAGCTGGGAACCTCGTCGAAGCGGCCGGTGGCCGCACAGCCGGGAACCTCCTTCCCTCCCGCCGGGCGTCGCCGGCGATTCGCGGTGAGCAGCGCAGCGTGGCTGCGGTGCGAGGGCGGTCGGAGTCGGTCGCTGTGCGGCTGGTGGTCTTCGCTGCACTCGGGGCCTTTGCCGCGGCGCACTGGTACCGGCTGGTGGCCGGTGCCCCCGCGGCGCGAATGCTCGCGGGCGTGGCTACGGCCACCGCGCTCGGCGCGCTCTTGACCGGCCTCGGGCGCACGAGGCTGCCCCGGCCGGTAGTGCACGTGGCCGCTCTCGCAGCAGTGGCGGCGGCCGGCGCGCTCGCGCTCGTGGTCACCGGGCTGCCCGCCCGTCTCCTGCCCCCAGGGGCGTGGGACGAGCTCGGGGGTGAGCTGGATCGGGGGGCGGCGGGCATCCGCACCGTACGCTGGCCCTACTCCGGCCCCGAGGAGTGGGTCGGGCTGGTCATCCTTCTCGGTGTCCCGCTGTTGCTCACCGCGGCCGCCTCCCTCACGTTCTGGCCCGTGCGGCGCGCCGCGGGTCTGCTCCGCGGGCTGGGTCTCGTCGTCCTCCTGCTGCTCTACGCCATTCCCGCCACCGAGCACGACCCGGGGGCCCCGCTGCTCACGGGCTTCGCGCTCTTGGCGCTGGTGGCGGCCTGGCTGTGGCTGCCCCGGTTGCGCGGGCGCGAGGTCGCGGTGGCCGGCGCCGTCGTGGTGGCCATGGGTCTCGCCGCTTCGCCGGTGGCCAGCCGCCTCGACGCGGATGCCGCGCTCGTTGAATACCAGTCGTGGCAGTGGTTCGAGGGCGAGGACATCACCTTCAACTGGAATCACACCTACGGCCCGCTGGACTGGCCCCGGGACGGCACCGTCCTGCTCAACGTGGAGTCCGAGAAGCCGCTCTACTGGAAGGCCGAGACGCTGGACTCCTTCGACGGCCTGCGCTGGCTGCGCTCCGGCGCCAACGAGCGCTCGGAACCCGGCGCCGAGCTGCCGGGCGCTGTCGACCCCCGCTGGGCGCAGCGGTTCACCGTCACGGTCAGGTCGCTGCGGACGGACTTCGTCGTCAGCGCCGGAACCCCGTACTCGGTCGTGGGCGCCGGAGATGCCGTCACGGGCTCGGCCGACGGCACCGTTCGGCGTCTCGACGAGCCTCTGGAACGCGGCGACTCCTACACGGTGCGCAGCTACGTGCCAGATCCCAGCCCCGAGCGCATGCGTGCCGCGGACTCCGCGTATCCGACCGCGCTCGAGCAGTACACGCGCGTAGAGCTGCCGCTGCGCGGAGAGACGGCGCTCCCCGGCAGCGCACGCTACGCACCGGGTGTCAGCCGGCCGTCGGTCGTCGTGCCGCTGAGAGGAGGGGACCCGGCGGGCGCCATCGAGGCCGACCGGCGCCTCGGCGAGTCCCCCTACGCCAGGTCCTATGCCCTCGCCCGCCGCCTGACGGCCGGTTCCCCCACGGTCTACGACGCCGTGGATCGGGTGCAGGACCACCTGCGCACGCGGTACACCTACAGCGAGGGCCCGCCTAACAAGGCCTACCCGCTCGAGGCCTTCCTGTTCGAGGACAAGATCGGCTACTGCCAGCAGTTCTCGGGAGCGATGGCCCTGATGCTGAGGATGTCGGGCATTCCGGCCCGGGTGGTGTCCGGATTCGCGCCGGGTGAACTGAACAGCGACACCGGCGAGTTTCGCGTACGCGACCTCGACGCCCACTCGTGGGTGGAGGTCTACTTCAACGACATCGGATGGGTCACGTTCGACCCGACTCCCCGGGCGGCCCCCGCCGACCGCGCCGGTCAGGGCCCCGAGGCCGAGCGCCTGGACATTCCGACCGGTGGGGAGACCCGCCTCGGCGACGGCGCAGGCCCGATTCCCGACCGCGGCGGCGCGCCCGCCGCGGCGGTGGGTGGCACGACTCGGGACGACGGCGGCCCGCCGGCGCTGCCCGTGGTGCTGGCCCTACTGACCTGCGCGGCGGCCGCCCTGCTGCTTCGCCGAAGGGCCCGGCGCCGGTCAGGCCCAGCGCCCGCCGATGCGGGCCTACGCGAGCTCGAGCGCGCGCTGCCACGGCTGGGATGGTCCCTCGGTCCCGGAACCACGCTCCTGGAGCTCGAGCGCCGTTTGGCGCGCGGCGCCGGCCCCGAGTCCGCCGGCTACGTCGCTCGCCTGCGCGAGGGGCGCTTCTCGGCTCGTGGCGCCCGCCCGCCCGGGCGCGCCGAGCGCGCCGCGCTGCGCCGCGAGCTCACATCTACGGGCGGTCTGCGCGCCAGGTTGCGGGGCTTCTTGGCGCTGCCCCCGGGCGGCCCGCGTGTTTCTTGATGCGAAGCCGCCCCGGGGGGCGGATCTCGGTATTGGGGCGCCTTGTGGTCGGTAGGCGACCAAGATCGTTCCCGGAGGAGCTTCTCCGCGACGTGGGGGAGGCGCCCTCAGGCGCTTATTGCGTGTTTAGGCGCCGTGCCTACAACTCCGAGCATGAGCGCGAATCCCGGTAGCAGCGCACGTCTCCTACCCATGGTGCTGGCCGGCCTCGTTGGAGGACTGGCCGTCCTGGCCGTCGGCCTGGTGCTGATCGCCACAGGCGCGATCGACACCGGCGATACCACACGCCAGGTGATCAGCCAGCCGGTTGTGAGCCGTCCCGCGTCCAACACCTCGGGTCGGGCCCGCTCGGTTGGGGACGTCTTCGCGGCAGAGGGTCGCGGAGTGGTCTACGTCCAGGCGGAGGGGGTCAGCTCGGACTCGCCCCTCGGGGCTGGGGGTCAGGGCACGGCCACCGGCTCCGGCTTCCTGGTCGACGACAGCGGCACGATCCTCACCAACGCCCACGTGGTGGAGGGCGCCGACAGGGTCACGGTCAGCTTCGAGGACGACAACGGCAACGAGATCGAAGCCGAGGTCAAGGGGCGCGACGTGTCGAGCGATCTCGCGGTGCTCAAGATCGACGCCGGAGAGGCCAAGGGCGTATCGCCGATCCCGCTCGGCGACTCGTCGCGAGCGCAGGTGGGCGACCCGGTGATCGCGATCGGCAATCCGTTCGGGCTCACCCGCACGGTCACGACGGGGATCGTCTCGGCGGTGCAGCGGCGCATCGACGCGCCCAACGACTTCTCGATCGGTGACGTGATCCAGACCGACGCCTCCATCAACCCCGGCAACTCGGGCGGACCGCTGCTCGACGCCCAGGGCCGCGCAATCGGAATCAACGCCCAGATCGCCACGGACGGTTCGCAGGGCTCGGTGGGCATCGGCTTCGCCATCCCCGTGAACACCGTCAAGGATCTGCTGCCCGAGCTCGAGAAGGGTGGCGAGATCAAGCGAGGGTATCTCGGCGTGACCGCGCTCGACGTGAATGCGTCGACCGCTAAGGAGCTCGACCTCCCGGTCGACGAGGGCGCGCTGCTCCAGGAGGTAAGGCCCGGCGGACCCGCCGACCGCGCCGGGCTCAGGGCCGGCGGCCGGCCCACCACCGGCGGCGACGTGTCCGCCGGCGGCGACGTGATCGTGGCGATCGAGGGCGAGAAGATCGAGAGCTCCACCGATCTCGTGGCCGCCGTCGAGGATCTCGACCCCGGTCAGGAGATCGAGGTCGAGCTCTACCGCGGCGACGAGAAGCGCACGGAGACCGTGAAGCTGGGCGAGCGCCCGGACGCGCCGCCGCAGATGCCCAGCCCGAACTAGGGCGGCGCGGGGAGTTGCAAAGGGGGGGGCGGTGCCCCCCTTTGATGCCCATTGCCCGCCCTGCGACGATGTAGGGCATGACCCGCGTAAAGATCTGCGGCCTCACCAACATCGGCGACGCCCACCAGGCCGCCGAGCTGGGTGCTTGGGCCCTGGGGCTGATCCTGTGGCCCCAGAGCCCGCGGGCGTGCCCGTCCGAGAATGCCGAGGAGATCGGGGCGTTGATGCGCCGGCGGGCCCACGTGGCGGGTGTGTTCGTGAACGCGACGCTCGACGAGGTGGCCCTGGCGGCCGACCGCTACTCACTGGACATCCTGCAGCTTCATGGTGACGAGGGCCCGGCCTACTGCCGCGAGGCTGCCCGGCGCACGGGCTGCCGGGTGATAAAGGCAGCGCGCGTGCGGGGCGCGGCCACGATCCGCGAGCTCGAGCCCTTCCACACCGACCTGCACCTGCTCGACGCCCACGTCGCGGGCCGCAGGGGCGGCACCGGGGAGACCTTCGACTGGGACGTGGCCAGAGCCCATCCGGGCACGGTGCCGCTGGTGCTCTCGGGGGGGTTGCACGCCGACAACGTGGGCCAGGCCGTAGCCGTGGTGGAGCCTTTCGCGGTGGACACCGCCAGCGGGACCGAGGCGGCGCCGGGCGTGAAGGACCCTGCTCGGGTCGAGGCATTCTTCCGAGCGGTCGAGGCCGCCGACCACCACCGGGCGGCCGCGTGAAGGGTCCCGGGAGCGCCCGCGAGCGCGACTTCGGGCCCTACGGCGGGCGCTTCGTGCCCGAGACGCTGATCGGGCCGCTCGACGAGCTCGAGCAGGCGTGGCTCGAGGCCCGCGCCGACCCCGACTTCAATGCGCGGCTGTCGCTGCTGCTGGCGGACTACGCCGGACGTCCCACGCCGCTCTATCGCGCCGCGCGCCTGTCCGAGGTCACCGGGGGCACGGTGTACCTCAAGCGCGAGGACCTGCTGCACACCGGCGCCCACAAGATCAACAACGCCCTCGGGCAGACGCTCCTGGCCGCGCGGATGGGCAAGCAGCGGGTGATCGCCGAGACCGGAGCGGGCCAGCACGGCGTGGCCACGGCGACCGCATGCGCCCTGCTGGGGCTCGAGTGCGTGGTCTACATGGGCAGCGAGGACATGCGCCGCCAGCGCCCCAACGTGGAGCGGATGCAGCTGCTCGGCGCGCAGGTCGCTCCCGTCGAGGCGGGCGCTCGCACGCTCAAGGAGGCGGTCAGCGCCGCGATCCGCGATTGGGTGGCCAGCGTGGCCACCACGCACTACGTGATCGGCTCCGCCGTGGGCCCCGCCCCCTACCCGGGGCTCGTGCGCGATCTCCAGCGCGTGATCGGGGACGAGGCCCGCGAGCAGATCCAGGCCGCCGAGGGCCGCCTGCCCGACCGGGTGATCGCATGCGTGGGGGGTGGATCGAACGCAATCGGAGCCTTCGTGCCCTTCGTGCACGACTCAGACGTCGCGCTGATCGGCGTAGAGGCGGCCGGTGACGGCCACGACTCCGGCCGCCACTCGGCACCGCTGACCACCAACGCGCGCGGCGTCCTGCACGGCGCGCTGTCTGCCGTGCTGCAGGACGAGCACGGGCAGGTACTGGAGGCGCATTCGGTGTCCGCGGGCCTCGACTACCCGGGGTCGGGCCCCGAGCACGCCTGGCTGCGCGACGAAGGCCGGGTCACCTACGAGGCCGTCACCGACGAGGACGCGCTGGCGGCGTTCCGCCGCCTGGCCAGGTTGGAGGGGATCATCCCGGCGCTGGAGCCCTCGCATGCGCTCGCCTGGCTGTTCGCCCATCCCGGCGACGGCATCGACATCGTGATCCTCTCCGGGCGCGGGGACAAGGACCTGGCCGAGGTGCTCTCCCGGGGGGTTGCAAAGGGGGGCGGTGCCCCCCTTTGATTTCATCGGTTGCAATGGGCGGCGGTGCCCCCCCTTGAGCTCCATCCCTGACGCCTTCGCCGGTCACGGGCGCCGGGCCGCGCTCATGCCCTACCTGATGGGCGGCTACCCGGATCTCGACACCTCGCGCGCGTGTTGCGCGGCGGCCGCGGACTCGGGCGCGGACCTGATCGAGCTCGGCGTGCCCTTCTCCGATCCGCTGGCCGACGGCCCGGTGATCCACGCCGCCGGCAGCGCGGCCCTGGCCGCCGGCATCACTCCCGACGACGTGCTCGATGTGTGCGAGTCGGTGGCCGCGCGGGTCCCCGTGCTGCTCATGGTGTACGCCAACGTCGTGCTCAGCGAGGGCCTTACGGCCTACGCGGAGAGGGCGGCGGCCGCGGGAGCGGCGGGGCTGATCGTGCCCGACCTGCCTCACGACGAGGCCGGCGAGCTGAGGGAGGCGTGCGATGCCCAGGACCTCGCGCTCGTTGCGCTCGTGGCACCGAACACCGGCGCGGATCGGCTGCGGGGGATCTCAGACGACGCCCGCGGATTCGTCTACGCGGTCTCGCTCGCCGGCACCACCGGCGAGCGCTCCGCGCTTGGGCCCGAGCTGCCGGCGATGGTGGAACGGGTGCGAGCGGCCACTTCGCTGCCGGTGGCGGTCGGATTCGGAATCTCCACCTCCGAGCAAGCCAGCGCGGTGGCCGACCTGGCCGACGGCGTGATCGTGGGCAGCCGCACGGTGCGCGCGGCGGCCGAGGAGGGAGCGTCGGGGGTCGGTGAACTGGTGGCCGAGCTCGCTCGCGCGCTTGAGTGAACCGCCGCCGGGCGACCTCGGCGCCGCCGGCGCCACGCCCGTCAAGCCGCGCCCGATGGAGTGCTAGGGTGCCCCCGATGGCCGAGCCTGCCACCCCCGCCACGCCTGCCACCCCCGCCACGGCACCCGCGGCGCCGCCCGCGAAGAACCCCGCCAAGCCGCGCCGGTCGGCTCGCGCGAAGGCGGTCGAGGAGGTCGGACGGTCCTACTTCGAGGCGATCAACGCCCGCGACGCCGACGCGGCGGCGGCCCACTTCCATCCGGACGGCATCGACGACATCGTCGCCCTCGGCGTGTTCCGCGGCCCTGATGCGGTGCGCCAGTTCTTCCGCGAGATGTTCGCCGCCATGCCCGACGCCACGATGACGGTCGAGCGCGTCGTGGCCGACCACGAGGTAGCGGCGGTCCAGTGGCGCCTGGCCGGCACCTTCGATGGAGGCCCGTTCCAGGGCATCGAGCCCACCGGTAAGCGTGTGGAGCTGCGCGGCGTCGACACCCTGGAGATCGACGCGGACGGCAAGATCACCCGCAACACCGGCTACTACGACGGCGCGGCCTTCGCCCGAGCCATCGGGCTGCTCCCGCCCCAGGACAGCGGGGTGGACAAGGCGATGCTCGCCGGCTTCAACGCCGTCACCAAGCTGCGCAAGGCCGTCACGTCGCGGTGATCGTCTTCGTGACCTTCAGCGTGGGCCTGGTCATCTGGATCGTGGGGTGGGCGCTCGGCATCAAGCCCTTCGACGCCTTCCTCTTCACGTCCTTCATCACCCTGGTGGCCGCCGGCATTCAGATCGCGAAGCCCTCCAGGGCCCGCACCCTCGAAAGCTCGGCGCCCGCCCAACGGGCACGGTAAGCCGGAACCTTCTTCGGCTAGCCGAAGAAGGTCTCTGCCACCGCGAACTCCTCCGGGGGCACCAGGCGCAGCTCGGCCACGGCGTCCCTGAGCTCCACCAGCTCGACCTTGCTGCCCTTGAGCGCGGGCATCGTTCCCCACCTACCGTCCTGCGCCGCGTCGCTGGCCGCAACGCCAAGGCGGGTGGCGAGCACCCGGTCGTATGCGGTGGGCGTGCCGCCCCGCTGTACGTGGCCGAGCACCGTTACGCGCGTCTCGAAGCCGGTGCGCTGCTCGATCTCGGGGCCCAGCCGCTGGCCTATGCCACCCAGGCGCACGTGGCCGAACTCGTCGCTCTCGCCCTCCTGGATCTCCATCGTGCCCTCTGCGGGAATCGCGCCCTCGGCCACCACCACGATCGAGAAGTAGCGCCCGCGGGAGTGGCGGCGGCGGACGAGGTCGCACACCTTGTCGACGTCGAAGGGACGCTCGGGTATGAGGATCGCGTCGGCTCCGCCGGCCAGCCCGGAGTGCAGGGCGATCCATCCCGCGTGTCGCCCCATCACCTCGACGACGAGGATCCGGTTGTGGCTCTCGGCGGTGGTGTGCAGCCGGTCGATCGCCTCGGTGGCCACGTGCACGGCCGTGTCGAAGCCGAACGTCCTGTCGGTGGCGCCCAGGTCGTTGTCGATTGTCTTGGGCACGCCGAGCACGGGCAAGCCGGCCTCGTCGTGCAACCGGGCGGCCGCGCCGAGCGTGTCCTCTCCACCGATGGCGATCAGCCCGTCCAGGGCGAGCGCCTCGAGGCGCTCGCGCACGAGCTGAACGCCGTCGTCGCGCTTGAAGGGGTTAGTGCGCGAGGTTCCGAGGATCGTGCCGCCGCGCGGCAGGATGCCCGCGGTCGACTCCACGGTCAGCTCGTTCCAGCTGTCCTCGAGCGGGCCGCGCCAGCCGTCGCGGAAGCCGACTATCTCGTGCCCGTGCCCGTCGATGCCCCTCCGCACTATCGCGCGGATCGCGGCGTTGAGCCCGGGACAGTCGCCTCCTCCTGTGAGCACTCCAACTCGCACGGGGGCAAAGTTACTGCGTGCGGGCCCGAGTCGCCGCGCGGTCTGCTTCCCCGTGCCTGAGGCGGCCGCGCGACGGTTGACCAATACACCAAGACGTTGTATAAATGCAACATCGGCCGGCGCCCGCGAACCCCGGAGGCACAGCTGCACAACCGCTTGGCGGTGTTGCGCGCAGAGCGCGCCCTCAGCCGGCAGGACCTGGCGGAGGCGCTGGAGGTGAACCCGCAGACGGTGGGCTACCTCGAGCGCGGTGAGTACAGCCCGAGCCTTGAGCTGGCCTTCCGGCTGGCCGAGTTCTTCGAGCTGCCCATTGAGGCGATATTCGCGCGCGAGCCGTTCGCCCCGCTGTCGCACCAGTTGACCGCAGCCCACGGATCGAAGGAGAGCGTATGAGTGAGATCGCTGTGCACCCGGTGGACGGCTCGCCGGGTCCCACGCAGCTGATGACCTGGCGCGACGCCGTCACGCCGCTGAGCCGTTCGAGCCGCCGGCGCTGGACGGTGGCGTACGCGCTGCTCCTGTTGCTCGGTGGCCTGCTGGTGGCGGCCCCGGAGACCGTCGTCTCGTTATGGCGCGCCGATGCCGGCACGGGCGACGTCGCCAGGGACACGGCCGGCAACGGCTGGCTGCCGCTGCTCGTGGCGCTGCTCATCGTCTTCGGCATGCTGCGCCGTGGTACCCGGCGCCTTACCGCAGTCGACCACCCCCTGCTCGACGAGCGCGACCTCGTGGCGCGCGACCGGGCGTTTCGGCTGGCCTATCCACTGCTGCTGGCGGTACTGGCGCTGACCGCGGTGGCGCTGCTGATGGTGTTGCCCGACATCGAGCGCACGGAAGTCCTGTCGAAGACGAGGAACTACGCCGCCTCATCGGTCGACGACGGGAGCTTTCTCACCTCCGAGGCGGTGCTCGGGCTGGTGCTCTGGGGCGGGCTGTGGGCGGTGTTCCTGCCCACGGGGATCTTGGCCTGGAACGAGCCGGACTCGCTATCGACCGGACCGGCATGGTCGCCGGCAGGCCTGTCGGAGCCGTTGCGAGACGCCTTGGTCGGCGTTTCCGCGGCCGGGGCGCTGATCCTGCCGTCCGTCGGTTGGGACGGGACGCTGTCGCTGCTGCCGCTGATCGCGGTGCTCACGCTGCTCGGCGCGCTCGCCCGCCGCGCAGCCGGGCAGCGTCCGATCTCGCCCGCCATGGTGTGGGCGCTCGGCGCGGTCGTGGCGGTTGTGGCGTTGGGGCTCATCGCTTACGTATTACTGGTAGCCGTCTAGCGTCGCTGCTGGGCGCGAAGCTCGAGAGCTGTCAGGTCAGCGGGTTCGGTCCAGGATTGGGCCGGCGGTCACGTGCCGATCGCAGCGCGCAGGGCGTGTTCGAGGTCCGGCTGGCGGAACTCATAGCCGAGCGCCTGTAGGCGGGCGGGAACGGCACGGACTCCAGTCGTCACGATCGAGGCCATATCGCCGTACAGCGCCTTGATTGCCAGGCCGGGAACGGGCGCGACGGACGGCCGGTGCAGCACCCGCCCGAGCGCCTTCGACAGCTCCCTGTTGGTCACGGGCTCAGGGGCGGTCAGATTCAGCGGCCCGGAGGCGCCCTCCTCGTCGAGGCAGAACAGCAGCGCGGCAACGATGTCCTCGCTGTGAATCCAGGGCACGTACTGATCGCCGCCGGCCACGGGCCCCCCCACGCCGAGCTTGAACGCCGGCAGCATCTTCTCCAGTGCCCCGCCGTCCCCGGAGAGCACGACGCCCGTGCGCGTCATCGCCACCCGTAGGCCCTCCGCCGCTTGGGCCTCGGCCTCCCACTGCACGCACAGGCGAGCGAGGAAGTCGTCGCCGGCGGGCTCGTCCTCTTCCACGCGCTCGTCGCCCCGCGGGCCGTACCAGCCGGTTGCCGACTGGGAGACGAGGACGCCGGGGCGCTCGGCCTCGTCGAGCTCGCCGAGAGCGGTGACCAGGTTGCGCGTGGCCAGCACCCGCGAGTCGCGGATCTCGCTCTTGGCGGTCTCGCTCCAGCGCTGGGCCACGGGCTCGCCCAGCAGGTGCACGACGGCGTCCTGGCCCGAGAGTGCCGCGGCCGGAGGTGGTGCGGCTTTGGGCGCCTTCCACTCGAGCGCCCTTACGTTCTCGCCGAGCTTCTCCCGCGCGCCGGCGGCGTCGCGCGACAGGGCGCTGACCTGATCGCCACGGCTTCGCAGGGCCTCGACCACCGCGCGACCCAGGGTCCCGGTGGCTCCTGTCACAGTGACCTTCACGCGATGCCGACCTCCTCTCGAACTACGTGGGTAGCGCGAACTCCGCGGTCTCGTCTGGTTCGCGTACGGCGCCGCCGCGTTGCGCTTCCTGTGCTACGGCCCGGGCCACCTCGCGGCTCACATCGCGGTTGAAGACGCTCGGGACGATGTAGTCCTGTGCCAGCTCCTCGTCGGCCACAGTGGCGGCGATCCCGTGGGCGGCGGCCAGCTTCATCTCCTCGGTGATCTTCCGGGCGCGGATGTCGAGAGCCCCGCGGAAGATGCCGGGGAAGGCCAGCACGTTGTTGATCTGGTTCGGGTAGTCCGAGCGCCCGGTTGCCATCACCGCCACGTTGGGCTGCGCGTCCTCGGGGCGCACCTCGGGCTCGGGGTTGGCCATCGCGAACACGAACGGGTCCGGGTTCATCCGCTGCAGGTCCTGCGCGGATACGATGCCCGGGCCAGACAGGCCGACGAAGAGATCGCTCCCCTCGAGCACGTCGGACGGGGTGCCCGAGCGCCGGCCGGTGTTGGTGTTCTCGGCCAGCCACTGCTTGGGTGCGTTCATCGAGCCGCCCTCGTAGTCGTCACGGCCCGCGTGGATCGCGCCGTGGCGGTCACAGGCCACGATCTCGGTGATGCCCGAGGCCATCAGGATCTTGGCCACCGCCACGCCCGCCGCGCCCGCTCCCACCATCGCCACCGAGAGCTCTGCGAGTGCCCGCCCTGTCAGGCGGCAGGAGTTGATCAGCGCGGCCAGCACAACGATCGCGGTGCCGTGCTGGTCGTCGTGGAAGACGGGGATGTCGAGCTCCTCGACGAGCCGCTGCTCGATCTCGAAGCAGCGGGGGGAGGAGATGTCCTCGAGGTTGATCCCGCCGAAGGTGGGGGCCATCAGCGTGACCGTCTCGATGATCTTCTCGGGATCCTTCGTGTCGAGGCAGATCGGGAAGGCGTCGACATCGCCGAACTCCTTGAAGAGCATCGCCTTGCCCTCCATCACCGGCATCGCGGCTTCGGGCCCGATGTCGCCCAGCCCCAGGACGGCCGTGCCGTCGGAGACCACGGCGACGGTGTTCGCCTTGATCGTGTACTTGAAGGCCTTCTGGCGGTTCTTCGCGATCGCGTTGCACACTCGCGCCACGCCCGGCGTGTAGGCCATCGACAGGTCGTCACGGGTCTTGACGGGAGTGGCCAGCCCCGTGTGGATCTTGCCGCCGCGGTGCAACTCGAACGTGCGGTCGGTGGTCTCGATCAGCGTGGCTGCGCGGACCCCCTGCACGGCCGTGATCACCCGACCGCGGTGCTCCTGGCTCTCGCAGTCGATCGTGATCTCGCGGAGGGTGCCGGCGCCGCCGGCCTCCACGGTGTCCACCGCGATGATCGCGCCGCCGACGCGGGTGATGGCCTGGGTGACCTTGGCGAGGGTTCCCGACTCGTGGGGGAGCTCGACCCGCAGGGTCAGGGAGAACTGTGCGCTTGGGGTGGCCATGGCGAGGGGGTCGATCATAGAGGCGGGGTCCCGGCTCAACCGGCCACCGAGCCGGCCGCGCCCGCCTCGTAGGATGGCCCGGTGGCCGTCGAGGAGTCCCCGCGTGAGCTGTTTCTGATCGACGGCAACAGTCTCGTCTACCGAGCGTTCTTCGCGCTGCCGGAGACGATCGCCACCTCGCGCGGGGTGCCCACCAACGCGATCTTCGGCTTCGCTTCGATGCTCGTGAAGCTGATGACCGAGTACGGGCAGAAACCCACGATCGTGGCCTGGGACGCGGGCGATTCCGGGCGCAAGGAAATCGCCTCGGATTACAAGGCCGGCCGGGCGTCGCGACCGGACCTGCTGCGCGAGCAGTTTCCCCACATGGAGCCCCTCGTGGAGGCGTTTGGCTACACCAACGTGCGGGCCGCGGGATACGAGGCCGACGACGTGATCGCCACGCTGGCGGCCCGGGCCCGCGAGCGCGGGGTCGAGGTGGTGGTGGTCACCGGCGACCGCGACAGCTTCCAGCTGATCGAGGACGGGGTACGCGTGATGGCCACCGGCCGCGGGATCACGGATACCAAGATCTACGACCGCGAGGCCGTGGTCGATCGCTACGGGATCGGGCCCGAGCTGATACCGGACTTCTACGGACTGAAGGGCGACACCTCCGACAACATTCCCGGGGTCCCCGGCATCGGCGACAAGACGGCCGCCCAGCTGCTCCAGCGCTTCGGCGATCTCGAGTCGGTGCTTGCGGGGGTGGACGAGATCTCGGGCGCCAAGCGCAAGGAGAACCTGGTCAACCACGCCGAGGACGCCCGGATCTCAAAGCAGCTGGCCACCTCGATCCGCGACGTTCCGATCGAGATCGACCTCGACGGCTCCCTGGTGCGCGAGCCCGACCGTTCGCGCCTGCGCGAGACCTTCAGGGAGTTCGAGCTGCGCGACCCGCTGCGCCGCCTGGAGGAGTGGATCGGCTCCAACGAGGCTGCGGCGCCAGCCATCGAGCCCTCCGCCGAGGTGGCGGCCAGGGCGCGGCACGCGGAGCCGGCGGCCCTTGGGGGACTGGAGGGCGAGCACGCCGCGCTGGCCGCCGTGCGGCCCGAGCCGCCCGCGGACCAGCTACCCGGGATGGGCGACGAGCCCGTGCTGAGCTTCGCCGCCTACGCCGGGGGTGAGGTCATCTGCGGGGAGGCTCCCGGCGGTCTGGAGGAGTTGCTGCGCGGGTGGGGCGACCGGCCCGTCGTGGCCCACGACTGGAAGACGATCGCCGCCGCCGAAGAACAGTTCTCGAAGGATTCGGCATCCGTGCCAAATCCTTCAGGGAGCGCGACCGATTCGGCATTCATGCCAAGTCCTTCAGGAAGCTCGACCGATTCGGCATCCATGCCAAGTCCTTCAGGGACCGCGCCTGCGCTGGAGCACGACACGATGGTCGCCGCGTACCTGCTCGACCCGGCCCGGCGCGGGTACGCGCTCGAGGACCTCGCGCAGGACATCGGACTGGGAGCGCGCGTCGAGGGGGCGGGAGAGCTGGCCGAGCGCGCGGTGCTGACCCGCGCGCTGGCCGAGCATCAGCGCGCGATCCTCGACGAGCTCGACCTCACCCGCCTCCTGAACGAGGTGGAGCTGCCGCTGGTCGACGTTCTCGTCGAGATGGAGCGGGCGGGGGTCAAGCTCGAGGTGGGCAAGGTGCGCGCGATCGCGGTGCGCGTGAACGAGCAGGCCGCGGCCCTGGAGCGCGAGATCTTCGAGCTCGCGGGCGAGGAGTTCACGATCGGCTCCCCGCAGCAGCTGGCTCCGATCCTGTTCGAGAAGCTCGGCCTGTCGCGTAAGCGCCGGGGCAAGACCGGCTTCTCCACCGACGCCCGGGTGCTCCACGCCATCCGGGGCGAGCACCCGATCATCGGAAAGATTGAGACCTGGCGCGAGCTCACCAAGCTGGCGTCGACGTATCTGGAGGCGTTTCCCGACCTGGTTGGCCCCGACGGGCGGCTGCGCACCACCTTCAGCCAGACCACGGCGGCTACGGGTCGGCTTTCGAGCATCAATCCAAACCTCCAGAACATCCCGATCCGCACCGAGCTGGGGCGCGAGATCCGCGCGTGCTTCGTGGCCGAGGAAGGGCACAAGCTGATCTCGGCCGACTACTCCCAGGTGGAGCTGCGCCTGCTGGCGCACATCGCGGGCGAGGAGGTGCTCAAGGAGATCTTCCGGCGCGGCGAGGATGTGCACACCGCGACCGCGGAGCAGATCCTGGGCGGATCGCCGGACCCAGGCACCAGATCGAAGGCCAAGATGGTCAACTACGGCATCGTCTACGGCCTCTCTGCCTACGGGCTGGCCGACCGCCTCCAGATTCCCCAGGGCGAGGCGCAGGAGTTCATCGACCGCTACCTGGAGCGCTTCCCGGCGGTGAAGGCATTCATCGACGACACGATCGCGCAGGCCACGGACGCCGGCTTCGTGGCCACCCTGTTCGGGCGCATCCGCCGTATCCCGGAGCTGCGCGCCCGCAGCTACCAGACCCGCTCGCTGGGCGAGCGCCTGGCAGTGAACATGGTGATCCAGGGTACGGCGGCCGACATCATCAAGGTGGCGATGGTGCGCTGCCGCGCCGCTCTGCGCGACGCCGGTCTCCAGACCCGCATGGTGCTCCAGATCCACGACGAGCTGCTCTTCGAGGGGCCCGAGGCCGACGTCGAGGAGGCGTCCGCGATCGTGTGTCGCGAGATGGCCGGTGCGTTCGATATGGACCCTCCTCTCGAGGTCGACGTGGCCTCGGGCGACAACTGGCTGGAGGCGAAGTAGATGGACAAATGGGCAGCCGTCGGTCTCACCGTGTGCGCGGGCAGCCTCGTGGCCATGCAGGCCCCGATCAACTCGATGCTCGGCAGGTCGATCGGCACCTTCGCGGCGGCCTCGGTCTCGTTCGGGATCGGCCTGACGGTGCTGATCGGCATCACGTTGGTGGCCGGCAACGGCGGGTTCAGCAACGTGGGCGCGGCGGGCGACCTCAAGTGGTACTACCTCACGGGGGGCCTGCTCGGGGCCGTCTACGTGACCAGCGTGCTCGTGTCGGTGCGCACCCTCGGCGCGGGCGGGGTGACCGCCGCGACCATCGCCGGCCAGCTCACGATGTCGGTCGTGCTGGACCGGTCCGGGTTCCTGGGGTTGGACGAGCGCGCGCTCACGCCGCAGCGCATCGTAGGCATCCTGCTGCTGGCGGCCGGTACCTTTCTGATCGTCCGCGAGTGAGCTGACGGCGGTCGCTGCACCTGTCCGCACCGACCAGCCGCAACCCCGCGGTACGGTCATGGTATGAGAACTACACATCGATCGAGCCGGGCGGATCGTGATCCCCAAGACGCTCAGGCAGGCGCTCGGAGTCGAGGGCGGTGCCGAGGTCGAAATCGGACTGAACGGCGACAGGATCGAGATCGAGGTGCCGCCGACGCCGATGCGCTTGGAGCGCCACGAGCATGGTGTCTTCGCGGTTGCCGACCGCGACATGCCGAGGCTGACAACAGAGATGGTTCGCGAAACCCTCGAAGGCGTGAGGCGCTGAGCCGCAGCTGTGTGGACAGCTCCGTCGCCGTCGCCACGGCGGTGCCGTCTATGACGGGGTGGTTGCCGTGACCGCACATGTGCACGAATCGGTTCTGCTCAGCCTCGACCGGCGCGCCGCCATCACGTACGCGCGGCTCGAGATCCACTTCCGCACGCTGCTCTGACACTTGCCGCGGGTGGGGCGCCCGCGAACCCGGGTGGAGCGATCCGCAGGTAGTGCTCGAAGGACCGATTCACGAGCGCCCGGTGGGTCATGGCACTGACCACCCCCCGCAGCGGACGCGGGCGCAACCGCGGGACCAGGCGCTGGGCGCGCAGCAGCCAGCGGAACTTCCACTCGTGCGAGTCGCTGAACGTGGCGTAGCGGCGCAGCGCCTGCTCGCGGGTCTGCTCGCCGGCCAGCACTGCGCGCAGCTCGCGCCCGCAGGCGATCCCGAAGTAGAAGGCGGTGCGGATCCCTTCTGCGGTCAGGGGAAGGCAGTGGCCCGCCGAGTCGCCGGCGAAGAAGACGCCGTCCTCGGTGGCGGGGCGCAACTGGTGCGGGATCCAGTTGCCCTGGTAGCGAACCGCGTCGGCGCGCAGGTCCCCCGCCAGCTTCACCGTGTTGTCCTTGACGTGGAAGCGCGGATCGAACGAGCCCACGCCGATGCGCAGCTCGTCGTTCGCCGGAAAGCTCCAGCCGTAGCCGGCGGGCACGTACTTGCGGTCGATCCAGATCGCCAGGTCGTCGCTCGCCCCGCCCGGGTGTACCTCCAGACCGCGCGAGAGCGGAGCGTCGGGCGGCTGGAAGCCTTCGTCGGAGGCGAGCATCCGGCGCCATCCCATGGCGTCGACCATCAGCGGCGCGGTCAGGTCGCCGCGGTCCGTGTGGAGGGTGTGGCCGGTGCGCCCGTCCACCTTGGCCGTCTCGAACTCGCAGTCGGACTGCTCGAACAGGAGCCGGCACAGCTCGCGGTAGTCGAAGGTCGAGAATGTCCACGGCAGTGGCCAGCGTGCGGTGGCGTGCGGGGTGTGCACAACCAGCTCGCCGAAGGTCTGGCGGTGCGAGCCCATCAGGCTCATGGCCTCGAGCCAGCTCGTGGGTATGCCGCACGCCGAGGTCTGGCGCTCGCCCACCTCGTAACGGTCGAGCATCAGCACGCGGGCGGGCGATCCGTCCGGCCGCCGCGCACCGGCCAGCTCACGGGCCACGGACAGACCCGCGAAGCTCGCCCCGCAGATCACCGCGTCGTAGTCACCCGCGAGGGGCGTGCGCTCGCCGCCGCGTTTTGTAGCGCGCTTCGGCATGAGGGCTGAGGGTACCGGCCACCGACCACACCCCGGGACTGCCGCAGCGTGGGCACGGTGCCGAATCGTTCGCATGGTCTACTCTCTGCGGTCGCCGTGCCCGAAGCCGCCACGCTCACACCCCCAACCCCCGTCGAGGGGTCCGATGGCCTCCTCATCGAGGTCGACGGCGAGATCGTTCCCAACTACGACGCGACGCTCGTCCCCTTCGAGGAGGGCGACGTCGTCACGGGCAGGGTCGTACGCATCGACCAGGACGAGGTGCTGGTCGACATCGGCTACAAGAGCGAGGGGGTCATCCTCTCCAACGAGCTTTCGATCCGAAAGTCCGTCGACCCGGCCGACGAGGTCGAGCTGGGCGAGGAGGTCGACGCTCTCGTCCTCACCAAGGAGGACCAGGACGGCCGCCTGCTTCTCTCCAAGAAGCGCGCCCGCTTCGAGAAGGCCTGGCGCCGCATACAGGCGGCCGCCGACTCCGGTGAGCCGGTCACCGGAACCGTGATCGAGGTCGTCAAGGGAGGCCTGATCATCGACCTGGGGGTCCGTGGCTTCCTGCCGGCCTCCCTCGTCGACATCCGCCGCGTGCAGAACCTCGACGAGTTCCTGCACCAGAAGATCGAGTGCAAGGTGATCGAGCTGAACCGCTCCCGCAACAACGTGGTGCTCTCGCGTCGTGCGGTGCTCGAGGAGGAGCGGAAGGAGGTCCGCCAGCAGATCCTGGACCGCCTGCAGCCCGGTCAGATCGTGGAGGGCGCGATCTCCAACATCGTCGACTTCGGCGCCTTCGTGGACCTGGACGGCATCGACGGCCTGATCCACATCTCCGAGCTCTCCTGGAGCCACGTCAACCACCCATCCGAGATCCTCTCGATCGGCGACACCGTGCCGGTCAAGGTGCTCGATATCGACCGCGACCGTCAGCGCATCTCCCTGGGCCTCAAGCAGACCCAAGAGGATCCCTGGCAGCGGATCGTGGACACCTACAACCTGGCCGACGAGCTCGAGGGCAAGGTGACCAAGGTCGTGACCTTTGGCGCCTTCGTCGAGATCATGGACGGCGTCGAAGGCCTCGTGCACATCTCCGAGCTGGCCCACCATCACGTCGAGAACCCGCGTGAGGTCGTCGAGCCCGGCGACGCCGTCAAGGTCAAGATCCTCGAGATCGACTCCGAGCGCCGGCGCCTCTCCCTCAGCGTGAAGCGCGTGGCGGGCAACGAGCCGCCCCCCGGCACCGTCCCCTCCGGCGGGGGGGACCTCGGCGACGTTCGCGACCTCGGTCTCTCCGACGACGTCTTCGCGGGCCCCGACGTGAGCGGCCTGGGCGACCTGCGCGCCACGGTGGAGGCTCAGGCCGCCGAGCGCGCCGCAGCCGAGGCACCCGCGGCCGATGCACCCCCGGCCGAGGAGACCGCCGCCGAGGCACCCCCGGCCGAGGAGACCGCCGCCGAGGAGCCCCCGGCCGAGGAGACCGCCGCCGAGGAGACCGCCGCTCCGGACGAGCCGGTTGCGCCGGCCACCGATGAGCCCGCGGCGACGGACGAGCCCGCGACGGCAGAGGCAGCCGCCGCCGGCGAGACCGACGAAGACCCGAGCGAGCCCCCCGCCTCCTAGGATGGGCGCGCCGAGCTCGGCGCGCGTCCCCTTCGTCGGCCTGACCGGCGGGATGGGAGCCGGAAAGTCCACGGCGCTGGCTGCCCTGAAGGAGCTGGGCGCCGAAACCCTCTCCAGCGACGATGTCGTGCACGATCTCCTGGGCACCGACGAGCTGCGCGAGCAGATCGCCGGCCGGTTCGGAGCCGATGTCGTGCGCGACGACGCGATCGACCGCGGTGCCCTCGCCGCGGCGGCGTTCGAGTCGGCGGAGTCCCGCGAATGGCTGGAACGGCTGCTGTGGCCCCGGGTGGGAGACCGTGTAGCCCGCTGGCGCACCGAGGTGGAGGCGTTGAAGCCGCCGCCGCCGGCCGCGGTGGTCGAGGTGCCACTGCTCTTCGAGGCGGACCTGGAGGCGCGCTTTGACCACACCGTCGCCGTCGTGGCCGACGAGGGGATTCGAACCGAGCGGGCCGGGGCTCGCGGCCATCAGGCTGTGGTCGAGCGGACAGCGCGCCAGCTGAGCCAGGACGAGAAGGCGCAGCGTGCGGACTTTGCGGTGCGAAACGATGGCACGCCGGAGGAGTTGAAGGCAGAGTTGTCGCGGCTCCTTGCCACGATGAAGGCCTAGAGAGTGGCTTCAACCGCCCACACCCGATCTCGGTCGCGCAGCGCCGCGGCCACACGCAAGCGCCCCGGCGCTCGGTCACGCGCCAGGGCGCGCCGCCGCTGGCGCATCACCGCGGTCGTGGCGGCGGCGATCGCGGGGGCCGGGGTGGCCAGCGCGGTGACCGGAGTGGGCCCGCTCGGGGATGCGGTGCGCGAGATCACGCTGCCGCTGCACCACGAGGACATCATCCGCCAGCAGGCGGCCGACAAGGGCCTCGACCCGGCTCTCATCGCGGCCGTGATCTACGAGGAGTCGCGGTTTCGCGACCAGACCTCCCACGCGGGCGCGCGCGGCCTGATGCAGGTCACCCCTCGCACGGCGGCTTTCATCGCCCACGACTCGGGCGGTACGGCGTTCACCAGCGCGGACTTGGCCACCCCGCAGGTCAACATCGCCTACGGCGCCTACTACCTGCGCTACCTCATGGACCGCTACGACGGGGAGACCGAGCTGGCGGTGGCGGCCTACAACGCGGGGGAGACCAACCTGAACCACTGGATCGACGAGGCGGGCGGGCTCGACGACTTCGAGACCGACGAGGACATCCCCTACCCCGAGACGAGCTCCTACCTGGACAACGTGATCGAGCGCCAGGCCGAGTACCGAAAGAACTACTCGGACGAGCTGGGGCTGTGAGCGCGCCAAGCGCTTCGGAGCTCAAGCGGCGCATGCAGTTCGAACGCCAGGGACAGCCGTTTCTGGTCTACCGCGACACGGCGGGCCACGAGCAGCTCCTCACGCTCGCCGCGATCGACCGCGCCTCGGTCGGCCGCGGGCCCGAGGTCGACGTGGCGCTCGATCCCGATCCCGCGGTATCGCGGCTCCACGCCGAGCTGCAGCGCATCGGCGGGGCCTGGGTGCTCGCAGACGACGGTCTGTCTCAGAATGGCTCGTACATCAACGGCGAGCGCGTGGCCGGTCGGCGGCGGCTGGGCGATGGCGACGTGCTGCGCTTCGGAGCCACCGAGGTCACGTTCCGCTCGCCGACCCAGGAGGGCGCGGGCCAGACCAGCCGGGCCGACGAGCCCGACCGTCCCGAGCTTTCGCCCGCCCAGCGCCGTGTGCTCGTGGCGCTCTGCCGTCCCTACCGCTCCGGTGGCTCCTACGCGCGGCCGGCCACCAACCGCCAGATCGCCGGCGAGGTGTTCCTGAGCGTCGACGCGGTCAAGGGCCACCTACGCGCGCTGTTCGCTCGCTTCGGCCTGGACGAGCTGGCTCAGAACGAGAAGCGCCTGAGGCTGGTGGAGCGGGCGCTGGAGAGCGGCGCGGTCTCCCGCCACGAGCTCTAGTCGATCTCCGAGATCCGCCACTGGCCGGTCTCCTCCACGAGCGAGTAGCTGTCGATCTCCGCCGGTCCGAGCTCGGCGCTCACCGAGCCTGTCCCGTAGCTGGCGTTGACCGTGTCGAAGTCGTAGGTGAGCGGTTCGTCCGGTAGCAGGCGGGAGCATTCGCCGGATGCGTTGCGGCTGAGGTACTTGCACGCGTCCTCGTCGCGGCGCGCGAAGCGGGCCACGGCGGTGGCGGCCTCCACCTCCTCGGCGTCCTTCCAGTCGAAGTCGGTGACCCCGTCGATCAGCCACTTGGAGTTCTCCCGCAGCAGATCCAACTCGATGGGATCGCCGAATTCGGTCTGAGTGGCCTTGACCGTGGCTTGGTCGTCGGCTACTTCCACTCGCTCGATGTCGTACTCCGTCGGCTGGGCCGCGATGTAGGTGCTTTCGCAGGAGCTCTGGTCGTCGGCGACCAGGGTCGCGCACACCTCCTGCTCACCTTCGGCGGCCGCGAAGGCCCCAACCGTCTGCTCGATCGCCGCCTGGGCCCCCTCGGGGTCCTGGTCGGGCGCCGGCGAGGTGCCCGGCGTGCTGGGCGCGTCCGCCCGGTCGGCCGAGCCGTCGCGATTCGAGAGCACAAACGCCGCGACGACCCCCACGATCACCAGTGCCACCAGCGCGACCATCGCCCCGGCGAGCGGGTGGCGCCGCCCCGACGGGGCTCTCGCACTTTGCTCGGCGCGGCCGGGGTGCGCTCCCGACCCGACCGGCTCGGTGCTCGGGGTGATCGCTCGGGCGCCGCCACGCTCGTCGGAGGCGCCCGGTCCTGCGTGGGTCACCGTGTCAGGGAGCGCGAACGCACCCCCGGCCGCCGCTGTGGTCAACTCGCGTGCCTCGCGCCGCGCGTCGGCCACCAGCTCGCGGCACGACGGATAACGGTCGTCGGGGTCGCAAGCCATTCCGCGCGCCACCACGGCGTCGAGGCCCGTCGGAAGCTCGGGCCGCCCCTCGCTCACCCGGGGCCGCCCGGCTGCCCGGTGCGCCTCCAGCACGGCCTCTGCGCTGGAGGCCGAGAAGGGCGGCGCGCCGGTGAGCATCTCGTAGAGCACGCACGCGAGCGAGTACTGGTCGCTCCTGCCGTCCAGGGCCTCGCCGCGGGTCTGCTCGGGGGACGCGTAGCTCACGGTCCCGATGAAGGCGCCGGTCCGGGTGAGGGCGCGGTTGGCGCCTTCGAGCTTTGCGATGCCGAAGTCGCACAGGTAGGCGTGATCGGGCTCGTCACGGCTGCGGCGCCGGGTGACCAGCACGTTCTCGGGCTTCACGTCACGATGGATCAGGCCCTGCTCGTGTGCCACGTCGAGGGCCCAGGCCACCTGACCGGCCAGGTTCAGTGCCCGTGTCAGCTCCAGCTCGCCGTCGCGCTCCATCATCCCGGCCAGGTCGTCCTCCACCAGGCGCATCGCGAGGTAGTGCCAGCCGTCGTCCTCGCCGTGGTCGTAAACCGTGAGGATGTGCGGGTGGGGGATGCTCGCGGCGTGCTTTGACTCGTCGAAGAAGCGCTCGCGGAACTCGGTCGCCTTGGCCAGCCGCTGGTGGAGCAGCTTGACCGCCACGCGGTGCCCCTGCTCGAAGTCATGGGCCGCCCAGACCGAGCCCATGCCTCCGCCGCCGATCATCTCGTCCAGGCGGAAACGGCCACCCAGCGTCGTTCCCCTCTCTATCCGCATGACCATCGCCTACGAAGGATGTCAGGCGCCGGGACTGGCTCCCGCCGATTGGTGCTCCGGGCCCGAGGAGGCGAGCAGCCCGCCCACAGCTCCGAGCGCCGCGCCCAGCAGCAGGAAGTAGAGGAAGGCCCCGCCGCCGTCGGCCGAGCCGAAGATGGACACCTGCCTGCCGTCGGCAAGCCCCCCCACCTCCAGCGACTTGGTGGCCAGCGCGTCGAGCGCGGCCATGGCGATCGCCCAGACCGGCCCCACGATCGCCCCCCAGGCCGGCGACGGAACCGGCGATCCTGCGGCTGCGGCGATTCGAGCCGCGGTGAAGCCCGCGTACAGAGCGAGCAGGAGGGGAAGCGCGATCAGCACGATGATGGCCGGTACGAACACGTAGGCCGGGAGGGCGTCCCGGTAGGCGAAGATGCGGTAGGAGTCGTCTCCGGTGATCTCGCCGGGCTCCGTCGTGGGTGCCGGCAGCGCGGCCTCTTGGAAGTCCTCCTGCCCGGGCTCGAAGGGTACGAACGCGCCGAGCTCCGCGAAATGCACAGCGTGGTCCGCCGCATAGAGCGCCAGCTCCACCGTGGTTCGTGCCCGGTCCGGTTCGTAGTCCTCGTCCATGAGCGCGTGCGCCACCCACGCGGCCGTGCCGAGCACGCCGGTCACCAGGAGCAGCAGACCTAGCGACCGTAGGCTGGTTGCGACGACCCGGCCGGCCAGGCCCACCGCCGCGGTACCGGCCACGGGGCCCGGGTCGGGCCGCGCCGAGGGGGTCTTCGCGCGCCGCAGGGCGAGGGCGGTTCCGGCCAGGGCGCCGAGGCCACCCCAGAGCACGCTCAGGAAGAAGGTGCCGGCCAGGCTGGGCGAGGCGTCACCACAGAGCAGTGCCGCGATCAGCATGATGACCGCGAAGGCCAGCGCCGTCCCGGCGGCCGACTCCAGCCTGGCCTGCACGGAGGCCCCTGGCATTCGGGGGTTCAGCAGCGCGGCGGCCACGGCGCATGCGCCCACGGGCACGGCGAGCAACAGCAGCGGGGCCGTGCGCCAGTGCAGGTCGACCGACGCGGGCGTGTCAGGGAAGGGCAGCTGATCGAAGGAGACCTGCAGGAACGAGACCGCATGGCGCAGCGTCTCGGTCAGTAGGTTGGCGTCCGTGCCGAGGGCTCCGATCAGGGAATTCTCGTCAGGGAAGGCGACCGCCACCACCAGGCCAAAGGCGATCGTCACGAGGGCGGCGAGAGCACCTGCTGCCGCCGGCACCGCGATAGCGGGCCGGCGGGCGTAAGCGCGCAGGCGCCGACCAAGCTCCGCGGCATCGCCGGCCTGCCCGGGCCGGGCGGGCCCGGCAGCCCTCGGGCGCCGGTCGGACGGGGGCGAGTCCGGGCCGGACGATGGCGACCGCGGGCCGGAGGGGGGCGACTGCGGCCCGGACGATGGCGACTGCGGGCCGGACGATGGCGACTGCGGGCCGGCTGAACCCTGCGGCTCGCGCGCCGGCGGCTCCGGATCGCGGAGCGGGCGCTCCGGCTCGCGCGCGGGCGGGATCTCGGTGGGCTCTCCGTGCTCGAGCGGTTCGGTGTCGAGCTGCGCGCCCGGTCCGGGGGTCGGCCGCGGGCGGGAAGCATCCGGCGCCGAAACGGGGGCCGGCGGCGGAGCGTCAGCGGGCCCGGCCGGCTCGTCGATCACCGTCTGCGCCAGCCCTGCATCCCTCGGAGCCCCGCAGCCGGGGCAAAAACGCGCGCCGTCCGGCAGCTGATCGCCACAGCCGGCGCAGTAGGTATCTCCCGCCATCTCGTGAGCCTCCCTGTCTGTGCGGGGCCAGGCTACTGCCCGGCCGGGTCGCCGCCGCCAGGAGCGGTGCGCGACCCGGCCGGGCGCAACCCGGTCAACCCTTCGGTATCCGGATCTCCACCCGCCGGTTGCGGGCACGTCCCCGCGGTGAGTCCGACCCGTCGGGCTTGGTGTTGGCCACCACCGGCCGCGTTTCGCCTTTCCCGCTCGCCGCCAGCCGCGGGCCCGAGGCGCCCAGCTTTCGCGCGAGCACGGCTCGGACCGCCTGCGCTCGCCGCAGAGACAGGCCCATGTTGTACGAGCTCGTCCCCTTGCTGTCGGTGTGGCCCTCGATCGTCACCGTGCCGGGGGAAGCACTCCGGATCTCATCCGCCACCTCGTCGATCCGCTCACCCGCGCGCGGGGTGAGCCCGGCCCGGTTGAACTCGAACAGCACGTCGGCGGCCAGTGTCACGCGCACATCCTCGCGATCTTCGATCCGGCGCACGCTGCCGTCCAGCGAGGACGTCTCCAGCGAGAGATCCAGCACCGGCAGGGTGAGATCGCGCACCTCGGTGGTGAGCGGCCCGTTCACGGCGGTGCTCGGCTCTTCCTGGGCCGCGGCCCATTGTGGGTTCAGCGCCGCCACCGTCGTTGCGGCTGTGAGCAGCGCTCCAACGGCGGTCCGCCTAGGAGAGGGGAACATTCTTGAACGTCCCGAAGTTGGGGATGACGATGTCGACGGCGTCGACATCCGCGGGTGGTGCGCCGAAAGTCGCCGAAAGGGCCTTCGGCGAGCCCGGCTCTACGTTCGCGCTGGAAAGGTCGCTCTCACAGACGCAGACGCCCTCGCTGTCGCGAGCGACCAGGTAGCGCTTGCTGTTGGTCGTGTCGATCAGCGAGATGCCGTCGACGGTGAACGGTTCCTGGCCCTTCTCGCCGTCGATCTCCCCGACGGTGCCGTCGTCGAAGGTCTGCGAGATCGAGGGTCCGGCGTCGGTCTCGCCAGCACGAGACTCTGCCACGCTGAGCTCGAATGTGAGCGCGGTCGTGGATCCGCTGCGCACCAGGTCGGTGATCTCGAGCCGCACGGGCACGCCGTCCATCTGCGCCTCACGCGACGCGATACCGCCTCCGGAGTCCTGCTCGGAGGCCGTGTCCCCCGGTTCGGTCTCCCCGGAGGTGCTGCTGTCGAGGTTGCCGACGCCCTGTGAGGACTGGCTCGGCTGGTCTCCCGCGAGCGAGTCCTGACGGTCGTCGTCCTCGCTCCCGCCGGCGCAGCCCGCCGCCACCAGGGTGGTTGCCAGGATCGCTGCCACTGTGCTCGGTGCTCTCATGGACCTTCTCCTTTCGTGCCGCGAGCGCTGCCCGCCGCTTGGTCGTGCCATGGCCATCAGGTTCCCAGCGGCCTCGGGTGCCTGCAACCGTCCCTGGGGGTGTGCAGGCACTACCGAGGTGGCGCTCGCTCACCCCTTGGGGGGGCGCCAGAGCTGGGGGCGCGGGCCTACCATCCGCCGACGATGCCGCGGGACTCGCCCACATCGCCGCGCCTGTCCTTTGTCGCCGGCAAGCGGAGCGGGGAGGCAATCGAGGTTGTGGAGGGCTCGCTGGAGATCGGGCGCGATCCGGCTTGCGAGGTCGTGCTCGACGACGCCAACGTCTCCCGGCGCCATGCGCGCCTGACCCGGGGTGCCGGCAGGCGGCCGGTGCTCACCGATCTCGGGTCGGCCAACGGGACCTTTGTGGACGGGGTCCGCCTGGAGGGCTCTCGCGAGCTGCGCGGTGGCGAGGAGATCCGCATCGGGGCCAACTCCCTCCGGGTGACGGTGCCGGAGCCGCCGGAGCCGGAGCCGGCCCCCGGCCCGGCCTCGCCCGTGGCGGCGGCAGCGCGATCCGAGCGGCGCACCCCGGCCCCTCCGCGCAGGCGCCAGACCACGATCATGAGGGCGCTCGAGCGGCGGATGCGGCGAACCACCCTGCTGGCCGTCGCGGCCGTGCTCCTGGCTCTGACGGTGGCCGGCGTCGCGCTCAGTGGCGTCCTGGCCGAACGCGGCGAGGGCGACACGGGCGGCGCCGGCGCGCCCACCACCCAGGACATCGTGAGGGCCGTGGCCCCCTCGACCGTGCTGGTCACCTCGGGGCTCGACGGCTCGCCCACCGGCTTCGGCTCGGGCTGGGTGCTCGACGCGGATGAGGGGCTGATCGTGACCAACGCCCACGTGGTCAACCTCCAGCCCGACGCCGGTACCAGCGCCTTCGAGGTCACCGCCGACGGGCGTAGCCGCCCCGCGGAGGTGGTGGGGGTGGCGCCCTGCGAGGACCTCGCGCTGCTTCGGGTGAGCGACACCGAGGGCCTGCGCACGCTTGCCCTGGGCTCGCAGGCCGACCTCGAGCAGGGCGAGACCGTCGTGGCGGCCGGCTTTCCCGCGACCGCGTCGAGCGAGCCCAACCTCGTGGCGACGCGGGGCGTGGTCTCGGTGGTCGAGAGCCGCGCCGATGCCGCCACGGGAACCGGCGTGGTGGCGCTGCCGAACGTCGTCCAGACCGATGCCGCCATCAACCCGGGCAACTCCGGTGGGCCGCTGGTGGACGAGCGCGAACGGCTCGTCGGCATCAACACGCTGGGCAACTCCCGGGCTGAGAACCAGGGCTACGCGATCGGCGTGGATCGCGCTCGTGAGGTGCTCGAGACCCTTCGGCGGGGCGAGTCGATCGCCTGGATAGGCGCCGCGTTCACACCGCTCGCCGACGCCTCCTCCGGCGAGGGCGACGGACTTCTGCTGGCCGCGGCCGCGCCCGGCACCGGGGCCGCCGACGCCGGGCTGGGCGGGCAGCTCAAGCTCCTGCAGGCCGTGAACGGTGAGCAGATCGAGCCCAGCGTGGCCGGCTACTGCGAGGCGATCGGTGACGCCGGCAGCGGCGAGCAGGTCACGCTGACCGTCCAGGACGTGAGCCGCACCTCCGCCGGCGACTACACCCTCGAGGGCAACGGGCCCGAGGACATAGAGGTCACGCTGGAGTAGGGGCTGAAGCCGCCTGGGTTGCTGCTAGTTTCGGTCTGAGTGCCTCCCTTCAAGGTCAACGCCGCCTACGATCCGGTCGCCGATCAGCCCAAGGCGCGGGACTCCCTGGCGGCGGGCGTCGAGGCGGGGGAGCGCTTCCAGACCCTCCTGGGGGTGACCGGGTCGGGCAAGACGGCCACGATGGCCTTCGCGATCGAGAAGCTCCAGCGCCCCTCGCTGGTGATCGCCCACAACAAGACGCTCGCGGCGCAGTTGTGCAACGAGTTCCGGGAGTTCTTCCCGGACAACGCGGTCGAGTACTTCGTCTCCTACTACGACTACTATCAACCCGAGGCCTACGTTCCGGCGCAGGACCTCTACATCGAGAAGGACTCCTCCATCAACGAGGAGATCGAGCGCCTCCGCCACGCGGCCACCGCCGCCCTCTTCGGCCGCCGCGACACGATCGTGGTGGCCAGCGTGTCCTGCATCTTCGGCCTCGGCTCGCCCGAGAAGTACGACCGGATGATGCTGCTGCTCAAGGCGGGGGAAACCGTGGACCGCGACGCGGTCCTGCGCAAGCTGGTGGACATCCAGTACTCGCGCAACGACCAGGTGCTCGGCCGGGGCACCTTCCGCGTCCGCGGCGAGACGCTCGAGGTCTTTCCCGCCTATGCGGAGACGGCCTACCGCGCGGTGCTCTTCGGCGACGAGGTGGAGCAGCTGCAGGAGTTCGACCCGCTCACCGGTGAGGTGCTCAAGGAGCTCGGGCACGTGGGCGTATGGCCCGCCACACACTACGCCACCGACCGGGACACGATCGAGCGCGCCGTGGGCGAGATCCGCGACGAGCTGGAGGCCCGCACGAAGGAGCTGGAGGCCGAGGGAAAGCCGCTGGAGTCCCACCGCCTGCGCCAGCGCACCCAGTTCGACATGGAGATGCTGCGCGAGCTGGGCTTCTGCAACGGCATCGAGAACTACTCGCGGATCCTCGACGGGCGCGCCCCGGGGGCGAGGCCCTACTGCCTGCTCGACTTCTTTCCCGACGACTACGTCTGCTTCATCGACGAGTCGCACCAGACGGTGCCCCAGATCGGTGGCATGTACGAGGGCGACCGGTCGCGCAAGCAGACGCTGATCGACTTCGGGTTCCGCCTGCCGAGCGCCCTCGACAACCGGCCCCAGACCTTTGACGAGTTCCTGAAGGTCGTCCCGCAGATGGTGTTCGTGTCCGCCACGCCCGGCGAGTACGAGCGCACCCACTCGTCCAACGTGGTGGAGCAGATCGTCCGGCCCACCGGCATCGTCGACCCCGCGGTCGACGTGCGCGAGACCACCAACCAGATCGACGACCTGATGAACGAGATCCGCGCGCGCACCGACGCCGGCGAGCGGACCCTGGTCACCACCCTCACCAAGAAGATGTCCGAGGACCTCACCGACTACTTGATGGAGTACGGGGTGCGGGTCCGCTACCTGCACTCGGAGATCGACACGCTGGAGCGCATCCAGATCATCCGCGAGCTGCGCCTCGGGGAGTACGACGTGCTCGTCGGGGTCAACCTTCTACGCGAGGGCCTCGACCTCCCGGAGGTGTCGCTGGTAGCGATCCTCGACGCGGACAAGGAGGGCTTTCTGCGGGGAGAGACCTCGCTTATCCAGACGATCGGCCGCGCGGCCCGGAACATCCGCGGCACGGTGATCATGTACGCGGACAAGGAGACCAACGCCATGCGCGTGGCGATCTCCGAGACCGACCGGCGCCGAGCGATCCAGGTCGCTTACAACGAGGAGCACGGCATCACGCCGGCCAACATCCAGAAGGGCGTCTCGGACATCGCCGATTTCCTCGCGGTGGAGTCCAAGGTGCCGGGCGGCAGGGGGCGTCGCAGGCGCTCGGCCGACGAGGAGAGCATGTCCGCCGAGCAGCTGGCCAGGACCATGGTCGAGCTCGAGGAGGAGATGCTCGCCGCCGCCGAAGACCTCCGGTTCGAGTACGCCGCCAAGCTGAGGGACGAGATCAAGGCCCTCCGGCGCGACCTCGACGCGCTCGAGGCCGGAGCCTGAGCCTGGTCGGCCACCCGTCCGGGCTGCCCGCTCCGGCGCGATCTGGGCTAGTCTGGGCCCCCACGGAACGAGAGCACTCTAATAAGGGGAAGCGTTGGACCTCGACCGACACGAGATAGAGCGGACAGACTTCACGCAGGCGCGACGGGGCTATGACCCCGAAGAGGTGGACCGGCATCTGGCTGAGGTCTCTGCGGCCGTCGAGCAGCTCAAGCGGGCCGCGAGCCAGGGCTCAGGCCAGACCGGCACGGGCGGGCTGGCCGGCGCCGCCGCCGAGCAGGTGCGGGTGATCGTCGACGCCGCCGAGCGCAGTGCCGCGGAGATCGAGTCCACCGCCCGCGCCGAGGCCGCCCGCGTGACCACCGACGCCAAGCGCCAGGCCGAGGAGGACCGCAACTCCGCCCACGCCGACGCCCAGCGCACACGCAGCGAGGCCGACGCCGCCGCTCAGGAGACCCGCGAGCAGGCGGAGTCCGACGCCGCCGGGCACGTGGCCCAGGTGCAGGAAGCCACAGCCGAGATGCGCCGCCGCGCCGACACCGTCCAGAGTGACCTCGGCGGCCTGGTGGAGGAGCTGCGTACCACCCTCGAGTCGGTTGTCGAGAGCGTCCGCGTCAACTCCGGCTCGCTCGAGGCCGAGCTCCAGGACATCAAGACCGGGCTGTCCGATGTGCGCGAGGCCGCTCCGGAGCCGGAGCCGGAGCCCGAGCCCGAGCCCGCGACCGTCGAGGACGAGGCCGCGATCGACGCGACCGAGCCCGTCGTCGTGGAAGAGGAGGACGAGCCCGAGACCGCTGAGCCCCTCACCGCCCACCAGGAGGACGCCGAGCCCGTCGAGACGGCCGCCGACGAGTCCGGGGACGAGGAGGACACCGAAGACGAGTACGACGACGCCCCGGAGGCCGCCGAGGAGCCGGAGCCGGTCGAGGTGGCCGAGCCCGACGAGCCGCGCGGGCGGTCGAGCGACGGCGCCGAGGGAGCCCGTCTGATCGCCCTCAACATGGCGCTCAACGGCACCCCCCGCGACGAGACTTCCCGCTATCTCGAGGAGAACTTCGACCTCGACGACCGCGAGACGATCCTGGACGAGGTCTACGCCAAGGTGGGCGGCTAAGCCGAACACGCGTTCGCTCCGGGTCTGGGCAAGTGGCCGTTCTCTGTAGAGGCTGAGCGAAGGGCCGCTCAATGAGCGGCCTACAGGAACCGTTCGAGCCGAGGGAGTACCGCGCCCATGATGTGGTCGTGTATCTCCCCGAGCACGTCGAGGACGAAGTCATCTCCGACCAGCGGCGTTCCAGTGGCGAACGTTACGCCGAGAACGGGCTTGAAGTTCATGTGCATCTCCTTGCTTGGGTCAATGGGGAGCATGGGCCACCGAGCTACGCGTGTGCGACCTTCCGCCGCAAAGCCGCCGCCGATGTTGATCGTGGCCGGTTTGTTGTCGGCGCGGCCGATGGCCGCGACGTTGCGGGACCATTGGGACTTCGGCAGGTTTGGTCCATTGACGGGGAAGCTTGCGCCCTTCATCACGCGCGTGGCGACGTGGAGTGCCCGGTGCTTGTCGATGTTGTTCAGTTGCCCGAGCCGCCAGAGGGTGTCCGTCTCGTACGCCTGCCCTCGCTTGTACGGCTGCAACCCCTCGATGACTGTTTGGGCGTCCGGGTGCATGCCGCAGACCTTGGCCTTGGCACTAAGCCACTTGTCCGGCCCTTGGCCGAAGGCTCCGGAGCGATTCACGTCGCTGAGGATCGGGAAGCTGCTGTCCTGCTCGATCTCCTTGGTCACCGGGATAGTGAACGCCGACGCAAGTTCGAACGCCAAGTGGTCGAGGGTCGAGCGGAAGCACTGAAGGCAGTCCCCGATGCTGAGAGAAAGACGCTGGGCGTCGATTTCTGGGGCGTCGATCCAGGCGCAGTAATAGCCCGGCTCGTCGGGGTCCGGCTTCTCCCGCAGGGAGTTCAGGCATGCCTTATGCCACCGTTCCAGTGGGTCGCGCACATCCTCCAAGTGCTCGACCGCCCGAGCCAATTTCAGCTCGAAACTGCGGGCGTTGGGGGGCAACGGTGAGCGCGCCTTGGGCGACCCCTGCCGCTTTCGGTTCCGCTTACCCATCGTCTAGGCTGGAGGTCGCATGGCCGATAAGCGTGAGCCTAAGCAACGGTTGCCCAAGACGGGAGAGGAAATCCCTATCCCGAAGCGCGAAGACGTGCTGCGCGACCTTCGCAAGGGCGCGCGGGTGCGGCCCGTGCCGCCGCGCCCTAAGAAGTAGCGGCGCGCAGCAGCAGCGTCTCGAACTGCGCGCGCCCGTCATCGCGGTGGTTGTAGCGCCACGCGTACTCATTCAGGTAGCCCTGGAGCCACCTGCTGGAGACGGCATGGTAGGTGCCGCGAATCCCGGTCTTGTACAGGCCGAAGAACCCGTCGATGGTCTGCGTGTGCACGTTCCCGCTCACGTAGACGCGGTCTTCGTGGCGGATGCGGTGGTGGCCCGCGTAGCGCGTGCCGACGCGGTGCGTGTAGCCCTTCCAGTCATCGGTGAAGATCATCGAGGACGGCAGGACGTGCTCGAAGATCGGCCCTTCCACGTCGAGCGTGCCACGGGACTTGACGACTTTCGCGCGGATGCGTCCGCCGCGCTCGACGGCCCCCCAGATCGTCGGACGCCTGCTCACCTTCGCGTTGACGTACGCCTTCCCGCGCGCCGTGTCGGAGGCGCGGACGTGCTTCGCGCCGCCGGCCGTCTCGTCTACCTCCACGTCACCGGACAGCGGGTCGTCGCCGTCTTGGTCCATGAGTTCGTTACGGATCTTGTTCAGCATCCGCCACGCCGTCTTGTAGTTGACGCCAAGCTCGCGCTCAAGGTGCTTGGCGGAGATTCCGCAACGGGTGCTAGTCATCAGGTAGAAGGCGTAAAACCAAAGGTGCAGGGACGTGGAGGACTTGTGGAAGATCGTCCCGGCCGTGGGGTGGACGTGGTGCCCGCACGCGGTGCACGTCCACGACTGGCGGCGCTGCGAGGTTGCGTAGCGCTTGAACGTCCGGGGCTGCTTGCACTTCGGGCAGTCGGCGTGCGTGCCGTCCTCGGAGAACCGTTCGCGCCAGAGCCATTCGAGGCAGGCGGCGTCGTTGGGGAACTCGCGCATGAACTCCATCAGCGACGTGCGCGAGTCCGACGAATCGCAGCGCTTCGGGTCGTTTCGATCTACCGGCGGCATGGACACGAATGTATAGGTCGTGTCGGACGGAAAAGTGCGCTGTCATGCAGTGTCTGGCGGAACTGCGGGCACGTCCGGGCAGCGTGGGATATACATGTACTTGGAGCTGAGTGGAGGCGGACGGATTCGAACCGTCAGACATGGGCTTTAGAGGACCTGTCTGCGCCGTGCCGCCCCCTTGTTTCCAGCACGAGGGGGAGCCGTCTGGCTCCCCCTCTGCGTGTGGAAAGGTCGTGGTTGCCGGTTAGGCGACCTCCTGGGTCTGCAACTGGGCGAGGTAGCGACGGATCATCCGCCGAAGTTCGGCGCTCACGGTGCGGTCTTCGGAGGCAGCGGCTTTCTCTAACGCAGCCGCTTGGTCTGCGGGTATGCGGAAGGACAGTTGGACCTGGCGACCGGTGTCCTCAGTCGCGGTTTGAGCCATGTGGACTCCCCCTTCGGTCGGTGGTGGGCACGGCCATACCAATACCGACCGTGTCGGACGACGAAGTGCGGGGAGCGGGCTACGTGAGCGGGCTTCTACAGAGAACGGCCACTTGCCCGGGTCTGTCTCTAGACTCGGTTATGTGAAGTCAGATCAGCGCGTTCCGAGCGATGAGATCGTCGTCTCGGGGGCTCGCGAGCACAACCTGAGGGACCTGACCCTCCGGTTGCCTCGCAATGCCCTCGTGGTGATCACGGGTCTGTCCGGGTCGGGCAAGTCCAGCCTCGCATTCGACACGATCTACGCCGAGGGACAGCGCCGCTACGTCGAGTCGCTGTCGGCCTACGCCCGCCAGTTCCTGGGCCAGATGGACAAGCCCGACGTGGACTCGATCGAGGGGCTCTCGCCGGCCATCTCGATCGACCAGAAGACCACGTCGCGCAACCCGCGCTCCACTGTGGGCACGGTCACCGAGATCTACGACTACCTGCGCCTCCTGTGGGCCCGCATCGGGCATCCCCACTGCTACAACTGCGGCCGGGCGATCGCCGCGCAGTCGGCCGAGCAGATCGTCGACCAGATCATGACCCAGGAGGACGGGGTCAAGTTCATGGTCCTCGCGCCGGTGGTGCGGGGGCGCAAGGGCGAGTACGGCAAGCTCTTCGACGAGCTGCGCGCCGAGGGCTTTACCCGCGTCAAGGTCGACGGGGAGATCCGCCGCCTGGAGGAGGACATCGACCTCGACAAGAAGTTCAAGCACGACATCTCCGTGGTCGTCGACCGGCTGGTGATGCGGCCCGACCTGCGCAAGCGCCTGGCCGACTCGATCGAGACGGCGGTGGCCCTGGCCGAGGGCATCGTCGACGTCGAGCTTGTGGAGGGGGGAGAGGTGCAGACCTACTCCGAGCGCTTCGCCTGCCTGCACTGCGGCACGTCGATGCCCGAGCTCGAGCCGCGGATGTTCTCCTTCAACTCCCCGCACGGCGCCTGTTCGCGCTGCACCGGGCTCGGCTCGCAGATGGAGATCGACCCCGAGCTGATCGTGCCCGACCCGTCGCTCTCGCTGGCCGAGGGGGCGATCCTGCCGTGGTCCACCAGCGCCTCCAACTACTACGAGCAGATGACCCAGGCGATCGCCGAGAAGTGGGAGATCGATATGTGCACGCCGTGGGACCAGCTTGACGAGGAGGTGCGCGAGACCTTCCTCTACGGAACCAACGGCGACCGCATCTATGTCTCCTACCGCAACCGCTACGGGCGCAGGCGCTCCTACATGACCCGCTTCGAAGGGATCGTCAACAACCTCGAGCGCCGCTACCGCGAGACCGACTCCGACTACTCGAGGGAGAAGATCGAGGAGTACATGTCGGTCCGGCCATGTCCGGACTGCCACGGCGCCCGGCTGCGGCCCGAGAGCCTGGCCGTGAAGGTCGCCGGCCTGGGCATCGACCAGCTCACGGCGATGTCGGCCCGCAGGTCGATCGAGTGGTTCGAGACGCTCGAGCTCACCGGCACCGAGCGCCAGATCGCGCGGCTGATCCTGCGTGAGATCGACGAGCGGCTGCGTTTCCTCGACAACGTGGGCGTTGGGTACCTGTCGCTGGAGCGCGCGGCGGCCACGCTGTCGGGCGGGGAAGCGCAGCGGATCCGGCTGGCGACCCAGATCGGCTCGAGCCTCGTCGGCGTGCTCTACATCCTCGACGAGCCCTCGATCGGGCTCCACCAGCGCGACAACGCGCGCCTGATCGCGACCCTGGAGCGGCTGCGCGACCTGGGCAACACCGTGATCGTGGTCGAGCACGACGAGGGCACGATGCGCGCCGCCGACCACGTGGTCGACCTCGGGCCCGGGGCCGGCGAGCACGGTGGCTACCTGGTGGCCGAGGGCACCGTCGAGCAGATCATGCAGGTGCCCGGGTCGGCCACCGGCCAGTTCCTCTCGGGTGCCCGCGAGGTCCCGATCCCGCGCCGGCGCCGCCGTCCCTCGGGCTACGTGCAGATCGAGGGGGCCGCGCAGAACAACCTCCGCAACGTCGACGTGAAGGTGCCGCTGGGCACCTTCTGCTGCGTGACCGGCGTCTCGGGATCGGGCAAGTCGACGCTGGTCAACGAGGTGCTGCACAAGGCCGCCGCCAACAAGCTGCACCGCGCCAAGCAGCGTCCGGGGGCGCACCGGCGCATCACGGGCCTCGACCAGATCGACAAGATCATCAACATCGACCAGTCGCCGATCGGGCGCACGCCGCGCTCGAACCCGGCCACCTACATCGGGCTGTTCGACCAGATCCGCGACCTGTTCTCGCGCACCCAGGAGTCACGGGCGCGCGGCTACAAGCCGGGCCGTTTCTCGTTCAACGTCAAGGGCGGGCGCTGTGAGGTGTGCCGCGGCGACGGCCAGATCAAGATCGAGATGCACTTCCTGCCCGATGTCTACGTGCCCTGCGAGCAGTGCGACGGCAAGCGCTACAACCGCGAGACGCTCGACGTCCGCTTCAAGTCCAAGACGATCGCCGACGTCCTCGACATGACTGTCGAGGACGCCTTGGACTTCTTCCAGCACGTGCCGAAGATCAAGCGGCGCCTGCAGGCGCTGCACGACGTCGGCCTGGACTACATCCGCCTCGGCCAGCCGGCCACCACGCTCTCGGGCGGTGAGGCCCAGCGGGTGAAGCTGGCCTCGGAGCTGAGCAAGATCGCCACGGGCCGCACGCTCTACATCCTCGACGAGCCCACCACCGGGCTGCACTTCGCCGACGTGCAGCGGCTGCTGGAGATGCTCCAGCGCCTGGTGGAGCAGGGCAACACCGTGGTGGTGATCGAGCACAACCTCGACGTGATCAAGACCGCCGACCGGATCATCGACCTCGGCCCCGAGGGGGGCGAGGAGGGCGGCCTGGTCGTGGCGGCGGGGACTCCGGAGCAGGTGGCGGCGAAGGCCGGCTCCTACACGGGGCAGTTCCTGGCGGAGATCGTGAAGCCGGCGGCGGCGGCGAAACGTCGACGGCCGCCGCGCCCGAAGGTCGCGGCGGCCGCCTGAGTTACTGCGCGTCCTCTCTAGTTGACGATCGTCAGGTGGCCGTAGGCCCGACAGGTCTGGGTCGTGGCGCTGGCCACAGTCGAGACCGTTCCGTTGAAGGCACGTCCGCTGGGGGCGATGGCGCTGAACGGATCGTCGTAGCCGTCTGAGTGGTCGGCCGCAGCACCTGCCGCCGCGTCGGATGCGCCGGGATCCTCGAAGGTCCGGTCGGCGATAGGCGTGGCGGCGCCGAAGGCGCCTGCTTCGTTGTCGTCGCCGCCGAAGGAGCTGTTCTCCTCCGTGGTCGCGATGCTCACGTTGATCTCGGTGTTGCCCGCGGCGTCCTGGCACTGTCCGGTAACCGTGAACGGCCCATAGGTGGCCAGCGTCTTCGTCTCTCCTTCGGCGAAGGAGACAAAGAACGGGCGCACGCTGTTCACAGCGTTGGCGGTACCTGCGACGGTGGCCGAGTTGGCGGTGTTGGCGGTGTTGGCCGTGTTGGCCGTGTTGGCGCTGCCGGCAGTGTCGGCAACGGCGGCGCTTGGGACCTTGGCGAGTGAGGACTCCTTGATCTGGCGTCCGCCGAGGGAGTTGGGCTTGACCTTCTTGCCGGTGACGGCTTTCTTGGCGATGTCGGAGCTGCCGACGGCACCCCTGGCGATGTCGTCCTTCTTGACGCTGTTCTTGCCCGGCAGCGCGACGGCGGTTCCGCCGATGGCTGCGAGCAGAGCGAGAAATGCAACGGCCATCGCGGGCGACGGCAGCCTGCGGATCCTGTTCCACATAGTGACCCTCCTTGGGGCTTGATGACTCAGGCTCGTCGCAGGCCAGCGGCGGTCCGGTGAGTCGATTTGCGCCACCTTCTCCCAGATCCCGCGATCTGTCAAGCGACAAGCGCAGGCGGTGGATCGCCGCTTCGAGTGGCGCCCGCGTCCGGATCGACCAAGCCGGCTCCTATCTCGGACGGTTCTTGACCAGAGATCGTGGCCCGCCACCAGCGGGAAGTGGCGCCTTGCCCGCATGAAGGGCCCGGTGGCCGAGGCGTCCCGCGGGCGACTTACACTCGCAGGCGTGGCTGTCAAGGACGACCCATCGGTCGCGGCGATCCTCAGCGGCGCGGGCGTGCGCTTCGCGTACCTGTTCGGCTCGCGTGCTTCCGGGCAGGACCAAGACAACAGCGATGCCGATATCGCGGTAATGCCTTCGCGTCCGCTGGGCCTGCTCGAGCGCGAGCGGCTGTCTCTGGGCCTCACTAGGGCGCTCGACGTCCCGGAAGTCGACTTGATCTCACTTGACCGCGCCAGCCTCGAGCTCCGCGGAAGGGTCATCCAGGATGGCGTGCGGATCTTTTCGGTGGACGAGCCGGCGCGTGTGGGCTTCGAAGTGCGAACTCGCTCCGAGTACTTCGACTTCGTGCCGACGTTGCGGGTGCTCGAGAGGAGTTATCTCGCGCGGGTCGCCGAGCGGGGGTTGTGAGTGGTCGATCCGGGCCGGGTCCGCCGGCTGATCGAAGATCTCGCGGATTATCGCGGCGAGCTCGACACGCTGAGCAGGCTGTCCGCCGCCGAGTACCGGGGTGATCGCAAGTTCGCTGGTCGTTACCTGGTACAGGTGTCCGCGCAGGTCTGCATCGACATGGCGAATCACGTGATCGCGTCCTCGGGCTGGCGTACCCCAGCCGATTTCCGCGACGTCTTCACCGTGCTCGAAGAGGAGGGAGTCATCGCTGGCGAGCTTGCCGAGAGGATGCGCGCCCTGGCAGGGCTGCGCAACCGCCTCGTCCACCTCTACGAGGAGGTGGACGATCGCATCGTCCACGAGTCACTGCGCGAAGGCCTGGACGACCTCAGCAGCTTCTCTCAGGCGGTTGCCAAGCTAGCGGGACCGGATGAGCCGGCACGGGGCGACGGCCCGGAGACCTGACCCACAGCATCAAGATGCGCGGCCGGTATGCTGTGATGCATACGCACCACCATACGCCTAGCCGACGGCCTCCTCGAGGATGCCAAGAAGCTCGCCGCCGAGCGCGGTAGCACGCTGAGCGACGTCATCGAGGAGGCGCTTCGCGAACGCGTAGTCCGTGCCAGGGCGCAGGCGGATTCCCCTCCGGCCGATCTGCCCGTCTTCCGCGGTGGTCAGGGTCCCGCGCCCGGGGTGGACCTCGACGACAACGCTTCCGTCCGGGAGCTCCTGGATGAGGGTGTACGGCTCGAACAGCGCCGATGATCCTGGTGGACGTGAACGTCCTCGTCTACGCCTTCCGCGCCGACAGCGTCAGGCACGAGGACTACCGCGGGTGGCTGTTGGCCGCCACTGCGGCCGATACCGCCTGCGGCGCCTCCGCCTCTGTCCTCAGCGGTTTCATCAGGATCGTGACCCATCCGCGCGCGCTGTCGCCACCGGCTCCGGTAGAGGACGCGCTGGGCTTCATCGACAGCCTCCGGACCCGCCCGAGCTTCGTCGACGCGGTACCGGGGCGCCGCCACTGGGCCATCTTCGATCGGCTGTGCCGCGAGGTCGGGGCCAGGGGGAACGTGGTGCCGGACGCCTACCTGGCGGCCATCGCGCTGGAGGTGGGCGCGGAGCTGGTGACTGCCGACCGCGGCTTCGGGCGTTTTCCCGAGCTGCGCTGGCGTCATCCGCTGGCGGCTGAATGAGCCGCGGTAGAGGCGAGGCCGCTTTCGGCGTGGCGGATGTCGCCTGCGGCTGCCTGGGCCGCGGGCCGACTCAGGTGGCGGCCGGTGAGTCGCCGCCGCCGAGGCGGTCGAGCATGCGGAATAGCGCCGCGCGCTGAGCGCGGCTCTCCTCGACGAACTCGCGGCGGCCCTCCTGGAGCATCTGACCGTGCTCTCGGAGCTGCGCGACCATTTCGTGCATGACCTTCTCCTGGCGGCCCAGAACCTTCTCCTGGCGCAGGCTGAGCTCCTGCAGGAGCTTCTCCTGGCGCAGACTGAGCTCCCGCATGAACTTCTCCTGGCGCAGGGTCATCTCCCGAATGACGGTGCCCAGGTCCTCGAACGCCGTCCGGTTGTCTTCGAACGCCCTTCTGTTCTGCTCCATCAACTCGTTGCCGCGCGCCATGTGGACGTCGATCCGCTGGAGCAGGCCGTCCTCGGGCATGAGAGAAAGTATGCCAGCGCACGCGTTACGGCGCGCGGCCTTCTGTGACGATCTGGCGTCGCCTGAGCGACTCGGAGCGGGAGGCTACTCACCCAGGCGCGACCGCTCGCGCACGATTGCGTCTGCGCGCTGCTTCAGCGCGCCTGGCACCATCCGCGACAGTGACGTGCGATGGTCAGCCACCCAGCGGTAGGCGCGGTCGGTCGCGCTCGGCAGGCGCTCGGCGAGGGTGGCAACAGGCTCGCCTGCGGGGAGCTCCCTCAGCACCGGAGCAGCCGCTGCGCCTGCCGAGACGGGACCGCTGGCTCCGGGCATGACGGCATGCGCCGACGCGAGCCGTTGCTCCTCGGGCATCCCCTCGAGTAGGCGGGCGCCCTCGTCGCTCTGGATGGCCACGGGGCGAAAGCGCCGGCGCCGGTCCCAGGTGAGTAGCAGCCCCAGGGTGGCGCGGCAGAACCCACAGTCGCCATCGTAGAGGATCGGTATCCGCTCCACGCGAGGGGCCTACCCGTCGAAGGCGGGGCTCAGACAGCCGGCCTCGAGCCGGCCTCTGCCAAGCTGCGGCCATGGACCTGGCGCAGGCTCGGCTCTACGTGCAGAAGTGGCGCTGGTACGAACGCAACTCGCTGCCGTGGAACCGGCTCGCGATCCATCGCGAGATGGCGCGGCGGGGAGCCTTCGCGCGCTGGCCGATCCAGGGCAACGTGCTCGAGGCGATGCGCGAGGGACGCATGGAGGTGGGGCAGGGCACGCTGTTCGAGCCGCAGGTATGGATCACCGCCCCCGGCGAGGCCCGTGTCCGGATCGGCGAGGGCTGCTTCTTCAACATCGGCGTGATGGTGGCCGTCCACGAGCTCGTGGAGATCGGCGATCACTGCATGTTCGCCAACGGGTGCTTCGTGACCGACGCCTCGCACCGCTTCGACGATCCCGGCAGGCCGGTCCCCTGGCAGGGCTTTACAACCAAGGGCCCGACGAAGATCGGCGACAACGTCTGGTGCGGGGCGAACGTCGTGATCACGAGCGGCGTGACGGTTGGCGAGCGCTGCGTGATCGGTGCCAACAGCGTGGTCACGCAGGACCTTCCGGCGCGAACCATCTGTGCGGGCGCGCCGGCCAAGGTGCTGCGCAAGATCGAGTTCGCGCCTGATCCGGAGCTGCCTACGTTCGGGGGCGAGGGAGGGCTGATGCCCGGGGTATACCTGGACGACAACGCCGGTGTGCGCGCCCTGCTCGACGAAGGGGTGCCGCTCGAGCAGCGCCGGTGATCCTGCTCGATGTCAACGTCCTGGTGTACGCCTACCGCGAGGAGGCTCCAGAGCACCATGCGTTCGCGCGCTGGCTGCGCGAGGCGGGGGAGGCGGAGGAGCTCTGCGGGGTCAGCGATGTCGTGCTCAGCGGAGTGGTGAGGATCACCACGAATCCGCGAATCTTTCGCACCCCCGCTCCCCTGGAGCACGTGCTCGATTTCGCCAACGCCCTGCGCGGCCGGCCCAGCGTGGTCGGCGTGGATCCGGGCCCCCGCCACTGGCCAATCTTCACCCGCCTCTGCAGGCAGACCGGCGCCAAGGGCGACCTCGTACCCGATCTCTGGCTCGCCGCGCTCGCCCTCGATTCGGGCGCTGAGCTGATCACCGCCGACCGGGGCTTCGCTCGCGTCCCCGGCCTCCGGTGGCGACACCCGCTCGCCCCCGACGACGGTTGAAACCCGCTGAGGACCCGCCGGCGCGCCCGACTTCTTCGGGCGCGCCGGCCAGGGTCGTACCAGATCGGCTACCGGCTCAGCAGGTGACGATCAGGTGGAACGAGCGGTTCTGGGGTGTGTTGTTGCTGGCGTTGGCGGTCCTGACCGCGACCGCGTTCACGTTGGTCGAGAGGCCGGCAACCGAGGCCACACCGCTGCCGGGACCGGCGATGCCCTCGTCGCCGACCGTGGCCACGTAGAAGCAGCCCCGTACGTCGCGGTTGAAGATGACCGCGTAGCGGCCTTCGCCCGTGCGCGTGGACCCCGAGGTCCCGCGGCCCCGCACGAGCTGGCCGGCCGCGTTGACGACCGCCGCGTTCTCGACGCCCGCCGCGAACGGCACGGTGCCCAGCGTGGATTCCTTGATCGCGCCGCCGCCGAAGCCGTCGGGCTTGGCCTCGTTGCCGCCCAGGCTCTTGTCCCTGATGTCCTTGCCTGTAACCGAGTTGTTCTTGATCTCACGGCCGTCGATCGCGCCGGTGGCGATGCCGTACGAGACCCCGCCCATCGAGATAAAGAGAGCGATGCATGCGATGACTAGAGCCGGCGACGGGCGCCGGATGAAGCGCTTCATGGGTTGACCTCCGGTTTGGTGGTTAGGCCCCATCAACCTCCGGCGAAGCGCGCAGTTGCGGTCTGGGCGCTTCTACCCGTCCCGGCTCAGCAGCTGCTCGAGCCGCTCGCGCTCGTCGGGGGCCATGGTGTAGCCGTGCTCGGGCTGGGGGTAGCGCCGCGTGCGCACGTCCTCGGCGAAGGCGTGCACGCCGGCCACCATCTGCGCCCGGACGTCGGCGTAACGCTTGACGAAGCGGGCCGCGTGCCCGTCGTAGATGCCCAGCAGGTCGTGGAACACGAGCACCTGACCGTCGGTAGCCGGCCCGGCACCGATACCGATCACCGGGATCTGAAGGCGGGGCATCACGAGGTCGGTCACGTCGGAGGGGATCGCCTCGAACACGATCGCGAAGCAGCCGGCCTGCTCGAGGGCAACGGCGTCACGGGCGACTTCCAGCGCCCGGTCGGCAGTTCGCCCCTGGGACCGGTAGCCGCCGAGCGCGGCGGCCGTCTGCGGGGTCAGGCCGACGTGGCCCATCACGGGAATGCCGGCATTCACGATCGCTTCGGCCCTCGCGACGGAGCTGCCGCCCCGCTCGAGCTTGACCGCGTCGCAGCCCGCCTCCTTCACGAACCGCTGGGCGGTTGTCACGGCCTGCTCGTTCGACACTTCGTAGGAGCCGAAGGGCAGGTCGCCCACGAGCAGCGGCGTCTTCAGGCCGCGGCGCACGGCGGCGGCCAGCATCAGCATCTCCTCGACCGAGACGGGCACGGTGCTGGGGTAGCCGAGCACCGTCATGGCGGCTGAGTCGCCCACGAGGACCATGTCCACGCCGGCCTCCTCGGCGACCCCCGCGCTCGGGTAGTCGTAGGCGGTGACCATGGCGATCGGCTCCCCGAGGGCCTTCTTCTCGGCGAGGGTGGAGAGGGTGAACGGCTTGCCCTTGGCGGGCGGCGCGGTCGCGATCTTGGCGCGGGCGCTCATGACAGCAGCTCGGAGGAAGGGTGCGGTGCTCGCCAGAACGACGTTCCGGCTGCGCTCCTCCCCGGCTGCTCATCCACCGTGACTATCGCGTTGGCGGCGTCCACATGGACCACTCTGGGCTCGTAGCCCGCGAGCTCAGCCTCGTCGTATGACGCGTAGGAGACGATGATCACCTTGTCGCCGGTGTGCACCAGGCGGGCGGCGGCGCCGTTGACCTGCACCTCGCCCGAGCCGCTGCGGCCGGCGATCGTGTAGGTCTCGAAGCGGGCCCCGTTGTCGATGTCGAGCACGTGCACCAGCTCGTGCTCGCGGATGTCTGCCGCCTCGAGCAGGTCGGCGGCCACGGTGACCGACCCGACGTAGTTGAGATCGCTGCCGGTGAGCGTGGCCCGGTGGATCTTGGACTTGAGCATCGTCCGTCTCATGGCGTTCCTCCCAGGACCTTGTTGTCGATCAGGCGCGCGCGGCCCACCTGGGCGGCGACCGCGAGGAGAGTCGAGCCGTTCACGCGCTCGACGGGGGCAAGATCGGTGGCGGAGCGCAGCTCCAGGTACTCGGGCTCGATGCGCGAGCCGGCCAGCTGCTCGTGGGCGGCGGCCAGGACGGCGGCGCCGTCACGCTCGCCACCGGCCACCACGGCGTCCGCGGCCGCGAGGGCACGGTGCAGGGCCAGGGCGCGCTCGCGCTCCTGCTCGCTGAGGTAGGCGTTGCGCGAGCTCATGGCCAGTCCGTCCGGCTCGCGCACCGTCGGGCAGGTCTCGACACATACCGGCATGTCGAGGTCGCGAACCATCCGCCGGATCACCAGCGCCTGCTGGGCGTCCTTCTGGCCGAAGTAGGCCACGTCGGGCCCCACCATGTTGAAGAGCTTGGCCACGACGGTGGCCACCGCATCGAAGTGCTCCGGGCCCCGGCGCGCGGGGTCTGCGCACAGCACCCCGGCCAGGCCCCGAACGCGCACCGCGGTGTCGAACCCGTCGGGGTAGACCTCGTCGACGGCCGGGGTGAAGAGCAGGTCCACCCCCTCGGCCTCGGCCAGCGCCGCGTCACGCTCCTCGTCGCGGGGGTAGGCCTCGAAGTCCTCCCCACCTCCGAACTGCGTGGGGTTCACGAACACCGAGACGACCACGGTGTCGCAGTCCGCCCGCGCCCGCCGCATGAGCGAGGCGTGGCCGTCATGGAAGAAGCCCATGGTCGGCACGAGGCCGATGGTGTGCCCGCCGCGGCGCGCCCGCGCCAGGGCTGCCCGCAGCTCGGAGACTGTGCGCACCCTCCTCACGGCCGCGCCTCCCCGCGGTTCAGGACCCCGGCGCCGGCCACGAGCTCGGCGCGGCGCGCGCTCGGGAGCGCGGGGGAAGGGGGGTGTGTCCGGTTGGGTGCCATGTCCGTTCCAGTTCCCGGCGTCGGGATACCGTTCGGCCTGGTTCGCGGTCCACTCCCAGGTTCGGGTAGCGGCCGCACCAGGGAGGATACCGATGGCATCAAGGGGGCACGTGCCCCCCTTTGCAACCCGATGGCATCAAAGGGGGGCACCGCCCCCCTTTGCAACCCCCTAGTTCGGGCTTTTCCCATCCGGGCGCGCGCAAACCGGCCGCCGGTCGCGCGTAGGCTGCTGTGAACCATGGCCCGCCCGGCCGCAGAGCGACGTGAGGAACTGATCGGCGTCTACCGCCAGGCGCGGGCCTGTACCCGCTGCCCCCTTCACGAGAGCCGCACCCAGGTGGTGTTCGGCTCGGGCAATGCGGATGCCGACCTGATGTTCGTGGGTGAGGCCCCCGGTGTGAACGAGGACGCTCAAGGCCTGCCGTTCGTGGGCCGGGCGGGCAAGCTCCTCGAGGAGCTGTTGGAGGCCAACGGCCTGAAGCGGGCGGATGTCTTCATCACCAACGTCCTCAAGTCGAGGCCGCCCGCCAACCGCGATCCACAGCCGTCGGAGATCGACGCCTGCCGGCCCTATCTCCAGCGTCAGGTCGAGCTGATCGAGCCACGGGTGATCTGCACGCTCGGCAACTTCGCCACCAAGCTGCTCACGGGCTCGCCGCGGGGTATCACCCAGGTCCACGGGCGCCCGCAGCGCCAGGAGATCGGCGGCCGGCCGGTGGCCCTGTACCCGCTCTTTCACCCGGCGGCCGCGCTACGAACGCCGAAGGTCAAGGAGCAGCTGGCGGAGGACTTCGCGCGGCTGCCGGCTCTGCTGACCGAGCGCGCTCCGAGCCAGAGCCCCACCGCAGGCGAGTTGTCGCCGGAGCGCCCGGAGGCCGGCCGACCGCTCGCCTGGGACCTGTAGGCCTGCGCAGCCGACTTCGCCACACTCCTGAGGTGGTCGTCGACACGCTGGGACCCGAGGAGACCGCGGCCGCAGGGGCCGACCTGGCCGCCCGCCTGCGGCCGGGCGACGTCGTGCTCGTCAGCGGGGAGCTCGGCAGCGGCAAGACGACCTTCGTGCGCGGCGCCTGCAGGGCACTCGGGGTCGAGGGTGCCGTTACAAGCCCCACGTTCACGATCGGCCGGCTGCTGCAGGGGCGGGTGGAGGTGGCCCACCTCGACCTCTACCGCCTGGGATCGATGGCCGGCGAGGACCCCGCCCTGCTCGAGGACTACCTGACGCCCGAGCGCGTGGGCTTCGTCGAATGGCCCGCGGTGGCCGAGCCGGCCATCGCCCGGGTGGCGGCGCGGGTGCGCATCGAACATGCGGGCGAGGACCGCCGCCGGATCGAGGTGATGCGATGAACATCCTCGGGATCGACACCTCGACGCCGGCCAGCGCGGCCTGCCTGCTGCGCGGCGACGGCCAGGCCTTCGAGGTCGAGCCGGCCGCGGCGGCCCTGGAGGAACGCCCTGCCCACTCTCGGGAGCTGATGCCCGCGGTGGCGCGCTGCCTGGAGGAGGCCGGGCTCGGCTACCGCGATCTGGATGTGGTGGCCGTGGGCGCGGGCCCCGGGGCCTTCACCGGGCTTCGCATCGGGGTGGCGACCGCCCGCGGCCTGGCCCGCGCCTGCGATGCCGAGCTGCGCCCGGTTGGCTCGCTGGCGGCCCTGGCGCTGGGCGTCGAGGAGCCGGTGGCCCTGCCACTGATCGATGCCCGCCGCGGCGAGCTGTTTGGGGCGCTCTACGAGCACGGGCGGGCGATCCTGGAGCCGTTCGCGGCGGCGCCGGAGGAGGTCGTGGCTCGGGTACGGGCCACCGCGAAGACCCCGCTTGCCGTAGGGGACGGCTCGGTAGGCTTCAGGGAAGTCCTGGAAACGGCGGGCATCCGCGTGGCGCCCGCCGGATCGCGGGCCCACGTGGTGCGAGGGTTGTCGGTCTGCCGGCTGGCGGCCATCGCATCGGGCCCACCCCGGGAGTCCGTTCTCCCGGACTACCTCCGGCTCCCGGATGCAAAGCCGCTCTGAGATGACCGAACCACTCGATATCCGTCGCCTCACCTACGCGGATCTGCCCCAGGTCATCGCGGTCGAGCGCCGTGCGTTCACTACCCCGTGGTCGCTGGCCATGTTCGTGCTCGAGCTGTCCAAGCCGTCGGGAATCTGCCTCGCCGCCGTGCGCGAGGGGCGGATCGTGGGCTACATGGTCTGCTCGCGCTACGACGTCGTCTGGCACGTGATGAACGTCGCGGTCGACAACCGCCTACGCCGGGAGGGCATCGCCACGGCGCTCATCGATCGGCTGCTCTCGATCGCCGACGCACCGGGTCAGCAGTACACGCTCGAGGTGCGCACCTCCAACGCCGCTGCGATCAGGCTCTACGAGCGCTTCGGATTCCGTGCGGCGGGACGGCGGCGAGGCTACTACCACGACAACCGCGAGGACGCGGTGATCATGTGGCGCACGGCCACCGCGTCTGCAGCCGGCACCGCCGAAGGCAAAGCCGGCGCCGCCGGGGTGGGCAGGGCCGGGAAGTGATCCTCGCGCTCGAGACCAGCTGCGACGACACCTGCGCCGCGGTCGTGGACGCCGCCGGCGGGGTGCTGTCGAGCCGCGTGGCCTCGCAGGGCCTTCTCCACTCTCGCTACGGAGGGGTGGTCCCGGAGGTGGCCTCGCGGCGCCACCTCGAGGTTCTCGACGCTGTCGCGGCCGATGCACTCGAGGCGGCCGGCGCGCAGCTGGGTGACGTCCGGTCGGTGGCCGTGACCCGGGGCCCCGGCCTGATCGGCGCCCTGCTGGTAGGGGTCTCGTGGGCGAAGGCGCTGGCGGCGGCTCGCGGGCTGGCGCTGACTCCCGTTGACCATCTCCACGGCCACGTCGTGGCCAGCACGCTGCTGCCGGAGCCGATCGAGGCGCCGTACCTGTGCCTGGTGGCCAGCGGGGGGCACACCTTCGTCGCGCGCGTGGACGACCCGCGCTCGTACACCGTCCTCGGGCAGACGCTCGACGACGCGGCCGGAGAGGCTTTCGACAAGGGCGCGCGGCTGCTGGGTCTCGGCTATCCGGGCGGACCAGAGGTCGACCGTCTGGCCGCCGAAGGCGACCCCGAGGCCTTCGACTTCCCACGCTCGGCTCCGGGCGAGCTCGATTTCAGCTTCAGCGGCCTCAAGACGGCGCTGCTCTACAAGATCCGCGACCTGGGCGAAGAGGAGGCGGGGCGCCGCAGGGCCGACCTGGCCGCCTCCTATCAGTCCGCGCTGACCTCGGCGCTGGTTGCTCGCGTGGCCCTGGCGGTGGGCCGCGAGCGCCTCCAGCGCCTGGCCATCGGCGGCGGGGTGGCCGCCAACTCCGAGCTGCGCGAGCGCCTGAGCGAGCTCTGCGGCGAGCTGGGGTTGCAGCTGTGGGCCCCCCCGCCGAGCCTGTGCACCGACAACGCGGCGATGATCGGTGCAGCGGCGCGCTTCACCGAGCCGCTCGAGTACCCGGACTACCTGACCCTGGACGCGGCGGCGCGGCTGTGAAGCTCACCCTCTACGGGAAGGCGGGGTGCTGCCTGTGCGACGAGGCCAAGGCGACGCTGGCCGAGGTTCGCGAGGAGATCGCCTTCGAGCTCGAGGAGGTCGACGTGTCGCTCGATCCGCGCCTGCATCGCGAGTACGGGGAGCGAATCCCGGTGGTCGATGTGGACGGAGAGGAGGCCTTCGAGCTGGGCGTGGACGCCGCCGCGCTGCGAGACCTGCTCGGTAGAGTGCAGGCGTGAGCCCACTCGACCGCCTGACTGCCCAGCACCCGACGGAGCAGGCGCCCCCCGGCAAGCTGTCGATAGGGGTCGCGGCCCGGCTCTCACGCTACCTGCAGGTGCTCACCCAGGCCAAGAAGATGGGCAAGGCCACGATCTCCTCGCAGGAGCTGGCGGACTACACGCACGTGAACTCCACCCAGATCCGCCGGGATCTCTCGGGCTTCGGCAAGTTCGGCAAGCGGGGCGTGGGCTACAACGTCGACTCGCTGATCTCTCAGATCCGCAAGATCCTGCGCACCGCGGGCCAGCACAACATCGCGCTGTTCGGGGCCGGCAACCTCGGGCAGGCCATCGCCGGATCGGACATCTTCGCCGACCACGGCTTCCGGGTGGTGGCGCTGTTCGACATCGATCCGGAGAAGATCGGCAAGAAGGTCTCGCACCAGCTCGAGGTACGCCCGTTCGAGGACTTCCGGAAGGTGGTGGCGCAGGAGGAGATCGTGGTCGGGGTGCTCGCCGTTCCCACCGAGTCGGCCCAGGAGGTGGCCGACGAACTGGTGGCCAACGGGGTGCGGATCATCTTCAACTACTCCGAGACCCTGCTCACCGTGCCGCCCGAGGTGGTAGTGCACAGCTCGCGGCCGGCGGTGGACCTGCTCTACGCGCTGTACTTCTACCTGGCGTGATGAACGTGTCCGGCTGATGCTCGACATGCTGCGAGCGCGGGAGGTATTCGAGGCCTCCGAGGACTTCACCGTCGGGCTCGAGGAGGAGTTCGGCATCCTCGACCCCGCCACGCTGGGTCTCGACCACCGCTTCGAGGCGCTGCGCGACGCCGCACAGGCCGAGGACGAGGTGTTGGCCGAGTCCGTGGCCGGCGAGCTGATCGAGTCCGAGATCGAGATCCGATCCGGGCGCGGCGAGACCTTCGCGGCCGCTGTGGCTGCCCAGGCCGACCACCGCGCGCGGCTGTTCCGCCTGGCCGCGAGCCGGCAGGCGCTGCTCTCGGCCACAGGTACCCACCCCTTCAGCACCTGGCAGGACCAGCGGGTGATCGACACCGAGCACTACCGCCGCGTCGAGGACGGCCTGCAGTACGTGGCGTGGCGCAACAACACCTTCAGCCTGCACGTGCACGTGGGCATCCAGGGCGCCGACCGCGCCGTCGCGGTCTGCGACCGCCTCAGACCGGTCCTCCCCGAGCTGCTGGCGCTGTCGGCCAACTCCATCTTCCTCGACGGCCGCGACTCCGGGCTGCAGTCGGCCCGCAGTCAGATCTTCACCAAGAGCTTTCCCCGCTGCGGCATCCCCGACGCCTTCGGCACCTTCGCCGAGTACGCCGACTACGTCGAGTTCCTGGTGCGCACCAATTCGATCGTCGAGCACACCCAGCTGTGGTGGAGCGTGCGCCCCCATCACTCCTTCGGCACGGTGGAGGTGCGGATCTGCGATGCCCAGTCGGGCGCCGAGGAGTCGACGGCACTCGCGGGGCTGACCGTGGCCTGCGCCGCGCAGGCGGCCCTCGACCACGACGAAGGGGTCGGGTTCACGCACCCCTCACGGCGGCTGGTCGAGGAGAACCTGTGGCGCGCGATCCGCTACGGGCTCGACGGCAGGCTGATCGACCTCGAGCGCGGCGAGGAGTTTCCCGCGCAGGCCGTGGGCGACCGCCTGCTCGCCTGGACTGCCCCCGCGCGGGCGATGCTGTCCCTGGACGTGAGCCTGCCCGCCGGAACCGGGGCGCAGCGCCAGCGCCGGGCGCTGGCCGGGGGCGCCTCGATCGAGGAGGTCTTCGCCGCCGAGGTATCGGAGACCCAGCGGACGTATGCTGGCGCGCGGGTCACGAGTTAGCCCCCCATGAACGAGGAGATGCAAGAGCCCACCGAAGAGGAGCTGCGCGCGGCGCTGGAGGAGCAGATGCGCCACGTCCGCGTGGAGGATGTGATCCTCCAGACGGTGGCCACGCTGATCAACCTGGCCGCCCAGCGTCTTGGGCTGGCCACCGCCCCGGGGGAGGATCCGAGCGAGGTACGCGACATCGAGCAGGCCCGTTTGGCCATCGAGGCGGTGCGGGCGCTGGTGCCTCTCAGCCCCGAGGAGCAGATGGCCCCGGTCCGCCAGGCCCTGACCCAGCTGCAGATGGCCTTCGCGCGCGAGACCCAGGCCGCCGGCGGCGCCGGGTCCGCGGCGGCTGCGCCCGATCCGGGCCAGTCGGCTCCCGGGGCGGCTCCAGCCCCGAGCGAGGAAGAGGACGAACGCGCAAGAGCCCGCTCGAGGATCTGGACCCCGCCCGGAAGGTGAGTGCCTCGTCCGGTTCTGAGGAGCGCCCGCCGCCGGGTGAGACCATCGGGATCTTCGGCGGCTCGGGCTTCTACAGCTTTCTCGACGAAGTCGAGGAGGTTGCGATCGACACCCCCTACGGACCGCCCTCGGCGCGCGTGCGCATCGGCGCCATCGAGGGCAGGCGGGTGGCGTTCATGCCGCGTCACGGCGACGAGCACACGTTGCCCCCGCACCGGATCAACTACCGGGCCAACGTCTGGGCGATGAGGCGGGTGGGGGTCACGCGGATCATCGGGCCGGCGGCCTGCGGGGCGCTCAAGGCGGAGCTCGAGCCCGGCACCTTCGTCGTCTGCGACCAGTTCGTGGACCGCACGACGGGCCGCCAGGACACCTTCTACGACGGGCCACAGACCACGCACGTCTCCGCCGCCGATCCCTACTGCCCCGGTCTGAGCGCCACGCTGGCCGACTCCGCCCGCGAACTCGACATTCCGGTCGTGCAAGGCGGAACGGTGGTGGTCATCCAGGGCCCCCGCTTCTCCACCCGGGCGGAATCGCGCTGGTTCGCCCAGGCCGGCTGGGACGTGGTCAACATGACCCAGTACCCGGAGGCGTGGCTGGCCCGTGAGCTGGGGCTGTGCTACGCCAACGTGTCGCTGGTCACCGACTACGACGTGGGGCTGGAGGGGCTGGCAGACGTGCCGGCCGTCTCCGCCGAGGCGGCGTTCGCCGTTTTCAGCGAGAACCTCGATAGACTGCGCGCGCTCTTGTTCCGGGCGGTGCCGAAGGTGGGGCCCCAGCTGGGCGACTCATGCGCATCGGCCTTGTCGAGCGCGATCGTCCATTAGGCACCTTCCAACGTAGCCCCCGGGCGAGGAGCGCAGCCGGAACGTCGTTCCGGCGAGCACCGCAGCTTCCGTTGATCAGGCGAGCACCGAACTTCATCTCCTAAAAAAAGAAGGATTACCCCTTGACCGAGTTCCTGACCGACTACGGGATCATCGTTGCCCTGGCGTGTGCCGGCGCGGCCGTGCTCTACGGCGTGGCAACCACGCGCTGGCTGCTCGCCAAGTCTCCCGGCAACGACGAGATGGTCTCGATCTCGCAGGCCGTGCAGGAGGGCGCCAGCGCCTACCTCACCCGCCAGTACCAGATCATCGGAATCGTGGCCGTGATCCTCGCCGTACTGCTGGCGGTGGCGCTGGACATCGAGACGGCCATCGGTTTCGCGATCGGTGGCGCCTTCTCGGGCGCAGCCGGCTTCATCGGCATGAACGTGTCGGTGCGGGCCAACGCCCGTGTGGCCGAGAGCGCCCGCGGCGGCGTGGGCGCGGCGCTGGACGTGGCCTTCAAGGGCGGGGCCATCACCGGCATGCTCGTGGCGGGGCTGGCGCTGCTCGGCGTCGCCGGCTACTACGGCGTGCTGCTGCTGGCCGGCGTGGAGGAGAAGGAGGCGATCGACGCCCTCGTGGGCCTCGGCTTCGGCGGCTCGCTGATCTCGGTGTTCGCCCGCCTGGGCGGCGGCATCTTCACCAAGGCCGCCGACGTCGGAGCCGACATCGTCGGCAAGATCGAGGCCGGAATCCCCGAGGACGACCCCCGCAACCCGGCGGTGATCGCCGACAACGTGGGCGACAACGTGGGCGACTGCGCCGGTATGGCCGCCGACCTCTTCGAGACCTACGCGGTGACCGCGGTGGCCGTGATGCTGCTCGGCGCGCTCACCTTCAGCGAGCTGGGGGCGGTCACCGTCTACCCGCTGGTGATCGGCGGGGTATCGATCCTGGCCTCGATCGTCGGCACGTTCGCGGTGCGCAGCCGGCAGGGCAACGTGGAACGCGCCCTCTACCAGGGCCTGATCGTGTCCGGCGTGCTTGCGGCGCTGGCCTTTTTGCCGATCACCCTCTGGCTGATGGACGACCTGTCCTTCCAGAGCGGCGCCTCGGAGCTGATCACCGGCGGCGGAGGGGTGGCAAGCGGCTTTGACTTCTGGCTGTGCACGCTGATCGGCATCGGCATCACCGCCGGGCTGTTCGTGATCACCGACTACTACACCTCGACGCGCTTCCGGCCGGTGCGGACCACCGCCCGCGCCTCGCAGACCGGCCACGCGACCAACATCATCCAGGGCCTGGCCCAGGGCTTTCAGTCCACCGCCGCGCCGGCGATCCTGCTGGCGCTCGGCATCCTGGCCGCCAACGAGCTGGCCGGCATCTACGGCATCGGCGTGGCAGTGATGGCGCAGCTCTCGCTCACCGGCCTGATCGTGGCGCTCGACGCGTTCGGGCCGATCACCGACAACGCCGGCGGCATCGCCGAGATGTCGGACCTGCCCCAGGACGTGCGTGACGTGACCGACCCCCTCGACGCGGTCGGCAACACCACCAAGGCCGTGACCAAGGGCTACGCGATCGGCTCCGCCGTGCTCGCCGCCCTGGTGCTGTTCGCAGCCTTCATCGAGGAGCTGCGCGCGGAGGCGGCCAGGGAGGGAGAGGTCCTGCAGGGCTTCGACATCTCCCAGCCCGAGGTGCTCGTGGGCCTGCTGATCGGCGGCATGATGGTGTTCCTGTTCGTCGCCTTCTCGATCGAGTCGGTGGGCCGCGCCGGGGGCCTGGTGGTGGAGGAGGTGCGCCGCCAGTTCAAGGAGAAGCCGGGCATCATGGATTACTCCGAGAAGCCCGACTACGCCAACTGCGTGTCGATCGTGACCGCCGCCGCCCAGAAGGAGATGATCGCCCCGGCGCTCATCCCCATCGTCGTGACGGTCGTGGTGGGCGTCCTGTCCTACCAGGCCCTCGGCGGCCTGCTGATCGGCGTGATCATCGTCGGCTTCTTCACCGCCGTCTCGATGACCGCCGGTGGTGGCGCGTGGGACAACGCCAAGAAGCTGATCGAGGACGGCGAGTACGGCGGCAAGGGCTCGGAGGCGCACGAGGCGGCAATCACCGGCGACACCGTCGGGGACCCCTACAAGGACACCGCCGGGCCGGCTATCAACCCGATGATCAAGGTGGCGAACATCGTCGCCATCCTCATCATCCCGTTCCTGGTCTGAGCTCGTAGTACCCGGCGCGCGCGCTCGGTAGCTTCCGTCCGTGGCTGAGCGACGCCCAAAGTCCGGCGGCTTGGAGCGCGTGCTCGGCACGGGCGCGCTGTTCTCCACCGCCTACGGCAACGTAGGCTCGAGCATCTACTACGCGCTCGGGCTCGTGGCGGTGTTCGCGCTCGGGATGACGCCGGTCGTGTTCTTGATAGCCGGCCTGATCTTCGCCGCTACCGCCGCCACCTACACGGAGGGCACCACGATGTACCCGGAGGCGGGCGGGTCGTCATCGTTCGCGCGGCGCGCATTCAACGAGTTCTGGTCCTTCTTCGCCGCCTGGGGCCAGATGCTCAACTACATCATCACGGTCGCCATCTCGGCCTTCTTCGTTCCGCACTACCTGGGCGTGTTCTGGGAGCCGCTGGGCGAGTCGCCGGCGGACATCGTGTTCGGCATCGCCGTGGTGGTGCTTCTCGCCGCGCTCAACGTGGTCGGGGTCAAGGAATCGGCCGGGATCAACATCTTCCTGGCCCTCGCCGACTTCTTCACGCAGGTGATCCTGGTGGTGATCGGGATCGTGCTTGTGCTCTCTCCCGAGACCCTGATCGACAACGTCGACTTCGGGACCTATCCCACACTCGGCGATTTCCTGATCGCGATCCCCGTCGGGATGGTCGCCTACACGGGCATCGAGACGATCTCCAACATGGCGGAGGAGGCGAGGGACTACCGCACCACGATCCCGCGCGGCATGGGCGGCGTCGTGATAGCCGTGGTGGCCATCTATGCCTTCCTGCCTTCGGTCGCGCTGTCCGCGCTGCCGGTCGAGAACGGAGAGACCCTGCTGGCGCTGTCCAAGGAGGAGGGAGGCTTCGCCGACGACCCCATCCTCGGCGTGGTCGAGAACCTCGACCTGGGCGCGCTTCAGGGCGCGGCGGAGATCTACGTGGGCATCCTCGCGGCCACGATCCTCTTCATCGCCACCAACGCGGGACTGATCGGCGTGTCGCGCCTCACCTACTCCATGGGCCAGTACCGCCAGCTGCCCGAAGGCCTGCGACGCCTGCATCCCAAGTACCGCACGCCATACATCGCGATCAGCGTCTTCGCGTTCGTAGCCTGCCTCACGATCCTGCCGGGACAGGCCGAGTTCCTGGGGACCATCTACGCCTTCGGGGCCATGCTGTCGTTCACGATCGCTCACGCGGCGGTCGTGACGCTCAGGGTCAAGCAGCCAGACGTGGAGCGGCCATGGACGGGTCGCGGGTCTGTGCGCGTGCGCGGGCATTCGCTGCCGCTGTACGGCCTGCTCGGCGGGATCGGCACCGGCATCGCGTTCGTCGTGGTCAACGTCCTCAACGTCGCCACCCTCATCGCCGGCAGCGTCTGGCTGATCCTCGGGGTAGCCGCCTACGTGATCTATCGCCGCCGGCAAGGACTCAGCCTGACCGAGACCACCAAGGTCGTGATGCCCGAGGTGATCGTCGAGCACGAGGTGGAGTACCAGTCGGTGC
>JAABUR0100000505.1_pt1 | contig 84832 bp, 76 predicted proteins | sample 5560091 | NCBI WGS metagenome assembly JAABUR01 (sample SAMN10711879, study PRJNA513375) | rock metagenome | isolation source: Antarctica rocks | place: Antarctica: Victoria Land, University Valley sud | reverse complement strand
ACACCACCATGGAAGCGCTTCGGGCCCTCAAGAGGCGGCTGGCCCGCGTGGTCTTCCAGCTGCTCAAGCCAACCGACACAGCGGCCGGCGCTTGCCTTCCGGCCGCGGCTTGACATAGGAGAATCGCGTGGAGCTACGCGTGGAGCGGCGTGCGGATCGGCGGGCCGTCCGGGATCTCCACGTCGCGGCGTTCGGCGACCACGGAGAGGTGGTGGCCGCGCTCGGCAACGGCCTACGCCGAGCCGTGACGGCGGACAACGGGCTCTCCCTCGTCGCCGAGGATGCGGGCGAGGTCGTCGGGCACGTCATGTTCACCCGAAGCCTGCTGGACGCCCCTCGTCGGCTGGTCGAGGTGCAGGTGCTCAGTCCCGTGGCCGTGCTGCCGGAGCGGCAGGGGCGAGGGATCGGCTCGGCCCTGATCCGGCGGGGCCTGGAGACCATGTCCGAGCGCTCCGTCCCCATGGTGTGGCTGGAGGGCGCGCCCGGCTACTACTCGCGTCTCGGCTTCCTGGCCGGCGCTGACCAGGGCTTCCGCAAGCCGTCCCTGCGCATTCCCGACGCCGCGTTCCAGGTCACCCTGCTGCAAGCGTACGAACCGTGGATGTCGGGCACGCTGGTCTACTCCGAGATCTTCTGGCAGCACGATGCGGTGGGGCTGCGCGATCCAGACCTGTTGTCGCCGCGAGCGGATGTCTCGCCGGGGGGCTAGGGGAGCCGCGCCTGGCGCAGCACTTGATCGCGCCTGGGACGTGGCTCTCCGACTTGCCTGGGAAGGTTTCTGTACCGGGACGACGCCCGTGGGAGCGGTGGTGGTCGGCCCGGACGGCGCAGTCGTAGCGTCGGGCCGCGGCCGACGTTACGAGCAGTCGGCTCCTCCCGGCCAGCTCGCCAACAGCCATATCGCCCACGGCGAGCTCAACGCTCTCGCTCAGCTCGTGCCGACACGGCACTGGGAAGATCACGTCCTGCTGACCACGTTGCAACCGTGCGGGATGTGCCACGGGGCTGCCGTGCAGTCCACGATCGGCGGACTGCACTACGCCGCGCCTGATCCGTACGGGGGGACGGCGTCCGCGCCGTTCCGCACCCCACAGAGTCAGCGGCGTCCGCTTGCTCTCATCGGCCCACTGGCTGACGAGCGGGGAGCGTTCGCGACGCTGCTGCACATCGTCTGGCTGATGGAGCGCCCGTCGGCCGGACATGTCGTCGCGGAGCACCAAGCAGCCCTTCCACAGCTCACGGACTTCGCGAGAGGCATCAGGCCACGGCTCGTGGACGCGGCGGCGGCCAAGGACTACGACGACGCGCGATCGAGCAGTGCGGCGGCGCCGCTGGAAGAACTCGCTGGTCACCGGCATTCCTCACCGAGCCCCTGAGTCCTCACCGTCGAGGGCCTTCACCGCCGGTCGCCAGCGACCGGCGTAGAGCGGGCGGGCCGTCTGACAGCATCGCCGTATGCCGGTCCGCGTGGTGGTCCCAGCCGGCGGCATCGGCGCGGCCCGGTTCCTCCGCGGGCTGAAGGTAGCGCTGCCCGCCGACGCCGAGATCACCGTCATCGGCAACACCGGCGACGACATCACGCTGTTCGGGCTCCGCATCTGCCCGGACCTCGACACGGTGATGTACACCCTCGGCGGCGGCATCGAGGAGAGCCAAGGCTGGGGCCGGGCCGGTGAGACCTTCGTCGTACGCGAGGAGCTGGCCGCCTACGACGCGGGGCCCACCTGGTTCGGCCTCGGCGACCGGGATCTCGCCACCCACCTGGTACGCACCCAGATGTTGGGAGCCGGTTACCCGCTGTCGGAGGTCACCGCGGCGCTCTGCGCAAGGTGGGCGCCCGGCGTACGGCTGCTGCCGATGACCGACGACCGGGTCGAGACCCACGTCGTCATCTCCGACGAGCAGGGCCGCCGGGCCGTGCACTTCCAGGAGTACTGGGTCCGGCTGCGGGCCGCGCCCGAGGCGCTCGAGGTGGTGCCGGTCGGCGCCGCCGACGCCAAGCCGGCACCCGGCGTGCTGGCGGCGATCGCCGCGGCGGACCTGGTTCTGCTGCCACCGTCCAACCCGGTGGTCAGCATCGGCCTGGTGCTGGCGGTGCCCGGCATCCGCGATGCCCTGCGCGCGACGCCCGCGCCCGTCCTCGGCGTCTCGCCGATCATCGGAGGCGCACCGGTCCACGGGATGGCCGACAGGCTCCTGCCCGCGATCGGCGTGGCGATCACCGCCGAGGCGGTCGGCCGGCACTACGGCGTACGCATCGCCGGTGGGCTGCTGGACGGCTGGCTGGTCGACACCGCGGACGCCGACGCGGCGGCGGCCCTGACCGACGACGGCCTGCCCGCGCGCGCCGTACCGCTGCTGATGACCGACCTGGACGCCACCGCGGCGATCGCCCGAGCGGCGCTGGAGCTGGCCGGGGACGTACGCCGGTGACGGTGCAGATCTGGGGGGTCGAGGGCCTGCCGGACATCCGGCCGGGCGACGACCTGACGGCTCTGATCGCGGCCGCCGCACCGGGGCTGGCGGACGGCGATGTCGTCGTGGTGACTTCGAAGGTGGTCAGCAAGGCGGAGGGTCGGCTGGTGCCGGCGCCGGCCGATCCGGCCGGCCGGGAGGCGGCCCGCAGCGCGGCGGTGGACACCGAGACGGTTCGCGTCGTGGCCGAGCGGGGCCCGACCCGGATCGTGGAGACGGCCCACGGGTTCGTGCTGGCCGCAGCCGGCGTCGACGCCTCCAACGCCCGGCGGGACGAGCTGGTGCTGCTCCCGGTCGATCCGGACGGCTCCGCCCGCCGCCTGCAGGACGGGCTGAGGGGGCGGCTCGGGGTAAGCGTCGCGGTGATCGTCTCGGACACCTTCGGCCGGCCCTGGCGGCGCGGGCTGGTGGACGTCGCCGTGGGGGTGGCCGGGATAGCGGCGCTGCGAGACTACCGCGGCCGCCGGGACCGCTACGGCAACGAGCTGGCGACGACCGAGATGGCCGACGCCGACTCGCTGGCTGCCGCCGCCGAGCTGGTCAAGGGCAAGCTGGCCGGCGTACCGGTGGCCGTCGTCCGTGGGTTCCGACCAGAGACCGACGACGGTCGCGGCGTCGGGGCGCTGCTGCGGCCGGCCGCCGAGGATCTCTTCCGGCTCGGTACGGCGGAGGCGCGGGCCCTGGGCCGCCGGGAGGCGGTGGCGGCCCGACGCACCATCCGGTCCTTTACGGCGGAACCCGTGAACCCGGCCGCCGTACGCCGCGCGGTCGCGACCGCGATCACCGCGCCGGCCCCGCACCACACGACACCGTGGCGGTTCGTGCTGTTGGCGGATGTCGACCGGCGGCGGCGGTTGCTGGACGGGATGCGGGACGCCTGGGCGGCGGACCTGCGCGGCGACGGCTTCTCCGAGGAGTCGGTCGGACGCCGGCTCCGGCGCGGCGACGTCCTCCGCAACGCCCCGTACCTGATGGTCCCCTGCCTGGCCATCGAGGGCGCGCACGCCTACCCGGACCGGCGGCGGGCGGCGGCCGAGCGGGAGATGTTCCTCGTCTCGGCCGGGGCCGCGATCGAGAACCTGCTGGTGGCGCTGACGGCCGAGGGGCTCGGGTCCTGCTGGGTGTCGAGCACGATGTTCTGCCGCGACATCGTCCGCGACGAGCTCGACCTCCCGGCCGACTGGGAACCCATGGGGGCGGTCGCCGTCGGCTACCCGGCCGAGCCGCCTCCGGACCGCCCACCCCGCGAGCCCGGAGACTTCGTGCTCGTCCGCTGAGGTTCCGCGGACCGTTGTTCCGGCCGACTTCCACCGGCGTTCACCTCCTCCTTGCCCGCGGCTCGCAGACTGCTGGCGCGACGTGCCGCCTCGCCCGAGAGGGAGCGACCTGTGCTGCTGCCCACCCGCCTTCGTCGAGTCGGCACGATGCTCGCCGCCGCTCCGGTGCTGCTCGCCGCCGCGCCGGCCGGGTCCGGCGCCAGCAGCGACGGCCTACCGCTCGGCCCCGGCAACCTCCCGGAGACCCGGCACTCGCGTGAGCTCGCCCCCGGCGTGACCTACACGACGATCGTGCGCGGTACGCCGTCGGCGGACCAGTTCTGGACCCTGACACTCGGCTTCTTCGCCGACCGGCGCAGCGCAGCGGCGCTGGTCGCCCGCCTCGAGGCGGCCGGCCACCCCGCCCGCATCCGGCGGATCGACGAGCGTGCCCCGGATGATCCCGATCAGGGCGGGCCGCTCGGGTTCGTCGTACGCAGCGGGCGGTTCGAGACCCAGGCCGAGGCGCTCGCCAAGTCGGCGAAGCTCCTCGAAGCCGGCTTCCCCAGCAGCGTGCAGAACACCGCGGAGGACGGCGGCCGGACGACCGGACCGTGGGTGGTCCGGGTGCTGCGTATCGACCCGCGCCGGTTCGCCGGCACGGTGCGGCCGGTACTGGCCACCGGCATCGTGCCCGGCACGGCCAGGGTGACCGAGGTGGACGCGAGGGCTGGGTCGTTCGCGGCGGTCAACGGCGGCTACTTCGTGATCGCCCCCACCGACGGCACCCCCGGTGACCTGGCCGGCATCTCGGTGGTGCGTGGTCAACTCGTGAGCGAGGCCGTGCGCGACCGTACCGACCTGGTGCTCCCCACGCCCGGCGGGGCCGGCGCCCGCATCACCGAGGTGGCGACCCGGCTCTCGGTGCGGTCCTCCGACGGCGCGCTCCGGGTGATCGACGGGCTCAACCGCGACCCGGGGCTCATCCGGGCCTGCGGCGGGGTCGGCGGCGATCGGCCCACCTCGCGACCGCTGCACGACGTCACCTGCACGGACCCCAGCGAGCTGATCGTCGTACGCCGGGAGTTCGGCCGCACCGCGCCGGCCGGCGACGGCGTCGAGGCGGTCCTGGACGCGGCCGGCACCGTTCGTCAGCTCCGGTTCCAACGCGGCGGGCCGGTGCCCGCGGCCGGCGCGCTGCTCCAGGGCACCGGCGACGGTGCCAGCTGGCTGCGCCAGCACGCCAGGCCCGGCATGCGGGTCGTCGTCCGGCAGGAGCTCCGCACCGAACACGGCCCGCTGCCGCTGACCCCCGGACTCGGCATCGTGAACGGCGGGCCGCAGCTCCTCGCCGCCGGCCGGCCGGACATCGAGGCGTTCGAGGAGGGCTTCGTGCACCCGGACGACCCCGGGTTCTACTGGGCCTTCGGCGTACGCCGAAACCCGCGCACGCTGGCGGGCGTCACGCCGGAGGGGGAACTGCTGCTGGTCACCTGCGAGGGCCGGGCTGCCGGCTTCAGCGTCGGGCTGAGCTTCGTCGAGGAGGCGCGGGTCATGCGCTCGCTCGGCGCCCGGGACGCGGTCAACCTCGACGGCGGCGGCTCCACCACGATGGTCATCGGCAACCGGCTGGTGACCCGCCCGTCCGACACCACTGGTGAGCGCCCCGTCGGCGACGCCATCGTGCTGCGCCGGTAGCGAGGCGGCGCTGCGCAACCGAACGGTCAGCAGGCACGCATGTCGTGCGGGGCGTAGCGGGGCCCGAACCGCGGCATCCGGAAGCCGCTGAGCTCCAGCAGCCGGATCGCCCGGTAGCGGTGCGGCCGGTACGGCGCGAGCAGCTCGAGCATGCCGTCGTCGTCGACCGCCCGACCGGCCAGCGCCCAGCCGACGAACGGCGCCAGGTGGAAGTCGCCGACCGAGACCGCGTCCGCGTCGCCGAAGGCCCGCTGCGCGACCTCCGCCGCGGTCCAGACACCGACGCCGGGCACCGACCGCAGCCGCCGCTCGGCCTCCGCCGGCGGCATCGCGACCGACTCCTCGAGCCGGCCGGCAACCGCGGCCGCGGCGCAGATCGCGCGGGACCGGTGGCCGTCGACGCCGGCGCGATGCCACTCCCACGACGGGATCCGCGCCCAGGTGGCGGCCGCCGGCGGCACCAGCAGCCCGGCCGGCCCAGGACCTGGCGCCGGCTCGCCGAACCGGCGCAGCAGGTCGCGCCAGGACCGTCGCGCCTCGCCGCCGGTGACCTTCTGCTCGAGCACCGCCGGCACGAGCACGTCGAGCACGCGGCGGCATCGCGGCACCCGCAGCCCCGGATGCCGGCGACAGGCGGCGCGCAGCAGCGGATGTTGCGGCCGGAAACCGGCCGGGTCGTCCCCCGCCCCGAGCAGGCCGGGTACGCCATCGATCATCCAGTCGGCCCCGCCCCCCCAGGCGACGGCGCTCACCTCGTCGGGCACCGACTGCCGCAGCAGCAGCGTCGCCGGGCCGACCGGCGTACGACCGGTGAGCCAGACCGCGCCCCCCGCGTAGCGGAAGGCCGGATCGCCCGCTCCCCGCCGCAGCGAACCCAGCGTGGCCGGCAGGTCCACCGTCCGACCCGGGCGGAAGGTGGTAGCAGCGCGAGCCTGGGTCGGTGCCACGGCGGTCACGGCCCCAGTCTGCCCGAGCCCGCGGACAGCGTCGGCTGACCCGCGCGGGCATCCGTCGGTAGAATCCCCGTAGACCGCGATCCCGACGACGAGAGTGCCCGGTGCCGAATCGAACCCCTGGCAAGCCCGGTGACCGGAAGAGCTCCGGCAAGGTCGGCGCGAAGGACCGCCGAGCCCGACTGGAGCAGCTCAAGCGCCAGCAGCGGGCGGCCGAGCGGCGCAAGACCCTGCTCACGATCATCAGCGGTCTCGTCGTCGGCGCGATCCTGATCGCCATCCCGGTGGCGACCGGGCTGGCCAACGCTGCCGAGAAGAAGCGCAAGGCCGCCGTCGGCTACGTCACCACGCCGACCACCGCGGCCAAGGCCGCCGACTGCTCCGGCGTCCGCAACGACAGCATGACCGGGGCGGCCGCGCACACCGCGGACCGGGTCAACTACGACACCGCACCCCCGAGTTCCGGCCGGCACAACCCCGACCCGCTGCCCGACTCCATCCACTTCTACGCGCAGTCGGAGCACCCGAGCATCGAGCGGGCCGTGCACCTGCTCGAGCACGGGTTCGTCATCGGGTGGTACGACGCCAAGCTGCCGCCCGACCAGGTGGCCAAGCTCAAGACGGCCAGCGCCACCGCCGGCGACCGCTTCGTCGCGGTGCCCTGGGACCGCCAGGACTTCGCCGCCAACCGGCACTTCGCACTCACCGCGTGGGGGCGGACGCAGCGCTGCGCGACGGTGTCGCCCACGGTGCTCTCGCAGTTCGTCGACAAGTACACCAACGTGACGGCGCCCGAGGCCGGTGGGGGCGGTGGCAGCCTGCCCAGCCCGACCCCGCCGGCGGTGCCGTCCGCGTCGCCGTCGAAGAAGTAGCCGACCGCTCAGCGGTCGCTGGAGAACCGCACCGCCCGGTCCGCGATCTCCACGCCGGGCCAGACCCGTACGCCGGCCAGCAGCTCGTTAGCCGCCCCGACCCGCGCGCCGTCCCCCAGCACCACCCCGTCGAGCACCGTGCCGGCGCCCACCCGGGCGCCGCGGCCGAGCACCGAGCGCCGGAGCCGGGCGCCCGCTCCCACCACCGCGTCCTCGAACAGCACCGAGGCGTCGAGGTGGGCGCCCGCGCCGACCCGGGCGCCGGCGCCGACCGTCGTACCCCCGGTCAGCGCGGCATCCCCGGCCACCTCGGCACCGGCCAGCACCAGCGCCGGCCCGGGCGGCCCCGGTACCGCCGGCGAAGGCGCGGCGCCGGTCACCAGGTCGCAGCAGCCGGTGACGAACGCTGCCGGCGTACCGACGTCCAACCAGTACGTCGTGTCCACGTAGCCGGTCAGCCGGGCCCCCTCGGCGAGCAGGCCGGGAAAGGTCTCCCGCTCCACTGACACCGGCCGGCCGGCCGGAATCCCCTGGAGCACGGCCGGCGAGAACACGTAGCAGCCGGCGTTGACCTGGTCGGTGACGATCTGCGCCGGCGTCGAGGGCTTCTCCAGGAACGCGGTGACCCGGCCGTAGGCATCGGTGGGGACCAGGCCGAAGGCCCGCGGGTCCGGGACCCGGGTGAGGTGCAGCGTCACGTCGGCGCCGCTGGCCCGATGCGTCGCCATCAACGCGGCCAGGTCCAGGCCGGTCAGCACGTCGCCGTTGAAGACCAGCACCGGTCCGCCGCGCAGCCGGTCCGCGACGTTGCGGATCCCGCCACCGGTGCCCAGCGGTTCCGGCTCGGTGACGTACTCCAGGTCCAGCCCGAGGGCCGAGCCGTCCCCGAAGTAGGCCTCGAACACCTCGGCGCGGAAGGACGTCGACAGGATCGCGTGGTCCACACCGGCGGCTCGCGCCCGGGCGAGTTGATGGGTCAGGAACGGCACGCCGGCCGCCGGCAGCATCGGCTTCGGCGTGGTGATCGTGAGCGGGCGCAGCCGGGTCCCCTGGCCGCCCACCAGCAGGATGGCGTCCATGGGTCAGCCCTCCGGGTTCGCCGGCAGCAGGTCGGCCGAACGCGTGGGTGAGGCGCCTGCTGCCACCCGGGAATACACCCGACCGAGCAGGTAGCGGGCGGCCAGCCCGGCCGCCAACGCCACCCGCAGCGGCAGGTGGGCCGGCCCGGCGTACCTGCGCGCCAAGTAGCGGAACGCACTGCGGTGGTGGGCGGCGAGCATCCGGGCCGGCTCCCGGGCGGTCGCGTGCCCGCCGATGTGGGTAACCACGGCCGCCGGCACATGAACGCTGGACCAGCCGGCCGCCGCCAGCCGCTCGCACAGGTCCAGGTCCTCGAAGTACATGAAGTACGACGGGTCGAACCCGCCCACCTCCTCGAACGCCGACCGGCGCAGCAGCAGGCAGGAGCCCGACAGCCAACCGGTCGGTCCTTCGACCGGGGCCCCACGCTCCCGCCGGTAGGACGCGGTCCACGGGTTGGCCGGCCACCACCAGCCCAGCAGCGCATGGCCGATGCCCCGGCCCAGCGACGGCACCTCCCGCGCCGACGGGTACAACGCGCCGCCCGTGGTCCGGATCGCGGGTCCGAGCGCGCCGGCCCGCGGCCATCGGTCCCCCGCGGAAAGCAGGGCGTCCAGCGAGCCCGGGGCCCACTCGACGTCGGGGTTCGCCACCACCAGCCAGGGTGCGGCCGCGCCGCGGGCACCCGCGTTGGCAGCGGCGCCGTACCCGAGGTTGCCGCCGGTCTCGACCAGCCGGGCGCCGCGGGCCGCGGCCACCTCCTGCGGTACGCCGTCGGCCGAGCCGTTGTCGGCCAGGACGACCTCGACCGGTGCCGCGGTGGCATCCCGCAACGAGTCGACGAACCGGGTGAGCGCGGGGCCGGGTGAGTAGGTGACGGCGACCACCCGGACCGCCGGCAGAGAGCCGACCGGCGCGCCCGGACCTGCCGGCGCGGGCAACGCCGGCGTCATCCGCCGGCGACGGCGCGCGCGTAGCTGGTCAGGTGCGCCTCGGCGCTGGCCGACCACGGGAACTCACGGGCCCGGGCCAGCCCGGCCCGGCCCAGCCGCAGCCGCCTCGGCTCGTCGTCGAGCAGGGCCGACAGCGCTGCCGCGATCGAGTCGGGGTCGGGCTCGGTGTAGGCGACGGCATCACCACCGACCTCCGGCAGCGAGAGCCGGTGGGTCGTCAGCACCGGTACGCCGCACGCCATCGCCTCCAGCACCGGCAGTCCGAAGCCCTCTCCGTGGCTGGGGTAGGCGACGACCGTGGCACCGCCGAGGTAGCCGCGGAGGTCCTGGAAGCGCAGGTAGCCGGGCCGGACCACCCGGAGGTGCTCCGGTACGGCGGAGATCGCGTCGTCCACCTCGTCGTCCCACCCCGAGCCGCCGGCCAGTACCAGCGCGGGCGGTGTGTCCCGCGACTCGACCGCCGACACCCAGCCACGGATCAGGTTCGGCACGTTCTTGCGCGGCTCGGTGACGCCGAGAAAGGCGACGTAGCTCGAGTCGTGCAGGCCGAGCCGGGCCGAGAGCCGGTGCCGCTCCTCGTCGGTGGGCGGATGGAAGATCTCCGTGTCCACCCCGTGGTAGGCGACGTCGAGTCGGGTCGGGTCGGCTTCGACCAACCGGACCAGCTCGTCCCGCGTCGCCTTGGAGGGCACGATGCAGCGGGCGGCCCGGCGCAGGGAACTGCGGGTGGCCGAGCGGAAGAACGGCGTCTTCACCGCCATGTGCAGCTCCGGCTCGGTGAAGAACGTCGCGTCGTGCAGCGTCACGACCACCGGCCGGCCCGCGCGCAGCGGCATCGTGTAGTGCGGGGAGTGCAGCACCTCGGCGTTGACGTGCTGGGCGACCAGGGGCAGTCCGGTCTGTTCCCAGGCGAGCCGGGCCGGCCGGTGCGCGATCGCGGCCGGGCCAGGGACCACGGTGGCGCCGGGTGCCACCCGGCCGTAGCGCTCTGCGTCGGCCCGCTGGCACACGATGGCGAGATCGGCGTCGGCGGCATCCAGAGCGGCGATCAAGCCGTCGACGTAGCGACCCACCCCGCCGCGGTCAGCCGGCACGGCCGTGGCGTCCACCAGAACCCGCGGCCCGGTCTTGCTGTCCAGCGCGACTCCTTCCGGGACGGACTGCGCTGTCCTCGTCAGCCTACGCCGCCGACCCGCCCGATCCGGCTGACCTCACAAGAGCGGCGCGTACGCCGACCACATCGCGCGCGCCGCGGCCGGCCAGGAGAACTCCGCCGCCCGCCGCCGGCCGGCCGCCGCGAGCTCGCCCCGCCGGTCCGGGTCCGCCGCCAGCCGAGCCAGGGCGGCGGCCAGCGCGACCGGATCGCCGGTCGGTACGACGACCGCGGCCCCGCCGGCGACCTCCACCAGCGCCGGCACGTCAGAGGTCACCACCGGCGTACCGGCGGCCATCGCCTCGAGCACGGGCAGCCCGAACCCCTCGGCTCGAGCCGGCGCGACGAGGGCGGTGGCCCGATCGAGCAGGACGGCGAGATCGGGGTCGGGCACCGGGCTCAGCACCCGGACCCGGCCGGGGGTCAGCCCCAGGCGGGCCGCCTCGGCGGCCGGGTCGACGCCGCCCCAGCCCGGCGCCCCGGCGACCAGCAGCGGCAGCTCGGGCGCGCCGCGCTCGGCCAGCGCGGCCAGCACGACATCGAGCCCCTTGCGTGGTTCCAGGGTGGCGAGGCTGAGCAGGTACCCGCCGGTGGGCAGCCGCAGCCGGCGGGCGCGCTCGGCCGCGTCGGCCGGCAGCGCCAACCGCCTTGACACGCCGTGACCGACCACCCGCACCCGGTCTCCCAGCGCCAACACAGCGGCCAGCTCCCGGCGTACCGCCTCGGTGGGCACGATCACGAGGTCCGCCATTTCAACGGCGCGGGCCGCCATCCGGCGGTGGAAGGCGACGCCGCGTCGTGTCAGCGTCTCCGGGTGCGTCCACGGCACGGCGTCGTGGATCGTCACGACCAGTGGACGCCCACCGCGCGGCGGCATCAGCAGGGTCGGCGCGTGCACCAGGTCTGCGCCCCGCGGCCGCGGCCCTCGGCCGCGCTCCCACGCCAGCGCCAACGGCCGCCGGCCCAGCGGCAGCCGGACCGGACCCCGGACGCCGTCGACGCGGGCGGCGCGGACGTCGCGGTGCCAGGCGGTCCACCCGGTGACGCAGGCGCCGGCCGGGGCGGTGGCAGCCAGCGCCGTCGCCAGCTCCGCGGAGTAGCGGCCGGTCCCGCCGGGCACCGGCGCCAACAGCTGCTCGAGCAGGAAGCCCAGCCGTACGCCGCCCGCCACGCCCGACACGGCCGCGAACGCTACCGCGGGTCAGTGCAGCCGGCGGTCAGTGCACCAGGACCCAACCTGTCCAGCTCGTCGTATGGGTTCGGCCGTAGGTGTGACCGTCGGTGCCGATCACGAAGACGTCGAGCCGGCCGTCGGACCCCACGACAGCCGTCGGGCCTGACGACAGCGCCCCGCCCAGCGAGGACCACCCCGACCAGCCGGCGTCGCTCAGCGAGCGGGTCCACAACCCCCCGTCGACCCCCTTGGTGAAGACCGCGACCCGGCCGAGCGCCGTGGCGACCGCCGCCGGGTCGTCGGTGGCGACGCCACCGAGGCTGGTCCAGCCGGACCAGGCGCCGGCGCGGTAGTACTTCTGCCAGAGGGCGCCGTCGGTTCCGCGGACGAGCACGTACGGCGAACCCGCACCGAGCGCCGCGGCCGCCGGGCCGGCGCCGGTGGCCAGCATGCCGCCGACCTTCACCCACCCGGCGGCCAGGCCGGACGGACCTGACCAGCGCTGGTAGAGGGCACCGTCACTGCCCCGGACGAAGGCGTCCACGCGGCCGCCGCCGGTCGCCACCGCCGCCGGCCGGGCGGTCAGCCGGCCGCCCCAGCTGGTCCAGTCGGACCACATTCCGGCACTCGGCGAGAACCGGCCGTAAAGGGCGCCGTCCGTGCCCCGCACCAGCGCCTGCACCGCACCCACCGACGGGGTGGCCGCGGCCGGGCCGCCGAGCAGCGCCCCGCCCAGGTCGGCCGGTGCCGACCAGCCGGCGCCCGCCGACCAGGTACGCGCCTCGAGCGTCCCGCTGTCGGAGCGCTCCAGCAGGTCGATCCGGCCCGCGGCCGGCGCAACCGCGGCCGGGGTCCGGCTCGGCGATGCCGGCGGCACCCGCAGCGTCCACCAGGACGAGCGCAACCCGTCGGCGTACGCCGGCCAGCTGTGTGCGGCGTAGATGTCCGCGCCGGTGAGCGGGGTGCCGTCCCGGTCGGTGCGCACGACGGTCGGCCGGCCGGCCGCGTCGACACCCTCCAGCGCCACGGTCAGCACCCGACCACCCCAGTCCCCGTGGCCGTCGCGTTGCAGCACCCGCAGCCGCAGCAACCGGCCGACCGCGGGGTAGCGGGCCTGCAGTTGGGCCGCGGTGAGCGAGGCCGTCCAGGAGTGCACCGTGTTCGGCGCGATCCCGTCCCAGGGGTCCGCGTGCGCGGTGAGGTACGGCGTACCGCCGTCGGTGGACCAGCCGCCGTTGGCGGCGCTGAACTGGGCGAAGATCGGGGCTCCGGCGTACGTCCGCACCGACCCGGCGGTCGCCCGCACCGCGGCGGTGGTGGTCGCGGGTTCCAGCGAGGAGCCGGCTCCGGCCACCGGGTAGTAGGCGCTGCCGCCGAAGACCTGGCACCAGGTGCTGTCACAGATGTCCCAGCCCGCCCCGGTTGGCGCGTGCGCCCGGACGTACGCCGAGTACGAGCGGGCGGCGACCGCCTGGGCCTGCAGCGCCGCCGACAGCCAGCCGCTCGAGGCCTCCCGCGGCACGACGCCGAGCAGGTAGTCCTCCAGCGGCAGCGTGTCGACCCGGGCCAGCCGGTTGGGACCGGTCCAGACCGCGTAGAGCATGCCCCGGTAGTCGCGCGCGGTGCCGTCCCGGTAGCGCATCCGCAGCATCGGCGGCCCGGAGAAGCGCACCGGCCCGCTCAGCGAGGTCCGGCCACCGATCGGCACCACCGACCAGGAGCCGCCGTCCAGCCGGTAGAGGTGCAGGCCGGTGCCGTCGACGTTGACGGCCCACCGGTCGGCACCGGCGGGCAGGACCATCGAGACCCCGGAGGCCAGGTCGGTAGCGGTCAGCCCGCTCGCCGGCAGCACGTCGAGGTAGCAACGCAGGCTGAGCGTGGCCCCAGCCGCGTCGCACTCGTAGCGGTGGTCGTCGCCGCCGACGGGTCGATAGCCCTCGGCACCGGACTCGGTGAGCACCACCCGGATGGTGCTGTCGGGCAACGTCGCCGCTGCGGTGCCCGGGTAGTACGCCGCCAGGATCTCGGCCGGCGTCCGCCCGATCGAGGCAGCCCCCTGCGCCCCCCACTGCGACAGTCCGTGGCCGTGTCCCCAACCGTGCCCGGGCACGATCCACGCACCGCCGGCAGGCACGGGGTAGACCTCGTCGGCACGGGCCGGCGCCGTGAACGAACCGGGGACGACGGCGGTAAGGCCGCCGACGAGCAGGGCGACGGCGAGCGGCACCGCGGTGAGACGAGGAGACATTGCGGGAGCTCCAGCGGTCGGTGAGTCCGGGTCGGCGCGGACCGGACTGGACCTCGTTGTCATCGGCAGTCGGCTGCTGCCACTGAACCGGCGCACGCGCGTCTCGCGGCCTGATCAGCCGGTACGGACGACCCGGGGGGGTACCGGCAGGGCTGGCCCGGCGGGTGCTCCGGGGGTGGTCGTCGCCACCCAGATGTACGTCGGGACCAACGGCAGCGCCAGCTGGAGCGCGCGAGGGGGGATGGCGGACACCCGGGCCGAAACGGTGTCCGCGCTGGCGAAACGCTGCGGGTCGTGGACGACCGGCAGGGTGTAGTCCCAGACCGAGAAGTCGCGGAGCAGCCGGCGCAGGCCCCATCGGGTGCGCAGCCGCTCGTAGTAGTGGTCACCGCGTCCCGAGGCCCGCACGTAGCGGTCGGCCAGCCGGGGGGACAGGTAGGAGAGGAACGGCAGCCGGTGGTGCGGCTCGATGACGCCGAGCCGGTTGGCCAGGCCCAGGTACAACGCGCCACCCGGCTTGAGCACCCGGTGCAGCTCGGCCAGTACCGCTTCGGGCGACACGACGTGCTCGTAGATGTGGTTGAACACCACGACGTCGAGAGAACGGTCCGGAAGCGGCAGCGCCTCGCCGTTCGCGCACACGAACGCCACCCGGCCGCCGAAGCGACTCTGGGCCGCGTGCAGGCCGGGTACGTCGATGTCCACGCCGATCGGATTCGCGCCGGCGTTCGCCAGCTCGTCGGCGATGTAGCCGGTGGAGCAGCCCACGTCCGCGACGGTGAGCCCGTCGAGGGTCTCCCGGCCGAGGAAGTGCCGCAGCACATGGACGATCTTGACGCCCTTGCGCCGGCGCGACGTCTCGTCCGACATCAGCTCCTGGATCTCGGAGTACGCGAGCTGGGTCTCTCGTGGCGCGGCCATGGCGGTCCCTTCTGTGCTGGTGGGGCCAGCCGAGGCTACCGAAGGAGCGTCAGCGCCGACGGCTGTCGGCTGGGCGGTCCAGAGCCGCCCGCACGGCTTCGACGTAGGTGTCCCACTGGCCGTCCGCGTCGGTCGGCCGGACGCCGGCGCGCAGCCGACGCAGGACGCCGGGCTGGTAGAGACGGCGAATCGCCGCGGCCAGGCCGCCGACGTCCCCGGGTGCGCACAGCAGCCCGTCCACGTCGTCGCGCACCTGCTCCCCCATCGTCCCGACCCGGGTGGCGACGACCGGCAGCCCGTGCTCGTGACCCAGCGATCCGTTCCACGACGCGGTCGAGTCCCGGTAGGGCAGCACCAGGGCGTCCGCGCCGGCGAACAGGGCCGGCACGTCGGCGGCAGGGACGTAGCCTGGCCGCAGGTCCACCCGGTCGGCGATGCCGAGCTCCGCCACCAGCTTCTCGGTCGCCTCCGGGCCGCCCCAGAACTCACCCGCCACCACCAGCCGGACGTCGGCCGGTCCCTGCGCCAGCGCGCAGAGCAGCACGTCGAGGCCCTTGTACGGCCGGACCATCCCGAAGAACAGCAGCACCCGGCGCTCCGGGCGGTCGTCCGGCGCCGCTTCGCCGCCGCCCCCGCCGGCCTCGCCGGCGGGGGCTGCGACTACGGCGGCGAAGCGATGCGGCGGCGGCAACGGTGCGACGCTCACCGGTGCGGCCGTGAGCCGCTGCGCCCGCTCGCGCTCGGGCTCGGCATGGACCAGCACCGCGTCGGCCGGTCGGAGCACCAGCCGGACCAGCCGCTCGTCGATGCGGCGCCGCTCGTGCGGGAGCACGTTGTGACAGAGCACCAGCCGCCGGCTCGCCGCCCCGATGGCAGCCTCGATGGTGGCCAGGGCCGGTGCCTGGACGGGCGTCACCAGGACCAGCACCACGGCGTCGGTCGTCCGGCCGAGCCGCCGGCCGAGCCGCAGCCAGCCGTCCGGCCGCCGCCAGGACAGGGGGTACGACGTCCGCGGGAAGATCGGGAGTTCCGGCTCGGCCACCCGCTGCTGTCCCGGGTACAGCAGCGCGGGGTACTGCGCGGACCAGGAGTCCAACGTCACCGCGTCCCCCACCGCGGCCAGCCGATGGGCCAGCTCGGTGGTGTGCTGTGCCACCCCGCCCTTGTAGGGATGCGTCGGTCCGACGATCGCGATGCGCACGGTGCCGGTACCTCCTGCCGCGACTGCCGGGCCGCGACCATAACCCGCGTGCCCTTACCCGGTTCGTAGCCCTGCGCCGCTGTAGCCTGCTCGCGCGAGCTGCCTGGGCGACGCCGGCAAGGGACCGAGGAGAAGGAGTACGTCGATGAGCCGTCCGGGTTCCGACGCACCTGGTGGCAGCGGTCGGGCGCTCCTCAAGCGGCTGTACTTCGAGGCGTTGTGGGTGCGGGTCGCAGCCCAGCGCCGGCTCGAGCGCACCGGCGTTGCACATCGGCCCTCGATCGGAGCCGTCGAGGCGCAGGACACCGAGGTCCTGCAGAGCGCCGCACAGTGGCAGCAGGCCCGTCGGGCGGTGCGGCGGCTGCGGCTCCCTGCACACCCGGAGCGATCGAAGAACTGGGACTCGCTGGGGGCGTTGGCGACGATTCTGCGCCGTACCGGCCCGGATGCCACGGTGCTTGATGCGGGGGCGGCTCTCTACTCCAGCCTGCTCCCCTCGCTCCATCTCTACGGCTACTCGAACCTGGTCGGCATCAATCTCGAGATCGGCCGGGAACGCGCCTTCGGCAGCGTGCGCTTCCGGCACGGCGACGTGACCCGAATGGAGTTCGCGGACTCCTCCATCGATGCCATCGCCTGCCTCAGCGTCATCGAACACGGGGTGGCGGTGAAGGAGTTCCTCGTCGACAGCGCCCGGGTTCTGAAGGACAACGGCACGCTGACGGTGTCCACCGACTACGACAGCAGTCCGCCGGATACGAGCAACAAGGTCGCGTACGGCGTACCGGTACACATCTTCAGCCCGGCCGAGATCGTCGAGCTGATCGGCACCGCGAAAGCCGCCGGGCTCGAGTTGCTCGGGTCCTTCTCGCCGGACCACTCCGAGCGGCCGGTGACCTGGGCCCGGATGGGCCTCGACTACACCTACGTCAGGCTCTCGTTCGCCCGGGTGCCGAGGATCTCACCGGCGGCCTAAACGGGCACCAGAGCGAGGAAACCCCCCAAACCCGCGACCGTTTTCCGGGGGGTTTCTTCGTCCGCGTCACGCCGCCCGCGCGTGCGGGGTGTCTCGGCCCCGGGGCGGCTAACGGGTGGGATGGCGGTCGAGCGGCGGGTCGGTCCCGGCAGGTGGGGGCAGCAGCCGGGTCGAGTGCCGCCGGGCCGCGAGTGCGGCGGCGCCCGCGACCAGCCCGTCCGAGAGCGTGAGCAGCAGCCGGGACACCAGCGCCAGCGCGGTGGCCGCCCCCGCCGACAACACCGAGCCCAGCACCAGGATGAGCACCGCCTCGCGGGCTCCGACGCCGGCCGGTGCCACCAGGAAGAGCAGGCCCAGGGTCATGGCGATCGAGAAGCCGCCGATGGCCACCGGCAGCACCCGTACGCCGGAGGCCCCGAGGTCGGTCGCCAGCACCGCGATCTGCAGGCCGTAGCAGAGCCAGGTGACCAGCAGCCAGCCGCCGGCGGCGAGCACCGCGCGCGCGTTCACCGGCTGCTCCGGAGCCGGCCGGCGCAATAGCCCCAGCCCGCGCCGGAGGACGGCGTTGAGGACCCGCGGATGCAGCAGGGCCACCGCCAGCGGCAGCCCGAGCAGCACCCAGGCGTAGTCGTGCCCACCGCCGGCGAGCAGTGCCGGCAGGCAGAGCAGTCCGACGAAGAGCCCGCTCGCCACCGAGACGCCGATGGTCAGGATGGACGCGGCCCCGATCCGGGTCCTCGGTACGCCGGCCGCCCGGCCCATGTCCATCTGGGCCAGTACCGGCCAGACGCTGCCCGGCAGGTACTTGCCGAGCTGGCCGACGAAGAAGATCCGGGCGGCGACCGGCACCCGCAACGGCGAGCCCAGGCCGGCGACGAGCGCCCGCCAGGCCAGCATGCTCGCCAGCTGCCCGGCCAGGACCAGGACCAGCGCGAGGGCGACCAGGCCCGGCTCCAGCCGGTCGAGGGTCCGGCGTACCTCGGTCCACTGCCGGCCGACCGCGATCGCCAGGCCCGCCAGCACGGCCGCGAGGAAGAGCAGCCGCAGCAGCCGGCCCAGATGCCGCCGGCGTACGCCGGCCGGAGCCGCGACGGTCAGGACCGATCTAGTCCGAGCGGGAACGCACGACGAGGTCGGCGAGCAGCGCGAGCGCGGCGATCTGGAACCCGGTGAGCAGGGTCAGGACGGTTGAACCGGCCAGCGCGAGATGGTGGACGACGAGGTCGTAGCCGAGCTTCACCGTACCGAGTGCCATGATCCACAACGCGATCGGCATCAGCACCTTGATCGGGTTGAAGTACATGACCATGCGCAGGACCTGCAGGATGTAGCGGTAGGCATCACGGGTGAAGTGGAACTTCGACGTGCCCGCCCGCTTGGCGTAGCTGATCGGCAGGTAGTCCACCGAGTGCTGGTTGGACAGGAACGCCATCGTGATCGTCGTGACGCAGGAGAACCCGGGCGGCAGCAGCCGCAGGTAGGGCAGCGACACATCGCGATAGAAGGCCCGCAGCCCCGAGTTCAGGTCCGGGATCGAGGTCGACGACAGCCGCTCGGCGACCTTCCGGATGACCCACTTGGCCGGCACCCGGGCCCACTTGTGGGTGCCCTCCTCGCTGGTTCGGGCCCCGACGACCTGGTCGACACCGGGGTTGTCCTCGAGGTAGCGGATGAACTCCGGAATGCGCTCGTTCGGGTAGGTCATGTCGGCGTCGGTCCAGACGACGATCCGGCCGTACGCCTCGTTGGTGCCGATCCGTCTGGCGGTCCCGGAACCGCCGTTGCGCCGGAACGGCATCAGCCGCAGGTGCGGATAGCGTGGCAGCGCCTCGGTCAGCCGGTGCAGCGTCGCGTCGGTGGAGGCGTCGTCGATGACGAGCAGCTCATAGGTCATCCCGCTGGCGTCCATCGCGGCCGTGATCCGCTCGATCTCCGCCAGCACATGATCCTGCTCGTTGAAGCAGGGCAGCACGATCGTGGCCTGCAGCCTGGTCGGCTCCTGCAGTCCCCAGGCGCGGCCGCCGCCCAGCGACAGATGCCGGGACGGATCGACCTTGTCGGGAGGACCGGGCAGGGAGTCGACCTGGTGGGACACCGACGACGTCATCGTCACGCTTGGGCACTCCTGCACTGGGGGGCTCGGCCAGAGCCTACTTCGACCAGCGGTCCCGGCCGGTGCAACACCTGGGTTCCCGCGATTCTCCAACCGGTAAGTCCGGCCGGCGACGATACGCTCCCGGCACCCCGCCGCCGCAGGAACAGGAGAGTCCGTTGCCGCGCGCGCTCATCACCGGCATCACCGGCCAGGACGGGCTCTACCTCGGCGAGCTGCTCGCCGCCAAGGGCTACGAGGTCTTCGGGCTGGTGCGCGGACAGAGCAACCCGAAGATCTCCCTGGTGGAGCGGATCATCCCGAGCGTGCAACTGCTCGAGGGTGACCTGACCGACCTGCCCAGCCTGATCGGCGCGATGGAGGTGGCGCAGCCGAACGAGGTCTACAACCTGGCTGCCATCTCCTTCGTCGGGTTGTCCTGGAAGCAGGCCGAGCTGACCGGCGAGATCACCGGCATGGGCGTGCTGCGGGTACTGGAGGCGATGCGCATCCATACCCAGAACGACATGAGCCGGGTCCGCTTCTACCAGGCGTCGAGCTCGGAGATGTTCGGCAAGGTGCGCGAGACCCCTCAGCGGGAGACGACCCCGTTCCACCCGCGGTCGCCGTACGGGGTGGCCAAGACCTTCGGGCACTACATGACGGTCAACTACCGCGAGTCCTACGGCGCCCATGCCTGCTCCGGGATCCTGTTCAACCACGAGTCCGAGCGCCGGGGGCACGAGTTCGTCACGCGCAAGGTCACCCGGGCGGTGGCGCGGATCTCACTCGGGCTGCAGACCACGATCAGCCTGGGAAACCTCGACTCGCGCAGGGACTGGGGGTTCGCCGGGGACTACGTCGAGGCGATGTGGCGGATGCTGCAGCAGGACGAGGCCGACGACTACGTCATCGCCACCGGCGAGACGCACTCGATCGGGGACCTGCTCGACGTGGCGTTCTCCCGCGTCGGCATCGCGGACTGGAAGCGGCATGTCGAACAGGACCCGCGCTATTTCCGGCCGGCCGAGGTCGACCTGCTCATCGGCGACGCCAGCAAGGCCCGCGACCAGCTCGACTGGGCCCCGACGATGGGCTTCCAGCAGCTCATCGAGCGGATGGTCGACGCCGATGTGGTGACCGAGCGGCGGCTCGCCGCCCAGGCCGAGGACGGCAACTGATCGGCCAGCCTCCGCCCGGCGGGGAGCCGCCGGGGAACCGTCCGGGTCCGCGGGTCGGCGTCTACAACCGGTACCTGTCGACGATGGGCGGGGGGGAGCGCTACAGCGGCATGCTGGCCGCCGTACTCGCCGACCAGGTCGACAGTGTCGAGCTGCTGACCCATGACGAGGTCGACCTCGAGGCGGTCGGGGCGCACCTGGGAATCGACCTGGCCAAGGTGTCCCTGCGGGTTGTCCCGGACACCGGCGAGGCCGACCTGACCGATCTCACCGCCGACTACGACGTGTTCGTCAACGCGTCGTACATGAGCCGGCTCGCCGGGCGCGCCCGGCGCAACCTGTACGTCGTCTACTTCCCGACACCGCACGACCATGACCTGAACGCCGTCCAGCGGCTGCTGCTTCGGCGGCTCGGCCCGTGGGCCGCGACGCCGGGGTCGAGCTTCGAGCACGGCCGGGGGTGGTTCCCCCCGGAGGGGGGTCGACGCCGCACCTGGTCGTGGACGGGAGGGGATGGCGTCGTGGTGGTCACCGGTGGCGAGTCCCGACGGTTGACTTTCGACGTGGGCCGGCCGGGGGCCACCAAAGGCAGCACCCTCACGGTGTGGGCCGGCGAGGAGCGTCTCCGGGACGTCGCCGTGATCCCGGGGGTGTTCACCCCGGTCACCCTCGACCTGCCGCCCGCCCGGCACGGCACAGAGCTGCACTTCCGGTCCGACACCTTCCGCCCGGGAGCGGCAGACGCCCGATCGCTGGGCGTCGCGGTCAGCCGGCTGCGTGCCGGCGGCCGGTCGATGTCGTTGCGCCAGCGCCTCGGATACCGCCTCCCGTACCTGCGGCGCGACCCCTACAACCTCGAGTTCCTGACCAGCTACTCGCGGGTGATCTCCATCTCGGAGTACACCCGGTCGTGGGTACGGCGGTACTGGGGGGTCGAGTCGGACGTCCTGTTCCCGCCGGTGGCCACCGACGCGGTCGTCGCCGGTCCGAAGGTGGACCGCATCCTGTCCGTCGGGCGCTTCTTCGGCCCGGGTCGCGGCCATGACAAGAAGCAGCTGGAGATGGTGCGGGCGTTCGTCGACCTGCGACGTCGGGGGCTGCTGGAGGGGTGGGACTACCACCTGGTCGGCGGGTCGAGTCCCGAGGACGAGGTCTACGTGGCGGCCGTCCGGGCCGCCGCCGCCGGCCAGCCGGTCCACATCCACGCCAACGCGCCGCGCACGGTGCTCCGGGAGCTGCTCGAGTCCTCGAGGGTCTTCTGGCATGCCACCGGGCTCGGCGAGGACGTGGCAGCCCGACCCTGGCTGTTCGAGCACTTCGGGATCACCACGGTCGAGGCGATGGCGGCCGGCTGTGTCCCGGTGGTGATCGCCTCGGCCGGTCAGCTCGAGATCGTGCGTGACGGGGTGGACGGCTTTCGTTTCTCGACCGTCGCGCAGCTCCAGGACGCGACCCTGCGGGTGGCCGGCAGCCAGCAGCTGCAGGATCGACTGGCGGCCGCGGCGCGGGACCGCGCGAACGTGTTCTCCGAAGGCGCCTTCGCCGAGCGCTGGCGGGCTCTGTCCGGTTTCCTCTAGGGTGGCCGCGACCCCGGCCCCGACGGGCCGGGTGCACGCTTCCGCACCGGACCAGCACGCCGAATCCTGCTCCCTGGCCCCCCGGTGTCCACCAACCAATCCGCAGTGGAGCAGGACCGGGGGACCCACAGGTTCTCGACCCCCCTCGCGGGGGTCTTGGGGTGAAGCCACGTCTTGCGTGGCCGGGCAGCTTTCCCTTCCCGAACCCGACAGCTCACCCCGAAGGCGTCAGGGGAAGGATCTTCCGTGTCGAGGCCTGGCCTCCGCGCGCGCCGGCACGCTCGTCGTGCCCTCGCCGCTGCTCTGACCACCACCGCGCTGACAGCGATCGTCGGAACGGCGATTCCCGCCGCGGCGGCGACGCCGAGCCAGCTGCGCCTCAGTCCCGGCTCGGTGGAACTGAACCCGGGGGCGCAGCTGACCCTGGAAGCGTCACTGACCACGGTCGGCGGGTCACCGGTCGCCGGCGCCTCGGTCGGTGTCTACCGCCGGGCCTCCGCCGGCGCGCCCTGGCAGGGCATCTACATGCTGACGACCGACGCGGCCGGGCACGCAGCCTTCCAGGGCGTCGCGACCGCCACCTACGAGTACTACATGTCCTACGGCGGCAGCCGGACCCATGGAGCCAGCTCCGCGCGGTCGGTAATCGCCGTCAAGCCGGCGTCGGCGCTGGCGATCAGCCCGTCCATCACGGTGGCGCCCGGCACCGCCACCGACGTGGCCGTCTCGCTGCAGGGCAGCGGCGTACCGCTGACCAACCGCCTCGTCGGGCTGTACCACCGATCGGACCCCCAACACCTGTGGCAGGGCATCTACCTGTTCCGGACCGACGCCTGGGGTCACGCACACATGACCTACCGGCCGACCGCGAACGGCGAGCTGGTCGCCACCTGGGGTGGCGACGCCGGCCGAGCGCCGTCGATCTCGCCGGTCATGTCGACCCGCATGAGCGTCTTCGGTCAGCAGGTCCTGGCCGAGGCCGCGCGGCACGCCGGTGCGCCTTACGTCTACGGCGCGGCCGGTCCGACGACGTTCGACTGCTCGGGCTTCACCATGTACGTCTTCGGCCGGCTCGGGCGGAGCCTGCCGCACAACTCCGCGGCGCAGTACGCAGCCACTCCGCGGATCCCAGCCTCGGCCAAGGCGCCGGGTGACCTGCTGTTCTTCTTCACCGGCGGCAGCGTGACCCATGTCGGCATCTACGCCGGCGGCAACTCCATGTGGGCCTCGCCGCACAGCGGCGATGTCGTCAAGCTGCAGCCGATCTACGCGGCGTACGCCGTCGGCCGGGTCTCCTGATCGCTCAGGTGCCGGCCACCCGCCAGACGGTGTAGGCGAGCGGCGGGCGGAGGGGCTCGGACGGCCGGTGGACGTCGCTCTCCTCCCAGAACGGCAGCGTCGTCCGTACCCGCTGGACCGGCCGTAGCGACAGCCCGTCGGGCGGCTTGGTCGCGGCGTCGGCGTCGCCGACGACCAGGAAGACCGGGCTGTCGGGGAAGGCCCGCTCGAATTTTGCCACGCACGCCGGGAACATGGCCGGGTCCCGGGGCAGCAGCGCGGAGTACTGGTCGCGCTCCAGCCAGAGGCCGGCGCCCAGCAGGGTGCTGGGCGAGAAGCAGCACGATCCCTGCTGGAACAGGAAGACGCCCTTCGCTCCGCCGGACAGCCGGGCCATCCGAGCCGACAGGGCATACGCGCCACCGAACTCGTCGTGGGACCGCAGCGGCAGCGACTGCCCAAGGAAGACCGCGACGAGGGCGGCCGCGCTCAGGATGGCCGGCACCCGCAGCCAGGCCCGGCCGCGGAACCGCCACATCAGGGCGAAACCGATCGCCACCGCGACCAGCACCAGGAACTCCGGCGAGACGATGGGGGCGTACCGCCGCGACCACCACATCAGCCGGGTGGAGTTACGCGTCTTGTAGGCGTAGACCGGAAAGATCAGCAGGAACGGGATGAGCAGTGCCCACGCGGTGGCCGACCAGCGGCGCAGCGCCACCACCGCGATGCCAAGGCCCATCAGGGCGAACCCGGGCAGGGTGAAGAACCAGGAAAGCCGGCGCAGCGACTGCTCGTCGTAGCTGCGGAGGACCCGACCGGGGTAGTTGATGTACCCCTCGCCGAAAAGCCGTGGCCGAAGGAAGCCGAGGACGAGCAGGGCGAAGGCGCCGACACAGACCAACAGACCCAGCCGACGCTGCCAGATCGGGTCGCGGAGCAGCCGGACGACACCACCGGCCGGGCGGCGGAGGGCATACCGGAGTACCACCGCCACCGCCAGCAGACCGAGGACGACGGTCGCCACCTTGGGCAGGTCCGGCACCAAATTGCCGATCGTGTACGCGCGGGCGCCGGCGTACGCCTGCCACAGCGCGTGCGGCGCGGTGACCGCGAAGCCGGCCGCGAACCACCAGCAGCGCCCGTCGAACCGGCGCGCCACGATCAGCACCGCGGCGACTCCGGTGACGACAAAGATCAGCAGCAGGGTGTCGGCACGGTTGAGCCAGCCGATTCCGAGCAGCAGGCCGGCGAGTCCGGCGGCCGGCCGCCAGCCGGTGTCCAGCGCGACCACCACCCCGAGCAGCGAGCCGATGAACAGCAGCTGGGCCAACGATTCGGTCGTCGGGTACTTGGCCTGCCACACCTGCAGCATGTTGGTCGCCACCAGCAGGCCGGCGAGGGCTGCGGTCGGCAGGTTGAACGCGCGCCGCACCGCGACGACCAGGGCCAGGACCGACAGCAGCGACATCAACGGCGTCATGGCTGACAGCGCACCCCAGCCGCCGAGGTCGTACGCCGTCCCCAGCAACGAGGGCCACAGGTGGTAGAACTGCGGCACGATCGTCGAGGTGGCCAGGTCATGGACCCACACCCCCGGCCAGCGGGCGCCAGGGCTCGCGGAGATCACCCCGGGCACCCGGGCGAGGACCTCGTCATGGAACGAGTACGAGCCGGTGTGCGCGATCGCGATGCCGTGGGCGACGTACACGCCCGGATCCTTGTCCGTCGCGCCGTAGTGGTAGCCCGGGAAGAACATCCAGCCGGCGAGGCCACCGACGAACGCCAGCACGACCAGCGTCGCCCGGTCGCCGTACAGCCGCAGCCGCCCCCCGAAGAACCTGGCCACGCCAACGGCCGCGGCCAGCATGGCGACCGACCCGGCGACCACCGCGGGGAGGCTGTGCGCGTGGAAGTCGGCGAGGAGCAGCGAGCACCAGGCGACCATCGCGACGATGAGTACGGCGGCACCGACCAGCGCCTCCGGCACGCTGATCGCCACCGCCGGGAGGCGCGCGGAGCCGGTCCGGACCGCCGGAGCCCGCCGGGTCGGCTCGGCCGGGGCCCGGGGGATCACGCTCACCCCGCGAGGATAGGGGACGGATAGACTTTGCCCTGATCCGCAGGACGGCGGCCGCCTCCTGCCACCCGTGAAGGGTCCCTACTCGATGGCCATCAGCATCGACGCGCGCGCCACCGCACAGCGGCGGCTGCGGTGGGAGCTGTTGGTCGGGCTGGTCAGCAAGGACCTCAAGGTCAAGTACAAGGACTCGAGCCTCGGCTTCGCCTGGTCGATGGCCAACCCCCTGCTGCTGCTGGCCGTCTACTACTTCGTCTTCGCCGTCGTGCTGCCGAACTCGGTGCCCGGTTTCGTCGTCTACCTGATGGCCGGGCTGCTGGTGTGGCAGTTCTTCGCCAGCAGCGTCTCAACCGCCGTCGGCAGTGTCACCGCCAACGCCAACCTCGTGAAGAAGGTGCGGTTCCCGCTGCTCGTACTGCCGCTGTCGGCGATCGGCTTCGCCGGCGTGCATTTCGCGCTGCAGTTTGCGGTCTTCGTCGTGCTGTTGATCCTGTTCGGCTTCCCGCTCCTCGGCGTCAAGCTGCTGCTGATCGTGCCGGCGATGGTGGTCGCCGTGACGTTCACGGCCGCTCTGAGCATCCTGGTTTCGGCGGTGAACGTCCGCTACCGCGACGTCCAGCACATCCTCGAGGTCGTGATGCTGGCGTGGTTCTGGATCAATCCGATCGTCTACCCGGCCGGGCTGGTCGCCGCCAAGCTGGGCGGTACCGACCACTGGCTGTACCGCCTGTACTTCCTGAACCCGCCGGGGATCGTCTCGGCCACCTTCCAGCGCGCCCTTTACGACCGGACCTACGTGCCGAACGGCGCCGTCGTCCGCGGGGGGCTGCGGGCCGGCGCGAACGAGCTGATCGTCGCCTCCCCGCATTACTCCTTCTACCTCCAGCAGCTGGGGATGTGCTTCGCCGGCTCACTGCTGCTGGTCTGGCTGGCGGTGCGGGTGTTCCGTCGGATGTCCGGTGATTTCGCGGAGCAGCTCTAGTGCCCGCACCGGCGATCCTCGGCCGCGGCGTCGGCAAGAAGTTCGTCAGTCACCGCAGCCGGGCCACCAGCCTCAAGGAGCTTGCGCTGGGCCAGAAGCAGAGCTCGGAGGATTTCTGGGCGCTGCGTGACGTCTCGGTGGAGGTCGGGCACGGGGAGACCGTCGGGCTCATCGGTGCCAACGGCTCCGGAAAGAGCACGCTGCTCAAGGTGCTCGCCGGCATCCTCCAGCCGACAAAGGGCACGGTGACCGTCAACGGGCGGATCGCGTCGCTGCTCGAGCTCGGCGCCGGCTTCAACGGGGAGCTCTCCGGTCGCGACAACGTCTACCTGAACGCGTCACTGCTCGGGCTGCGTCGGCGTGAAGTGGATGCGCTCTTCGACGACATCGTGGCATTCAGCGAGCTCGAGGAATTCATCGACAACGCGGTGAAGCACTACTCGTCCGGCATGTACGTCCGGCTCGGCTTCGCAGTCGCCGTGCACATCGATCCCGACATCCTGCTGGTCGACGAGGTGCTGGCCGTGGGCGACGAGGCGTTCCAGGCCAAGTGCCTGGGAAAGATCGCCGAGTTCCAGGAGCAGGGCCGCACCATCCTGTTCGTCAGCCACGCGCTCGGTCTGGTCGAGGAGATCTGCACCCGTGCGGTCGTTCTCAACCATGGTCGGGTGGCGTTCGACGGCCCGGCGTCCTACGCCACCGGCACGCTGCGCGGACTGCTCTTCTCCGGCGGCGAACAGGCAGCCGCGGCCCGCGAGGACGAGGGGCTTCACTTCGACGGGATCACGGTGAGCCACCAGATCGGCGGCGACCCGGTCGAGTCGTTCTCCCCCGGTGAGCCGTTCGCGGTGCGCGTGCCGATCGAGGTCCCGGCCGGTATCGAGGTAGCGCAGCTCGACGTCACCGCGGTCGTGATGGGTGCGGGTGACTTCCCGATCTTCGGGATGCGCGCGACCGGGGACGCTGCCGTCCCCGGGGTCGAGGGGCGCTGGAACGTCGACTTCACGGTTTCCTCGCTGCCCGCGCTGCGGGGCGGCTTCGTCGTCGCGGTCAGTCTCGACGACCCGGTCAGCGGCATGCAGGTGGCGGCGGTCCGCTTCGACCAGCACTACTTCACGGTCGCGGGTACCCACCCGGTGGGGATCTTCGGCGTACCGTTCACCGCCCGGACCGCGCCGGCTACCGGGGAAGCTCAATAGTCGTAACTGAGCGCCACGCCTGCCCCATCAGCTACTTCGATGTCGCGCTGCATGGTCACCACCGGCGCCCCGCAGAAGCCGTTGCCGCAGTCGATCTGGATCGAGTATCGCTGTGTCGCGGCCCCGCAGCGCCCGCCGGCCAGCCAGTTGATCTTGTACCACGTCTTCGTTCCGGAGGTACTTATCCCGAGCTCGTCCGCACCTGCGGAGAACCCCTCGACGCCGCACTCCGGACCACTCCCCCGGGTGAAGGCGCGCGTTCTGGTGATGTCGGCCTTCGGAATAGGTTGTCCGTTGTAGGTCAGATAGCCGTTGACAAGACCGGTGTTGCCACCGAGGTCGTCCCGCAGCGGCAACCGAAGGGTTATGTCGTTGTTCACGCCCGGTGTAATGGGCTGCCGGTAGTGCGCGGCGGCGCCGTACCGCGACTTGTCGGTCTGAAGTACGCCGCCCGGGCCGGTGGGACTTCTGGGGTAGATCTCGAGATAGATTGCATCGATGAGGGCGCTGACACAGAGGCTGGCCGTGCCGGCATTACGGCCCCAGTGACGCTCCAAGCCCTGGTTGCTGGACCCGGTGGTAGGCAGGGTCGGGTTGACGTTGTCGACGTAGCCGTATGCGAATGTCGTCAGTGTCACACCGTCCTTGTCCACCGTCCTGGTGCCGTCCTTCATGTCGAAGCCGACCAGGGCATTCAGCGACCAGTTGTCGGGATAGCCGTAGATGAGCCCCCCGATGGCTGTGGGATGGTCACTCGGACAGCCCGGAGCGACCGCCGCAGCGGATCCGCCGAGCCCGACCAGCGAACCGACGAGGACGACCGCTCCCGCCAGAACACGGCTGCTCCCACTTCTGAACCGCGTCATCCGAGCGCATCCCTTTCCGTCGGGTCCGGCCGGCGAGGGTACCCGCCTGCCGGACGGCGACGCCCCCGGTTCAACCGGTAGTGCGCGCTGCGCCGCTAGGCTGACCGGCGCCGGCCGGGCGGTGCGGCATCCCGGCGGCATGGAGGCATCCGCATGTCGGAGATCACCGAGGCGAGCGTCAAGGCCTACCTCGACACGTTCGCCGAGTTCCGCCAACCCGAGCAGCAGGGGTACCTCGCGACCGCGGTGGACAGGTTCACCCGCACGCTGCGGGAGCTACCGCGGCTCCCGGACCCCGGCTCGGTCCGGCTGCTCGAGATCGGCGGCCGGCCCTACTTCATGACCGTGCTGATCCGGCATTTCCTCGGCTACTCGGTGTACGCCGCCAACGAGCCGACCCCGGTCAAGGGCGAGGAGGACAACGTCGCCCGGTTGGTGAACGACGCCGGCGAGGTGCACGAGATCCCGCTGCAGCGGCTGAACATCGAGTACGACGCCTGGCCGTGGGCCGACGACTTCTTCGACATCGTCCTGTACTGCGAGGTGATCGAACACCTCGTGTACGACCCGACGCACACGCTGGTGGAGACCCATCGGGTGCTCAAGAGCGACACCGGCAAGCTGCTGCTGAGCACGCCCAACGCGCTGGTCTACACCGCGCTGCTCGACATGATCCGCGGCCGCAACTTCTTTCCGCCGTACGACGGCTACAGCCACTACGCGCGCCACCACCGCCTTTTCAGCCCGGCCGAGCTGCGCCACCTGTGCACCAAGATCGGATTCGAGGTGCACCACAGCTATTCCGCGTACGACACGGCGTACGCGCACCCGAGGCGGCTCGAGCGGCTGGTGCAGTTGCTCATCCGGCGGGGTCGGCTGACTCAACGACTCGACGTGATCTACCTGCTGGCGACACCGCACGGGGAGCCGCGGTACGCCTACCCGAGCCAGGCGCCCTACCTCCTCTACCAGGACGTGCACGGCTACGGCCGGATCGAGAGCGGCACGTTCCGGATGGCGGACGACCTCCCCCAGCTCGGCGGCGGTTTCTACGGCTTCGAGGACTGGGGTGGCGGGATCCGCTGGAGCGCCGGCCAGGGCCGGCTCTTCCTCAAGCAGCGGGACGAGCGGGAGCTCGAGCTGACGTTCTTCTCCGGTCCGCGGCCGGGGGACGCACAGGTGCGGGGCTGGGTCGAGATGTCCTCCGCGGCCGGGTCGGAACGCCACGGCTTCACGGTCCCCAGCAGCTCGTGGGAGACGCTGCGGCTGCCACTGCCGCCCGCCGAGGACGGCGGCGGCAAGCTCAACATCCTGATCGAGGTGGCGAACCCGCTGGTCCCGTTCGAGCTCGACCCGGCCAATCCGGACCGGCGCGCGCTCGGGGTCGCGTTGCGCGAGGCCGCGCTGGTGTGAGCAGGCTGGAGAGCAGCTACTTCGACTACATGGGCTTCGACCCGGAGAACAGCCGGGCGGCGCTGAGCCAGTACGTGCAGTACTTCACCGGCCACGAGCCGGTGGTCGAGCTGGCCAGCGGCCGTGGCGAGTTCCTCGGGCTGCTCGCGGCGGCCGGCATCGCGGCCTACGGTGTCGACGACGACGACGGGATGCTGGAGCGCAGCCGCGCCGACGGGTGGAAGGTCGTTCCCGGCGATGCGGTGACCTACCTGGAGACGATGGTGGAGCCGGGCTCGGTCGGCGGCGTCTTCAGCGCCCACTTCTTCGAGCACCTCGTGCCGGCCGACGTCGAGCGGGTGCTGGCCGGCGTCCGGCGGGCGCTGCGGCCGGGAGGTGTGGTGGTGACCGTGGTGCCCAACCCCGCCTGTCACGCCGTGCAGAGCTTCGACTTCTGGCGCGACCCCACGCACGTCCGCTTCTACGACCCGTCGCTGCTGTCCTTCTTCTGTGCGGCCGCCGGACTCGAGGTGGAGCACGTCGCCGGCAACCCCCGCAACCATCCCGGACCGCCTCCGCACCTGTACGCCGAGCTGCCGACCGTCGACCCGCGCCTCGGCGACTCGATCGGCGATCTGGTGCTCCACAGCGCCGTCGACCGCCGCGGCCGCGGCGACCCGGAGTCGCCGTGGCGCACGTTCGGGCACCTGCTCGGGACCCTCGACGAGCGGTTGCATGTGCTGCAGGACCAGGCGACCCGGCTCGCTCGGGCCCACAACGCGCTGCTCGAGCAGCTCTACCCGCCGAACGAGGTCTACGTGGTCGCCCGTGGCTGACGAACAACGGCGCGCGACCGTCATCGTCCTCGCCTACAACAACGAGACGCTGCTGCCGGCCTGCCTCGATGCCCTGCGGCGCAGCGCCATGGCGGCCGGGTCGTTCGAGACCTGGGTGGTCGACAACGCCTCGGTCGACGCCTCCGCGGCGGTGGTCGAGCGCGACTATCCGGAGGTCCGGCTGATCCGCAGCCCCGTCAACCTGGGCTTCGCCGGCGGGAACAACCTCGCGCTGCGCCAGGTGCAGACGCCGTACGCCGTCCTGCTCAACAGCGACGCGGTGGCCGAGCCGGACTACCTGGTCAACGTGCTCGCGCCGTTCGACCAGCCGGGCAACGAGCAGCTGGTCGCCGTCACGCCCAAGATCGTCTTCGCGCCGCGGTTCCTCCGGCTGCAACTGGCGACGGCCGGGTTCGTCCCGGGTCCGCAGGACCCGCGCGATCTCGGCGTACGGATCCACTCGATCCTCGTGGACGACCGGGAGGTCACGCCGCGGGTGCTGTGGGAGAGCCTGACCTACGGGCCGGAAGGACCACCGGCTGCGCACTTTCGTTGGACCCGTCCCAGCGGCGAGTTCCTGATTCCGGTGGCGACCGGTGGACACCGGCTGTCCCGGCCGGTGTGCCTGCGCGTCACCTGGGCGGCGGAGGCCGCCAAGACGGTGCGTCTGGAGTGGCCGGGCGGCGGCGCCGAGCTGTCGGTGACGGGCGAGCCGACAACGGTCACGGTGGAACTCCCGGCCGGCACGCCGGTCGTCGACGTCGTGAACAACGCCGGCGGCATCGTCCTGGCCGACGGCTACGGCGCCGACCGCGGATACCAGGCCGTCGACGAGGGCCAGTACGACGAGCCGGTCGAGGTGTTCGGCGTGTGCGGCAACGGGGTGGCGTTCCGGACCTGGGCGGGTCGTGAGGTCGGCTGGTTCGACGACGACTTCTTTCTCTACTACGAGGACACGGACCTGTCCTGGCGGCTGCGCAGCCGGGGATGGAGCATCCGCTACGAGCCGTCCGCGCTGGTCCGCCACATCCACTCGGCGTCCACGGAGGAGTTCTCGCCGCTGTGGCTGTTCCACGTCGACCGCAACCGGTTGCTGATGCTGACGAAGGAGGCCAGCTGGCGGCTGGCGCTGCCCCAACTGCTCCGCTACCCGCTGACCACCGCGTCGATGGGCCTGCGCGCGCTGCGTCAGGGGCTGCACGAGCGCCGGCGGCCACCGCTGCGCCGACAGGTCCTCCAGCTGCGGGTCCTGCTCTCCTTCCTCCGGCTGCTGCCCTCGATGCTGCGCCGACGCCGCGAGATCGGTCGTACGGCGCGGGTGGGCCGACGCCAGCTCGAGCAGTGGCTGACCCGGCGCTGAGCCGGCCGCCACGATGACCCGGGTCGGCCTGGACGCGACGCCGCTGCTCGGGGCCCGCACCGGCGTGGGCGGCTACGTCGCGGGGCTGCTCGCCGGCTTCGCGGAGCTCGCCTCGGCGCCGGACCTCGTGCTGACGGCGTTCACCTGGCGCGGCGCCGAGCCGCTGGGCGGGTATGTGCGGCCGGGGGTCAGCGTCGCGCGTCGCCGGGCGCCGGCGCGGCTGCTGCAGGCCGGTTGGGCGCACTCGGAGCTGCCGCCGGTGGAGTGGCTGACCGGCCCGGTCGACGTCTTCCACGGCACGAACTTCGTGCTGCCACCTACCCGTCAGGCGGCCGGGGTGCTCACGGTGCACGATCTCGCCTTCGACGCCCACCCGGAAACCGTGACCGCCGCCAGCCGACGCTACGCCGACCTGGTTCCGCGCGGGCTGCGGCGGGCGGCTGCGGTCTGCACGGTCTCCGAGACCGTGGCCGGGGAGCTGGTCGCCCGCTACGGACTGGACCGGTCCAAGGTCGTGGTCACTCCGAACGGGCTCTCACCGCGCTGGCTGGCGGGACCTGCGCCGGCCAGCCGGGCGGAGCTGTCGGCGCACGGGCTGCCGGAGCGGTTCCTGCTCTTCGTCGGCACCATCGAGCCGCGCAAGAACCTGCCGGTCCTGCTCGACGCCCTGCGTGAGCTGCGGGTCACCCGCGTCGACGTGCCACCGTTGGTACTGGCAGGCCCGGCCGGCTGGGGTCGCGCCCCGGACCTCGCCGGGCTGCCGGCCGGCGCGGTCATCGCAACCGGCCACCTGGCCGAGGACCAGCTGGCGGGGCTGATGGCCGCCGCCGCCGCTCTGGTGTTGCCCTCCCGCTACGAGGGCTTCGGGCTGACGCCACTCGAGGCGCTCGCCTGCGGCACGCCGGTGGTCGTCAGCGACCTGCCGGTCCTGCGGGAGGTGCTAGGTGGGGTCGCCACGTTCGTGCCGGTGGGAGACGCGCCGGCGTTGGCCGACGCCCTCGGCGGGGTGCTCGACGCGGGGCGGGGCGACCCTGCCGAGGTTACGGCCCGCCGCCGGCGGGCCGCCTTGTTCAGCTGGCGCAGCTGCGCCGAGCGCACCCTGGCGGCCTATTCGATGGCGTCCGCCTAGCGTCGGCGGTCAGGGCACCCGGTTCCAGCTCAGCCAGTTCGTCGCGCTGCTCTTCTGGTACAGCACCCCGTCGGATCCCCGCACGATGACGTCCAGCTTTCCGGTAGCGGACGCCGCCACGGCCGGAGACGACGCCAGCACCCCACCCATGCTCGTCCAGCCCGACCAGGCACCGGGGCTCACCGACGATCGGTGCCACAGGGCGTCGTCGGTACCGCGGACGAACAGGTCGATCCGCCCGGGACTCGCGGACACGGCCGCCGGGTCACCGATCAGGGCACCACCGAGGCTGGCCCAACCGGAGTCGAAGCCGGGTGCCAGCCGGCGCTGCCACAGTGCTCCGTCCACCCCGTGCACCAGGACGGTGAACGACCCGGGCGCGGTCCGGGTCACGCCGGCGACGGTGCCGGGGCTCAGTACGCCGCCGAGCCGGATCCAGGGCGAGCGTCGGCCGGTAGCGTCGGCAACCTGCCGGTAGAGCGCCCAGTCGGTGCCGCGGACGAAGACCGACGTAGCGTCCCCGTCGGCCACCGCCGCCGGCTGCGAGGTCAGCCGGCCACCCCAGCTGACCCAGCCGCCGAAGCCGCCGCCGCTCCCTTGCACCTTCTGGTACAGCGCGTCATCAGTCCCGCGGACGAAGACCTGCAGATCGCTGCCCGAGGCGACGACCGCCGGGCCGCCGCGCAGCGACCCGTCCGGGATGGCCGGGCGCACCGACCAGCCGGAACTGCTGTTCCACGCGTAGTGGGCCAGCGCCACGCCCGGTGCCGCGGCGAACACGTCCAGGGTTCCGGCCGCGGCCGAGGCCGCGCCGGCGCCGGGGTCCCAGCCGACCACACCGACCGCCGGACTCCATGGTCGAGCGCTGACGCCCCCGGCGCCACTGGCCAGGTCGATGCGGTACTGACCCGAGCGCACCAGCACACCGGCTGCGTCGGTGCGCGGCCAGCTCACGTCGATCCCGGTCGTGGGGCCGCCGGCGTACCGGCGTACGACTGTCCCGGTGGCCAGGCTCGTGATGGTCAGCGTCCATGACTGGGTGGTGATGAACCCCGCGGTCATCCGGACCACCCCGTGCGCGGACGTGATCGTCGGGTTGACGATGCCCGGAGTCATCAGCGCGCGGACGTCGGCACGGATCCGCGGCAGCATGTTGTAGACGACGTCGCCCGGGCAGGTCGTGTTGCCGGCGTCGCGGTGCCCGGCTATCACGTGGAAGGCGACGTTCTGGCCGACCGGCCACTTGTCGGTCCCGCCGCCGGCCGAGGTCAGGTAGTCGGTGCGGTAGGGGTCCCGGTAGGTCAGCGACAGCTTCCAGGCGAACAGCCGTTCCAGCGAGGAGATCATGGCGGCCGGCGGCGTGGAGGCGGTGAAGTTGCCGATGAGCGAGCCGGCGAAGGAGTCGGTGTTGAAGCCACCCGTGTGCGCGCCGATGACCGGCCGGTCCAGACCGCCGTACCGGCCCTCGAAGATCTGGCCGTACCGGTCGACGAGGAAGTTGTAGCCGATGTCGCTCCACCCGTTGCTGAGCACGTGGTAGGCGTAGATGCTGCGGACGATCGAGGCCGACTGGGCGGCGGTGTAGACGTTCGACGTGTCGGTGTGGTGCACGAAGCCGATCTTGACGGTCGCCGAGTAGCTCGGGGCGCCCTTGCGGATCGACTCGTCGGCGCCCCACTGGGCCCGGCGGATGACCGTCGGCAGCCCCGGCGCGGCGGCGGCGGCCGACGGCGGCGCGGCCGGCGTACCGAAGCTCGTGTCCGCGGCCGAGGTCCCCGGGTCGATGAGGTCGACCCGCAGGTCGCGGGGGGCACGTCCCGGTCCGGTGAGCGCCACCCGGGCCTGTACGCCGTCCGATGGCCCGGCCCACAGCGGCGAGGTGCCGGTGCGCACGGTGTGACCGCGCACGTCCACCGACCCGGCGTCGGGTGCCACATCGTCGGCGCCGCCGAGGTCGGTCCAGGCGCTCCAGCGACCGGCTGCGTGGATACGGACCGAGGCGGCGAGCGGTGCCAGGCCGCGGTCGGCCGCCCAGGTGACCCCCACGGTGGAGAAGCCGGCGGTGCTCCGGGCGGCGGACAGGGCCCGCAGCGTCGAGCCGGCCGGCAGACCGGCGGTTGCGGGCTGCGTGCCCACCGGCTGCCTCGCCGCGGCGGCGTCGACGCCCGCGAGCGCGACCGTGGTCAACCGCGGCGGCACCGGATGGACCGACGGCACCGGCGCGGTGACGGTTGGCAGCGCGATGGCCGCCGGCACCATGGCCGAGGACAACAGGACGGAGGTCAACCGGCGCACGGGTGGACTCTTTTCGCTACGGGGAAGGCTGCTCACTGTCCGCGCAACCTGCGGGCCTGTCGACTGGGACGCCGCGGAACTTGACCGGGTTCGGCGATGTTTTACCTGGTTGCAACCCTGACTAGGTCGAGACGAAGGCCGATCGGGACGCCCGCAACGCGGCGGCCAGCGCCTCGCGCCAAGCGGGCAGCGGGGTGAGACCGGCGGCCCGCCACTTCGCGTCCGACAGCACGCCGTACGCCGGCCGCGGCGCCGGCCGTGGAAAGGCCGCGGTGGTCGTCGGCCGGACCCGTTCCGGGTCGGCTCCCAGCTCCGCGAAGACGGCTCGAGCCAGGCCGCACCAGGTCGTCTCACCACCGTTCGTGCAGTGGTACACGCCGGCCGGCGCCCCGCTCCCGGCCAGCTCGACCAGCCCGGCCGCGAGCTGCCGCGACCAGGTCGGCGACCCCCGTTGGTCATCGACGACGTCGACGGTCTCGCGCTGCCGTTCGAGGCGGGCCATGGTCTTGACGAAGTTCGCGCCGGTCTCGCCGTACACCCAGGCGGTCCGGACGACGTACGCCGGTCCGCCGGCCTCCAGCACCGCCCGCTCCCCCGCCGCCTTGGTCCGGCCGTAGGCGCTGCGCGGCGCGACCGGGGCGTCCTCGGCGTACGGCGTGGTCGCATCCCCCGCGAAGACGTAGTCGGTGGAGACGTGCACCAGCCGGGCGCCGGCCCGAGCGCAGGCCGCCGCCAGCACGGCCGGTCCGGTGGCATTGGCGGCGTACGCCCGCGCCTCGTCGGACTCCGCGCCGTCGACGTCGGTCCAGCCGGCCGCGTTCAGCACGACGTCGCGGCCGGTTACCGCCGCGGCCACCGAGTCCGGGTCGGTGATGTCCAGATCGGCCCGGGCGCGGCCGTCGACATCGGCGCCCGCCAGCACCCGCAGCAGGTCGGTGCCGAGTTGACCGCCGGCCCCGGTGACCAGCCAGCGCACTATGCCCGGCGCACTAGGCCAGGCCGGCCTTGGCCTTGAGCGGCTCCCACCACTCCCGGTTCGCCCGATACCACTCGACCGTCTCGGCGAGCCCGGCGTCGAACGACGCCCGCGGCGCATAACCCAGGGCCCGCAGTCTGGAGTCGTCGAGGGAGTAGCGGCGGTCGTGGCCCTTGCGGTCCTCGACGTACTCGACACTGCTCTCCCACTCGGCGCCGACCGCGGCCAGCAGCCGCTGGGTCAGCTCCCGGTTGGCCAGCTCGAGGCCGCCGGCGATGTTGTAGACCTCGCCGGGCTCCCCCGACTCGAGCACCAGCTGGATCCCGCGGCAGTGGTCGTCGACGTGCAGCCAGTCCCGCACGTTGAGGCCGTCGCCGTAGAGCGGTACCCGCCGGCCGTCGAGCAGGTTGGTGACGAAGAGCGGGATGATCTTCTCCGGGTACTGGTACGGCCCGTAGTTGTTGGTGCACCTGGTCACGCTGACCGGCAGCTCGTGGGTCACGGCGTACGCGCGGGCGAGCAGGTCGCCGGCCGCCTTGGCCGCGCTGTACGGCGAATTCGGCTCCAGCCGGTCGGTCTCGATCGACGAGCCCGCCGGGATGGAGCCGTAGACCTCGTCGGTGGACACCTGGACCACCCGCGTGGTCCCGGCCTGCAGGCAGGCGTCGAAGAGCGTCTGGGCACCCAGCACGTTGGTCACCACGAAGTCGGCCGCGCCGCGGATCGAGCGGTCGACGTGGGTCTCGGCGGCGAAGTTCACGACGGCGTCATGGTCGGCCACGACCTCTTCGAGCAGCTCGCCGTCGACGATGTCGCCCTGGACGAAACGGAACCGCCGGTCTCCTTGCACCGGAGCGAGGTTGGCCAGGTTGCCGGCGTACGTCAGCTTGTCGTAGACGGTGACGAGGCTGGCGTCGAAGTTCGGGTAGCCGTCGGTGAGCAGTGTGCGGACGTAGTGGGAGCCGATGAAGCCGGCCCCGCCGGTCACGAGCACTCTCATGGCGAGCCGATCTGGCCGGGGGCGTTACCCTGGCAGTCTCGCAGAGTCGGTGCTCCTGGCGGCGCACCAAGGCCCGTACGCCGGTGAGGGGAACGCGTTGACGGCGACCGCTGACCGGCGTACGCCGCCGGTGTCGATCGACGAAGACGACCCCTCCGATACGCCGGCACCGGACGAGGACTTCTCCCCCGAGGCCTCGCTGCACCGCACCGTCCAGGAAGGTCGCCGCCGGCTCGACCGGAGCCTGCTGGCCATGGCGGTCACCGGCGTGGTCGGTGGGCTCGACATCGGGACCGGCATCCTGGCGATGCTGGTCGTCGAGTCCCAGACCGGCAGCAGGCTGCTGGGCAGCCTGGCGTTCAGCATCGCGTTCATCGCGCTGCTGCTGGCCCAGTCGGAGCTGTTCACCGAGGGCTTCCTGGTACCGGTCACGGCGGTGGTCGCCCGGCAGAGCCGGCTTCGCCATCTGCTCCGGCTGTGGGGCGTCACCGTGGTGGCGAACCTGGCCGGCGGCTGGTTCATCACCTGGCTGCTGATGATCGGTTACCCGGAGCTGCACCGGCCGGCGGTCACGGCCGCCACCCACTACGCGCAGCTCGGGGTCAACGGCCGCTCGTTCGTGCTGGCGGTGCTGGCCGGCGCGGCCATAACCCTGCTCACCTGGATGCAGCACGGCACCGAGTCGGTCCCGGCCAAGCTGGTCGCCGCCGTCGCGATCGGCTTCCTGCTGGCCGGGGCGCAGCTCTTCCACTCGGTTCTCGACTCGCTGCTGATGTTCGCGGCGCTGCACACGGCCGCTGCGCCGTTCGGCTACCTGGACTGGTTGAGCGCGTTCGGGTGGTCCGCCTTCGGCAACATGGCGGGCGGTCTGCTACTGGTCACCCTGCTGCGGCTGCTCCAGGTGCCGGGCCGGGTCGCTGACAAGCGCGCCAACCCCAGCCTGTGAGCGCCCCGCAAAGAATGTCAGCGATCAGACGTTGTTGCTTGTACCCGCCGATTTCGCCGATTCTTGCGAATACACGAAACACCGTCTGATCGCCACCGGCTGCCGAGCCCGGGTGGGATCAAGGCCTACCGTCCGGTTAGGTCTCCAGCGAGTGGCGAGGTCGAGGTGCGGGCACAGCGAGCCTGGGGTACCCCCGCCCTCCTGCTCGGCTGGTCGCTGCTGGCTACCGGCATCTCGCTGCGGGACGGCACCTACTCGACCCCGGCGCTGGCGGCGGTGACGTCGGGGTACGTCGTACTGCTCGCCGTGGTGCTTACCGGGGCTCGGATCCGCCCGCTGACCGACCCCCGCGACGCCCGCCGCTGGCTGGCGGTGCCGGCCGGGCTGATCGCCGTCGGCGCGGTGGTGTGGGCCCGGCACTGGTACGCGCACGGCCCCTGGCTGACCGTCTCGCACTGGGCGAGCGGGGCCGCGGTCGTGGCCGCGGTCGCCACCCTGTGGCCGACCTTGTTCCGGCACCGGGCCGCCTGGCTGCTGCCGGCCGGGCTGGCCGCGCTGGCGGGCGTCGCCATGATCATCGCGGCCCCGCGGCCGCACATCGACGTTTTCTTCCTGCTCCAGGACTCGACCCGCGGGCTGGCCCAGGGCCGGAACATGTACCACCAGACCTGGCCCGAGTCGAGCGGGCTGTACGCCGTCTACCCCTACCTGCCGATCACCTCGGTGCTGCTGGCGCCGTTCCGCTGGCTGCTCGGCGACGTCCGCTACGGGCTGCTGCTGGCCGGCCTGCTCGCGTCGGCGTACACCCGCCGGCTGGCCGGATCGGCCGTGCCGGCGCTGCTCCCGCTGCTGATCCTGCTGGCGCCCAAGGCCACGTTCGCGCTGCAGCAGTCCTGGACCGAGCCGCTGCTGGTCGCCGCGCTGGCCGGGATGGTGCTCGCCGTCCGGGCCGGCCGGACGCGGTGGGCGGTCGTCGCCTTCGCACTCGCGCTGGCGACCAAGCAGCACATGGTGCTGCTGGTTCCGCTGGCGATGTGGTGGCCGGCCTTCGGCCCGCGGCGTACGGCGGTCGCCGCCGGCCTGGCCGGCGTACTCGTCGCCCCCTGGGTGGTCGCGGACCCGGTCGCCTTCTTCCATGACGCCGTCTACGCCAACCTGGCACTGGAGGTGCAGACCCGCTCCCTCGGCCTACCCTCGCTGCTGGTCCGGCACGGGGTGACCACCTCCTTCGTGTTCACGCTGGGGGCGCTGCTGGCGGCGTACGCCGTGGTCTACCGGCGCCGGCTGGTCCGGGACGGCAGCGGCTTCGCGCTGGCCGGCGCGCTGGTGTTCGCAACGTTGGACCTGACCAACAAGCAGGCGTTCTTCAACCACTACACGCTGCCGCTCGGGCTGATCGTGCTAGCCCTCGCCGCGGCACGGCCGGCCGACCCGGCGGTGTCGCGGACCCCGGAGGAGCCGGTTTCCCTGGCCGTCGCCTAGGGTTCACCCGATGGCCAGCGACACCCTCCGCGACGATCTCGTTGACCCGCGCCCGAGCCTGCCGCCGCCGACTGGCGCGGTGTCGGCGCGCCCCCGCTGGTGGCTGCAGCTGCTGCTGGTCTCTGCGTTCTACTGGCTGTACGCGCGGATCCGCGACATCCACGGGCTGCAGGCGACCAACCCGGGACCGACCCGGCACGCGTTTCGCAACGGGCTCGACGTGCTGCACCTCGAGCAGTGGCTGCACATCGACGTCGAGCGCGACATGCAGCAGGCCGTCCTGCACCTGCACTGGTTGCTCCGGGCCGGCAACGTCTTCTACGGCAGCGCCCACTTCGGCGTCACCCTGGTCGTCTTCCTGTGGCTGCTCTTCGGCAACCCGCCGGCGCGGTTCTACTACTGGCGCAACGTGCTCGCCGTCGGAACCCTGCTGGCACTGGTCGGCTTCGCGCTCTACCCCACGATGCCGCCGCGGCTCTTCCCCGCGTCGTACGGCTACATCGACACGCTGCACTCCGTCGGCGGGCTGTGGTCCTACAACGCCGGCGTGCTCGAGCACATCAGCGACCCGTACGCCGCGATGCCGAGCCTGCACATCGTCTGGGCCACCTGGTGCAGCGCCGTGCTGTGGAACCGGTTCGGCCCACGGCTGCAGCCGCTGCTCGTCGCCTATCCACTGGCGACCTGCCTGGTCGTGCTCATCAGTGCCAACCATTGGGTCCTCGACCTGGTCGTCGGCTGGGGCATCTTCGGGCTGGCCTGGTGGCTGGTGCACGCACTCACCCGGGCCTGGTCCGCCAGGCCCGGTCGGTCAGTGGCCGCCCTGCCCGCCGGCGGGTAACCGGCGAATCGAGCCCAGTGATGATCTCGCGCAGCGCCGAGATCTCGGCATCCAGGGCGGTGCGCCCGGCGGGTGTGGCGCTCAGCCAGGTGCGGGGGCGGCGGCCTTCGACCACCTTCTCGACCCGCACGTAGCCGGCGTCCTCCAGCCGGCTGAGGTTGCGCGAGAGGTTGCCATCGGTGAGCTCGAGCGTCTCGCGCAGGTAGCCGAAGTCGGCCCGACCGCCCTCGCAGAGTACGGCGAGGATGCCCAGCCGCGTTCGCTGGTGGACCGCGTCGTCGAGCCGCCGGCTGGGATGGCTCACGATCGCGCCCCGGCGGCGCGGAGGCCCTCGGCGAAGCGCAGGCCGGCACCGGCCGCCACCATGGTGGCGCCGAAGGTCAGCTCGACGATCCAGGGCGCCAGGCCGGCACCCGCGAAGGCCGCCGCGAGCACCGCTCCCGGAGCGATCGCCAGCGACGGCACCGGGTCGCGCTGCAACCATCCCAGCGCGACGTAGCCGGCGACCACGACGACGATCGGCGCCAGCACGCCCGCGGCCTGACCACCCATCGTCCCGGCCGCGACGCCGGCCGTCATGCAGCCTGCGAACATGGCCCACGCGACCACCCAGGCGCGCTGCCCGCGCCCGGTCACACCCCGCTGGCGGGCCCGGCGCCGGTAGTGCCGGCGGGTGAGGAGCATTCCGGCGGCACCCGCCACGAGCCACAGCGGCGCCAGCACGACCGTGCCCGCCAGCGCGACCAGCGGTGCGCTGAACATGGTCAGCGCCCCGAAGCAGACCATCGGGAACCAGGGCACACCGAGCGAACGACGGGTACGCCGGCGCAGCCGGGCGAGGTCACCGAGCGCCTCGGCGGCCTGCCGCGGCGACGCGTGCACCGGGCCGGTCAGCACGGTGGCAACTTTACGATAGAAAGCACTTTCCGATAGCGTCTGCGTCGGGCCGTGGCGCCGGCCGCCGGCCGCTCCCTTTCCAGGAGGTGCCCATGCACGTCGACGACAAGGACCTGGTCGCGACCCTCTCGCAGCAGGCCGACGGCCCGCCGATCACCGCGGCGGTCTACGCCAGGGTCGGTACCGCGGTGAGCTTCACCCGCTGGCTCGGCCCGCTCGGGAACTACCTGATCGCGCGTCCCGCGGCGCGCGCCGCCGCGCAGCGCCAGGGTGAGCGGGCGGACCTGCCGCTGGACGCCGCGGTCGTCTTCGGGCTCTCGCCGGGCGCGTTGCATGTGTGGTCCGCCGACCCGATGCTCAGCCAGGTTCACGACCACCTCGGCAGCGTAGAACTCGCCCGCATCAAGGCCATCCGCACGGAGACCGCCAAGTCGTGGTGGCCGCTGACCATCGTCCTCGCCGACGACGAGTCGGTGGAGCTGGAGGCCCGCGGCGACGTCTCCGGCTTCGTGGCCGGCTTCGAGCGGTACCGGGACGTGACCGCGACCTAGCCGGAACGGTCAGCGGGGCGCGAAGTACAGCAGGGCCTCCCGCTCGAAGACCCGTGGCCGCGGGGACAGCACGGTGGTCACCGGCCGTGAACGCGCCAGCAGGATGCGCACGCTGAGGCACTTCTCTTCCAGTGAGTGGTAGCCGTTGGTGTAGACCAGCCAGATCCCGTGACCGCGGCCACGTTCCTCGACCGCCCGGACGAAGTCGGCCGGCGAGGACGCCTCGTTGCGCGCGGCGTAGTCGACCCAGTCCACCCGCCCCGGCCGCGCTCCGGTCGGGTACACCAGCTGGTCGAGGCCGGCCGGCGCCAGCCGGCTCACGGCGGGCCCGAGCTGGTCCGGGCAGTAGGCGACCACGTCACCCGGTGTCGCCCGGGCAGCCAGCGCCGCGGCGACCTCACCGGCCTGGGTCCGGCTTTGGACGACCAGCGGTACGGCGGCCACGTAGCCGAGCAGGACGGCGACGGCGACCACGCCCCGCTGCAGCCGAAGGTCGGCGAAGGTGTCGGCGCCCAGGGCCAGCAGCACCAGGAACGGCGCAAAGGCCACAGCGGTGTAGCGCACCGAGTAGCTGCTGGACGTCACCAGCGCGGCGGTGAGCGCGAGGGCCAGGGTGCCGACCGACGCCCCCGCCAGCCAGCGACCGGTCGGCCGGCCGCGCAGGTCCAGCAGGATGCCGCTCGGGCCCTGCGGCCGGCCGAAGATCCCCAGCCCGAGCAGCGCGAAGAACAGCAGCCCCTGCAGCCGCCCGAAGGCACCGGACCCTCCGGCCCACAGGCCGATCGAGTGCACGACACCGGCCAGCGAGGCCTGATCCGCCCACGGCGTACCGGTGTGGCCGAGTTGGAAGAGCAGCGTCGGCACCCAGGGCAGAAATGCCGCGGCGCCGACCGCGACCCCGGCCAGCGCCCACCGGCTGCTCCCCCGCTCCGGGCCGCGCACCGAGCGCCACACCAACCCGGCGGCGACCGCCGCAACCAGCCAGATCCCCCAGTAGTGCGTGTAGAGGACCGCCGCGGTGACCAGGGCCACGCCGAGCGCCGGCCGCCAGCCGGGGCGGCGGGCGTTCCAGTCCAGCGCGTGGAAGCCCAGCAGGGTCAGCAGGATCACCAACGAGTACATCCGGGTCTCGGTGGCGTAGCGGACGGCGAACGGCGACGAGGCGAGCAGCAGCAGGCTGATCGCGCCCACCCGCGGCCCACCGAGCCGGCGGCCCATGGACCAGATCAGCGGCAGGCAGGCCACGCTGATCACCCCGGACAGCGCCCGGACGGCCACGCTCCCGGTGCCGAACAGCGCGGTCCAACCGTGCAGCAGCACGTAATACAGCGGCGGTGCGCCGTCGTGGCGCAACGCACCGGGTAGCTGGTCCAGCGGCAGCCGGGCCACGACCACGGACTGGGCCTCGTCCAGCCACAGATCGGAGGTCGCCCAGAACCGCAGCAGTACGCCGCCGGCCACCGCGGCCAGCATGGCCAGTCCCCAGAACGTCACCCGGGGGAGCCTCGGCGTGCCAAGGGTCTCGATCCGGTCGGCGACGCTGCGGGGGCTCGCCGGCGCTTCGGTGGTGGTCAGCGCCCAGGCCGGCTCGGCAGCGGAGGACGCGCCCCCGGCCGTCACCGGGCCGTTCCCGGGACCAGCCGCGGTGAGCGCGGGGCCGGCCTTGACGGGGCGGGTGCAAGCCCCGGCTGCCTTCCGCCCGAATCGATCCGGGTGGGCCGGCCCGGCCTCAAGCGTGGCTCCAGTACCGTGCCCAGCAGTGGGAGATGTGCCAACGCCGCCGCGGCCAGCCAACAGACCCGTCCCGTGCCGATGAGCACGGTGCGCGAGACCTCTCTGAGCACGCTGCGAACTCCCTCGGACAACGTCGGCGTCGCCATCCGGCACCGGTGGGGGGCCCGGTGCCGCTGTTCCACACCCCCGGCGAAGGCCGGCCGCAACGGTCGTGACCGCGGCACCGGCGGGATCGGATGAGTTCCGCCAGCCTAACCGCATCCGGGCTGGCAGACCCCCCCGGATCCGCGCCGCGCGCCGAACGTTCCGTCGCCGCATTCGCCCCGGTCCTCTCGGCCGGAGCCGTCGCCGCGGTGCTGGCCGTCGTGGTGCTGCTGTCGCCGCCGACCGGCACGGATCTGGCCGCCCAGGTGGCTCGGGCCGACTTCTGGTCCGGCTTCGGGGCGGCCACCTACGACCTGCGCTGGTACGGCGGCGTGCACCCGGGCGCTTACAGCGTGCTGGCACCTCCGCTGATGGCCACCATCGGCGTCCGGCTCGCCGGGGCGCTGGCCGCGGTTGCCGGCGCGATGGCGCTGGCCGCCCTGCTCGTCCGGGCCGGGGCGCCCCGGCCCCGCTTCGGAGCGGCCTGGGGTGCGGTGGCCCTCGTCGCCAACCTGGTGAGCGGGCGGGTCACCTTCGGGCTCGGTACGGCGGTGGGGCTCGCCGCCCTGCTGGCACTCCCCCGCCGATTCCCGGCAGCCACGTCCCGCGTGCTCGCGGCCGGGCTGCTGGCCGCGGTCACGACGCTGCTCAGCCCGGTGGCCGGGCTCTTCGTCGGGCTGGCGGGGCTGGCCCTCGCTGGGACCGGCCGCCGCCGCGAAGGCGCCGCGCTGGTCATCGGGGCCGCCGTACCGCTGTTGGCCGTGCAGGCGGCGTTCCCCGACGGCGGCCTGATGCCGTTCGCCTGGCGGGTGGCCTGGCCGGCGATGCTGGCCGGGCTGGTCGTCGCGCTCCTCGTGCCGCGGTCGGGCCGCGCCGTCCGGCTCGGCGCGCTGCTGTACGCCGCCGGGGTGCTGGCGGCTTTCCTGCTCCCGACCGCGCTGGGAAGCAACGCCGAAAGGCTCGGGCTGCTCTTCGCCGGTCCGGTGCTGGCGGCCACGGCGCGCTGGCCACGCCTGGTCCTGGTGCCGGTGCTCGCGCTGACGGCGTACTGGCAGGCGATGCCGGCCCGGACCGACCTCCGGTACGCCGACGACCCGGCCAGCCACAGCAGCTACAGCGCCGGGTTGGTGGCCGAACTGCACCGGGTGCACGCGGAGACCGGCCGGGTGGAGATCGTGCCGCAGCGCAACCACTGGGAGTCGGCGACCGTGGCCCGGGAGTTCCCGCTGGCCCGGGGCTGGGAGCGGCAGGTCGACCTGGCCCGCAACCCGCTGTTCTACGCCGGTCGGCTGAGCCCGGCGGCGTACCGCTCCTGGCTGGCCGACCGGGCCGTCGGCTACGTCGCGCTGGCCGACGTCCGGCTGGACTGGGCCGCGCCGGCCGAGGCCGCCCTACTCGACGCCGGCCAGCCATGGCTGGAACCGGTCTGGAACGACGCCCACTGGCGGCTGTGGCGGGTACGGGACGCGACCCCGCTGGTTGCCGCGCCCGCACGGGTGACGGCTGCCGGTGCCGACTCGCTCTCGATCGACGTCCCGACAGCCGGGTCGGTACGCGTCCTGGTGCGCTGGTCGCCGTGGCTCACCGTCCGGGAGGCGGCGGGCTGCCTGCGCCGGGACGGCAGCTGGGTCCGGCTCGAGACCCGAGCTCCCGGCGTCTACCGGATCGGCGCCGGCTCCCGACCACACCTCGGCGGCGGCTGCCGCTGACCGGACCGCCCTGACCGCCGCGCGCCACCGTCAGCAACGCGCGCGGTCGAAGAAACCCCACCTGCGGTACGGCGTGTCGTGGGGAAAACCTCGACGGCGGCCCACGCCCCACCCCGAGCAGTCCCGCCGGTCACGCGATGGAGACCTTGCTGTGGTCGCCGAGCAGCAGCCGGTGCGCCCGCGGCAACGCGGTGGACGGCACCACCTCGACCTGGCGGCCGATCAGCGAGTCCTCGATCCGGGCGACGTCGCGGATCGTGGTCTCCTGCAGGACGATCGAGTGCTCGATCTCGGTCGACTCGATCACGCAGTCGTAGTAGATCGACGTGTACGGGCCGACGTAGGTGTCGATGACCTTGGTGCGGTGGCCGATCACGGCCGGCCCGCGAACGGTGGACCGGATGATCTCCGCCCCGGGCTCGATCACCACCCGGCCGACGATCCGGCTGGCCGCGTCCACGGTGCCGTCGACCCGTGGCTCGAAGGACTCCAGGACCTTGCGGTTGGTCTCGAGCATGTCGTCGAGCCGGCCGGTGTCCTTCCAGTAGCCGCTGACCAGGTGCGGGCGGACGTCCTTGCCGGAGTCGACCAGCCACTGGATGGCGTCGGTGATCTCCAGCTCACCCCGCGCGCTGGGCGAGATCGCCCGGACCGCCTCGTGGATCGCCGGGCCGAACATGTACACGCCGACGAGCGCGAGGTCGCTCTTCGGGGCCGGTGGCTTCTCGACCAGCCTGGCCACCCGGCCGTCCGGGCTCAGCTCGGCCACCCCGAACTGGCTCGGGTCGAGCACCTTGGTGAGCAGGATCTGCGCGTCGGGGCCCTCGACCGTGAACTCGTCGACGAGGGCGGTGATGCCCCCGACGATCAGGTTGTCGCCGAGGTACATGACGAAGCGGTCGTCCCCGAGGAAGTTCCGGGCGATCAGTACGGCGTGCGCCAGCCCCAGCGGCGCCTCCTGCCGCAGATAGGTCGCGGTGATGCCGAACGCGGAGCCGTCGCCGACGGCCGCCTCGATCTCGGCCGCGGTCTCCCCGACGACTATCCCGACGTCGGTGATCCCGGCCTCGCGGATGGCCTCCAAGCCGTAGAACAGGATCGGCTTGTTGGCCACCGGCACCAACTGCTTGGCGGAGGTGTGCGTGATGGGACGCAGCCGGATCCCGGCTCCGCCCGCGAGCACGAGCGCCTTCATAGCGCCAACGTACCCGCGGTTGGCGGCCGCCCCGGCTAGGGTGGACGGCTGATCAGTGTGTCGCCCCGAGGAACCTCGCACCCCGTCAGTGCGTCCTCTGGACAGACACGCGTACGCCGAGCGCCCCGGCAGCGCGCCAGTTGGAGGTCAGGCCACCGGTGAGTGCACCGCCGACGTACCCGTCGCTGCCCCCGGAGCTCGACCCGCGCCGACCCCGCCGGACCGTGGTGCCGCAGACGCCGGTACGCCGGCGCCGCCGGTTCCCACGGGTCCTTGCCTGGATCGCCGCCATCACCTCCGGCCTGGTGCTGGTGGCCACGATCGGCGGCTACCTGGCCTACCGCCACTACGACAACAACATCGGCCGGATCCGCAACATCGTCCTGCCCGGGCACTCCCAGCCGCCCCCCTCGGGCAAGGACGTGAACTACCTGCTGGTGGGCTCCGACACCCGGGAGGGGTACACCAAGGCCGAGCTGCAGGCCGCCGGCACGCAGTTCGACGGCGGCAACCGGTCGGACACCGTCATCCTCGTGCACATCCCGGCCGACGGGTCCAAGGTGACGCTGGTCTCCTTCCCGCGCGACTCCTGGGTTCGGATACCGCAATGGACCGACCCCAAGGGCAAAGTGCATCCGGAGCACTTCGGCAAGCTGAACTCGGCGTTCGCGTCGGGGGAGCTCCCCGGCGGGAACCCCGCGCTGCTCTCCGCAACCATCGGGGACCTGTCCGGACTGCGCGTCGACCACTTCGTGCAGATCGACTTCATCGGCTTCATGCGGATGGTGAATGCACTCGGCGGCATCAGGGTCTGCCTTCAGCACGCGGCCCGCGACCGCGACTCCGGCATCAACTTGCCGGCCGGGGAGAGCGACATCAATGGCAAGCAGGCGCTGGCCTTCGTCCGACAAAGGCACGGGCTACCGGGGGAAGACCTGGGGCGGATCAAGCGCCAGCAGTACTTCATCGCCACCGTCATCAAGAAGGTGACCAGCGCCGGCACGCTGCTCAACCCGTTCAAGCTAACCGCTTTCCTGGACAAGGCGACCCAGTCGGTCAAGTCCGACCAGGGGTTGACCCAGCTGCGCACCTTGGCGCTGCGACTGCGGAAGCTGGATCCACAGCACGTGCAGTTCGCCACCCTGCCGAACTTGGGCGGCGCCAAGCGAGGCACACCGTCCCAAGACGTCGTACTGCTGGACGAACCGCGGGTGGCGGCGCTGTTCGGCGGCCTGCGCGGCGACAGCCCCAAGGCATCCGCCACACCGTCGCCCAGCGGGCCGCGGCTCGTCGTGCCGGCATCGGCCGTGCGCGTCCGCGTCTACAACGGCACCAGCCAGGCCGGCCTGGCTGCCAAGGCCTCCGATGACCTCCGCGCCGCCGGGTTCATCGTGGCGACCCCGAGGACCCGCAACACCGGCGCCACCGCGACGGTGGTCCGCTACGGCCCGACCCGGGCCGACTCGGCCCGCACCCTCGCCGCCGCCGTACCGGGTGCGGAGCTGGTGGCGGACCCGACCCTCGGCAGCACGGTCGAGCTGATCGTCGGCAGCGGCTACACCGGCGCGCACGCCGTCGAGGTCACCCCCCCGACCAGCGCACCGCCGAGCGCGCCGCCGACTGCCTCGGTTGCCCCCAGCCCGCCGGTCACCGCCCAAGACCTCAGCTGCGCGCCCTGACACCCGCCGGGCTGCTCGCCGCCGCGCTGGGCGCCGACCCCGCCTCACCGCTGATCACCTACTACGACGACGCCGACGGCGCGCGGGTGGAGCTCTCGGTCGCCACCTTCGCCAACTGGGTGGCCAAGACCGCCAACCAGCTGGTGCACGGCCTCGACCGGTCGGCCGGCGACCGCGCCGTACTGCTGCTGCCGCTGCACTGGCAGACCGCCGTCGTGGCGATGGGCTGCTGGTCGGCCGGGCTCGAGGTCGTGGCGGCCGGCGGTTCGGCCGACGTGACCTTCACCGCGATCGACCGGCTGGCCGAGGCGCGGGCCACCGGCGCCGAGGAGATCGTCGCGTTGGCGCTCGCGCCGCTGGGCGGATCGCTGCCCGTCGTACCGGCCGGCGTCACCGACTACGGGGCGGAGGTGCTCGGGTACGCCGACTCCTTTGCGCCGGCCGCGCCGATCGCCCCGGCCGCGGCCGCTCTCGACGGCCGCTCCGGTGCCGAGCTGGCCGGCGAGGCGGCCGCCGGAGCGCTTCGGTGGGACCTGTCGGCCGGCGACCGGGTGCTGACCGTGGCGCCGTACGACACGCAGGACGACTGGCTGGTCGGGCTGCTGATCCCGCTGGCGGTCGGCGGCGGCGTGGTGCTGTGCCGGCATCCCGACCCCGCAAGGCTGGCCGGCCGGGTCGCGGCCGAGCGGGTCACCGCCACGGCCGGCATCGACGTCGAGGGCGTCCGCCGGCTGCTCTAGGCCGGCTGCGCTAGGCCGGCTGCTCCGCCGGCTGCTCTAGGCTGCCCGGTCATGGACAAGGTCGTCTCCTCCGCCGCGGAGGCGGTCGCCGACATCCCGTCCGGCGCCAGCCTCGCGGTCGGGGGCTTCGGACTGTGCGGCATCCCGCAGGTGCTGGTCCAGGCGCTGTACGACGGCCCGGCGACCGACCTGGTCACCGTGTCGAACAACTGCGGCGTCGACGACTGGGGCCTGGGCATCCTGCTCTCCGCCAAGCGGATCCGGCGTACGACCGGGTCCTACGTCGGGGAGAACAAGGAGTTCGCGCGCCAGTTCCTCTCCGGCGAGCTGGAGGTCGAGCTGGTGCCGCAGGGCACGCTGGCCGAGCGGCTGCGGGCCGGCGGCGCGGGCATCCCGGCGTTCTACACGGCGACCGGCGTCGGCACCCAGGTGGCCGAGGGCGGGCTGCCCTGGCGCTACAACGTCGACGGCTCGGTCGCGCTGGGCTCACCGGTCAAGGAGGTACGCCGCTTCGGCGACCGCGACTACGTGCTCGAGGAAGCCATCACCTGCGACTTCGGGCTGGTCCGGGCCTGGAAGGGCGACCGGCACGGGAACCTCGTCTACCGGGCGGCCGCCCGGAACTTCAACCCGATGTGTGCCGCCGCCGGCCGGGTGACCGTGGCCGAGGTGGAGGAGCTGGTCGAGCCGGGCGAGATCGCGGCCGAGGCGGTCCACACACCGGGGATCTTCGTGCAGCGGGTCGTCGTCGTCGGCCCGGAGGGCAAACGGATCGAACGGCGTACGACGAGGCCGCGATCGCAGACCGACGCGGCGCCCGCGGGCGCCGGCAGCGAGGGAGCTGGGACCGCATGACGCTCACCCGGGAGCAGCTCGCGGCGCGGGTGGCGCTGGAGCTGGAGAACGGCCAGTACGTCAACCTCGGCATCGGGCTGCCGACGCTGGTGCCCAACTACCTGCCGGCCGGCGTCACCGTCACCCTGCAGAGCGAGAACGGGATCCTCGGCGTCGGGCCCTACCCGTACGACGGCGAGGAGGACCCCGACCTGATCAACGCCGGCAAGGAGACCGTGACGATCCTGCCGGGAGCGTCGTACTTCGACTCGGCGACCTCGTTCGGCATGATCCGTGGCGGCCACATCGACGCGGCGATCCTCGGCGCGATGCAGGTCTCGGAGTTCGGTGACCTGGCCAACTGGATGATCCCCGGCAAGATGGTCAAGGGCATGGGCGGCGCGATGGACCTGGTCCACGGCGCCAAGCGGGTGATCGTGATGATGGAGCACGTCGCCCGCGACGGCTCGCACAAGATCGTGAAAGAGTGCTCCCTCCCGTACACCGGGCGCGCCGTCGTCCAGCGGATCATCACCGACCTCGCGGTCCTCGACCTGGATGAAGGGGGGCTCCTGCTGCGCGAGCTGGCCCCCGGCGTGACCGTCGACGACGTACGGGCGGCGACCGAGCCCACGGTGCGGGTGTCGGCGGAGCCGGCGACCATGTCGCTCGGCGTACTCGCCTCGGTGTGAAGCGGGCGTACTACGAGGCCAAGACCCTGGTCGCGGCCCGTCCCCGGATCGCCCTGCCGCTGGCCCGCTGGCGCGGCCGGCCGGCGATCGTCGGCGACGACACCGAGCTGGTGATCGAGAGCTACCCGCGCTGCGCGTCCTCCTTCGCGGTGACGGCGCTGCGGGTCGCGCAGGACCGCCAGGTCGAGATCGCGCACCACACGCACGCGCCGGCCCAAATCATCGAGGCCGTACGCCGGGGGATCCCGGCCCTCGTGCTCGTCCGCGAGCCCGCGGACGCCGTGCCGTCGCTGCTCGTCCACAGCCCATACCTCACGCCCGCCTCAGCGCTGCGCGGCTTCGTCCGGTTCTATGAACCGCTGCTGTCCCACCGGTCCGGATTCGTGGTCGCCCACTTCGACACGGTCGTGAGCGACTTCGGTCGGGTCGTCGACAGCGTCAATTCGCGGTTCGGTACGACGTTCGCGCGCTTCGAGCACACCGAGGCCAACGTCGCCCGCTGCCTGGCCGACATCGACCGGGACTTCGCCGAGAAGGTGCCCGACCGCGACCGGTTGGAGCGGATGACCGCCCGCCCGTCGACCACCCGGGCAGCGCGAAAGGAGCAGCTGCGCGCCGACTACCGGGCGCCCTCGCTGGCCCGGCTGCGCCACCGGGCCGAGGCGGCGTACGACGCGCTGTGCCCGGGGTGAAACGGCCGACGCGCCGGCGGGCGGTGGTGGTCATCTCCGTGCTGGTGGTCGGGTTCCTCGCCGCGTCCGTGCGGCTGTTCGTCCTGCCGGCCCGCGACGAGCCGTCCAAGGCGGACGCCATCGTGGTGTTCGGTGGCGCGGACGACCGGCTCGACCTCGGCGTACGGCTCGCCAGGGACGGCCTCGCGCCGGTCCTCGCCATCTCCGCGGGGGGAGCGGTCGGCTGTACGGCAGCCGCCCCGCCCGGCGTGGAGAAGGTCTGCTTTCACCCCGATCCGGAGACCACCCAGGGCGAGGCGCGCCACCTCGCCCGGCTGGCGGCGGAGCGGCACTGGGACCACGTCATCGTCGTCGTCGGCAGGGCGCAGGCGACCCGGGCACGAATCCGGGTTCAGCGCTGCACGGAGATCCGCGTCGACTACGTGTCCACGACGCCGTCCGTTCTGCTCTGGCCGTACCGGATCGCCTACGAGTGGGCGGCCCTGGTCAAGGCCGAGCTGCTGCAGCGCCGCTGCTGACCCGGTCGCCCTCCTTCGCCCGGGCCGCGAGGATCGCCTCGCGGCGGGCCAGCCGGTTCTCGCGGCGGATCTCCGCCTCCCGGAACCGGCGCTCGTCATCCGCCGTCTCGGTCTCCACCGGCGGCACCTCGCGTGGCTTCCCCTCCTCGTCGATGCCGACGTAGACCAGGTACGCCGACGCGACATGTCGGGGCTGCTGGCCGACCTGGTCCCACCGCTCCGCGACTACCCGCACGCCGACCTCCACCGACGTACGGCCGGCCCAGTTGACCGACGCCGAGGCGTAGACCAGGTCGCCAACGTGCACCGGCACGACGAAGACCATCTCGTCCATCGCCACGGTCACCGCCCGGCCGCCGGTATGGCGGGCCGCGACCGTGCCGCCGACGTCGTCGGTCAGTTTCATGATCACGCCGCCGTGCACGTTGCCGTGCAGGTTGGTGTCGAGGTCGCTCATGATCCGGCTGAGCGTGATCCGACTGGCCGACACCGGCCTCGCGCTTGTCATGTTCGTCACGCTAACCGGCCCCGCTTCGCTAACATCCCCCGATGGGGAAGATCGGCCGCCCGCGGCTCACCGTGCTCGGAACCGGCTACCTCGGCGCCACCCACGCCGTCTGCATGGCCGACCTCGGCTTCGACGTCCTCGGCATGGACGTCGACGACGCGAAGATCCAGCGGCTGGCCGCCGGCGAGGTGCCGTTCTTCGAGCCCGGCCTCGAACCGCTGCTCCGCAAGAACCTCGAAGCCGGCCGCCTCCGGTTCACCACGTCGTACGCCGAGGTGGCCGACTTCGGCGACGTGCACTTCCTCTGCGTCGGGACACCGCAGAAGCCGGGCGAGTACGCCGCCGACCTCAGCTACGTCAACAACGTCGTCCGCGGGCTCACGCCGCACCTAACCCGCGAGTGCCTCGTGGTGGGCAAGTCGACGGTGCCGGCCGGGACCGCCCACCGGCTGGCCGGCTGGATCGACACCGGCGCCCCGGCCGGGCGGGAGAAGGGCGGCGGCGTCGACGTCGCCTGGAACCCGGAGTTCCTGCGGGAGGGCTTCGCGGTGCAGGACACCGTCTCCCCGGACCGGCTGGTCTTCGGCGTGCGGTCGGAGTACGGCGAGGAGATGCTGCGGGCGGCGTACGAACCGGTGATCGCCCAGGACATCCCGGTCGTCGTCACCGACTTCGCCACCGCGGAGCTGGTCAAGGTGGCCGCCAACGCCTTCCTCGCCACGAAGATCAGCTTCATCAACGCGATGGCGGAGGTCTGCGAGGCGACCGGGGCGGATGTGACGAAGCTGTCCGAGGCGCTCTCGCACGACACCCGGATCGGCGGCCGGTTCCTGCACGCGGGGCTCGGCTTCGGCGGCGGCTGCCTACCCAAGGACATCCGGGCGTTCATGGCGCGCGCCGGCGAGCTGGGAGTCGACCAGGCGCTGTCGTTCCTGCGCGAGGTCGACGCCATCAACCTGCGCCGCCGCTCGCGGGTGGTGGACCTGGGGCGCGAGCTGCTCGACGGGTCCTTCCAGGGCAGCCGGGTGGCGGTGCTGGGCGCCGCCTTCAAGCCGAACTCCGACGACATCCGCGACTCGCCGGCCCTCGACGTGGCGATGGCCGTGCAGCGCCAGGGCGGCGAGGTGACCGTCTACGACCCGGCGGCCCTGGACAACGCCCGCCGCCAGTACCCCGACCTGTCCTACGCCGACTCCGCGATCGAGGCGGCCCGAGATGCCGACCTGGTGCTGCACCTGACCGAATGGCGCGAGTTCCGGGACATGGACCCGGCCGTCCTCGGTGACGTGGTCGCGCGGCGCAACATCCTCGACGGCCGCAACGCGCTCGACCCGCGGCGCTGGCGGGATGCCGGTTGGCTCTACCGAGCGCTGGGCCGACCCTGACCGGACCGCCGACAGCCGAGACGTGCGGCCCGGCGGCAACCGGGCTCCGCGCGTGACCGGCGTACCGATCTGGCTGCTCGACGTGGACGGCGTGCTCAACGCCGTCTGCCATCCGTCCCGCCCGCCGCGGACCTGGGACAGCTGGCGGAGCGGTACGGCGATCGCCGCGGGCGAGCGCTTCGTCATCACCTTCGCCCCCGAGCTCATGACCGGAATCCGCGACCTGCACGAGTCGGGGATGGTCGAGATCCGCTGGCTCACCACCTGGGGTCACGACGCCAACCGCAGCCTGCGGCACCTGCTCGAGCTGCCGGAGTTCCCGGTCGCCGGTGAGCCCGCGTACGCCGAAGCCTGGTGGAAGCTGCCGTGCGCCGTACGGGCCGCGCAGGACGAGCGACCGCTGATCTGGACGGACGACGACCTCGACTATTCCGAGCCGGCGCGGGCTTGGGCAGCGAAACTCGATGCTCTCACCATCGCGCCCGAGCCAACGGTGGGACTCACGCCCGCGGATCTCGACGCGATCCGCACCTACTGTGCAAAGGACCGCCGACAGCGCGGGTAGAACACCCGCAATCGCCCGGCTGCGGCCGCGGCATCAGCCGTTCGTCGCATCATCTGCAGTTCCCGCCCATCGAAGCGGGGCCGGCGCTACTTTGCCGGAATAGGGGCGGTTTGTCGGCACCCATGGTCAGCGGGTGCCGAGTCATCATGGGGGGAAACCATGGGGTCGCGCCGGGCGTCTGTTCTCGTCGGCACGGTGGCTTTGGGGTCGCTGACGCTGGTGCTGCCGTCATCGAGCGGCGCTAGCGCCGCCGCCACAACACAAATGGTGTGCGGCGCAGAAGCGCCCGACGTTGTCTACCGGGAGGAGGCATTGTCGCTGGGCGCCGAGCATGCCTGTGAGCACCTGCACGGGCGCCACCAAAGGCCGATGACCACCCCGGACCCGGCTGCCGCCTCGGCTGCCGCCACGACGACCGATCCGACCGTCGTGGGTAGCTGGAGTGCAGCAGCCAACCCGGGAACCAAGGCGGTTGCCATCACCGCCGTCATGCTGCACACCGGCAAGGTGCTGCTCTTCGGCGGGAAGTACAAGTCGACGGACAAGAACACCGCCGCCTACCTGTTCGACCCGCTCACCAGGACCGGCCATGAGGTCCCGGCGCCGGCCGCTGTGTACTGCGGTGGCGTCACCGTGCTCAGCGACGGGCGGGTGCTCGCGGTCGGGGGCGCCGACCCGGTGCCGCACGGGATCGCCGATGTGTACCTGTTCGACGCCACGACCGAGCAGTGGATCCGACAGCCGGACACACCGCGAGGCCGCTACTACCCCGGCGTGGTCAAGCTGGCCGATGGCCGGGTCGTCGTCGCCGCCGGCACCGAGATCGACGGCGTCACCCGGAACCCCGACGTGGAGCTCTACACGCCGCCCCCCGCCGGCGGCTCGGTGGGCACCCTGGAGGTCGTCGGGGCGCCGCACCCCTCCAGCTTCTATCCGCGGTTGTGGGCGCTCCCCGACGGGACGGTGCTCGACGTCACCGGGCGCGCCGTCTCGTCACTGAACCCCGCGTCCTGGACGTGGACCCCTCTCCCGTCTCTGCTGGACCCTCGCTACAACGGCGCCGCCGGGATCCTGCTGCCGGGCGGACCGACGGGCTCCTACCGGGTGCTGATGACCGGTGGCGAAACGAACAAGAGGGCAAAGGCCAGCACGGAGACCTTCGACGCCGCCAATCCCACCGAAGGATGGCAACCCGCCGCGACGATGCCGACGACGCGAGCGCACATGAACCTCGTCCAGGCGCCGGACGGGTCGGCGTACGGCATCGGCGGCAACAGCTACAACCTCTACGACCAGGGGCAGAAGAGCACCCTGCACTACGAACCGGCGACGGATACGTGGACCACCTTGGCCGCGCAATCGCCGCGGCGGGCGTACCACTCGACGGCGGTGCTGCTGCCCGACGGGCGCATTCTGTCGGCCGGCGACACCGGCGCCGGCGGCGGCCGCTCGGTCATCGACCTCTACTCCCCGCCGTACCTGTTCAAAGGCGATCGTCCGCAGATCGTGGCGGCGCCGAGCTCGGCGGACTACGGCACCTCCATCAGCATCTCCACGACTGGCCCGACGACGACCCGCGCGGTGCTGATGGCGCCGGGCGCGACCACGCACGCCGATGAGATGCACGGCCGCCATGTCGAGCTGGCCGTCACACCGGTCGCCGGTGGCCTCACCGCCACGCTGCCGACGGCCACCGTCGCGCCGCCCGGCTGGTACATGCTCTTCGCCCTCACCGCCGACGGCATTCCGTCGGTCGCGAGCTGGATCCATGTCGGCTAGGAGCGTCTTGCGACACTACACAGCAGGTGAGGACCGTTCAGGCTTGCCGACGAAGCTTGGGGGGAACCCCATGGGTGATCGCCGACTATCCCAGACGAGCGGTCGTACCCTGCGTCGATGGACGACCCACGCTGGACTGCTTGGGTGGCTGTTGAGAGAGAAGGCAGTGAGTAAGAGACGCCACTACACCCCTCTTCCAGATGGTGTAACCATCGCTGATTCTGGCATACACGGCTTAGGCGTGTTTGCGCAAAGAAGCTTTTCGGCGGGCCATGAGTTTGGCATAACGCATGTGGCGGATGAGAGATTCGAAGATGGTTACATAAGAACTCCTTTAGGGGGCTTCTATAATCACTCTGAAGACCCAAACTGTGAAGTTGTCACGGCGAACTCTATAAGGAAACTCTATAGTACTCGTACAATTCAGGCGGGCGACGAGATTACTGCGCGCTACCTGCTGTATGACCCGACGCAGACCTGATTGCCGAAAACCACCAATGGCCTGCCGCGGCTACGTCTGCCGTGACAATCGCCTCACGTCACTTTGCTGGGACAAAGACAGCTTGGGCTTCGGATTATGCAACTTGCCAACTATCACCTGCGGCTGCTGCTGCATTGCGGTGCCACCGTGGCACACTCACGTCGCAGAGCGGTAAAAGTCAGCCGCTCGTTGCTAGACGTTCGCTGGCCCTTCCTAGCGGCTGGGCGATTATCTGAATGCGACAGACGGATCGCTCCCGGCCTAGGGGACCGAGACGTTCGTGCGGACGAAGATGTCGTCGAAGCCGTTCGTGTCGTCGGGAACAAGGTTGGTGAAGCCGGACACGAACAGGATCTTGTCTCCCGCCATGGACATCTCCGGGCGGCTGGCGATGCAGGCGGCCCCGGGCCGGATGAACGGCGCGGTCGGCGAGCCCGCCGATGCCGGTGCCGCCGCCGCGGCGCAGGTCCCGGTGGTTCCGGTCGGGGTGACCGAGACTGCCGAGTTGGTCCCGGCCGCGAGGTCGCGGACGAACACGTCCCGCGTCTGGTTTGTGTCGCCCTTGACGATCCGGGCGTCGTTGCTGGCAACGGCGACCAGGTTGCCGTCACCACTGACCGTCGGACGGGTGGTCGCGCCGGAAGGCGTCGAAGACACCGTTGGTGTCACCCGAGACCAGGTTGTCGGTGTTGGACTCGAAGACCACGAACTGCCCGGTCGTGCTCACCGCGGCGCGTGAGTCGTTGTCGCCGGCGGTCGCCGAGCCACCACCAGCGGTGTACGACGGGGTGGCGGACACCAGCCGGATGGCGCCGGTGCTCAGGTTGGCCTGGTAGACGTCGTAGCCGTTGTCGGTGTCGCTCGCCAGGGGGTCGAAGTTGCTGGCGCCGGACATGAAGGTCACGGTCGAGCCGTCCGGGGAGATCATCGGGCGGATGCTCTCCGCGTCGCCGGTGCCGGTCACCAGCTTCGTCGTACCGGTGACCATGTCGCGAACGCAGATATTGTTCAGGCGCTGCCGCGGGGCGCCGAACAGTGCGCCGGCCGCGTTGAAGGCGACGTAACGACCGTCCGCCGAGATGGTCGGCCGCGTCCCGCCACCGAAGCCGCCGGACCGATTGACCGAGACCAGCTGCACCACACCGGTCTCCATGTTGCGTCGGAAGATGTCGTTCTTGGCGTTGGTGTCGCCGGGCATGATGTTCGTCGCCGCCGACATGAAGGCGGCGTAGGTGCCGTTGTTGCTCACCGCCGCCGGTAGGCGCTCAGGCCGTTGGCGGCGCTGCCGTCGAAGGCGTAGGAAACCGGCTTGGTCTGCAGCGAAGGCAGCAGAACCTCGAAGACGTCGTAGGCGCCGTACTCGGGTTTTTTCGTGATGTTCTTCGCGATCGAGTAGTACCGGCCGCGGTGCCGTCGGGGCTGATGACGGCCCGCGACGACTGCCCGTCGGTGTTGCCGCCGGTTCCCGACACGCTCACCCGGGCGGTGTACCGGTCGTGCTCGCCGAGCTCGCGGCCGCGAGCGGCATAGCGGCGGCAACGGCTGCAGCAATCGCAATGGCTACGGAGCTTCGACGCATGTCATCCCTGACTGATTTTGGGCGCCCACCCTTGGGGACGGGCGGGCCAGCGCACGTGGCAGGCGCTCGAGTTATTGGGGGATCACTGACATTGCAAAAGCCGCCGATCGAGGGATCTATGACCCAAATGGGTAGGTCCCGCTACCCCTCTCGAGCGCCCGATCCCTGGCCCGTGCGGTCTCCGCCAGGGCGGCCTGGAACTCCACCATCCGGGCGCGCAACGTCTCGTCGTACGCCGCCAGGATCCGCACCGCGAGCAGCCCGGCGTTGCGGGCACCGGCCACCGACACCGTGGCGACCGGTACGCCGGCCGGCATCTGCACGATCGACAACAGCGAGTCCAGCCCGTCGAGGTGCGCCAGCGGGACCGGTACGCCGATGACAGGCAGCGGCGTGACCGAGGCGAGCATGCCGGGCAGGTGGGCGGCGCCCCCGGCGCCCGCAATGATCACGCGCAGCCCCCGGTCGGCGGCGGCCGCGCCGTAGTCGAGCATGTCCCGCGGGGTCCGGTGCGCCGAGACCACCCGCACCTCGTGCTCCACGTCGAACTCGGCCAGCGCCTCTGCCGCCGGGGTCATCGTCGGCCAGTCCGAGTCGCTCCCCATGACGACGCCGACGAGCGGCGAGCCGCTCACGCCGGACCGCCCAGCGCCGTACCTCGCAGTGCCGTCGCGGCCGCTACCGCCCGCGCCCGCACCTCGGCCGGGTCCTGCCCGAGAACCGTCACATGACCGACCTTTCGGCCGGGCCGGACGTCCTTGCCGTAGAGGTGCACCCGTACGCCGGGGTCGGCGCCCAGCACCCCGGGCAGGCGGCCGCCCAGGTCGGAATCGATGCCGCCAAGGACGTTGGCCATGGCCACCGCGGGTGCCGTTGCAGCGGTCTCGCCGAGAGGCCAGTCGAGGACCGCTCGCAGGTGCTGCTCGAATTGCGACGTACCGGCGCCTTCGATGGTCCAGTGGCCGGAGTTGTGCGGCCGCATCGCCAGCTCGTTGACGAGCAGTCCGTCCGCGGTCTCGAAGAGCTCGACCGCGAGCATGCCGACCACGTCCAGCTCGGTCGCGATGGTGACGGCCAGCTGGCGCGCCTCCTCGGCCCGGTCGATCGTGAGCCCCGGCGCCGGCGCCAGCACCTCGACGCAGATGCCGTCGCGCTGAACGGTCTCCACCACCGGCCATGCAGCTACCTCGCCGCTCGGTCGGCGGGCGACCAACGCCGCGAGTTCCCGGCGTACGGCGACGTGCTCCTCCACGTAGAGCGCGATGGACCCGACGGCACTCATCAGCCGCTCGGCCTCACCGGGAGCGTCGACCACCCACACGCCTCGCCCGTCGTATCCACCGGTCACCGCCTTGACCATCACCGGCCAGCCGGTCGCGGCGGCGAAGTCGGCCACGTCGCCCCGCGTGTCGATCCGCCGCCACCGTGGGACCGGTACACCCAGGTCGGCCAGCCGTGAACGCATGGCCACCTTGTCCTGCGCGTGCAGCAGCGCGTCCGGACCGGGGTGTACGACGACCCCCTTGTCGACCAGCGCGTGCAGGTGCTCGGCCGGCACGTGCTCGTGGTCGAAGGTCAGCACGTCGCAGCGCGAGGCGAAGTCCAGCAGTTCGTCGAGGTCCCGGTAGTCGCCGACGACGGGGTCGGCTACGACGAGTGCAGCGGAGTCGGTCGGCCGCTCCGCCAGCACCCGGAGCGAGAGCCCCAGCGCGATCGCCGCCTGGTGGGTCATCCGGGCCAGCTGGCCAGCCCCCACCATGCCGACGACCGGCATCACCACAGCGCCTCCGGACCCTCGTCGCCATGCGGGTGTAGCGCGCCAGTGTGGCAGCGTGACAAGTGTGGCTGATGCGAATGCCCAGCCCTACGCCATCACGCTGCCCGCGCTCGTTGTCGTCGTAGCCCTGCTCTCTTTCGTCCTGCGACGGCGCACCAGCCGCTGGCGTGGAGCCCGGACCAGTCGCTATCCGGTGCTGGCGGAGTGGTTGGCAGCGTACGTCCGTGCGTCGGCAGCGCGGAGGAGCTCGTCGAAGGTGTCGCCGTCGGCCGGGAAGGCGCTGACGCCGATGCGCACCCGAGCCGCTACACCCCCACCTTCGACGGGCACCGGGGCGGTGAGCGTCTCGATGAGCCCGCCGGCGACCCGCTGGCCCTCCGTGGCGGCGCTGGCCTGGTCGAGGCCCGCCAGTACGACGAGGAACACGTCGACATCGAGGTAGGCGACCAGGTCGCCACGGCGGAGTCGGCGCTGCAGCCGGGCGGCGACCGTCTGCAGAATCGCGTCGCCAACGGCGCGGCCGCGAGGGTCATGGCTGGTCTTGACGCCGTCGACGTGCACGTGCAGCAGGGCGGCGCCGCTGTCGGTCATTCGGGCCTGCAGCAACGTCACCTCGAGAAGCTCTTCGAAGCGAACACGGTCGAGCATCCCGGTCAGCGGCACGGTGGCCCGGCCGACTTCGGCCGAGCCGCCCTGCGGCAGGACGCGTGACATCAGCGCCTCGGCGGCGGCCGCGACGGTGTCCCGGTCATAGGTGAGCGCGAACTCGAAGGTGCGCTGCAGGTCGGGGCCGCCGTCACCGAGGTCACGGGCCAGCAGCGCGGCGGCAAAGTGCGGAGCCAGTACGACGAGATCCCACTCCCCTCGCACCGGGTCGGCGGGATCGAGGTCCGTGCCGCGCACACCCGCGACGGGCTCGGCCGGCAGGCCCACGCCGAGGGCAGCGACGAACCCGACGCGGTCGACGAGATCGCCGTACCGGTGCGCTGTCGAGGAGGTGAAGTGCCGGTCCTCCTGGAAGGCCGCGAGGACCAGGCAGGTCGAGCCCAACCGCATCGCCTCCCGCTCCAGGTGCTTGCTGATCTCGATGAGCAGCGGCTTGGTGGAGCGGCGGAGCGTGACGCCGTCGGGCAGGCAGCCGAACGGCGACAACCCGACGGCACCGGCCGGGGGGGCTGAGAGGTTCAGGGCCCGGGTCGGCCGCGTCGACAGGGTGGCGGCGGGGCGGCCGAACATCCAGCCCTGGCCCAGGCGAGCTCCCAGCGCGCGGGCGACCGCAAGGTGCGACTCGTCCTCGATGCCCTCCGCGAGCAACACGGCTCCGGTCCGCTCGGCGTACGCGTTCACGGCGTTCATGATTTCCGCCACCGCGGGACCGGGTCGCTCCTGGACCAGGCGCAGGTCCAGCTTGACGATGTCCGGGCGCAGCAGCGGCATGAAGGCCAGCGACAGGTCGTCGGCGCCGACATCGTCGAGGGCGATCCGCCAGCCGGCTGCGCGCAGCCGCTGCACGGTCGCGAGGAGTTCCGCCGGTCGGGCAGCGATCGCCCGCTCGGTGATCTCGAGGACGACGTGCAGCTCGCCGGGCGCGGTGTCGGCGATCGCCAGCAGCTCGTCGAGCGGGGCGGTGTCCAGCACCTCCGGTTCCACGTTGACGAACAGCGCCAGCGGGGCGAGGACACCGGCGGCGATGGCCTGCCGCAGCGCCGTACGACGGCACAGCTCATCGAGCTCGGCGAGCCGGCCGGCGGTGCGAGCGGCGGCGAAGAGCTGGTCAGGGCGCTGCAGCGGCCCCTGCGGCCCCCGGGCCAGCGCCTCGTAGGCGACCACGGCCCCGGTGTCGAGGTCCACGATGGGCTGGAGCACGCTGTGCACCTGCTCGTGCTCGAGCACCTGCTCGATACCGGTCATCGGCTGTCTTCCAGCTCTCATCAGGAGGCGAGTTGGGAAGCGGCCTGCAGCAGCGGTACGCCGAGCAGCTCTCCCACCTTCTCGGGGGAGCTCGGCCGGGCGAAGTAGTGACCCTGCCCGAGGTCGCAGCCGCTGGCACGCAGGATGGCGGCCTGTTCGGCGGACTCCACGCCTTCGGCGACGGTCTGGTACCGCAGCGTCCGGGTCAGGTTGATGATCGCGTTTGCCAGCCGCGACTCGTCGGAGTCCGCCGCCACTCCGTCGATGAACGACTTGTCGATCTTGACGATGTCGATCGGGAACCGGCGCAGGCAGCTCAGCGACGCCTCCCCTGTGCCGAAGTCGTCAATAGCCAGTCGGACGCCCAGCTCCTGAAGCCGGCCGACGGTGCGCAGGGTGACCTCTGTGTCTTGCATCAGCACGCTCGCGGTGGTCTCGAGAACGAGGCAGGACGGCGCGAGGCCGCTGCGGTCGAGCGATGCGATCACCCGCTCCACCAGCCCGGCCCGCTGGAACTGCCGACCGGACACGTTCGCGCTGACCGACAGCCCCGCCGCGGCCGCGGCACCGGCCTGCCACTGCCGGGTCTGCCGGCAGGCCTCGGCGAGCACCCACTCGCCGATCGGCACGATGAGCCCGGTCGACTCGGCGACCGGGATGAACTCGGCGGGCGGGATCAGCCCGCGCTCGGGATGGCGCCACTGCACCAGCGCCTCGGTCCCGACGATGACGCCACGCTCCAGCTCGACGATCGGCTGGTAGTGCACCTCCAGCTGCTGATCCTCGACCGCGCGGCGGAGCGCGCTCTCCAGTTCCAGCCGCGCCAGCGATCTGACGTGCATGGCCGGCTGAAATCGCCGGTGTTGTCCCTTGCCGGCGGCCTTCGCCTCGTACATCGCCAGGTCGGCGTTGCGCAGGATGTCGTCGGGATCGTTGACGTCCTCGACGCTCGCGATTCCGATGCTGGCCGCGATGGTGACCTCTTGATCCAGCAGCGTGAACGGTTCCCTCAGCGCGGCCAGGATCCGGTCGCCGGCCTTCTCCGCCTCTACCTGGTCGTTGACGTCTTCCAGCAGGATGGCGAACTCGTCGCCACCCACCCGGGCCGTGGTGTCGTTGGCGCGGACGCAGCGGGTCAGCCGGTCCGCGACCGACACCAGCAGCTGGTCGCCGGCGGCATGACCGAGGCTGTCGTTCACCCGCTTGAAGCCGTCCAGGTCCAGGAAGAGCATCGCGACCCCGCTCTTCCTGCGGGAGGACCGGTGCAGCGCCTGGGCCAGCCGGTCGTTGAGCAGGGCCCGGTTGGCCAGTCCGGTGAGCTGGTCGTGCAGCGCGTCGTGGGTGGCGCTGTCGAGCGCCCGATGCAACGCCCGTACGGTCTCCGCATCCGTCATGGCCAGGCTGGCGTGATCGGCGAAGGCGACCAGGGTTTCCTGTTCCTCCACGCTGTACCGCCGACCGGGCAGCCGGGATGCGACCACCAGGCTGCCCACCACCTGGCCGTTCTCGTGCACCGGCGCGGCCATCGCCGAGCTCAGCCCGGCCGGCTCGAGCTGCCGCAGCGCCTCCGGTGAGTCGGCGTAGTTCTGGATCACGATCAACCGGTCCTCCGCCACGGCCCGGCCGCCGGCCCCTTCCCCGACCCGACCCTCCCGCAACGAGTCGACCAGCTCGGGAGGGATACCGGCCCAGGCGACCAGCTTGACCCAGCCCGGCCGGTCCTGATTGATCCGCCGAAGCCCCACCACCTCGTCCCCCAGCAGCTCAGCGGCCCCCTTGGCGATGGTGTCCAGCACTTCCTCGATCGGCGCGCGGGCGGCGATCGACCGCTGGATGCGGGACAGCCGTTCCAACAGCTGCTGGCGTTCGTGCAACGACGCCAGCAGCTGCGCGTTGCGCTCTGCCTCCTGCCGCTGCAGCCGTTCGTCGGCTTGACCGTCGAGGCTGCGCACCGAGAGCGAGAGGACGCCCGACAGCCCGCTCATTCGAAGGCGCTCATCGTCGCCGAAGGGGCGGTCGGCGGTGCGGGCGACGATCAGCCAACCTTCGGGCAAGGCGTCGATCGGCTCGGCCAGCACGGCGTACTGCCCCACCTCCGTTAAGTCGAGATGACCGTTGCGCTCGCCAACTACGCTCAGCAGCTCGGCCTCCGACAGTCCACCGGCCAGCAGACCTACGCCGGCGAGGAGCCGACCCGGCTGGGCGACCGCCGCGACCTCGGCGCCGACCGCCTCCGCGGCGTACTCCGCCGTGGCCCGGTAGGCCGACTCGGCGTCGGGAGCGGCCGAAAGGACCGCGAGGAAGTCGGTCAGCTCGCGGGCCGACCAGCCTTCGCCGCCGGACTCCATACCGGATTACTCGACCCCGGCGCCCCTGCGCTGAAGCCCCGCCCACCGAGGACCGAGATCAACCCTTCGGCAGGCGGTCGGTCAGCGGCGTACGAGCTTCGCGATGCGACCCAGCTCACCGGAGGCCCAGCACGCTCCGTCGGGTGCGCACTCCACGGCATGGAAGCTGCCGCCGTCGAACTTTCGCCAGTGGAACCCGCCATCGGTGCTGATGTCACTGCCGGTCGGCCCGACGACCAGAGCGGTACCGCGGGTGCCGGGTATCCAGGCGGAGCCGGACCGGTACTCACCTGGTGCTGCCGCCCGCCCCACGAGGGTCCAGGTGCGGCCGCCATCCGACGTGAGCGCGAGCGCGCGGGGTGCGGAGTCGGGCGTCAGGAAGTCCCCGCCGACCGCGAGCCCGTGCAGCCGATCGCGGAACGCGAGTGAGTAGATGCCCGCCGTGGGACCACTCCGTACCGGCGTGGCCACCGCCGTCCAGGTCCGGCCGCCGTCGGTGGAGTGGAAGACGCGAGCCTGCCGCCCACCGCCGGTGGCGAACCAGGCGTCCCGCGGACCCTTCGTGACGAGGCAGGTGCCGCTCGCCGCGAAGGCGAACTCCCCGGGCAGCGCCGCCGGCATACCGGCGCGGGACTGCACCTGCCAGCTCCGGCCTCCGTCGTTCGTGGCCAGGATGCGGAACTTCCCGTTCACAGGGTCGCTGAGGGCGAGGCCCCGCTGCCGGTCGAAGAACGACATGCAGTCGTAGAAGGCCTGGGGCTCCCGGTTGTGGAACGCGAGCGTCCACCGCTTGCCGCCGTTGTCCGTGACATAGATCCGGAACGAGCCCGGATAGTTGCCGACGGACATGATCACGGCGGAGCTGGCGTCGAAAGCCTCGATGTCGCGGTACTGGAGCCGACCGGTGCCGGCGGGTCCGACCCGGTCGAAGCTGCGACCGCCGTCCACGGTCCGAAGGACGGCCCCGTGGCTGCCGCTGGCCCAGGCCACCCGGCCGCTCACCGCGTCCAGGCCACGAAAGCTCGCCTCGGTGCCGCTGTGGACCAGTCGCCACGAGGGGCCGCTCACCGCTGCCGCCGTCGCGGCCGGCGCCACGCCGAGCGCGAGTGGGATCAGGGCGGTGACTGCCAACGCCGTACGCCGGAGCCGGGATCGTGACGGACCTGGGTGTCGCAGCATGCGCCGGACCGTACTCGGCCGACGCCGACATCTCCAGGCAGGTGTCGCCACTTCTGGCCGACACGAGGCCGCCCGGGAGCTGACCCTTCGCGATCAGGTGGTGGTCTATCCGTTCCAGCGGCCGCTCGGGCGAGCGCCTCAGGTCGGCGTCGACAATCCGAGCTCGCGGGCGATCAGCAGGCGCTGGATCTCGGACGTACCCTCACCGATCTCGAGGATCTTGGAGTCGCGCCAGTGCCGGGCCACCGGGTACTCGTTGATGAAGCCGTAGCCCCCGTGCACCTGGGTCGCCTCGCGCGCATTGGTCACCGCCGCCTCGCTCGCGTAGAGCTTGGCGATCGCGGCCTCCTTGGTGAACCGCTGGCCGGCCAGCATCTTGGCCGCCGCCGCGTAGTAGGCCATCCGCCCGACGTGCGTGCGCACCTCCATGTCGGCGATCTTGAAGGAGATCCCTTGGTACGCCGCGATCGGCCGGCCGAACGCCTCGCGCTCCTTGGCGAACTTCACCGACTCGTCGACGCAGGCCTGCGCCAACCCGACCGCCAGCGCGGCGATCGCGATCCGGCCCTCGTCGAGGATCGCGAGGAAGTTGGAGAAGCCGCGGCCGCGCTCGCCGAGCAGGTTGGCCGCCGGCACCCGGACGTCTTCGAAGGCCAGCTCGCGGGTGTCGGAGGCGTGCCAGCCGACCTTGGAGTACTTCTTGCCGGCCGAAAAGCCGGGGCAGGGCACCGGCACCAGGATCGCCGAGATCTCCTTCTTGCCGTCCGGCCGGGTACCGGTCACCGCAGTGGTCGTCACCAGCCGGCTGATGTCGGTGCCCGAGTTGGTGATGAAGGCCTTGCTGCCGTTGATCACCCACTCGCCCTCGCAGAGCTCGGCCCGGGTCCGGGTCGCGCCGGCGTCCGAGCCGCCACCCGGCTCCGTCAGGCCGAAGGCTCCTAGCGCCTCCCCCGAACACAGCGACGGCAGCCACTGCTCCTTCTGCGCCTCGGTGCCGAACCGGTAGACCGGCATCGCCCCGAGCGAGACGCCCGCCTCCAGGGTGATCGCGACCGAGGAGTCGACCCGGGCCAGCTCCTCGATGGCGAGGCAGAGCGCGAAGTAGTCGCCGCCCATGCCGCCGTACTCCTCGGGGAACGGCAGCCCGAACAGGCCCATCTGTCCCATCGCCGCGACGATGTCGTAGGGGAACTCCTCGGTGCGGTCCATCTCCTCGGCCCGCGGCGCCACCACCGACCGGGCAAACGACTCGACGGTCTTGCGCAGCGTCTCGTGCTCTTCGCTCAGTTGCAGGTCAAGCACGGGTCACCTCGGAGGTCCAGATGTCTTACGGCCGGCGCAGCGCTGAACCGATGGTCGCACGCCGCCGTTAGGCTGGCCGGATGAGCGCTCTCGACCGCACGGGTACGGCGCACCAGCACCCGGTCGTCGAGGACATCGCGCACGACCCCGTACTCGTCGACTCACCGCGGGAGCGCCACTTGACACCGGTCAACCTGCTTCTCGTGATCTGCGCCGTGGCCATCGCCGCGGTGGGCCAGGTGCTGCTCCGCCACGGCATGCGGGTGGCCAAGGAGTCGACGGTGAGCGGTGGCGGCTCGCTGGCGGTGCACGCGGCCACCTCGCCGTACGTCCTCGGAGGCCTTTGCGTGTTCGCCATGTCGGCCGTGCTCTGGCTGGCGGCGCTGTCCCGGGTACCGCTGTCGATCGCCTATCCGTTCAACGCGCTGGGCTATATCGGCATCCTGACCGCGAGCGCGGTGGTGCTGCACGAGCCGGTCTCGGCCCGGACCTGGATCGGCTCGGCGTTCGTCGTGGTCGGGCTGGTCATGGTCGTGACCAGCGCGAACTCCCACTAGCACTAGCCGGCCGGCCTAGCCGGCCGGCAGGAACACGCAGAAGACCGGCGGCCGTGGCCGTACCAGTTCCAGCCGGCCGCCGTCGGCCTCCACCAGCGTGCGGGCCAGTGCGAGTCCCAGCCCGGTGCCGGCACCGCCGCTGACCGAGCGCCGGAAGATGTGCGGCACCAGCGACTCGGCCACGCCCGGCCCCTCGTCGGCGACCTCTACGACGGCGTACTCCCCCGACTCGCGGGCCCGGACACTGACCGCACCGCCACCGTGGGTCAGCGCGTTCTCGAGCAAGCAGGCGACCGCCTGGCCGAGGCCGCCCGCGGTCGCGTTCGCCAGCAGCCGGCCCGGCACCTCGACCTGCAACGCCCGGCCGGCCCGACGGAACGCCGGCCGCCATTCCCGGGCCTGCTCGCGCAGCAGCTCGGCGACGTCCACCGGTGCCACCATCGCCGAGCGGTTGTCCCGAGCCCGGGCCAGCAGCGAGTCCACGACCGCGGTCAGCCGCTCCACCTGGGCCAGCGCCGCCGCCGCCTCCTCGCGCACGGTGTCCCCGTCCTCGGCCGCCGAGATCTCCTCGAGCCGGATGGACAGCGCCGTCAGCGGCGTGCGGAGCTGGTGCGAGGCGTCCGAGGCGAAGTCGCGTTGCCGGCGTAGCAGCTCGCGCAGCCGCTCGGCGCTGCTGTCGAGCACCTCCGCCACCCGGTCGAGCTCCGGTACGCCGTACCGCCGCTGGTGCGGCCGGGTGTCACCGGAGCCGAGCCGGCCGGCCGTGACCGCCAGCTCCACGAGCGGCTCACCCAGCCGGCGGGCCTGCACCACGGCCAGCGCGACCGCCACCGTGGTCGACAGCAGCACCAGCCCACCCACCAGCGCCCAGCTCCGGCGTACCCGCTCGTCGACCTCGGCGCGGCTGCTGGTCACGACGACCGCGCCGCCCTCGGCCAAGCTGGCGCTCGCCGAGATGGTGCGGCCCCGGAACGACGGGCCTACCACGGTCTCCGGCTCGCGGGCACCGACCAGGCTGACCTGCCGGTCCACCGGTGTCAGCCCCATCAGGGTGCCCGCGTCGATCATGCCGCCGGCCTGTTCCCGCCGCTGCACCTCGACGGCGATCCGCTCGGCGTTGTCGGCCAGCCGCGCGATCGCCTCGTCGTGGATCAGCCGGGCGCCGACCAGGCCGAGCGGCAGGCCGAGCAGTACGACGGCGAGCACGGCAACCGCCAGCGTCGAGGCGAGCAGCCGCCGGCGCACCGGTTCGCCGCTCAGCCACGCTCGAAGCGGAACCCGACCCCACGCACCGTGGTGATGTAGCGCGGGGCGCTGGCGTCGTCCCCCAGCTTGCGCCGCAGCCAGGACACGTGCATGTCCAGCGTCTTGGTCGACCCCCACCAGTTCGCGTTCCAGACGTCGCGCATCAGCTGTTCCCGGGTGACGACCGTCCCGGCGTCGCGCATCAGCACCCGGAGCAGGTCGAACTCCTTGCTGGTCAAGGTGAGCTCGTCCTCGCCCAGCCAGGCCCGCCGGGAGGCCACGTCGATGCGTACGCCGTTGGCCGAGGGGCTCTCGTTCGCACCGCGTCTCAGCAGCGCGCGCACCCGAGCCAACAGCTCGGCCAGCCGGAACGGCTTGGTCACGTAATCGTCCGCGCCGGCGTCGAGGCCGACCACCGTGTCGACCTCCTCCGCCCGCGCGGTGAGGACCAGCACCGGGAGCAGCGGCGCCCGTTCGCGTAGCCGCCGGCACACCTCCAGGCCGTCCATCTCCGGCAGGCCGAGGTCGAGGACCACCAGCCCGATGTCGCCGGACAGCGCCGCGCTGAGCGCGCCCGGCCCGTCTCCGCGCACCGTGACCTCGTAGCCCTCCCGGCGCAGCGCACGCGCCAGCGGTTCGGCGATCGCCGGATCGTCCTCGGCCAGCAGTACAGAGGTCACCCCCGCATGCTAGATCGGTTTCCTGCCGCCCCGGTGACCACACTCCCCTCACCTCCGTCGTCTTCTCCCCCGCCCGCGCGTCGCCTCCCCCGCCCGCCCGTCGCCTCCCCGCCCGCGCGCGGTCGAGGAAACCCCCCAAGAAATCGGCGTACGACGTGGGGTTTCTTCGACCGTGCGGGCCCGGGCATGGGTCAGGCCGCGGCGGCGAGGTGGGCACGCACCGTTGCCACGACGTACGCCGGCCGGCGCAGGACGTCGTACCAGGTGAACCGGATCACCCGCCACCCGACCAGCGCGTTCGTCCGCCAGCGATCCGTGTAGACCGGCCGCGGCATCCCGTGTGGCTCCTTGCCGTCGGCTTCCAGCGCGAGTCGCATGGCCGGCCACGCCAGGTCGATGCGCGCGACGACATGACCGTCGCGCGTTCGGACTTCATACTGCGGCTCCGGCGCAGGGAGCCCCGCGTCGTGGAGCACCAGCCGGATGGCGGTCTCGAGCGGCGACTCGCTGCGGGGATCCATGAGCGCCCGCCACTGGCGCATGCGGGCGGCGTACGGGCGACCTGAACGGGCACCGACGGCTGCGTCGAGGGCCTCCGCCGGCACGGCGCCGGCTCGCAGCGCCGCCTCGCCGGCCCAGATCGCAGCCAGGCGGCCGGGAGCACCGAGCAGGTCGACCACCGTGCGCAGAACCGCGGTTGCGCGCACGCCGTCGAGGTCGACCACATCCGCCTCAACCAGCCCGCGGCGATGCACGACGAGGTCGGGTCGACTGGGTCGATGTATGCACACGGGGACGATCACATGTGGCGGTCCGGTGAGCGCGAGTACGCCGATGTCATGGACGCCCGCGGCGGTCTCATAGCCGGCCGCCGCATCGGAGCGGCCGGTGGCGAGGGTCGCCGCGCGGGCAGTGACTCTGGACGTAATGACCAGGTTGCGCGGCGCGTAGACGCCGCGGTGCAGCGCCCGCAGCCGCCCGCTCCGCAGCCACGCCTCCAAGGTCTTGGCGCTTACCCCGGCTGAGCGGACGGCCGCGCTCGTCAGCAAGCCGTCACCGGCCACCAGCTGGGTGAGATCAGACCGCACGCGGCCAAAGCTCCCAGCGCCACGTCCCGGTCGGCAGTCCTCATGCCGAGGTTGTGGACTCGGTCCGCCACCGCCCACAGGCGCCCGCGCGCTCGTCAGACCCTCACGCGGTCGAGGAAGACCCCCAAAAAATCGGCGTACGGCGGGGGGTTTCTTCGACCGCGCGGGGTGGGGCCGCGGGTGGGGTGGGCCGCGGGTGGGGCGCCGGGTGGGGCGCCAGGTGGGGGTGGGGTGGGGGGCGGGGTGGGGGCCGGCCGCGGCGCAAGCCAGCTTCCTCGACGGAGTGAGCTCAGACCGGCGTGACACCGTGCCGGCGGCGGGAGAACGACCGGTCCTTGCCGCGGTACGCCGCGAACCGGCGTACCAGGTCGGCGCGCAGGTCCTCAGGCTCCACGATCGCGTCCACGACGAGTTCGCTGGCCAGCCGGACGATGTCGATGTCCTCGTCGTACTCGGCCCTCATGGTGGCGACAAAGGCCTCGCGCTCGGCCTCGGGCAGCGCCTCGATCCGGTTGAAGTAGACGGCGTTCACGGCGGCCTCGGCGCCCATCACGGCGATCTTGGCGGTAGGCAGCGCGAGGGTGGCGTCCGGCTCGAAGCCGGGTCCGGCCATCGCATAGAGGCCGGCGCCGTACGCCTTGCGGACCACGACGCAGATCTTCGGCACGGTCGCCTCGGACACGGCCGTGATCATCTTGGCGCCGTGCCGGATGATCCCCTCCCGCTCCACGGCGGTGCCGACCATGAACCCTGGTACGTCGGACAGGAACACCAGCGGCACGTTGAACGCGTCGCAGAGCGAGATGAACCGGGTCGCCTTGTCGGCCGAGTCGACGAAGAGCACGCCGCCCTTGAACTGTGGGTTGTTCGCCACCACCCCCACCACTTCGCCGTCGAGCCGGCCGAAGCCCACGACGAGCTCCCGGGCCCACAGCGCGTGGATCTCGAAGAAGCTCTCCTCGTCGAGCAGGCCGCGGACGTATCGGCGCATGTCGAAGGCCTGCCGCTCGCTGGCCGGCACCAGCGCCCGCAGGTCCACCGGCTTGGGCGCCCGGGCCCCGGCCGGGGGCGGGCGCCCCTCCCAGTTCGAGGGCAGGTAGGACAGGTAGCTCTTCACGGCGTCCAGCGCCTCGGGCTCGTCCGTGGCGAGGTAGTGGCCGACGCCGGAGACCGAGCAGTGCATCCGCGCGCCGCCCATGTCCTCGAGCGTGGTCTTCTCCTTGACCACCATCTCGACCATGCGGGGGCTGCCCAGGTACATCGACGCGTTGCCCTCGACCATCACGACGATGTCGCAGAACGCCGGGATGTAGGCGCCGCCGGCCGCCGACGGGCCGAAGAGCGCGCACACCTGCGGGATCGCCCCCGACGCCCGTACCTGGGTGTGGAAGATCTTCCCCGCGCCGCGCCGGCCGGGAAAGAGGTCCACCTGGTCGGTGATCCGCGCGCCGGCGCTGTCCACGAGATAGACCATCGGTACGCCGGTCCGGTACGCCGTCTCGATGATCCGGATGATCTTCTCGACGGTGCGCGCCCCCCAGGAGCCGGCCTTGACCGTCGAGTCGTTGGCCATGACGGCGACCGGCCGGCCGTCGACCGTCGCCGTACCGGTGATGACGCCGTCGGCCGGGAGGTCGCCGGCGACGACATTGGCGAACAGCCCGTCCTCGACGAAGGAGTCGTCGTCGATCAAGAGCCGGATCCGCTCCCGCGCGAAGAGCTTTCCCCTGGCGGCGTTGGCCTCGTGGTACTTGGCCGCGCCGCCCCGCTCGACCGTGGCCCGCAGGTCGGGAACGGGCGGGTGGTCCGGCATCGGGTTGTGCGATTCGGGCACGGCCGTCCTCGTCGTCGAGCGGGGTGGTCGCCGACGAGCGTGCCAGCAGTCGGGGGCCGGGCGCCATCGACGGCGCCATCGACATGGTGCCGCCGGGCATACCGGCTCGCGGACTGTCGGACCGGCAGGAGAAGGTAGGGGCGTGGGCAGCGAGACCGACCTTCAGGGAGGAGAAGGGACCGACCTTCAGGGAGGAGAAGGCGCGCCCGGCGCCGACGACCTCGAAGCGATCGGTACGCCGGCCGGCACCGGCGACCTCTCGGCGCCACCCGGACCTGGCGCGGTCCACGGCTCGTCGCCGGCCACCGCGGTGCCACCACCGCGGTCACGGCTGCGCGGGGCGGCGTACCGGACCTTCGGCGGGCTGCCGCGCGACTTCTGGTTCCTGTGGAGCGGCACGCTGGTCAACCGGCTCGGCACCTTTGTCGAGCCGTTCCTGGCGCTCTATCTCACCCGGGAGCGCGGGCTGTCGGTGTCGGCGACCGGGCTGGTGCTGGGGCTTCTCGGCGTGGGCGGGTTGCTCTCGCAGGGCATCGGGGGTTCGCTGGCCGACCGGATCGGCCGGCGGCCGACGCTGGCGTTCGGAATGTTCAGCGCCGCGGCCGCGATGCTGCTGCTCGGCTCGGCCCGCGCGCTGCCGATGGTGGTGCTCGGAACGTTCCTGATCGGCCTCACCCTCGACCTGTACCGGCCGGCATCGAGCGCTCTCATCGCCGACCTGGTGCCACCGGCCGAGCGGCCGCGGGCGTTCGCCCTGCTGTTCTGGGCGGTCAACCTCGGGTTCGCGTTCGCCACCACGCTGGCCGGTTTCGTGGCGGAGTCGGGCTACACGCTGCTCTTCGTCGGCGACGCGATAACCAGCGCGGTCTTCGGCCTGCTGGTGCTGCGCGGCGTACGGGAGAGCCGGCCGCCGGTGCACCGCGCCAAGCGGGCCGGCGGTCCGGGGTACGGCCAGGTGGTCCGTGACCGGGTGCTGCTCGGCGTGGTCGGCCTGCAGCTCGCCTCGGCCTGCATCTACTTCCAGGTCTTCTTCACGCTGCCGCTGGCCATGCGGGCCAACGGCCTGCGGGCGGCTGCGTTCGGTCTGGTGATCGCGCTCAACGGCGTACTGATCGTCGCACTCCAGCCGCTGGTGGCCGGCTGGCTGAGCCGGCTGCCACGAGTGCCCCTGCTGGCCGCCTCGCAGCTGGTGATCGGCCTCGGGTTCGGGCTCAACAGCCTGGCGACCACCACCCCGGCGTACGCCGCCGCCGTGGTGGTCTGGACGCTCGGGGAGATCGCCGGGGCCGCGCTGACCTCTTCGATCGTGGCCGATCTGGCCCCGCCGGAGCTGCGCGGGCGCTACTCAGGGATGTTCGGCATGTCCTACGGCGCCGCCGCGATCCTCGCCCCGGTCATCGGTACGGCGGTCTTCGACCTGGCCGGGCCGGTGACGCTCTGGGTCGGCTGCGCCGCGCTGGGCGCCACGGTGGCGACCGGGACGCTCGCGCTCGGACCGGCGATCCGCGCGCGGGCCGCCACCGCCCACTGAGCCAGACCGCTCGGCGATCGATCGGCCCCGCCGGGTCTACTCGGTGTTCTCCATGATGCCGAAGGCCTGGGCGGCGATCCCGCCGACCAGGATCAGCGCCACGCCGACCCCCATCACCCACCACGAACGCAGGATCAGCCCGACGCCGCCGACGGAGAACCCGAGGACGATCACGATGACCGTCAGCCAGAGACGGGTCGGCGTACGGCGGGCATGATCGGCCCGCTCGCCCCCCTGTCGTGGCTGCATCTCCAGCCGGTCGGGGTCCTCGGCCATGCCCTGCCTCTCCGGTCGCCCGCTGCGCCGGTTCAGCATGGCGTACGCCGGGTGCGCGGGCCAGCGCGCAGCACCTGGCTCGGCAGGGTGCGCCCCACCAGCCGCTCGGCCTGGGCGGCCGCCTCGAGCAGGGCCTCGAGGTCGACACCGGTCGCCACGCCCATGTCCTCGACCATGTGCACCAGCTCTTCGCTGGCCACGTTGCCGCTCGCCCCCGGCGCGTACGGGCAGCCGCCGAGGCCGCCCACCGAGGCGTCGAAGTCGGTGACCCCGAGCTCCAGGGCGGCCAGCACGTTGGCCAACCCGGTACCCCGGGTGTTGTGGAAGTGCAGGTTGACCGGCGCCTCGGCGTACGCCGACCGGAACGCGCCGACGAGGCCGGTCACCCGCCCCGGGGTCGCCATTCCGGTGGTGTCGCCGAAGGAGATGCCGTCGGCGCCGTCGCGGACCGCCCGGCCGGCGACCTCCACCACCCGCTCGACCGGCACGTCTCCCTCGTACGGGCAGCCGAACGACGTCGCGACGATCACCTGGCAGGTCGCCCCCGCGTCGTGCGCGGTCTGCAGCAGGCCGGCGATGTCGTCGAGCGACTCGGCGGTGGACCGGTTGACGTTGGCCCGGTTGTGGGTGTCGGAGGCCGACACCACGACCTCGATCTCCCGGAAGCCGGCGTCGAGCGCCCGCGCAGCGCCGCGCGGGTTGGGAACGAGCGCCGAGTACCGGACGTGGTGGGCGCGGTGGATGGACTGCCAGACCTCGTCCGCGTCGGCCATCTGCGGGATCGCCCGAGGGTGCACGAAAGATACCGCCTCGATCCGGCCGACGCCGGTGCGCGACAACGCGTCGATCAGCGCCACCTTGCCGGCCGTCGGCACCGGTGCCTCGTTCTGCAGGCCGTCACGCGGGCCGACCTCGCGCAGCGAGATCGACTCCGGCAGGTCACTCACTCGATCACTCCCCTGGCCAGTCCGGCGTCCGCTTGGAGTTGAACGCCGCGATGCCCTCTTTTCTGTCCGCCGAGAACGCCACCGTGCGCCAGGCGGCGTCCTCGATCTCGAGTCCGGCGGCCAGGTCGACGCCGGCGCCGGTCCGCAGCGCCCGCTTGGCCGCCCGCACGCCGACCGGTGAGTTCGCCGCGATCCGCTGCGCCAGCTCCAACGCCGCCGGTCGAGCCTCCCCTGCCGGCACCCGCCGGTCGACCAGCCCGAGCCGCTCCGCCTCCTCGATCTCCACCCGGCGGCCGGTGAGCACCAGGTCGGCGGCGCGCGCCGCACCGAGCCGGCGCAGCGCCAGCTGCGTCCCGCCGCCGCCGGGTACCAGCCCCACGGTCACCTCCGGCAGCCCGAGAACCGCCGTCTCGTCGGCGACGATGAGGTCGCAGGACAGCGCCAGCTCGAGCCCGCCGCCCAGCGCGTAGGAGTGGACGGCGGCCACCGTCGGCTGCGGCAGGCCAAGCACCCCGCCGAACGCGGCCCGGAAGGCCGGTCGCTGCGCGAGCAGCTCGTTGTCGGTGAGGCCGGCCCGCTCCTTCAGGTCCGCGCCGACGCAGAAGGCCGCACCGGTCGCCGACAGCACGACCGCGCGCACCGCGGGGTCGGCCGCCACCGCGGCGCAAGCCGCCGACAACGACCGGGCCAGCGCGGTGGAGATGGCGTTGCGGGCGGCCGGCCGGTCCAGCACCAGCTCGGCAACGTGTCCGAAGCGGCGTACCAGCACCCCGTCGTACGCCGCCCGCGACGCGTCCTCCCCCATGATCCGCGAGGCTACAGCGCCACGGCGTGCACGAGCGCCACGGCCGCCGCCAGCCCCCCGGTCGCGGCGAGCACCGGACGCGCGGCCCGGCCCGGCCGGGCCAACAGCACCAGCAGGCCGACGGTGACCGCCTCGTTGGCCGCGCGCAGGAACTGCACGTCGTGCGCCCAGCCGCTGGCCGAGACGGCCAGCACCGCCGCGAGCACCCAGCCCAGCCGGATCTCGGCCGGCAGCCGTGACCGGGCCAGCGAGAACCCGACGTAGAGCAGAAAGGCGGCCAACAGCAGCCGCTCGAAAAGAAAGAAGTGAGCCAGCAGGTCGGTCCGGTCGAGCGCCGACCAGCTTCCCGCGCCCCGAAAGATCGTCCGCGCCACGCCCACGACCGGGAGGCCGAGGTTGCCGCTGCTCGAGCCCGCCGGCCAGCTGCCCCAGGTGGCGTGCACCACCGCCTGCCAACCGACCACAACGGCCAGTGGCACGAGCAGCCACAGCGCCCGGCGCCACCGTCCGGCGCGCTCGGCGGAGGTCCGGCCTACGCCGGGAAGCAGCTGCCACACCCCCATCCCGGCCAGCACCACCAGCGTGGTCTCCCGGGTCAGCGCACCGAGACAGAATGCGGCCACCGCGTAGGCGTACCGGCGGTCGATCCACAGCAGCAGCCCGGAGACGAGCCCCAGCGTGGCCAGCGGCTCGGTCAGGTCGCGGCTCAGCGAGATCAGCAGGGCCGGCGAGAGCGCGATCAGCAGCCCCCATGCCGGTGCCCGGCCGTACGTCGACGCCAGCCGCGCGCCCGCGTAGGCGACACCCACCAGGGCAAGGGCGTTGACCAGGATCAGGGCCGCCGATAGCGGCAGGCCGGGAATCCGGTCGACCAGCCAGCCCATTGCCGGCAGGCCGATCCGCTGGGCGCGGTACGCCGGGTTGTCGAGCCGGATTCCCCGGTCGGTCAGCTGGTCGGTCGTCGGGTCCAGCGCCAGCCGGTAGACGAACTGGCCGTCGTAGCCGGTACTGCCGCGCGCGACGACCAGCTCGGCCGGCGCCCGGTCCGGATCCACGAAGGCGTCGCCGGCCACGACGAACGACCCCGGCTGCCAGCCGTGGGCAGCCAGCCGCAGTACGACGAAGAGCGCGACCAGTACGGCGGCCGTGGCGGCTACCGCGGCCGGTCGCCGCACTAGTGCCATCCGGGCTCGTCCGGCACCGGCTCCGGGCGGCGGCTCCGACGCCGGAGGTCGTCGGCCTCGACCAGGTCGTAGAGCACCCGGTGCACCGCCTCGACCCTCGGCACGTCGACCAGCGTCAACTGGCCCCGCTCACCGGCGGACTCGATCGTGAGCGTCCCGCAGCCGAGCATGCGGTCCAGCAGGGAGCGGCCGAACGTCACGTCGTTGACCCGGTGCAGCGGCACGTCGCGGCCCTGGCGGGCCAGGATCCCGACCCGGACGACGACCCGCCGGTTGGTGAGCAGGAAGTGGGTGGTGCGCCAGCGCAGGTAGGGCAGCACCGAGCCGGCCAGCACCAGCAGTGCGGCGGCAACGAGCACCGCGACCTGCCCGGGGCGGTGCCAGCGGCCGGCCGGCATGGCCGCGACGCCGTACGACGCCACCCCCGCGAGTACGACGACCAGGGCGGCCGGGACGATCAGTTTCTTCCAGTGCGGGTGCAGGTCGGCGACGACCTCCTCGCCGTCGCCGAGCAGCCGCCGCGGGTACGCCATCGCTCCTCCCACCTGCGCGCCCGCCGATGGTGGCAGAAGCCGGCGGCGATCCCTGTCAACCGGCGGTGGCGGATCGGCGTCCTACCAGCACAACTACGTCGGAGGAGACTTCCATGAACGGCTCGCGGGCATTGTCAGTCCTTACGGTCTCGGGCCTGGCCGTCGCCCTGCTCTCGGGGTGCGCGGGCAGCACGCCGGCGGCCGGCTCGGCTCCCCCGGCCGACTCGGCCAGCACGGTCCCCACCGCCGGCGGAAACGGGACCACCACCACGTCCACCACCACGTCCGCCTCGCCGGCAACCCGCGCACCGTCAACGCCCGCCCGCCGCGCGGTGGCGGTCTATTACGTCGCCGACACCGGGGCGACCGGGCCGCGGCTCTACCGCGAGTTCCACCTCCGGCCGGCCACCCCGGCGGTCATCCGCGACGCCGTCGACGCGATGCTGCACGAGGCGCCGTACGACGGCGACTACCGCAGCCTGTGGCCGCGGGCCACCCGGGTTCTCGGCGTACAGGTCGCCGGCGACCTGGCCACCGTGAACCTGTCCCGTGAAGCGCTGGGTGGGTCGGCCGGCTCGGCGTTCGAGGTGGCCAGCCTCCAGCAGCTGGTGTGGACGGTGACCGCCGCGGCCCCGGCCGTGCAGCGCGTTCGCGTGCTGATCGAGGGCAAGGGCTCCGGCCTGGTCGACGGCCGGGAGATCGCCGACTTCTGGGGAGCCGGTGGGCTCGCGACCCAGCCGCTGCGGCGGTCGGTGCAGTACGAGATCCTCGGGCCGGTCTGGCTGCTGACCCCGACGCAGGGCGCGACGGTCGGCCGGCAGGTGCACTTCGGCGGGACCGAGAGCGTCTTCGAGGGAACGGTGAGCTGGGAGGTCACCCACGCCGGCACGCTGGTCAAGCGTGGCTTCAGCACCGGCGTGGGCGCGCCGGGGCGCGGGACATGGAGCGGCTCGGTGACGCTGGCGCCGGGGGGCTACCTGCTCCGGGCCTTCGAGTCCTCGGCGAAGGACGGTTCAGTGACCTTCCTCGACACCAAGGCCTTCACCGTCCGCTGATCCGCGCAGGTGGACGACATCGGCCGCGGCCAGCGTCCGCCGCTCCCCGTTGGCCAGCTCGAGGACCAACCGGCCGGTCGGGTCGATCTCCACGGCCCGGCCGGCCAACGTGACACCGGCCGGCAGGGATGCCCGCACCTCGCGGCCGAGCGTGGCGGAGAGCTCCCGGTACGCCGACAGCGCCGTCGCGGCGTTGCCGCCGGCCGCCTCCCAGCCGTCGTACGCCGTCGCCAGCGCGCGGAGGACGGCGAGCAGGACCGGCGGCCGGTCGATCGCCCGACCGCTCTCCACCGCCAGCGAGGTGGCACCGGCCGGCAGCTCGGCCGACCGGGTGGACACGTTGATCCCCATGCCGATCACGACGGCGTCCCCCACCACCTCCGCGAGCAGGCCGGCGAGCTTGCGGTCACCGACCACGAGGTCGTTGGGCCACTTGACCCCGGCCGCCACGTCGACCTGTTGCCGGACCGCGGCGGCCGCCGCCCCGGCTGCCAGCAGCGTGAGAACCGCCCACCGGTCCCGCGGCACGGCCGGGCGCAGCAGCACCGAGAACGTCAGCCCGGCCCGCGGCGGCGACTCCCACGACCGGTCCAGCCGGCCCCGGCCGCCGGTCTGGTGCTCGGCGACGACCACGAGGCCGGCGGCCGCGCCGGCCCGGGCAGCCGCGGCGGCGACCGCGTTGGTCGAGCCGGTCTCGGCCATCAGCCGAAGCTCCCGCCAGAGCCCGCCGTTGTGCGTCAGCGCCGACCGGAGTGCCGCCGCCGGCAGCGGTGGCCGGTCCAGGTCGGCGTACGGCGATCTCGGCACGCGGCCCAGCGTAGGTCGGGCGCCGTACGCTACGGCCTCCGAAGCCGTACGGAGGAGCGCCGAATGACCGACGCCGCGCAGTCGCCGCCGGCCGACGACATCCACACCACGGCCGGCAAGCTGGCCGAGCTGCAGCGGCGTACGGACGAGGCGGCGCACGCCGGCTCGTCCCGGCAGGTCGAGGCGCAGCACGCCAAGGGCAAGATGACCGCGCGGGAGCGGGTCGAGGCGTTCCTGGACCCCGGCTCGTTCGTCGAGACCGACGCGCTCGCCCGGCACCGGGCGCACGACTTCGGTGTCGCCGACCGCCGCCCGTACGGCGACGGCGTGGTCACCGGCCACGGGACCGTCGACGGCCGCCCGGTGTGCGTCTACAGCCAGGACTTCACCGTCTTCGGCGGCTCGCTCGGTGAGGTGTTCGGCGAGAAGATCGTCAAGGTGATGGACCTCGCCATGCGGACCGGCTGCCCGGTGGTCGGGATCAACGACTCCGGCGGCGCCCGTATCCAGGAGGGCGTCGTCGCGCTCGGCCTCTACGCCGAGATCTTCTACCGCAACGTGCTGGCCTCGGGCGTCGTACCGCAGCTCTCGCTGATCATGGGTCCGTGTGCCGGCGGCGCGGTCTACTCACCGGCGATCACCGATTTCACCCTCATGGTGGACAAGACCTCGCACATGTTCATCACCGGTCCGGACGTGATCAAGACGGTGACCGGCGAGGACGTGGGTTTCGAGGAGCTCGGCGGGGCGACCACGCACAACACCAGGAGCGGCGTGGCGCACTTCCGGGCCACCGACGAGCAGGACTGCCTCGATCTCGCCCGGGCCCTGCTGTCCTACCTGCCCGGCAACAACCTCGAGGACCCGCCGGCGTACCCGGCGGTCTGCGACGAGGAGCCAGACCTGGAGCTCGACACACTCCTGCCGGACTCGGCCAACCAGCCCTACGACATGCACACGGTGATCGAGCACGTGCTGGACGACGGCGAGTTCCTCGAGGTGCACGCGCTCTTCGCCCGCAACATCCTGTGCGGGTTCGGCCGGGTCGAGGGCCGCTCGGTCGGCGTGGTCGCCAACCAGCCGATGCACTTCGCCGGCACGCTCGACATCGACGCCTCGGAGAAGGCGGCGCGCTTCGTCCGGACCTGCGACGCGTTCAACGTGCCGGTGCTGACCTTCGTCGACGTACCGGGGTTCCTGCCCGGCACCTCGCAGGAGTGGGGCGGGATCATCCGCCGCGGCGCCAAGCTCCTCTACGCGTACGCCGAGGCGACGGTCCCCAAGGTCACCGTGATCACCCGCAAGGCCTACGGCGGCGCGTACGACGTCATGGGCTCCAAGCACCTGCGCGCCGACATGAACTTCGCCTGGCCCACCGCCGAGATCGCGGTCATGGGCGCACAGGGCGCGGTCAACATCCTCTACCGGCGGGAGCTGGCGGCGGCCGAGGACGCCGACACCGAGCGGGCGGACCTCATCGCCGACTACACCGACCACTTCGCCACGCCGTACATCGCGGCCGAGCGGGGGTACGTCGACGCGGTGATCCCGCCGTCGCAGACCCGGATGCAGGTGGCCCGGGCGCTGCGGTTGCTGCGCACCAAGCGCGAGTCGCTGCCGCCGAAGAAGCACGGCAACATCCCGCTGTGACGCTCGCCACCCAGGACCCTTACTGCCCACGATCGGGCCGTGACCGTTTCCGGCTGTTCAGGCAACCACAAACGGTCACGGCGTCGCGACGATGACGGATAGACCAGCGGGCGAGCGGCCGCTGCTGCGGGTGGTGCGCGGCGAGCCCACCGCCGAGGAGCTGGCCGCCGTTGTGGCGGTGCTGGCCGTCCGGAGCCGGCCGGCCGCGGTCGCGGGACCAGAGCCGCCGGTGGCTGGTGGCTGGGCGGACCGTACGGCGGCGCTGCGCCGCCCGCTGGCGCCCGGCCCCGGCGCCTGGCGGGTCGCCGGCCGCACGCCCGGCGTGCGCACCGGGGCCGGCTGAACGAACGGCGCCGCTTCGACCGGTCACGGCGCCCAAAAAATCGCGCAAAGGCTGGGCTGGAACCCGACTCAGCAGTGGAGCACCGGGGGGGCCGCACCTAGCGTGGCCGCTGTGCCGCTGACCCGCCGTACCGTGTTGGCTCTGGCACTCGCCGCCGCCTGCTCGCCGGCCCGGTCCCGCACGAGTGGGCCCGCATCTCCCGCCCGCCCAGGGTCTGGCACGAGCCACGGCACCGGACCCACCCCCGCAGCCGCCGGGCCGGCCGTTGAGATCAGCCACGGGCCGCGCACGGCGGCCGGTGTCGCGTTGACCTTCCACGGCGCCGGTGACCCGAAGCTGGCGGCCGCCCTGCTCGACGAGGTGGCGCGAGCTGGCGCCCGGGTCACGGTGCTGGCCGTCGGCAGGTGGCTCGAGGCCTATCCCGCGATGGCGCGGCGAATCCTCGACGGCGGTCACGAGCTCGGCAACCACACGCTCACCCACCCGTCCCTGCGTCGACTGGGCGCGGCCGCCTGCTACGGCGAGATCGCCGGCTGCGGCCGCGTGCTCCGGAAGCTCACGGGCACCTCCGGCCGGTGGTTCCGTCCCTCCGGTACGCCGCACACCACGCCGCTGATCTCGGCCGCCGCCGGTCGAGCCGGCTACCGCACCTCGCTGTCCTACGACGTCGACCCGCGCGACTACGCCGACCCCGGCGCGGCCGCCGTCCGCGACCGCACGCTCGCTGGCATCTCGCCGGGCTCGATCGTCAGCCTGCACCTCGGCCACCCGGGGACGGTCGCCGCACTGCCGGCGATCCTCGACGGCCTACGCGGGCGGGGCTGGCGGGCGCTCACGGTCTCCGGACTGCTGGCCGACGGGCATCCGTAGCCTGGGCCGGTGGAGCCGACACACCTGCTCGTGGTGGAGGACGACGAGGCGATCGGTTCCGACCTGCGGCAGGCCCTGACCGGCTACGGCTTCCGGACCGCCTGGGTCCGCACCGGCGCCGATGCGCTGGTCTCGGCCGGGGAGCAGGCTCCCGACCTCGTTCTGCTCGACCTCGGCCTGCCCGATGTCGACGGGGTGGCCCTGTGCCGACAACTCCGGGAGCGGCTGCCGGTCGCGATCATCGTCGTACTGACGGCTCGCACCGCCGAGTTCGAGGTGATCGTGGCACTGGACGCGGGGGCCGATGACTACCTCACCAAGCCGTTCCGGCTGGCGGAGCTGCTCGCCCGGTTGCGGGCGCACCTGCGCCGGCGGCCGGCAACGGACGGTCCCGAGGAGCTCGCGGTGGGACGGCTACGCCTCGACGTAAGGGCCCGACGGGCCGCGTTCGACGGAGCGGAGCTGGCGTTGCGCCCCAAGGAGTTCGACCTGCTCGCCATCCTGGTCGCCGAGGCCGGTCGGGCGGTGTCCAGAGAGCGGCTGATGGCCGACGTATGGGACGAGAACTGGTTCGGACCCACCAAGACGCTGGATGTCCATGTGTCAGCCGTACGACGCAAGCTGGCCGACTGCGGTGAGAGCGCGGATCGCATCACCACCCTTCGCGGGCACGGCTACCGCTACGAGATCGATCACTGACCGTGTCTCGGGTGGACCGCGGCTGCGGCGACCACCGACTCGGCCGCGGGAAGCAGGACGGCGAAGACGGGGTGTGGTGCCGGCCGCCGGACCACGAGCCGCCCACCTTCGGCCTCGGCCAGGGATCTCGCCAGAGCCAGGCCGATGCCGTGCCCCCGCGCCCGGGACGAACGTCGGTGGAAGGCGGCCTCCGGATCACCCACCAAACCGGCTCCTTCGTCGCCTACCTCGACCGAAACGCCGCTGCCGAGGTCATGAGCGGACAGGGTCACCGTCCCGCCACCGTGCTCGAGCGCATTGCCGAGCAGGACGTCCAGCACCTGTCGCACCGCCGCTGGCGGAGCGACCACCGGCGGCAACGCGTGCGAGGCGTTGACGCGCACCTGGCGCTGCAGGCGCTGGAACTGCGAGGACCAGCGCTCCGCCGCCGCCTGGAGCTCCAGGTGTACGTCGAGGCTGGCTCGTTCGCCGGTGTCGCGGCGCAACGAGAGCAGGTCGCCGATGGTGTCCTGGAGGTGCCGGCCCCGTCCGATGGCCTCTTCGATAGCGGCACGCAGGTCCGCGTTGCTCCGGGCAAGGGCTGACTCCAGACCCAGTAGCAGCCCGGTCAACGGCGTACGCAGCTGATGAGAGGCGTCGGCGCTGAAGGCGCGCTCGCGCTCGAGCAACCGGCCGAGCCGGCCGGCGGTGTCCTCGAGCGCCTGGCTGGCGGCGTCCGCCTCCGCGATCCCGGAGTGCTGGGCCGACACCGCGAAGTCTCCGTCACCGAGCGCACGGGCGCTGGCGGTGAGCCGCTCCAACGGATCCGCGATGCGCTGGGCCTGGCGCCGGGCGAGCAATCCCGCGATCATCATGACCGCCAGACCCAACAGACCCATGCCGAGCCAGCTGCGGTAGGTGCGATGTGTGACGGAGGTGGTGGGAACGGCGGCTCGGACGATCGCCACAATGTTGCTGTCCGATGGGACGGGCACGGCCACGGCCAGCTGCTCGTTCTCCTTGCCCTCGTGCACGCGCCCGTCACGGCCGGCGGCGGCAAGAGCCGACCGACTCGGCCCCTTTCCGACAGCGCGGTCGCCGGCCGGGGTGTAGAGACCGACGACGGTGTCGCGCGGCAGGTCGCTGGGCAGGGTGGCGGGGCTGGTGGCTGTGATCGGGTTGTCCGGCACCCGCGCCACGATCCGCGTCGCGTCAGCCTGTAGCCGCGCCAGCTTCTCGCCGCGGTAGAGCCGGTCGGTCGCGGCCGCGAGCGGCACCGCGAACAACAGGACCGCGAGGGCGGTCACTCCCAGAATCCCGGCGAGAATGCGCTGGCGCAGCGAACGGTTGCGCCGCCGCCACCCTTGTCGGCCTCGCCGCGATCGAGGACGCATCGATCCACTCCCCGTACTTGGCCGGCCCTGATCCGTTGCCTCTGCGCTCACAAGCATGCAGAGACAAAGCGTAAGCGTGACGCTAACCCGGGTCGGCGGTGTCGCTCACCCTGGTCGACCTAGCGTCCCGAGAATGAGCAGAGCGAGGCTCCCGGGTCCGGACATTCGTGCCGGAGGCCGGCCGGTCGTCCCGGGACGCCGGCCGCGGGAGCTGCCACAACGCCCGGGGCCCCGGGCCGGCGTGACTGGGCGGTCCGCAGTCGCCATTCTCGCCTTGGTAACCGCCTGTTCGGCGGCCTGCTCCGACGAGAGCCACATCGGGGTGACAGCTATGAATGGGCGTCAGGGCGCGGCCGGCCGGTCCCCGGGCGCCCCCGTCTCGCCGGTCCCGGCTCTGCCCGGCACCGGGACAGCGAAGACGAGGAGCACCGGTCCGCTGGAACGTCGTCGGGTGTTGTTCGGTCGTTCGGTTCTCGGGGTGCCACTTGTCGCCGATGTCCACGGAAATGCCGCGTCCCCCCATCGGCTGCTTGTCGTTGGATGCATTCACGGCGCTGACGTGAGCCCCGCGTGGCGGTCCAGGTGTTGTGAGAGTCCGACAGCCCAGCATGCTGGGCGAGGAGGACGAATCACGATGAAGCAACACCGGCACACCCCCGAGCAGGTGATCCGCAAGCTGCGTGA
>JAABUR0100000500.1_pt1 | contig 85161 bp, 70 predicted proteins | sample 5560091 | NCBI WGS metagenome assembly JAABUR01 (sample SAMN10711879, study PRJNA513375) | rock metagenome | isolation source: Antarctica rocks | place: Antarctica: Victoria Land, University Valley sud | reverse complement strand
ATGAAGGAGCGGAGCAACCGAGCCTGGGTCGACTTGGCACTCCCCTGCTCGCCGAGCAGTTGGAGGATGGGCCGGGGTCCGCGGGGAAAGAGACAGCCCAAGAGCCAGCCGATGACCAGAACGAGATCCTCGTCACTCCCCAGGTTGAGGAGGGTGCCAAGGGCAGCCAGCCGTCCTCCGGGGATGGGATCGGGGAGGGGGAGTTGGCCGCGGGGACGGCGGAAGCGGACCGGGCACTCCTCGGGACGGAGGATCTCCCAGCCCGTCGTCGAGATGGTGATGACCCGCCAAGCGCGATCACCGAGATCGAGGGAGAGGATGCCGTCATGGTCGGCGAGGCGGACGGCGACGGGGTGCTCGAGACCGGCGAAGCGAGCCTCGCCATCGAGGACCTGGAGCGCATCCTGGAGCGCTTGACTGCCGGGGGCGCGACCGCGGCGCAGAAAGAAGCGGCGGGCCAGGTGCTGGCGCAGGACCTTGGAGCGCAGGGGCCAAGTCTCCAGGTGCCCAGCGACGGGAACGGAGGCATAGGGCTCGCCAGCCTCGTCATGGAACAGCTCCATCCCCTCAGCGGCGGCCAGTTCGACCAGCAGGGTGGCGTGAGTGGCCTCCTTGGCCCGGGGTGCCGGGGCGGACGGCGCCTCGTCCTCAGCAGCCGTGTCGGACGACGGGTTGGCCTCAGCCGCCACCTCGGCGCGTCGGACCCCGTAGCCGGCCTCCACCAGGGCACGGGCGGCCGCGGGGAAGTCGCCACCATGCTCGAGCGTGGTGTAGGCGGCGAACTTGTCGTAGCTCCGGTCGGGGTCGAAGGGGGTGGCGGTGGTCCAGACGTAGAGCCGATCCAATCCCCCGTAATTGGTCGAAGCACCCCAGCCGCCGGGATAGCCATCGGGGCGGCGCCAGAGCGTTTCCTCCGCCTGCTGACGCACCGGCTGCCAGCCACGAGGAGTGAGGATCTCCTCCCAGTCTGCGCGCTCGTTGTAGTCGTCACCGGGGCGCACCAGCCAGTGGTCATCACCTGAGGACCGGCTCGACCGAGTGGGTGCCAGCTCCGGTTTGGGGACTTCATCGAAGCGGCGGGCGAGGGACCAGAGGGCGTCCCGCTCGGCGGCAGTGATGGTGGCGATGGTGGTCGGGCCACCGGCGAGACGGCGGTAGGGGCGACCCGAGGGGTGGACCGAACCATGGGACGGGGCAGCGATGACGTAGCCGCCCTCTCCCTTGGTCTCGATCAGGGGGAGGGGACGCGGTCTGCCGGCAGCGTCGGTTCCCGGGCGGCGGGCGAGGGCGGTGGTCCTCGGCTTCGCATCGAGGAGCCGGTAGTACCAGTGAATACCACCACTCGGCGTCGCATCGGACCATCCCGTGGCAACGCGGTCGACCAGATGGCCGAGCCCAGCCTCTTCAGCGACGGCGAGGAACTGGGTGTGAATCTCGGGGTCGTCGAACTCGAAGAGCTCCAGGTTGCCGGAAACGGTACCGCAGACGATGCCGAGACCGGTGCGATGACCGTCGGCGTACCAGCGTTCGATCTCCTCCCGGGTGGACCGGGTTCGCTGGTACCTGGTCCAGGAAACGGCATCGGGCTGCTTGCTGCCGTCTTGCTTGGGTGGAAGGACACAGCAACCGGCGGCGTGGGCGACGAGGGCCTGGGTGAGGGGGTCGGGCGGTGAAACGTGGTCCGTACTCGTCACCGGCTGCCCTCCCCACGCGAGCGCGGCTCGGGGTCGGCGATCTGCTCGGGCGTCGGAATTCGTTCTGGCTCGCCGGGATCGGTCCGGGGCGGCTGCAAGAGCTTGTCCCAGAGCTGGTCAAGCAGGACCCGTCGAGCGTCATGGGGCAGCGGTTGACGATCACGAGGGGGTCTCATTGCACGCCTCGCTTCCCCGCGGCAGCGATTGCCCGTGCACCATGATTCCAGCGCGCCACAGCATCAACTCGCCACGCACGCGCGCGGTTCAGTCCGTATGGCCGGCACGCCATGATCGACATGGTTCTCCGCCTTCCTGACCGAACTCGTCGGTCGGTGTTGGCGCGAGCGTGTCAGCCGTAGGGTGCTCGCGCCTCTGCCATGAAAGGCGTGACAGCAGGTGTCCCTCGGGGGACACGAGGTCGTGGTGGTGTGAGGCCGTGGAGGGACCGATGGTGTCCCTCGGGGGACAGGAGGTGTCCCCCTTTATCCAGTAGGCAACTCGACGTGCCAGTCAGGTTCGCCCTCGGGTTGGCGATAGGCGAACACCGTGCTCCGCACGATGGTTTGGTCGAGATGGGAGCCGAGAGCCGGATGAACTTTCTTGATACGGGGGATGGCGCGGTGAATCGAGCGGTAAACGGCGTCCTGGCTATCCGACAAGTGGTCGGCGAACGTCCTCGGTCTGCCACCCAGACCCGTCGCCGCGGTGATCTCGTGGGTGATGTGCTTGATCTCGTCGTCCAAGCTGGTGACCCGCTCCTGATCTCCCGCGTCCCGAGCCTCATCCATCTCGATGAGCAACTCACTGACTCGTGCCTCGTATTGCGTCCGTGTCTCGGGTGTGAGGATGGGTCCAGCGCGACCGTAGCGTTGCACGGAGAGACCGTCCGCCTCCGCGTCTGCTTCGCCCACGATCTGCGCGTCCCGGACCGTCGTCGCCGCCACGATCTCAAGTGCCTGGAAGCTGCGTCCTGGATGGCCAAGCAGATAGGCGATCCGCAGATAGCCGTCCGTGTGGGTGAGGAAGCGCTCAAGTCCGCGATAGCGGACCCGCCACACCTTCCCGACAAAGGCGAACCAGTTCTCGTCGCCGGTGGCTGGCAACGCTTGCTGACGCGGAGGGGCGTCCGGCGGTTGGAGAGGTGCCGGGATGGTTGGCGGCATCGGCGCTTCAGCGGGAGCGGGAACCATCCCGGCCGGCGCGAGCTGGAGCAGACAGCCCGGTGGCAATGTGCCAGCGGCGATCTCGTCCGCGTGCCGAATAACCATCGCCTTGTACGCATCCAGGACCGTCGCGACGTGCCGCTTGACCACGTCGATGGCAGACAGCAGCGCCCGCTCCGGGTCCCGATCTTCCCGCACCACGGCGTCCCGCAGCTGGGGGAACGCCTGAACCATCTCGTCATTGTCCAGTGGTCGCACCTGCTGGGCGAAGGTGACGTAGGAGCGGATCGTCGCCTCCGCCTCCCAGTCCTCGGGGGCTTGGCGGAAGAGGTCCAGTTTGTAAGCAGAGGCCGGGTCATAGGCCTCAAGACCAGCGGCGATCGTGGCGAAGCGCCGGTCGACGCACTGCGAGCAGCCACCACAGTGCGGTGTCGCCTGCGGCAGGCGGGACCAGCGGCTGCACGACAGGGTCAGCGGCAGCAACGCCTCGCACTTGGTCGCCGTCAGGGAGCGCAGTGCCTCGACGCGTGTCTTGGCCGCGAGCGGGTTGCTGACCACCACTGGATGTGGGAAGAGCCCGTCGAGGAATCGGTTGAAGAGCGCCAGGAACTTGGGGTGGGTGGATCGACTGGCAAGGGCACCGACGAGTTGGTCATTGATGGGCAGGTTCAGACTGACCGGTCCGTTATCCGCTACGTAGACACGATGAATACCAAGCTCGCCCGCCACGGCGGCGCCGAGACTCGCGAACAGGAAGGCGCGGGAACGCTGGCTGCTCTCCGCCCACTCCTCGCCCGCGCGGTGAATCTTGAAGCCAAGATACGGAAAGCTCCAACCGGTCAGCCGCCGCGACACCTCCTCGAGGAGACGTTGCTGTCGGGCCTGGTGGACTTCTGCGGACCAATGTCCCACCGCCAGCGGGCGCTCGCCGCTGGCTGCCGCCTCGAGCAGGGCGCAGAGGCTATCCACCCCGCCAGAGAACAGGGTCACGACTTTGGGCTGGTGCAGCACCTCGCGCTGCTGGATGTCAAGCCGCAGTTCGGGCAGGTCATCGAGGGCGCCCTGGCTGAAGGCGAATTCCCAGGTGTCCCCGGTGGCGAACTCAAGCGCGGCCACGAGCCGCTTCGTCACGTCCGGGTTCCCCCAATACGTCAGATCGGCGACGGGAAGGCACAGAATCATCCGGCGCTTCCAGGCGGCGCCGTGGTCGTCGCGCTCGCCGCCACGGGAAACCATCGTGTCTGCCCGATGGACGTAAGCGGCGATCCGGACCAGGTCGGCGGACCGAGGGCTGACCTCCTGGTGCAATACGCTTCCCAGCACCTGCAGATGCAGGTCGAGCTCGGCATCGGGCCCGCGGGAGCGGATCTGCTTGGTCGTCCAGGCCGGGTCACGGAGCCATGATGGTACCGGCGCGTGGTCGCAGACGAAGAGCACCTGCGTTGGCCGGCTCACCGCGCGGTCACCTGCAGCTCATCCCTGAGCTTGCCGACTGCCACGGAGACGAATTGCTGTGCCTGGTCACGGCTGATCGTCCCGTCAGTCCGGCCGTCGTACTTGTCGAACCACTCCGCGGCGTAGCGCTCCACGATGAGTGCCACCTCGCGGGTATAGCGGTCGAGGTCGGCAACGAATGCGGCACTCTGCCCGACATCGGCCACGGCACCACTCCCGACATGCTTTGGGAGCTCCTTGCCGATGTAGAAGCGCAGTGTCCGAGCGACGAAGTCACCGAAGAAGCGCCGGGCGATGACGGCGAACCGGTCGGGCGTGGAGTGCTTGCGCAGGGCTCGCTCAAGGTCTTCGACCGAGCTGCCGAACAGCGACCGGCCCTCGGTGCCGACGGTCTCGGTCAGGGCTCGGGTCAGCGCGTCAGCCGCCAGCTCACCGAACGGCCCGGACTCGGGATGGTTGCGAACCTCGTCCCGGACCTGGTCGCCCACCAGCGAGACGAAGCTAAGGACAGAATCCGATCCCGCGACATCGAGACCAAGCCGGCCGACCGAATCGGTGAACTCCGGGCGACGGGCGGCGCTCGCCAGGCGGGAGAGCAGCCAGAAGCAGTAGCCCAGGCTGGGGTCCTTGCGGAGCCCGGCGATCCGGGCACGGGCTCCGACGCCGGTGGCGGTGGCCACGCTGGCGATATCGAAGCCAGGGGTACCGAGGAGAGTGACCAGCCCTTCCCAGTTGGCGGAGGTGGCCAGCTGGCCGAGATGGAGATGACCCATGATGTAGTCCTTACGAATTAGAACTTATGTTCTATTACCATCCTACCTTATCGCAGGAGGACGCGACCAGGACACGGCGCGGCGGACGCATCCCACCCACTGCTTACGTCGACTTGCTTTATGGGCACACAGAGCGAACATCACGACGCGGCTAGGGAGTTGCCCCTCATCCGGAGGGCGGACAGAAGGAGGACATGCATGAGCACACGCGTCACCAGTCAGGTATCAGCGCCACTTCGGGCAGCTATCTACTGTCGGGTTAGTAGCCCGGGGCAGGAGGACAACTCATCGCTCGTCACTCAGGAGGCGGGGTGCATGGCCTACGCCGCCGAGCAAGGTTGCGAGGTCATCCACGTGTTCCGCGAGGTCCACACCGGGATTGAGCTCTGGGAGCGGCCGCAGCTGACGGCATTGCGGACGACCATCCGTTCACGAGCGATCGACGCAGTCATCTGCCATTCGATCGATCGATTGGCACGCGACCCTGTTCACCTAGGGGTCGTTCTTTCCGAGGCCGATCATGTCGGCGTCGAGGTCCACTTCATCAGCGAACTGCTGGACGATTCCCCCGAGGGCCAATTGATCCGCTTCGTGCGGGGCTACGCAGCCAAGGTCGAGCACGAGAAGATCAAGGAGCGCGCCCAGCGAGGTAAGGCGGCCCGCCTCGCCTCGGGCAAGCCAAACGTCGGGCCACGGCCGCCCTATGGCTACCAGTGGGCCGATGTAGGGAAAACGCGCCTGATCGAGAACCCAGAGACGGCACCGATCGTGCGCCGCATCTTCGGCGACTTGCTCACCGGCTATTCTGCCCGGAAGGTGGCGTTGACGCTTAGCCGGGAGGGCATCCCCACATCAACCGGCAAAGCCACTTGGCAAACCGCGACCATTACGCAGCTTGTCCAGAATCCAGTCTACGTTGGTATGGTGACAGCAAGACGCCACTGCCGCCAGCGGTCACGGGACCAGCAGGTCTCGCGGAACGGGCATGTTGTGGCGGGTAAGGGATGGACGTATGGGCGGCGACCGGCTGCAGACCATGTTGTCCTCCCAGGCGTTGCACCCGCGCTGATCTCCCCCGCGGTGGCTGACGCGGTCGTTGCCCGACTATCCATCAACAAGGCAGAGAGCCTGCGCAACTGCCGCCACCCGGAGGAGGCCCTGTTACGGGCCGGGATCGCAGTCTGTGGCTATTGCGGATGTCATCTTCAAGCGATCACCAGCCGCGCGAATGGCACGCACTATCGCTGCAATCAGACGAACCGCGACGCCCACGGCTGCCCAGGGTTCAGCATCGCCACGCGCAACCTGGATGCCGCTGTATGGGCCGGAGTCAAAGCCCGCATGCTCAACCGCGACGTGATCGCCCGCGAGCTTGAGCGCCTTCGCTGCGAGGATCCGACCCGAGCGGACCTGGCCGCGCTCGATCGTCGCCTCGGCGAGGTGGCACGTAAGCAGCGCAACTTGATGCGTGACCTCGCCGCCGAGGACAACGGCGATGTCGCTGCGCTGATCCGTACGGATGTGGCGGCGCTGTCGAGGGAACAACGCCGGCTGGAGCAGGAACGCGGCGGTCTCGAACGGCAGCGGGAGACATGGCATCTGGCCCAGAGCCGCTTAGTCGACCTAGACGCCTGGCTGGAGACGGTTCGGACGAATCTGGACGGTTTCGATTCGGGCTATGCCGAGAAGCGGCTCGCTTTGACGGCCTGCCGCGTGCAGGTGCGGGTGTGGGCCACCGACCACAAACCGCGTTGGCACGTCACCATGCACCTGGGCGAAGGTCCGGACATACGCTCTTGTGAAAACAACCACCCGGGGTTGTACCAGGTGTTCTCGCAGGCGTAGCCATGCCGTACGAAGAAGCCGTCGCCGAGTACCCGGCCAGGGAGTCCTATCGGGGATGAGAAGGCGAGCGTGCTGGGCTGTGCCGACGCCGGTCGAAGGCGAGTCGCCAGCGCGGCGGCGATGCTCCTCTTGAGCAGGATGCGGCGGGATGCGCGTTGCCTCATCGGTCGCTGCCTTTCTGCTGTCCTGCCACGGCGATCACGGCGTTCCGCTCGCGATGAAGCGCACAAGCATCGCGCCAGCCATCCCGAGCATCGATATCACCGGGCACTGTCGCATCTCCGTCCGGGTGATGACCACCGGCCGAGCGGTTGCCAGGAGCACGGCGTCCGTTGATGGACGAACCACCACGGCGACCCCGACCCAGCCCGGCCTACGGCGTCCTTCCTGGGCCGAAGGCGAGACGCCGGTCTGACGGATGCATCAGTCCGCGCGGCACGGTCGACGGAGCCACGGCACGTCCTGTTTGTGTCACTCCGGGAGCGGCGGTAGACTGCCGAGCAGGATGGCACCCCCGAAACCGGTCACGGCGCGGCTGGCCGCTCGCTCCCATCGGCGACGCGACCGGCGCGCCAGACAACCCGACGAGGGCGACAACCTCGGTGCCGATACGGCGGGCAGCGCCGCCCGTGGCGAATCGTCCGAGGCGCACCCGATCGCTTGGCGTCGCAACCTCTACGCGATCCTGATCGCGCAGACGCTGGCGATCGTTGGGTTCAGCCTGCGCGTCCCGTTCCTCCCCTTCTATCTCAAAGACCTCGGCGTTTCCAGTGTCGATGGTCAGGCACTCTGGTCGGGGGTCATCAATGCCGGCGGCGCCGGGGTGATGGCGATCACCGCGCCGATCTGGGGGATCGTCGCCGACCGGCGAGGTCGCCGCCCGATGCTGCTGCGGGCGATGTTCGCCGCCACCTGCACCGTCGGGCTGATGGGGCTCGCCACCCAGCCCTGGCACCTGTTGGCGCTTCGCTTCGTCGAGGGCGCGCTGACCGGCACCGTGACCGCCTCGACCGCGCTCGTCGCCGCCTCGACCCCGAAGCCGCGCCTCGGCTTCGCGCTGGGGATGGTCCAGACGGCGGTCTTCGCCGGGGCGTCGCTCGGCCCCTTCTTCGGCGGGGTGCTGGCCGACCGGATCGGCTATCGCGCGACATTCGCGGTCGCCGCGCTGATGCTCGCCTCCGCCGGGTTGATCGTCCTCTTCGTCGTTCGTGAGCGGTTCGTCCCAGCGACCCGCCGGCCGCCGGTGGGTCGCCGCGCCGCCTGGCGGGGAGCAGTCGCCTTCGTCTTTGGCGGGGCGATGCTGACGATGGCGATGACGATGCTCGTCGTCCGCTTCGCCTCCTCGGCGATCCAGCCGATCCTGCCGCTCTTCGTCGAGCAGCTCGCGCCGGACACCCGCGACCCCTCGTCGCTGGCCGGCCTGGTGCTGGGGGTGCTCGGACTGACCAGCGCCCTCTCCGCGGTCGTGCTCGGCCGGCTCGGCGACCGCACCGGGCATCGCCGGATCCTGATCGTCTGCGCGCTCGCCTCGGGGTTGCTCTATCTGCCGATGGCCGCGACTCAGCACCCGTGGCAGCTGATCGTCTTGCTCGGTCTGTTCGGGGTGGCGGCCGGTGGTCTGATCCCCGCCGCCAACGCCCTGGTCGCCAACGTCACCTCGCCCGCGCAACGTGGTGTGGTCTACGGGACGATGGCCGCGGCGGCATCGCTCGGCGGTTTTTTCGGTCCCCTGACCGGGGCGGCGGTCGCCGCGACCCTCGGCTTCCGCGCCACCTTCGTTGCGACGGCGTTCGTGCTGCTCGGCCTCGCCGCGATGGTCACCCGCCGGGGTGCTCTGGTCCAGAGCGAGCAACCCACCGATCCCCGCCTGGAGACCGGCGAGGGAAGCTGACGCGGCGTCGGTCTCGGAACCCCTGCTCCCGCGTCACCACGACATCATCCTCCGGAAACTGTCCTCCAGCGGTCGCCGCCGTCGCCATCCTCCCGACGCGAGCCGACCGGCGCCGGGCCATCACGCCGCCCTGGGGTCGAGATCGCCACGCACAGTGAATCCGGACTATCGCCCAGCTGCGAGCCAGCGAGAGCGGCGTGTTCCACCGCTCGCACCGGCCTTCAGACGGCGGGCAACGACATTGACAGACGAACGCTCCGCCGGTGTTGTCTTTTATGTCCACTGGCGTAGGAGACATGTGCATCAGCCGTGGGGATGATGAACGGTAGCGATCGGTGCCGTTCAGGATGGCGACGGGCGGCAGCGGTCCGGTCAGACCGTTTCGCGTCGCCACCCGCTCGACGCCACCGGGGGGTTGCTCGTGCTCGTCATACCGCACGTATCCAGGATTAATCCGCCCTACCGCCCGATCGTTGAGATCAGGGACGACTATAGCCGGCTGTCGATCGACGAAGGGTTTAACTGGGACGAGGCGTTCACGAACATCGACGGCGGTGCATGGTATCTCGTCGCCTTCCGCAGCAAGCACCGTGCGGACGCCGACGACGACTATCTCTGCTGGCTCGACGAGCGGGCGGCACGCGCCGCCAGCCGCCACCCTGGCTTCATGTACTCCTTCATCGGCACCCCGCTGATTGACGGCTCCTGCCTCTCCTTTTGCCGCTGGCACTCCCGCCCGGATGCCGTCGTTGCCGCCGCCGATCCCGAGCACCGCGCGGCGATGGTGAAGAGATTACCCTGCTTCGAGCACGATCTGCTCGAGCGGTACGAGGTGGTGAAGCGGGATGGCGCACTCTCGTTCCTTCCCCTGGCGCCGCACCCGCCCTCCGGCAGCCCGCACCCTGAGTCCACGGCGGTCCGCCCGGCCTCGATAAGCGCCATCTGATCGGGGCCGGAACCCAGGCTGAGAATCACAGTGGTTTGCTGCTCGAGCGAGGCTGAAGATGCTGGCCGCCGTCCGGGGCCTGGATCAGGCCGCCGCCGCGGGACCGCCACCCCTGGCAATGGGCGGGACACGGCCTGCGACGGCAGGGACGTCGTCGATGAGTGATCGACGTTCCCGCGCGCCTGGGGACGCTGGTTCGCCCCGTCCATGGGCTTCACCAAGCGACACGGAACACGCACCCCGTCGTTGATCCTATTTTATACGCATAACTCTTCTCTAGAGAGAATTATGCGCTCGTCCGGTGCTGGTCCAGGGGTGCGGGTGCGCCACGGGCGGCGAGCCACTCCGGCTCGACGACGACCTCGACCGGCAGGGCGGCGCCGACCACCCGTTGGACCGCCGCGGTCAGATCGGGCAGAAACCGGGAGCTGATCCGGCGCTGGGCGAGCGCGTGGGGCACCCCGACGATCAGGGCCGCGGCAGCACCCTCGCCGTCCCGCCCGATCAACCGGGTCGAGCGGAGCCAGGCATCGACGTTGGCGCGGCTGACCCGGCTCCGTTCCTCGACCTCGGCGAGCACCGCCGCCCACACCTTGCCGCTCGGCAACCCGCACTCGACGATCGTAAAGCTCGCCACGGGCCTGGCGGGCACGCGTTCTCCCTCCCGGGACGGGTTGGCGGGCGTGGGGGCAATCCCCTCCCGCGCAGGCGGCGGCGGTGCGTCGCCCGTCCCCGCTGGCACCAGGAAGGCGACACGCACCGGTCGCCGCATCGCCTCGCCGAGCTTCCGCCCGATCAGCTCGCGGTGGGTCGCCAGCCGTTCGGCCTGATGCGGATCGGGCACCCCCACCGAGACCTCGCCATCGCGATAGCCGGCGATCGCCGTGCCGCGGACCAGCTCCGCGAGAGTCTCCCGGTCGATCGCCCCCGCGAGCAACCCGACCGTGAACGCCCAGGTCCGGAGGCTCCCGTAGCCATGGGGGAGCCGGAGATCGGGACCGGTTCCGATCTCCGCCACCGGGTCGCTCGCGGCCGCTGCCGGGTCGGCGGTCTCGCCCGCCCGTCCACGACGCGCTCTGGGCAGGTCGCCTCCATCCCCCGGCGACGCCGGTCGGGAGGCGGTGGAGGCATCGCCCGGGAAGCCGTCGCGCTCCCAGCGCGCCAGGATCTCCCGCAGGCGGCGAGGAGCGACAAAAGAGCTGCCGGACTCGACCGCCTCGTAGGCGGCCGCGGCCAACCACTCCCAGCCGGTCATCGTTCGGTCACCCTGCCCCCGGGCGGCCGGGTCGAAGCGCTCGGCCAGGCCGCGCAGCAACGTCCGCTCGGCCGGGGTCGAGACCCGGGCGTTTGCCGCCTCGAAGGCGCGAATGGCCGCCGCCTCGCCGGGTCCATCAGCCGGTGCCAGGCGGTCGCCCGGTCCGTGTGGCAGCGGCGTCCTCGCCCCCACCGTTCCCTCCTCGCGGTCACGGTCAGCGACAGTGCGATCGATGTCAACCGGCTGAGGCGAACCGGTTCCGCGGTCCGGTTCCCCGCGCAGCCCCATCGACCTGTCTTTTTGATCCGTCCGACGGGTGGTCGTCGTAGTGAGGTTCTCTTGGTCATACGTCCTGTTGCTCGGCTCAACAGCGGTTGCCGTCCCTTCGTTGCCCGGTCCAACCGAGGTTGCCGATCTCCTCATCAAACCTTCGTTGGTCTCGTCAACATCCGGTTCCGAACCAGTGTTGGTCGCTGCAACAACGGTTCCGGCAGCCCCTATCGAAGCGTCAGTGGTGGTGGCGTTTCGACTGTCGTTAGGTGTCGCCGTGTCACCATCACCAGGCATGGCGAGACCCTGTTCGGCCCGTGTCGATCGACTTGTGCGGCGGGCCGCATGACCGGCGCGGGTCCGGGCCGAGGCGCGGTCCTCCTCGCTGGCGGTGCGGGCGGCAAGCCGTTGCCAGAGCTCGATCTGACGAATCTCGGGCAGGATCCGGTGCCAGACGTTGTCTCCGTCGATCGGCGAGAAGCGCGGTGAGAAGACCCGCCGGACATAGCGGTAGACGGTCTGGTCGCGGTCGGCCAGCTCGGCGACCTTGAGGACATCGCGGGCGGTTAGCCCGAACCCGTCGGCATGGTCTTTCACCCGGTAGAAGTTGTGGGGGACGCGCCAGCGCCGTCCCTGTTCATCGGCCCGGACGACCATCTCTTTGCGGATCTCAATCAGGTCGAGGGCGACCAGGATCTTGTTGATCGCGATCAGCTCGGCCCGATCCTCGCCATAGAAGTCCGCTTCGCTCTGCTGCGAGGGGAAGGCATAGCCCCGATGGGGCGACTCCTCGCGGCGGTCGGTCCAGACCGTGTAGGAGTTGAGCAGTCCGACCCCTTTGAGTCCCAGGAGCGGGGCGTACTGGGTCACGATCGAGTTCCAGTGCCAGAACCAGCCCCGCCGCCGGGTATCCTCGCCGGCGCGCGTTGCCTCCGCGCCACCCCCGGCCAGATCGAGCCCATCCAGCGGGCTCGCCCCTTCCGCCGCGTCGAGCCCCGCCCGCGCATCCGCCTCCGCCGCGGGCCGGAACCGCTCGTTGCGCGCCGTCACCGCGGCACCCCGCGCTCGACCACACGCGCTCCCCTCGCCGCTGGCTGGCGCCGGCGCGATCGGGCGAAATGGTCTTGACACACCCGGGCGGGCGTGGCTAGAATGCGGAGGTCGCCTGGGTCCAACAAACCCTCCCTTGGCGGGGAATAGTGGCGGTAGATTCCCGAGGTCGAACCGGCGGTTTGGTGACGGTCCGTTCGACTCCCGGTCAGGTCAACGCAAGAGGAACCGGCTTCCGGTTCGGCTGACGACCATCAACTGAGCAATCGAGAGAAAGGCTGGCGTTGGCGCGCCGGTCTTTTTCATGTCCGCTCCGCCGTGACGTTCCGCGACAGCGCCACCCCGATAATCCGAGTTGGCGCTCGGAGCGCTCGGAGCGGCGACGGGGACCGTGGCCCCTGATGCACCCTGGTCGCTCGGATGACGTCTGGTCGCGCTCTGCTCGATGCTGATCCCTCCTCCGCGTGGGGCAGGCGAGGTCGTCCGACCCCGCCTGGCATCCGCGCGCTGCTGATCCGTCGTCCCGGCGTCCGGCCCCGGAGCGATCCTCCCGGTCCGCGGCCGGTGCGGGCTGCTCCCCCACCGACCCGTTCCACGGGGATCGCCCCCAGGCCCGACGATCTTTCCCGAGCCGCCAGCGGCGGCTCGATCGTCCGCTCGCCACCTCACCGGCCGAGCCGCGCGCGAATCTCGCGGAGCCCGATCCCGTCGGCGCGCCAGCCGATCACGGACCGGAGCGTTGCCAGCTCCGACTCGTCGAAGAGCAGGTAGCCACTCCCGGCGCGCGTCGTTGGCCGGACGAGCCCCTCCCGCAGATAGAAGTCCATGTGCGTCCGCGACAGCCCGGTGGCCGCGCGGAGATCACTCGTCAGGTAGAGCCGCCCCGTTGCCGCGAACGTTCCCGGGCTGGCAACCACGCTCTCGATCGACTCGGTCATCGCGGGCTTCCCTCCCACGCGTTCGATCTGGATCACGGCCCGCGATCGCCGCATTCCGGAGCACCCGCGCGCCGCCGCGCTCTGCAAGTGCATAGTGCCATCTTAGCGGCCGCGCCACACGGTGTAAATCGGTTGTCCGATTGTCACGATGTCCGCGTGGATTTCCAGCCTGGATGCACCTTATTTTCTCCGGACTCGCGGCCGGTTGTGCCATAGCAGGCACGGTTAGGGAGTGGGCGAAGGTCCGGCGACCCCTGGATTCCGCACAACGCGGCGTCGCTGCGCCGTGCGTGCGGTACGCTATCGTCCCGCAGAGATGTGCCCGGCAGGCACGGATGGACCATCGTCCGGGCACCTTCGTCCCTGCAAGGTGGGAGTGGAGCGCGCCATCATTGGCAGGTTTGGCACAGCGAGAAGCGTGAACCCGGGAGGTGCGGTGGCGCGGCGGGTATCCCTGCGAGCCCGATTCGTCCTCGTGGCATTGGCCTGCCTGCTGCCGCTGCTCGGCGTTGTCCTCTTTGTTCTTGACCGCAGCGTCCAGAACGGCCAGGAGCAACTGCTCGACGCCGAGAGCGCCACCTCGCAGGTCGTGGCCGGTGTGCTCGATGCGACGCTCGAGGACAATCAGGATGTCCTGGAGCGGTTGTCGGCGCTTGACGAGATGCGGCGGCCGAGCGGCGCGTCCGGGGAATTGCTGGCGCAGTTCGCGCGGGCGCGGCCAAGCCTGTACGGGCTCTTCCTGACCGATGCCGCGGGCAGCATCGTCGCCACCTCCGGTCTCGACTCCAGCCAGCTCCCTTCGGGCTTGATCGCGTCGGTTGCTCCGGCGCTTGGCGCCGGTGAGGGGGCGGTCTCGACGCGGCTCTTTGCCCCGGATGGCGATGTCATCGCCATCTCGGTTCCGGTCTGGGCGAGCGACACGGCGAAGGGGAAGCCGGTCGGTGCGGTCGGAGCGCTGCTGCTGGTCGATCGCCTCAACCGCGCCGTCCTCCCCTTCACCCGGCCCGACACCGAGACGGTGATCGCGGTGGTAGCCGATGGCCAGGTGATTGCCCATCAGGCGGCGGTCAAGGTGCCCGATCAGGAACTGACCGATCAACTGGCCGAGCCGGTCTCTTTTGCGCTGGCGGGGACGGTCGGCAGCCGGGTCTACCATGATTCCGATGGCGCCGAGCGGCTGGCCGCCTTCGCGCCGGTCGATGTGCCGGGGGCGAAGTGGGCGGTCCTGGTGACCCATCCCGCCCCCTCGACCTACGGCGGCAGCCGGATGTTGCTGGAGCAGGGGTTGGTGGCCCTGGGGGGGGCGGTCCTGGTCACCCTGGCCCTGGCGGTGATCCTTGGCGAGCGGGTGGCGCGCCCGCTGCGACTGCTGACCGCCCACGCGGCGGCGCTTACTCGGGGGGAGTTCGGTCGACCGATCCCGAGTGGCGGCGGGGGCGAGGTTGGGGCTCTGAGCACCGCTTTCCAGGAGATGGCCGACCGCCTGGCGACCCAGGTGCGGGATCTCGAAGCCGCCCGCGCCGAGGGAGCGCTGCGGACCGAAGAGCTGCGCGACCTGCACCGGCGGACGGTGCGTCTGCAGGAGGATGAGCGTCGCCGGATCGCCGCCGAGATCCACGATGCGGTCAACCCGCTGATCACGGGGGCGCTCTATCAGGCCCAGGCGCTGCGTCTCGCCAACGGCCATGCGAACGGGGCGACCTCCGCCGAGGGACTGGCCGCGGTCGGTGGGCTCCTCGAACGGGCGATGACCGAGCTGCACGATGTAATCTTCGCCCTCCGCCCGCCCGATCTCGATGACATCGGTGTCGTCGCGGCGATCGAGCGGCATATCGCGCAGGTCCAGCGGGCCGGGCTCACCTATCGCCTGGAGGTCGATGGCGAAACGCCATCCCTGACCCCCGAGGTTCGATTGGCGATCTACCGGATCGTCCAGGAGGCGCTGCACAACGCCCTGCGCCACGCCGGCGCCGATCAGGCGGTCGTCCGGTTAGAGACGACCGATCGGCTGCTGCGGGTCACGATCGAGGATAATGGCGCCGGGTTCGACCCTGAGAGTGCGGCCCGGCCGAGCGCGCTCGGTCTGCTGAGTATGCGGGAGCGGGCCAGTGCGATCGGGGCGACACTGACGATCCTGTCCCGCCCTGGCGATGGCACCCAGGTGATCGTCGAGCGGCCGCTCGGCGATGATGCGCCGGTCGCGGTCCTGGTGGCCCAACCGGCGATGAGCGAGTCGATCGGAGTGGCCGCGACATGATCTCCGTGCTGCTGGTCGACGATCACCCGGTCGTCGTTGAAGGGCTCCGCAAGATGCTGGCGACCGCGGGCGACATCGATGTCACGGGCGAAGCGCACGACGCTCCCGGGGCGCTGAGCCAGGCCGCCGCCCTCCGACCGGACGTGATCTTGCTCGATCTGCGGATGCCGGGGGCGAGTGGCGTGCAGGCGACCCGGCGCCTGCGGGAGCATGACACCCGGGCCGCGGTGATCATCCTGACGTCGTATGGCGATCATGCCTACGTGCGACAGGCGCTGGAAGCGGGCGCGGACGGCTATCTCCTGAAAAGCACCCCACCCGAGCAGTTGATCGCCGCGATTCGCTCCGCCGCCCGGGGCCGGCGCCAGATCAGCCCGGAGCTGATCGATGGCGTGCTGGAGGACCTTGGGGGACTGGCGCGGGAGCAGACCCGTCGTGCGGCGGACCTGAGCGAGGAAGAGCGCGATGTCTTGCGGCATGCCAGCCGGGGCGCGACGAACCGCGAGATCGGCGCCGCGATGGGGCGGACCGAGGTCGCGATCAAGAAGCGCCTCCAGGTCATCTTCGGCAAGCTGGACGCCGTCGACCGGGCCCATGCCGTCGCCGAGGCGATTCGCCGCGGCTTGATCTGACCCCGACGACACCCTGGCCCGAGGAATGACCTGCACGGGCCATGGAGGTCCGACGGCTGGATGGACCGGTGTCGTCGGTCGTGATTCCGGCGTCCCGGTGGGTCGTCACCCTCGATCGGCGGCGAGACGCAGCCCGAGGGCGACCAGGACCGCGCCGGTCGCCCGGTCAAGCCAGCCGCGGATGCTCGGGCGCCGGAGCAGCTCGCCCGCTCTAACGATCATCTGGATGAAGCATGGTAACCAGACCAGGCTCATCAGAATGTGGGCGAGGGCGAGAAGGGTCAATTGGGGGAGCGCCGGATCGTCCGCCGAGACGAACTGCGGCAGGAAGGTCGTGTAGAAGACGCCGACCTTCGGATTGAGCAGGTTGGAGAGCAATCCCTGGCGGTAGGCCAGCGGTCCCGACACGGGTCTGGGTCCCAGGGTTCGCGGCTCGGCGTTCACGGCGGCGTCCCGCTGGCGTGTCTCCCAGAGCGTTCGCAGCCCGAGGTAGACGAGATAGGCGCCCCCCACGAGCTTCAAGGCGGTGAAGGCAGTGGCGGACGTGTTGAGCAGGGCGGCCAGCCCGGCCGCCGAGAGGGTGGCCCAGACGACGAGGCCGGTGATGATCCCTAACCCCGCCTGAAATGCCGCACGGCGACCGTTGATTAGGGTCAGCTTGGTCAGCAGCGCCATGTCGGCACCCGGCGTGACGATCAGCAGCAGAGCGATCCCGAGGAACGCGACGAACTGCCGGTCGAGCATGACGTGGTCCTCCCGGGAGATGGTGAACGGTCGACCGTAGTCTTTCCGGAACCCGGCGAGAATACAACCTGTCTGGCGGTATCGTCGTCGCGGCCGGGGTTCCCGGCTGCGCCTGGTGCGGAAGGTCCCTGACGCGGTGACCGGGAATCCCGACCGGCCGTCCTTCTCAGCCCGGCAGCTGGTTCGTCCGGGCGACGTTCTCCACCTCCAGCGAGCGTTCACCCCCGACCGCGGGACCGAGCAGGTCCGCGATCTCGGTCAGGGTTGTGACCAACTCACCGCTGGCCCGGCTCGGCTCGTCACCGACCCGGTCGTCGTCTCTGGGCGGCAGTTGGTGATGCTCTTCGAGGGGGAGTCGAATCGTGCTGGGCTGCCCCGCGGGACCTGGCCGATCCCTGGTCCCGGCGCTTGATACGAACCGGCCGAATCACTCCCGGCTCACCCGGACCGGGGAGGAACCCGGTCTCGATCTCCGCGATCACTGCCGCGAGGTCGAGCAGGGCGCCGGTCGTTGGCTCCTCTCCTTCGAGCCGGGCAGAACCAGGTGCGATTCCCGGCGGTGATTTGGATGTGCCGGTATCACGCGCGATGCGGTATCGGCAGAGCCTCCGACGGCATGGGCGCCGTCGCCGCGCGACCGTCCATCTCCCCGGGAAGAACGATCAGTCGCATCCGTCGATCCTGGAGAGCGTGACGCCGTGACGGGACGTGAAGGCGTGTCTCATGAGGCCGGGCGATCGGTTGCCAGGAGGCGATCGGGGACTTTGTGTCACGACGGTAGGCGTCGATCGCCCTCGGACCTCGATTGACGGCTCGAATGTACCGCCCACGCTATCCGTTAGAGCGGGCGGCGGCGCGTGCGCGGGCGTACGATTAGGTCCGGCGGTGGTGTCGAGGTGTCACAACCCGCACCATGGCCGCGGCAACGACGCCGCGCGTCCGCCGGCCGAGCCGCCCGCTCGCCGGTGGGCGGCGTCCACAACGATTACTTCTCGCCCGCCTCGCCAGCCACGATGCGGGTGGCCTTATTCCCTCCCGAGGCACGGGTCGTACGGCGCCATCCCGCCGTGCGACCCCGACCTCCCCTCTCACACTCCTCCAGGAACTGAATCAACCGCGCCACGGCGCGTGGTGTTGCCCTCCTCCCCCACCGTGACGAGAGAATGGTGTCGCGACCGTGCCCCGCTCTTCTGCGTCAGGCCGATCGGTCGTTCCCCTGCCCCTCCCCATGGCCCGGCGATCATGCGTCGCGCTCCCAGCGCGCGGCCCGCGAGCGCCGCGCTGACTCAACGGCTAGAATCGACCGGTAACTGGGCCATCGCCGTGAGCCAACCGAGGTGCGACGTGATGCTTCGACAACTGCGCGCGAGGTTCCAGCGGATCTTCACCCCGACCGCGCCGCCGACACGGGAGCAATCCCAGCAGACAGCGACGGCGGCCCGGGACGACCGGGCGGGGTCGATCACCACCCTGCGGGGCGAGATTCGCGGTCTGCAGCAAGAGATCAAAGATGTCAGCGATTCCCTCGAAGGTCTCACCGGAGCCGCGCGGGCGACCCCGGAGCGGCGGCTCGCCTCGCTCCACCGCGATCTGGAGCAGAAGCAGCAGGAACTCGGCGGGTTCCAGGCCCGGGTCTAACGCGGCCCCGGCCGGACGCGGGCGCAGTTTATTCACTTATAGAAAGACGTGAGGTTCACACATTCCCGAAGTTCATCCCCGGTTTGCCACCTTTGCTCCATTGATCGCGTCCCTGCCGCCGCGCTCAGTCCTTACCATGTCGCATCTGCAGGTGCCCGAGTTCCGTCTCCACCATGAGGAGCAGTTGGAGATTTACTACGTGCCGTTCGATTACCTCAACGAGCGAGCTCGCATCGTCCTGATCGGCATCACACCCGGCCACAATCAGATGCTGCTGGCCTATGGAGCGGTGCGACAAGCCCTGGCCGAAGGGTGCTCCCCATTGGAGGCGTGCCAGGCGGCAGACCGGGAAGCGAGTTTTGCCGGGTCTATGAGGACCAACCTGGTCACCATGCTCGACGGCCTGGGGGTGCCGGCCGCCCTCGGCATCAAATCGGCCACACAACTCTTCGACGATCGTGCGGATCTGGCCCACACCACGTCGGCCATTCGTGATGCGGTCTTCGTCGATGGGAAGAACTACACCGGACATACGCCGCGCATATCAGAAACACCCGTCCTGCGCCACTATGTAACGAGTTTGCTTGCTGAGGAAGTGGCACGAGTGGAGCGGGCGCTGCTGGTGCCGCTTGGTGCGGCGGTCTCACCTGCACTGCAAATTCTCGTGGATCAGCGACTGGTGGATCCTGCCCGGTGTCTGTTTGGCTTCCCGCATCCCTCGGGAGCCAACGGGCATCGGGCACGGCACTACGCCGAGCGGCGCGCCTCACTGAAGCGGCAGACCGATCGGTGGTTCAGAGAGACGGCATAGGCGGAGTATCCTGATGAATCTGATGGCCTACCGGCAAGTAGATAGATGACGGCCGCGATACGCGAACTGTCGCTGGTTGGCGGGCTACTGTCGGTCGCCGCGAGCCGCTTGCTGGGGTCGCCAGTGGATTGATGGAGCAACGAGCGGTGGTAGCGAAGCACCCGCGCGATATGCACGGGTTGCGACGGGCAGATCAGGCAACCGCTTGCCTACTCGCCGAGCTAGCCGCGCTGGCGCGGCCCGAAATCACCACCGCGGCCCTGGATGTCCACGCCGCGGCGACCATCCAGCGGCTGGGGGCGGAGCCGGTCTTTCGGACGCAGAACGGGTTCCCCAGCTGCATCAACACGTCGGTCAACGACGAGGCGGTTCACGGTGTGCCCGGCGATCGCGTCCTCCTCGCCGGAGACCTTCTCAAGATCGACTGTGGGCTCCGCCTGGGCGGCTATTGCGGCGATTCCACCATCACCATCGCGGTGGGGCCGGACGAGCGAGTGTCCAAATCCCGGCGGGTGGTCATCGAGGTCGCGCGCGAGGCGATGCAACGGGGGATCGGAGCGGTGCGGGTCGGTGGCGCCGCCGGCGACATCGGTCACGCCATGGGGACGTTCGTCACGGCGCGGGGATACCAGTTGCTGCGCGCGTACACGGGGCACGGGCTTGGCCGCCGCCTCTGGGAACCGCCGACGATCCCATCGGTCGGGCGACCAGGAACAGGCGCCAGGATTGTCGAGGGTCTGGTCTTGACGATCGAGCCGATCGTGGTCGGGCCCGGCGCCATGGTGCTCGTGGATGCCGACGGCTGGACCGTTCGGACGGCGGACGGCACGCCGGCCGCGCAGTTCGAGAACGCGGTGATGGCGACCCGGTTCGGCGTCGAGGTGCTGAGCCAGACGCCGGTCGCGTGAGGATCGACCCCCTTCGGTCCTGGACGAGTCGTGATGCCCGGCACATCACCTGACAACCCGGCACACTTTATGCTCATGGCAAAGGCGATGGATATCGCGCCGTGCGGACGCCTGTCGTCCCGTGACGGCTCAGCGTTGATATGGATAGGAGAACGAGTGTGAATAGACGCAGCACGATCGCTGGCGCGCTGGGCGCGCTGGCCCTGTTCGCCCTGGTAGGGGCACTGATGCTTGGGGCGGGGTTCGTCACCGTCTCCGGGCCGAGCCAGGCACCGGCTCACGTTGCGGCGGCCCAGGCGACGATGACGACGGGAACCGATGTGCCGGCGACGATGGATGCGGTGTCGGTCGTCAAGCGGGTCGCGCCGGCGGTGGTGACGGTCATCAATCTGCAGCAGGGGAACGACATGTTCGGTAAATCGAGCGATCCGCAGCGCGCGGGCTCGGGGACCGGGTTCATCATCGACACGGCTGGTCATGTCGTCACCAACTGGCACGTCGTCGATGGCGGCAGCGATTTTCAGGTCATCTTCGCCGATGGCACGAAGCGCGATGCGACCCTCGTCGGGTCGGACGCCGTCAGCGATCTGGCGGTCGTCAAGGTTGATGGCGATGTCCCGGCGACGGTGCCGATCGGCGACTCGACCGCGTTGCAGGTCGGGCAGCCGGTGCTGGCGATCGGGTCGCCGCTCGGCGAGTTCACCAACACGGTCACCGAAGGGATCATCAGCGCGCTCAACCGGACCTTTCCCTTCCAGACCGGGTCCCAGGCGAACTATTCCAACCTGATCCAGCATGACGCGGCGATCAACCCTGGGAACTCCGGTGGACCGCTCTTCAACGCCGCCGGCGAGGTGATCGGGGTCAATACCCTTGGGATCCCGGAGGCGGCGAGCGGTCCGGTGCAGGGGCTCTTCTTCTCGATTCCGTCGAGCACGGTCCAGGAGATCACATCGCAATTGATCGCGACCGGGAAGGTCACCTACCCCTACTTCGGAATCAGCAGCCAGCCGCTGACCGAAGATGTCGCGGCCCAGGCCGACATCAAAGCCGACCATGGGCAGTTGGTCGAGGAGGTTCCTGAAGGTCCGGCCAAGGAGGCTGGCATCAAGGCGGGCGACGTGGTGCTCGCGATCGATGGTCAGCAGATCGACGATAAGCACTCGTTCCAGGAAGTGCTCTTCTCCTACAAGCCGGGTGAGACCGTCACGGTCGACATCCAGCGCGGTGATGAGCAAAAGACGGTCCAGGTCACCCTCGGCGAGCGACCGGAGGACTTGTAGCAGTCGCGGGGTACGACCCGCGGTCGGTGATGCCCCGCGTTCGATCATCGAGCCGGTTGCCTGGTGGCGACCGGCTCGATCTCGTCCTGGCGTGATGCGGGGGGTGGCCCGGGCCGGTCAGTCGCCGAGGACCAGGGCGGTCAGCTCTATCAAGCCCGGCACCGTTGGGACGGGTGGATGGGGCGGCGGTAGGCGCGGGTGCGGGTAGCGACCATAGCGATCGAGCAAGGCCGCGCGCATGCCGACGCCGAGGGCGCCGACCACATCGGAGCGGGGCTGATCGCCGATATGGAGGGCATTGGCCGGATCGATCCCCAGCGGCTGGAGCGCGGCCTCAAAGGTCCGCGGGTCGGGTTTCTCCCAGCCGACAAGGGCCGACGTCACGATCAGATCGACCGCATCGGCAAAGGCGAGGTGGGTGCAGAGCTCGGTCACATCGGCGTCGGCGTTGGAGATGATCGCGGTGGTGAGCCCGGCCTCCCGCAGTCGTGTCAGCGCCGGGAGGACATCGTCGAAGACCCGATAGCAGCCGCCACCTTCGTCGGTCTCGAACTCGGCGACATACGCCTTGCGGAGCCTCCGGATCGCCGGCGGGTCATGGGGAATGCCGGCGGCATCGAGCCAGCGCGCCAGATAGTCCCGGCGAAAGCGGTTGCGTTCGGCGACGGTGCGGTCGCGGATCGGCTGGATCGTGTTCTCGCGGGTATAGAAGTCCTCGGCGATCAGGTCCGTCGTCCGGAGCAGCCCGACATCGACCGGTTGTCCATCATGCGTCAGGCCGACCGCGGCGCAGGCGGCGGCCAGCCGTACCCAGCGCGGTGGGTCGAGCTCGATCAGGGTGTCGTAGAGATCGAAGGTGACGAGTGACAGCACATCCCACTCCTACGCCAAAGCTTCGCCGCGATCCGTCCCATCCGCGCACGAGACGCGCCCGGAGTATCGCCGAGATGCGTCAGGAGGAGAGCAGCGGCGCTCCATGACGTCGCTGGCACGGCGTGGCACGAGCGCCGCGCCATCCCCATGGTGGTGCGGATGCGCTCATGTCACCCGTGCTCGGTGGGGCGGCGTGGAGGGAAAGGCGATCGCCGTGGGGCCAGCGCGAGGAGAACGGCCGCCGGGTGGCAGACGATGGTGAGCGATCTGGTTGAGGGCTGGGCGCCACTGGTCGAACGGCTCCGGTGCCCGCGGGCACACTCCAGCCGGTACCGTCGTCACGGTTGCTCGTCAGCGCGGTAACGGCTGGTCCTCATGGCCCCGCCACGGCTGGCTCGCAACCCCTCCAGGCGACGGAGCGGCCCTGGACGACCTATCAGGACCGCTCCTCCTGGCGTCAGGTCGAACAGGCGCTGGTTGGACTGCTCCCGTCACCGCCCGAAACCCTGGGCAAGCGCCGTGGTCGCGTTCAGAGTCATCTCCAAACGACCGTCGTGCCTCGCGCCCTACCGACCCAGCATCGCGCGGCGGGCGTGGGCCAGACGGACGAACGCGCTGGCGCCTGGGCAGCAGACGATGCCAACCGGGGAGCCAAACGGGATACAGACGCCTGGGGTCGGGGTCCCGCTGATCGTCGCGGTGCAGGTCGCGCCGGGAGCGGGGCGGCAGTTGCCCGTCTCGGGGTCGCAGTCGAAGCACTCGTCGCACGCTTTGCGGTCCCCGGCAACGCAGATGCCGCCCTGGCAGGTATCCCCGGTCGTACAGGCGTTGGCATTGCGGCAGGCGCCGCCCTCGCGCGCGGCAATGCACGTCCCGGTCTCCGGGTCACAGGTCTGGCATTGCGAGCAGACAACCCCGGCACAGGAGTCGACCACCGCGTCGACCTCGATCTCGACATCGACGCTGGTGTTCGATCCGCCGTTGGCGCTCGCGTTGGCCGTGCCGCCATCGGCGCTGACCTGGAGCTCGGTCGTCGTCGTGACGTTGCCGCCGTCGACGACGACCGTCGCATCACCGGGGTCTGAGTCGGAGACGGTGTCCGTCCCGACACTGACCGTGGCGTCACCCTCGCCCGCGACGCTGTCGCCGACCGTGATCTGGTCACCGCGGTTGCCGCCGGTGTCGACATCCCCAGAAACGACATCGCCGCCGCTGGCTTGCGCCCCGGCGCTGCCGGCGTGGATGTCGATGGTGGTGTCGTCATCATCGTCCTGGGCCAGGGCGCGCGCTGCCCGCCCCACGCCGAGCGAGCCGAGCGCGGCGGCCGCCAGACGCCGCACGACCATCCGGCGGGAAGCGACCCCCGTCAGTGAGCGAGCCAAATCATCGAACCGTCGATCGTCCACCCGATGACTCCCCTCATCTCCGCCTGGTTGCCACGCACACGAAAAACGGGGGCTACACTGCCCCCTGAGACCACCACGGTAGTGGTGGGAGAGCGAACCGTCAAGCGGTGCCCGGGAGGCACGCCGCGGCGTCGGGGGGAGCGCGGCGGCCCGGGACTCCTGGAGGTCGGCTCGCACGCGCGAACCGCGCCCGGCAGGACCCCTGTCCCACGGGAGAAATAACCGCCCGGGTCAGGACGAGTCACCCCGGGCAGGTGCGTCGGTGCGGCGATGTCACACCGGTGTCAGGAGACCGCTATGGCCACCGCGCGTTCGGTCGTCGCCGGGCGAAACGAGCGGGCCACCCGCCGCGTTCTGGGGGAAACGGCTCGTGCGGCGACACCGGTCGCGGCCCGCCAGACGGAGTGGGCGCCATCGTCGGTGGCTCGCGAGCGAGACGCTGCCACGGGGACGCCGGCACGATCGTCGATCGGTGAAAGGAGCGGGCAATGAACGTCGGGGCGGTCCGTGTGGGCGGTGGTCGAATGTGCGTCTGGACGTGGATCATGCCGGCGCTCGCCATCGCCGGCATCGGCTGGAGTTCCGGTGCGGACGCCGCGGTCGCGCGGGGCGGCGGCGGGCTCGCGCTGCACGGCGATGGGGGCTATGGGGTCAATGCCCAGCTGGTGCCGGGCGATCAGCCGAGCATCGTGGTGATCGGCACAGGCCAGGCAAGCGCCCCGGCCGCATCGGCGGTCATGCAGGTGGTGGTCCGGGCCGCGGTGGCGATCGATCCCGCGGCAGCCAGTGGACCGGTGCCGACGTTGCCGGCGCCCTTGACGGAGGGGCAGGTTCAGCCGGTGATCGATGCGATCGGCGGCGCCGGTATCGCCGGGGATGCGGTCGAGGTGAGGATCGGCGAGGGGTTCGCTGGAGCATTTGGACCGGGGACCGCTGAGATTCGAATCGCCATCGCGCGGGAGGAGCTCGGATTGATGCCCGATCTGCTGGCGGCCGTGACCGCGCCGGCGGAAGGGTTGACGGTTGACGCGGTCAATGCTGCCTACGAGGCGGCCGATTGCGCTCCGCTCATCCGCCGGGCGCGCAAGGCGGCTGCCGTCGACGCCGAGAAGCGGGCCAGGGGGTTGGCCGAAGCGGTTGGCCTGGAGCTGGGCGACATCTTGCTGGTGGCGGAAACGCCGGTCTACGCGGGGGTGCCGGGGGTCGGGTGCACGGCGGCCGGCCCAGGCTTCCAACCGCAGGGTGCGGGGACGTATCTCCCGGCGTACGATCCATCGGCCCCCGCCGAGGTTGAGACCTACGCCCAGTTGAACCTGGCCTACGCGATCGCGTAGATCGAGCGGGGGGTGTGCCGGGATTGTCCCCGGTTCACGACGCACCCGGTCCCGGATCGGTGGCGGGGATGCCGCTGGTGGCGGGGGTGCCACCGGTCGGGTGCGGCCGAGTGGAGCGGTCGGTGAGCATGGCGACCTGCTGCTGCTCGGTGAGATAGTCGAGCAGCGCCGCGACAACGCGGGCGTCCCATTGCTGACCGGCGCCCTGCCGCAAGGTCTCGCGCGCCTCCTCCGGGGAGAGCGCCTGGCGATAGGGGCGGGCACTGGTCATCGCGTCGTAGGCATCAGCGACGGCGAGGATGCGCGCCCCAAGCGGGATCGCGTTGGCCTGGAGCTGGTCGGGATAGCCGCGTCCATTCCAGGCCTCGTGATGGTGGCGCACCAACCGATGCCCGGTGCCGTAGGCGCTCAGGCGCTGGACCACGTCGGCGCCCAGCCCTGGATGGCGGCGCATCTCAACCCACTCCGCCTCGGTCAGCGCCCCGGCCTTGGTCAGCACTCCCGGGTCGATGGCGACTTTGCCGACATCATGAACGCGGCCGGCGCTCTCGATCAGATCGGCCTCCTCCGGCGTCATCTCAAGCCGCAGCGCCAGCGCGCGCGCCATCTCGGCCACGCGAGTCGAATGACCGGCGGTGTAGGGATCTCGCAGTTCAACGACATCGACCAGGGCGGCGAGCGCTTCCTGCGTGTCCGCACGTAACCGGGCTGCCTGCTGCAAGGAACGATGGACCAGCACGACGGGCAGGAGCAACGCCGGCAAGGCAAGCGGGAGCGTCATCGAGAGATGGGCGATCACGACGCCGAGGGTGGCAAGCGTCGCCTCGGCGGGCAGATCTTCGGCGAACGTCGTGCTCCAGACCCGCAGCGGATGCGCGTGAAGGTTCAAGGCGGCCGCGGTGGCGACCAGGGCCGTGTTGACCAGAAAGAAGGCGACCGCCGCCAGGAGGATTGCGCCGATCGGACCAAACGAGGCAACCGATGGACCAAGCTCAAGCCCGTTGGTCGCGTGGTAGATGAGCGCCCCCGCGAGCGTCGCCAGTGCGACCTGACCCGCATTGAAGAGCAACTCGCTCGGGTCGTCGTGACGCCGGCTGAGACGGCCGATCCCCACCCCGACCAGCGCCGTCAGGCCGACCAGGGGGATCGGCGAGACGAAGAGGAGCGCCACGCAGATCGTCGTCGTCATGCTGACATTGGTATTGTGGGCGAGCCGGATCGGGAACCGCTCACTGACCATGAGCATGAGCCCGAGCACAACGGCGCGCCAGAGATCGTCGTCGGAGACGCGACCCGGGGCGGCCAGGGCGAGCACGATGCTCAGCGTGGTGCTCAGCAGGATGACGAGCAGCAGGTAGCGCCGGAGGACGCAGCTCAGCTGCTCAGTGCCCTGCATTGGTCTCCTCGGCCGAGACATCGCACGAGCATGGCGATGGTGGCGTGATTGTAGCGGGAAAGCCGACTGCAAGCGACCACGGAGACCGCGGGTCGCGCTTCCGGCAACCCGTCGTCCTCCCGCCACGGCGCAGGACGAACAGCACCGACCTGCCGATCGGCGCCCGCCTCTGGCAACAGGCTGAGGGATCTGACCGGTCCTGCCCCACGTCATCCTCGCGACGCCAGCGGCGAGCCGTTCCGTCAGCCGCCGGCGGCGGCCTTGTGCAGCCTGGTCTTGACGCTGATCCACTCGTTCATCTTCTTGACATCGCGGTCGGCGACTTCACCCGCGCCATCATGAACGAACTCGACCAAGATCATCTGGTTCTTGCCCTTCACCGTGCCGGGGACGTAGACATCAACGGCGACCTCGATGCGTTTGGAGTCGTTCTTCAACGCCTTGGTCGGCTTGAACCGGATGTCATACCCGTGACCGAACCCGTCGTCGGCCGCAATGACCTCGGTTGACGTCGCTTTGGGAACATTGACGACGAGCTTGATCGGCCCGGAGGTGTCGTATCGCTTATCGACCTCGCCGGAAACGTAGATATTCGCGATGAGTCCGCCGATCGCCAGGGTGGGATCGGTCCGGCACCACGTGCGAGCCGCGCCCGCCTCGTGGAGCTGCAGGCCAAGCGGGATCGCCAGCGCCGCGCCACCGACGACGCGTAACGCCTGACGACGGGAGAGGACCGGGGAGAAGGATGGCATCTGTTGATCCTGACAGCATTGTGCCGTTCGGCCAAGCAGTACCGCTTTTGGGGACTGGCTCCAGCATATGGGCTACGGCCGTCGCCAACCATCCCACACGAGTCGTCGTCATATCCGGGACATTTGCACTGACCCCAGCAGGACCAGAAGACAGTCGTTCGTTGTTCGGCGGGTGTTAATCCGCGGCGCGAACGGGCAGACCGTGCTCCCTGCGGGCCTCGTTCCCCTCGTAGTCGAAGCTGGTCTTGAACGGCTCGAAGCGACCGTCGCCAGCGGCGGGGGCACTCTTGGCGAGGATGCGCGCGATCTCCGCCGCGGCCAGCGGCTCGAAGCCGCGGCCGATCGCCAGGTTCTGCTCCAGCACTTTCATCGAGTCGCAGCCGACGACCAGCGTTGAAAGGGGCAGACTCAGGGCATAGCCGATCGCCTCCTGGGGCGTCAGGTCGGTTCCCTTGAGCAGGTGTCCGCCGGCGAGGCTCTTCATGCCGATCACACCGAGGTTCTGCTCCTGGCAGATCGGCAGAATCTCCCGCTCAAAGGAGCGGAAGTGGGCATCGAGGGCGTTTAACGGCATCTGCACCGTGTCCCACGGGAACCCTTCGGCGAGCATGCGGCGGTGAATCTCGGGGTCCTTGTGTCCGGTGAAGCCGATGTAGCGGACCTTTCCCTGCTCCTTCGCCTTCAGCATCGCCTCGGCGGCGCCGCCCGGGGCGAAGATGCGGTCCGGGTCGTCTGGCCAGACCACCTCGTGAATCTGCCAGAGGTCGAGATAGTCGGTCTGGAGGTGTCGCAAGCTCTCTTCCAGCTTCACCATCGAGTGATCGGCGAGCCGGTCATGCGCGCAGTTCTTCGTCATCAGGAAGGCACGCTGGCGGTAGCCGTCCTGCGCCAGCGCCTCGCCCATCCGCAGCTCCGACTCGTTGTCGTTGTACTCCCAGGCGTTATCCATGAAGTCCATCCCCGCGTCGACCGCGGTGTGGACGATCCGGATCGCCTCGGTTTTCTCCGGGGCGCCGATATGGGCGCCGCCCAGGCAGAGCAGGGAGACTTCCTCCCCCGTCTTTCCAAGCGTTCGACGTGGAATCGCCGCGGAGCTGGCTGCAGCCATGAGCTTCCCCCTTCGTCCTGTCCCGATCGGCGCCGGTGGTCGCGATCGATGCCGACCGAAGACCTCAATCGCTACCATAGCGTGGCGGTCGAAGACTGGCAAACATCAGGACGACAGCCGCGGCGGAACCGTCGCCGGTGGCGCCCGGCTGGAGCATTGCTGCAGGCCGCGGACGGAGATTGCCGCTCCGGGGCCGTCATCGCTCCGGTCAGCGGGAGAGATGGAGATCGGACGATACCCAGGGCGGTCAACGGCGGGGACCGGCCCACCGGGCGCGGCGATGATCCCGATCGTTGCGAACGCTGGAATGGGTGTGCCGGGTGGCGGTGATTGGGGAGAGATCGCCCGGCGAGCGGATCTCCCGGCATGGGCAACGGGATCGATGTCCATGTCGATGCGCGTCACCGGCCGATTCTCGGCCCAGGAGGGCGCGTCGGCGGGGAGCCCGTACGCGCGCGCACCGGTGACGACGATTGCGTCGCCCCACAACCAGCCTGGCGTGGAACGCTTGAAGCGAGCCGGGAACCGGGGAGTGCCTGCGCCAGACCACGTCGGTGACGCATCACGGGCTTGCTGAAGAGGCGTCCGCCCGGCGATCGGTTGTGCGTCGTCCCAAGGAGACTTCCGAGCCACGGGCAGACATCAGGCGCCCTGGCAACAATGGGCGCGGCGATCGCCAGTGCCCCGCGCTCTCGACGGGCGTGATCGGCGCCGATCGTTGACATGTGTCTGGCCTGCTGAGCGACCATCGGTGCCAGATCCCGGTCATGAGCCGGACAGCCGCCGCGTAGGAGGTGGTGCCGGTGCCTTCTCGGTCGCGGCGGCATAGGATGAGACGGATGACGACCCCGCTGCGGGCGATCTGGGTTTGTCCGGAGGCGGATCGCTCCCGCCATGTGGATGTAGCCGCGGGTGAGGGCTCGTGCCTTCCCTGGGGGTCGGGGAAAGGCGAACGTCGGATGGCGGTCATCAATCGTGTGCGTCCTGCGCTGCTCCGTCTCGTCCGGCGGCGGCTCAGACCCTCCCCTGGTATGCCCTACTACGAGATCGCTCGCCGCCCAGGGGGATCATGCGCCTGGGGCTGCGAGAGACGGCAGAGAGCACGCTGAGCGTCTAGGTGATAGGTCGCCAGGCCCGAGGCAGATGACGCGCTTGGACGCGGTGAATGGGCGTCCCGACCGTCGGGCGCGGCGATGCGCCCGGGAACGCGGGTAGTGATCGGTCCTCTCTGGCCCCAGCCGGTGCTCGGCGCGCTGCCGGCGATGTCCGTAACCAGACGACCATAAGGTGTCACCATCGCTCGGGGTCACAGGAGGATCGGGACAGAAGACCTAGGACAAAAGTCGGATGACAAACAGTATCTCGCCATCCTATAATCGACATCTGTCGCGGTCGCGTCAGGTATGGCCCTGGGTCCATCCTCGTTTATTCGCCCGGAGCATGTCCTATGCGCCATCTTGCACGATGTCTTCAGTATCGCCCGACCGTGTCGCTGGTGAGGGTGCTTCTGCCGCTGTTGGCGCTGTTCCTGGTGGCCGCGCCGGAGGCGAACGCCGCGCGTACCTGGTGCCGGACTGACCCGATCATCACGATCAACGGCGAGTTGGCGGACATCTTCACGCTCGCTCCCGTTGAGGATCTGCCGAAGATTACCGGCGCCACCCAGATCGTGGTCGTCGTCCCGACGGGCGTCTCGACGAGCCTGATCGCGACCGACGCGGGCTTTGGCTACGGGGAGACCGTGGAGTTCCGCACCTCGGAAAGTCTCCGGGTGACCGCGAACGGGATTGAGGTCGTCATCCGCGTCTATGTTCCCGCAAAGAGCAACAAGGTGCCGATCCGGGTTGAGTTTGCCCCTCGGGCGATCGGGTTACTTTCCCCGGCGAGTGCGACCGGCACGACCAATAGCTGGGTCGTCCTCAAGACCATCTTCTAGCGCCCGCTCGATCTGGTTCACGCGAGACCGCTGCTGTTGATCGTGCCCGGCACCGGGGCGCTACCATCCCCTACCGCGGTGATGCCACGTACCCTCCGGGCGTCAGCCCGATCCTGTTTCCCGACCGCACGCCTTGTCGTGAGGCCGATCGGTCCGGCGAACCAGGAGTTGCCTTTCGCTCGTCGACGGGCCATCGCACCTTGATTCATCTCACCCGCGCGGTTAGCGCCGGTCCGTTGTCTGCCTTAAACACCGACCCGGCTGGGCGCCGAAGCGCTCGCAGCCGGGTCGGTGTGGGAAGGGAGGGGGCCGGAGCGTGTGCGGCGCTCCGATGGATCTCTGGATGGGCCGAGAATGGTTAGGGGTTCCATCCCCGTGCATCAGAGTCTACGCCGCGCGATCGAAAACGGATTCATCGGTCCCACAACCGGTTTTCAGGGGCCTACGAGCGGCAGGCGGAACCGACCGGGCCGCTCGTGCGTCTCAGACGCTAGAGACCCACAGAACGGGTCTTGCCCCGCTCGTCGCGGGTTCGACGGCGCCCGAGCTCCCGGCCCCCCTTGGCCGGGGGCTCGCGTGCGCCGGGCTATACTCCGTCCGCGACCTCGTGCCCCGGCCCAATCCCGGTGGGGTGATGCCCGGCCGGCGGTCGCCTCAATCGTTGCCAGCCACCCAGGACCAGGAGCGGATGGAGCCCAGACCTCAGAACGCACGCCCCCGACCGTCACCCGATCGCTCGACGCGTCCCCTCTCGCCTCAGATGGCGCCTGGACCAGGCGCCGCGGCCCCTCCCCCGGTCCCGCCGCCGCATCAGGGTGACGACCCCTACGGCGCCGCCCGGCCCGAACCGCCGCGCTATGGTCCCGACCCATACGCCGCGCCTCCCCCCGCGACGCCAGAGGGCGCGTATCCGGCTTATTCGATGAACGAGCCGGTCCCCCGGCGTGGTGCTGCCCGCCGGGCCCTGCTTCGTGGCGGTCTGGTTTTGCTGGTCCTGGTCGCGATCGGTGCCGCGCTGGCGGCCGCGATCAACGGTGACCTGATTGGTGGGGGGGACGACGCGGTGTCCACACCGACCCCGGTCGGGCCGGGCGGTGCGCCGGCGATCGCCGCCAGTCCCGTCACGACGCCGCGCGCGGCCGCGGCAGCTCCGCGCGCCACTGCCACGCCGCGGCCATCGCCCACCCTGTCCACCACGGAGACTGAGGCTGCACCAGCGTCGACCCGAGCCGCCCGGCGACCCACACGGACCCCGACCGGTCCGCCGGTTGCGGAGGGCGATCTGGCCGCCCTGCTTCCCTCCTCCGATCAGATCCCGGGCAGTCTGCCGGAGCAGACGACGGCCGAGCGGGGCGCTGACGATGTCGCCGCGAGCTTTGGCGACGACGCGGAGACGGCCGCGACCCGGCTCGACGACTGGGGTTGGAGTCAGAACATCTATCGCGATTTCCAGGCGGACGATGCCACCGCTAACCCCGAGAGTGTCTCAACAGTCAATGTCAGCCTGCATCAGTTCGACAGCGATGAATCCGCCGCCGAGGCGCTAGCCTACTTCTCCGACGCCGCCGCCGCTGGCGGGCTGAGCGACGCGGAGATCGACCCGATCGGGGATGGATCCCGCGCCTTGATCGGCGGCGACACCGGGTCGAACCTGGCGGCCGTCTACGTCCAGAAGGGGTCGGTGTTGATCCGGATCGGGACCTTCTCCACCGCGGGCGATGCGTTGCCCGCGGCGGTCGAGGTCGCGACGACCGTCGCGACGACGTAACCCTGTGCGGCGCCCGTGACGATAGCGACGCCTGGGCGGGTTACTCGACGATGATCGTGGCTTTCATGCTGCCATGGAAGTCGCAGATATAGGCAAAGGCGCCGGGCGTCTCGAAGGTGTACTCGAACGTGTCACCCTTTACGAGCGATCCCGAATCGAAGGAGCCATCGACCGCGGTCACCGTGTGCGGCACCGCGTCGGTCTGCGTCCAGACGACGGTTGTCCCGGCTGTGATCCGCAGCTCCGTTGGCTTGAAGCGAAAGAGGGCGATCGTGACGGCCTCCGCGGGCGCGTCCGCCACTGGCGTGGCCCCGGTGGCCGGTGTCGCGCCGCTCGCGCTAGCCCGCTCCGCAAGTTGGACCATAACCTCGGTGCCGTCGCCCGCGCCGTGGAGGGTGACCACGCCGAAGAAGCCGGAGTCGCCGACCTCGTCGAGGCCAAACGCGATCTGATCGTCGACCTCGGCGCCGCCGATATCGCCACAGGCGATGGTCGTCTCCTGGGTGATGGCGATCGCGTGGGGCGTGGTCAGGAGATCGTCCAGCGTGCCATCGACGGTCGAGGTGCTCACCGCGACCGGAGCGGCGCTGTCCGCGCCGGTCCGCGTCGCCGCCGGGTCAATCGCGACCTCGTCGAGAGTGAAGACGGGATCTGAGGAGAGGTTGTCGCAGGTCCCCTCGTAGATGCCGACGGTCGAGGATGTCTCCGCGCGGGGTGCCGGTGCGGCCGCGCTGGCGACCGTCAGGGTGGCGGCGAGGCCGATGGCCGCGACGATCCCCACCGACCGTGGATGCTGGGCCGCCATGAGCAGGTGATGCATGCTTCTTCTCCATGTTGACCCTGGTGGGCCGCGACGACGATGGTGGCGAGCTGTGCCGCACGATGGGTCGCGGGCGACCGGCTCGACCAGCGCCACCATGCTCGCTGTCAGGCCACGATGACCCTGAGCCTGTCATCGGATCGACCTGTTCCCCGGACGGGATGGGTCTCGCCTCGACGGGCGGCGTCCAACGACCAACGGCGCGCGGGCCCGTCTGGATCACCGGCGACACCGTCACGGAGCGGGGCGGTGCCCCGGAGGGTTGCCCGTCGCGATGCTGAGACCGATCCGGTGGGAAGCATGGGCGGTAGGCTACTGTTGCGTCATGGGACAGCCATAGCCGTCTCGCCCGGGCGGGGAGATAGGGGAATGAGACGATGTTTGACCGGGAAAACCTGATCGGGTTGGTGCTGCTCGGGCTCTGTGCGACAGCCGGTGCTGTGCTCCTCGTCAGTATCGCGACGGGGACGCGCCTTCGCTATACCGGCCCGGGGTGGCTGGGGGTGGTGCTGATGGCGCTCTTCCTCGGCGGCATTCTCTTTGGGCTGCGCGGCAGCGGCCGCGGTCGCTGGCCCGACCCCCGGACGGGGCGGGGACGGAGCGTCCGCTGGCCCTGGAGTCGGGGCGAGCGGCCGGACGGCAACGATCGCTAAGGCGAGCGCCGTCGCCCGGGGACCAGCTCGCCAACCGGGAACCGGACCCCGGACCGCGGCAGCGAGCAGATCGCGAATGCCACCGCCCCGATGAGCCACCATCCATGGCCGGCGCCGCTCATCGTCGCTCCACCTGCTCCCGTGTTGGGGAGGGCGGCGACCGGCTGGGCCGTGGCATGAGGGGCAGCACCCTGGACGGGAGCGGGCAGGGCGCCGCCGGACTGTTCCGGGGTGATCTCCGGGACGGGCTGCACCGGGGCGGCCCCATCGGCCGGCGGCAGCACCGGGAGATCGGTCGGGGCTGGCGCCGGCGTGGCGGTGGGATCGGCCACCGGCGCGAGTGGATCGATGGCAATCGCCTGCGCCGACCACGGGCAATAGCGGCCGTAGCCGAGCCAGTAGTCGAGATTGGCGTCGACCTCGGAGGCGCGGGCGCTGCACGCTTCGATGGCCATATCGGTATAGGTTGCCCCGGAAAGCTCCCAGGCATGGGGCGCGTTGCGCTCACCTTCAGCGGCGATCAGCAGGCCATTGGGAAAGCCGCAGTCGATGCCCAGCGCGACCTCGTTCTGCGCTCGGGCGATCGATTGGGGGTCGGTTAGCACGGCCTGGAAGGTATCACTGTCGCCGGGGTCGCCGGTCTCGAACGTGACGACGACCGGTTCGTCACTTCCAGCATCGTCAGCGCACGGCGAGATGTCCGGCACGGGGGACGGCTCGGGCTCGACCGGCGGCGCGGTGGGGTCGACCACCGGCGCAAGAGGCTCGGCCGCGATCACCACCGCCGACCAGGGACAAAAAGAGCCAACGCTCGTCAGCCAGGTGTCGAGGTCGGCGTCGATCATTGCCGGGGTGCCATCGCAGAGCTCGATCGTCATGTCCGCGATCGTGACGTTCTCCAGGTGCCAGGCGTGCGGGGCATTGACGCCCCCGTCGCCGTCGAGGAGGGTGCCGATCGGCACGCCGGCGATCCCATCACCTGCCAACGCGTCGCTGATCCGCGCGATGGCATCCAGATCTTCGACGATCGTGCGAAAGGTCCCGCCATCGGACGTTTGCCACGTTACGACGATCGGTGATGAGATCTCCTGGGCGGCTACGGTCGCGGGCGGCCCGAATCGCTGGCCGATCGCGGCTGTAAACACCATCATGAGTGCCCAAACAGCACCCCGTCCCGCACGACCCATCCTCGTCTCCTCCCGTCGACCGACCATCCGCCGGCGGCGAGGTTATACCATCTTCCGGCTGTCAGGCGGTTGGGACGCGATGGGTGTTGGTCCGGCATGTCGTCCCGTGGCACGCTTTTACCGAACAGTGTTCGGTTTTCCTATAGGCAACGATCAAACGACCGGGTATCATCCTCCGTAGAAAGATCGAACAGTGTTCGGAGACAAGGAGCGGATTGTGGCGACGACGATGTTGACGGGGGCGGCGACCCGCCGCGAGCGAGGTCGCCAGGAGATGCGCGAGGCTATCCTGGCGGCGGCGCGGCGGCTAGTGACCGAGGAGGGGATTGGGGCGCTGAATATGCGCGCCGTGGCCCGCGAGATCGGCTACTCGGTGGCCGCCCTCTATGAATATTTCCCGGCGAAGGAGGATATCCTCGCCTGCCTCTACTTCGAGGGCGCCGAGGGATTGGCCGGGAGGATGCGGAGCGCGCTCGACGCCCTTGCGCCGGAGGCAACGGCGGCCGAGCGCCTGCGGGCGCTGGGGACCGCCTACCGCGCGTTCGCCCACGAGCAGACCGAGCTCTTCCGGATCTGTTTCGGCCGTCCAGCTCCTCATGCCAAGCCCGGGGGGGGACCGGAGGGCCCGGATAGCGCCTTCGATGTGCTGATTGGAGTCGCTCAGGAAGGGATCGAGCGCGGCGAGTTCGTCCCCATCCCGCCCCTCGTCCTCGCGGTCACCGCCTGGACGGCCGTTCACGGGTTTGTGATGCTTGAGCTCGACGGTCATTTCAAGCTCGGTCCGGCCGCCTGCGGTTTGCCCGAGGACGTCCCGCTGATGAACGCGCCGTCGATTGACGCGCTCTTCGGGACGGTGATGCAGCTGCTGATGACCGGTGTTCGGCACAGTTCCGGCGACGGACCTCGCACGGACCTGCCCCAGGTCGTCGCCGCTCCCTAACGGCGGTCGATCTCCCTTCGTCGCCGTATCCCCAGGATGGCGCCGCCGGGCTAAGCGGCCCGTGGGCCGCTGGGATTCATGGCGCTCACGGCCCGCTCCCCGGTGAGCGGCGTACGCATCATCCGCCTCGTTTCAGGACGTGGCTGGTGTCGGTGCCGGCGTGCCTGGTGTGGTATCGAGCCGGAAGACGCCGTCCGCGGTCACTGAGGGAACAACGGTCGTCAAGTCGGTCGGCAGCTTCTCCCGGAAGAGGACCGCGATCCAGCGCGTGGGATCGTCGAGAAAGGCGGCTGACTGAACGATCAGTGACCGGGCTGGAGTGGTGGCGCGAAGAACGGTGACGGTGGCCCGGGCGATCGTGAGGGCGCGGAAGCAGCCGGGCGCATCGTGCAGGGAGAGGGCCCTGGTGACCCTTGCGTCGCGAACGTCAAGCGCCCCGTCCCCGGTGATGGCGATATCGTAGAGACGCCGTTCCACCAGAGCAGCGGTCAGCGCGCGGTCCCGGTTCGCGTCGAGATGCCGGGCGAGCTGGACGATCGCCACGCGGCGAGCTCGACGATCGTCACGCCATGATCGGACGCGAGATAGAGGGTGGACTGACCCGCGAGATTCCACCGGTTCGTCGTCGCGCGGGCCGCATAGGGGGCGTCGAGGACGCCATAGGGTGATGAGGCCGGGATGTGGCGGCAGCCTGTTCCCGCCCAGGGGCCGACCAACCGTTGAAGCGCTACGATCCGAGCCCCTCATCGTCGGCCGCGAGCGCCGCGATGACCTCGCGCCCGGCTTGAATAGTCTGGAGGGGAGTTCGGCCATCGAAGGCGGGGAGTGGCGTCGTCAAGAACGCCTGGAACCCGTCGCGGGTGGAGACGAGAAGACCGAGATCCGCGATCTCCTGCAGCCTGCTCCATCGCTGGCGCATCGCCCGATCGGCCGGCGATGAGGCACTCGCTTCTCATCGCTCGATCGACGAGCCACTGGCTTCAACCAGGCGGGCCATTTGGTCCCGGGACAGGTCAAACAGATTTCGGAGATGACCCGGTGCGGTAGCGAGGAGATGAAGCATCATCACGCGTCTCCTCTCATCTCATGACCAGTGGCGTTGATGTCCAGACACGAGTCCAGACGCCCGGGGCGGGCGCTATCTCCCGTGAGCGCACGCATCCAGCGACACGATGGAGCGCTGACGACGCCCGCGGACCGCCACGCCGGGCGGGCGTTGACCGTGAGGCCGTTGTAGGGCTGAGCGGTGCCCTCTACACTGTGAAGGGTCGGCGAGCCGCTCCCGGGGGGTGCCCGATCGGCGGGCGACAATCGGCCGCCAGGGTTTTCAGCGCCGCGGGGCAGGCTCCCTGCAAACAGCGCACGCGGCGACGGAACGGAGCGACGACGCCCATGCAGGACGCCGACGACCAGCGGCACCAGGGCGATCCCGATCCGACCGGGAATGGCGGCCTTCAGGCTCGCGTCGTTCGGCTGCTCGGTGGACGCCCCCTCTCGGTCTACGGGGTGCTGCTGGCCGGGGTCGGCGTGCTGGTGCTGCTGCTGGCGATCGTGGTGATCACGGCGCGCGGCGACAACGCGGGCGAGGGCGCCTTCGAGTGTCTTGATGTCACCCTGCAGGAAGCCGAGGCCGCGATCACGCATGGCGATGTCGAGCGGATCACCGTCGTCTCACCGACTGACAAACCGGAGACCGGCCCGATCAAGGTCAGCATGCGCTTGAACGACGGCTATTGCCGGCAGTTGCCGCAGGGGGCCGTTGGTCAGCCCGATCTCTACTACATCATTGGTGTTGTCGACTACTATAACCAGAGCCGGGAGGGCGAGCAGCGGATCTCGCTCCGGTATGAGCGCCAGCCCAACATTCCCAAAGAGTTGCTGGCCACGGCAACACCAACCGCGACGGCGCTTCCGACGGCAACCCCGGCTCCTACCGCGACCCTGGCGCCGACGCCGACCCGGACGCCCCGCCCGCCGACGCCGACCGCAGTGCCACCGACCCCAACCCCGACCGCCACGGCGCCGGCCCCGACGCGGGCCGCGGTCGCAGCCCCCTCCCCCACGCCGCGACCGAACGCCACCACCGCGCCCTAAGACTGTGGTGGATTATGTCACGGAGATGATCCTCATCGATAGCGGAAACTCTCGTTCGTCCTGGAACCCGTGGTGCCGTCCTGGATCACGGTGACACCAGGCACCGGTGAACGAGCCCCCGGCAGGCGGCTCTGACGGTGAATCGTAGACACGACCGTGCCTACCCCGGGCGAGAGGAGATCGATCAGATCACGGACCGTGCGGCAGGAACGGCCGATCCCGCCGCGGCCCGATTGCGGCCCGAGGAGCACCGTTCAGCGAGCGACGCGGCCTGGAGCGCGACAGACAGGCCTGAGCCCGATCACGCCGGGGTCGCGCCGAGCGCCTCGTCACCGAGTCCCTGGTGTCACGGAAGACGGCGGAGACTGGTCGCCAAGTCAGTCATCAGTAGCCGGTGCCGTTCCCTCACCAGGCATGTCTGCGCGACGAGCCAGTGCCCGCCGCGCTGCCTCGTCGCGACCGCGCTAGCTGGCGAAGACCCGGCCGAGGAAGGCGGCCGCACGGCGGAACGGCTCGGTCGCCGCGTCAGCGCCGGTCTCAACGGTTTCCCGCTCGAAGGCGACGCCGTACTCGGTCAGGGTCTCGATCAACGCGTCGAGCTGCGACCGGCGCCACGGCGGCGCGCTTGCCGTGGCGATCAGCAGCAGCGGGACATCGATCGGCGCGGCAAAAGTCGCTGGCGTGCGGAGCTCGTAGCGGGCGCGATGCGCCACCGGCAGCCCAAGCCGCTCCAGCAGCCAGCTCCGACCTTCTCCGGAGGACTGGTCGAGCTCGACCTCCCAATCGGCGATGGGATCGATCGCGACGACCGCCCCGACGATCCCTGGTCGACCGCCCGCGAGCAGAAGGGCCAGCGTGCCGCCGTAACCCTGTCCGACGACGGCGATCCGATCCCCCATCACGTCCGGGGCGCCAGCCAGCGCGGCGGCGGCATCGGCGAGGTCCGAGACCTCGGTCTCAGCGTCGGCGCCAAGGCGCAACCCGTCGGCGACCTTCCGGCCAAACCCCGGCGCGCCGTGCAGATGGGGCGCGAAGACCGCGAGTCCGGCCGCGGCGAGGGTCTGCTCGGGCGGACGTGGGGTCATGGTGCGGTGCCCGAAGGGCGCGTCGTCGACCACGACCGCCCCCGGCGCGGGACCGGAAAGCTCCGAGCGGCGATAGAGAAGACCGGCGACCTTGCTGCCAGAGCCCGCGACGAAGTCGAGACGGGTTGGCGTGACCAGCGTTCGCGGCGCCTCCCATGGGATGGCGATCGGCAATGTCTGCCACTCCGCGTCCGGCTCCGGTTCCTGGACGATCACGCTGGATGGGGTGACCGGCGAGCCAAAGAGATAGATGGCGCGCTCGGCTGTCTCGGCCGGGCTCTCGCTGTCCTGCTCGCCATAGCCGTCCGCGGGCGCGGGCGGGATCGGAAGCCAGCGCGGCGAGCGTGCCACCCCGTCGCTGGGATCGATCGCATCGGCGCGGGCGGCGTTGGTATTCCGGACGCAGCAGCGGACGGTCAGTCCATCGGTCCGCGTGTACAGGAGCTTCCCGGTCGGGGACCATTGGGGGTCCGCCTTGTCGCCGACCTCGCTGGCCGTCGTCCAACCGGAGCCGTTGTCCGGGTTGACGACCGCGATGTGCGCCCATTCCCGGTCCTCGGTCACATAGGCGATCACGGCGCGATGGGTGGCCCAGCGCGGCGAGCGCCGGCCGGACGCCGCCTTGGTCGTCAGCCGTTTGACCTCGCCGCTATCGAGCTGCACGGTGCAGATATCCTCACGGATCCCCGCGGGTTGCTCGTCGTCCTGACTCCGCTCGATAAAGGCGATCCGGTCACCCTCCGGCGCCCAGACGGGCTCGCGGGCATCATGCCGGCCATCGGTAAGCTGGACGGTGCCACCCCCGGCAACGGGCACGACGCAGAGGAGATCGCGCCCTTCCCGGGTGGCGATGAAGGCGATCCGCTCGCCATCGGGCGACCATCGTGGCGCCCGGTCGGCGGTCGAGGTCGCCGTCTCGCGCAGCGGGCGCGCCTCGCCCTCCTCAACGGGCACGATCCAGATCGTGCGGCGATCGCTGTCCGCCCCCTGGCCGACGACGGCGAGACGCGTGCTGTCCGGCGACCATTGCGGTCCCTCATCCGGGTCGTCTGGCAGCAGGATCAGCGCGGGATCGGTTTCCAGCGCGCGCGGCGCGGCGCCATCGAGTGAGGCGAGCCAGAGACGTGCCTGCCCGCTCTGATCTGCCTGAAGATAGGCCACCATCGACCCATCAGGGGCGGGATTGGCCGGACCAGGCTCGGACGGCGCGGTCATGGTGATCCCGGGGGGCGGCATGGTGGCGGTCTCGGGTGGAGAGGCGTTCAGCCCCGGCTCGCTGGCGGTGGCGGCCGTTGGCTCGATCACGGATTGCTCGTCGGTCATAGCGGTCGATCTTGCTCGCTCACATGCGGCGATATCCACATCGCGGACACGCCTCTCAACACGCACCACGGCAGCGCGTGACGGCGACGGTACCACACGAAGGGCCGCGTCGCCTCTTTTTCCATCACTCAGCTGACCGTTGCTGCACTCAGTCGCGGGTGATGACCCAGTCGAAGGATGCACGAGGTCGCACGCGTGTGAAGTACTCATTCTCCGCCGCATTCCAGAGCGCGTGCCAGGCCGTCATGAATGCCTCGCCTTCTCTGGCGAGGAGCCGTTGGCGGCGCACCGCGTCATCGGACAGCTCGACGAGCAGGGTCCGATCGAGCATGTCCACCAGCTCGGGCCGCGACGAGTAGGCGCCATCGAGGAGGATCACCGCGGTGGGGTCCCGGCTCACGCGCTGTGCCGCAAGACCGACCCCGGTGGCGAAGTTGAACGGATGCCAGGTTGCCCGGTGACCCGCGACCAACGGGTCGAGCGCCTCAGCCTTCAGGCGGCGCCAGTCGATGCCCCGGTCGATCCGCTCCTGGACCGTCCGCCGGTGCCACTCCGCGTCGGTTCCCCCGGCGAAGAAATCGTCACCCTCCACCACCGTCCCCGCCAGCCTAGCCGCCACCCGCGCCGCCAGCGTGGATTTACCCGACCCACTCCGCCCATCAACGGCGACGAGCAGAGGGGTCCGGCGACCGGCCACCAACCGGCCGAGCTCGGAGACGAGGTCGTTTTCATTTGGCCTTGTTTTCGGAGAATTTTTAACCACGTGTCAAATTCATCGCAAGTGCCTGCCAACAATGAGAGATTGGTCATCCTGGAGAGGGGCTGTTCATAAGTGGATTGTAGAGAAAACGGGAAGGGCTACGTGGCAGCTAAGGAGATGGCGGGCGAACGGAGCCGTCCTGTACGTTCGAGGTGTTGTTAGATACAATTCTGAAAAGAACTACTGTTCTATTGTCATGCTGCTGAGGCGATGGTCATGCCACAACCTGTTCGATCGCGCCAGAGCCGCGAACTCTGGTCTAATGGAGACGTCAGCGTGGACGGAGACACAGCCTCGCGTGCAGAGGTCGGTGCCGGCCGGTTCTTACTGGATCGAGAGATCAGGTCCGTAGAGCGTGATGCCTTTGGTCACCGCGATTTCGCACTGCTACTTCGCTCACTCATCGAATCCTCCCAGCATCCTCCGCCGTTCAGCATTGGACTATTGGGACCGTGGGGCACGGGCAAGAGCTCGATCAAGGCACTCTATCTCTCGGACCTCGTGGACGACCAGATCAACAGCGACGGTCGTCGTCGGAATGAGCGGATCCACTCTATCACCTTCAACGCCTGGCGGTACGGCGGCGAGAACATCAAGCGTGCCCTCCTTCGCCACGCCTACTTGGCACTGGGTGGCCGGGACTCGACGCTTAGGGATGCACTCTTCCATCAGATTCAGCACACTTTCCAGCATCCGAAGTCGCTGTCGGATCTGCGGCGGGAGATCGCCGAGCGCTATGGTTGGACAACACTGCAAGTTTTCCTTCTGGCGTTCATAGCAGTTGGCATGAGCAAGGTAATGGGGTAGATGCTCGGTCTGCCAGGCGTGTGGGCCGCGGCGGCAGGGATTGCTCTAACGGCCATCACAGGATGGCTCGCCGTTTCCTCTTCTGACGTCCGCTCGCTCATCATCTCCCGCTATGAGGAAGCTCTCCGAATTGAGTTGCCGCGCACCTCAGCGGAGGAGTACGAGGATTTGCTTCTTGAGCAACTCCAAGATTTCAAGCGACAGCACAAGCATTGTCGTCGACTGGTGATTTTCGTTGATGACTTGGATCGCTTGTCGGCCGAGGAAATGGTGAGCGGTCTAGACGCAGTCCGTACCTTCATGGAATTGCCTGTAGATAGGCTTCCTGAAGATCTGGGAGTCGTCTTCGTCATCTCCTGCGACGAGGACCGCGTTGCCGCCGCCCTTGAGGCCCGACGACGACAGGGAGCGCCGGCACTGCCGGCTGTCGTCCTCGATCGGATGGACGCGCGGCGTTTCCTCGATCGTATCTTTCAGTTTCGCATCGAGATCCCTCCGTTCCCATCCCAAGACCTCCGCACCTTCGCTAAGCAGCGGCTTCAATCGGACATGTCGGATATCGCTGACGATTTGCAGCGGTGGCCGGGACACAGGATGCTAGATGACGTTGTTGACCGAATGATTCATGTCAACGTTCAGGATCCCAGAAATGCTTTGCAAATCCTCAATGCCTTCAGCCAGAGTTGGCGTCTCGCGAAGTTACGTGAGCGTGCAGGGGTGGGCGACGGGCGCCCAGGCGGACTTCAGTCCGGTGCCATCACCGGCCATCCCGAAGCCCTTGCAGCACTGTGCGCCTTGCGGGTCAACTTCCCAGACTTCTATGCCGATTTACAAGCTGAACCCGAGCTCATCGGATACTTCACCGCTCTCTTCCTACGCGGATCGCATGAGGGCATCCCAGATCGTGCTCGTACGCTACTGCGAAACTACCAAGCACTCACTAGTGATGGTGCCGAGGTATCCCCGGCTCACGTCAAGGCGATGTACCACGGCCTGCGCCAGTATCTCGTCAGCCTGCAGGGAATGCGATGGCCAACTTCGTTGCAACCGCTCCTTCTGCTCGCGCAGGATCCGATCAGCGGTCGGTTTGGAGATCGTGCCCGGTTGGTGCTCGATGCCCTCGTTTCTGCAGACGATCGCGGCATCCTCGTGTTGCTCGGCCGCGAACACGACACGAAACCCCTTAATCCAGACGATATTCAGCTCTTGCGCGATCTCCAAGCCCACGTCGTCCACGATACCGAAATTCGGCGTAACAACGCGGCGGCAGCGATAGCCGGGTTGGTCGATCGCCTACCAAACGACGATGCTCGATCCCTCCTGGCACCAGTGGCGCGACGCTTCGTTGCGGCGTCAGAGCTACGGTGGCGGGTTGGGCTTGAACGAATCGGACGTGCGCTCCCATTCCTCGATTCCGACGATCGGCAGGACGTGGCCGGTTGCTTGATCCAAGATCTCATGCCAGTAAACGATCATCTCCATTGGCGCACCGAAGCCGGTGAAACGCCCACGCTCGCGGAAGCCAGCACGATGATCGACACGACCGTCCCACTCATCTTAGAGGTCTGGCGAAAGGATGGCTTGAGTGCACCGGATCGTTCCCAACTCGTGGAGTGGCTGCAGGCACGAGTGATTAGCGTGCCCCAAGGTCGCGCCAGCCTACCTCACCACCAACTCGAGTCGTGGATGTCACAAGCAGAGAACGTGATTGTAGGCGCGTTGGCCGGTGAATACCCACGACTCGTAGCGGATGCTCTCGACGATGACCAGGACGCTGAGTTCGACATCGAAACGGCGATGCAGCGATGCAGTCTGGTCTTCGACCAACTGTGGGAAACAAATCGATCGGACCTTTGGACACTGCTTACGCGCTTCGTAGGCTTGCGGCGGGCGGAAGCGACATCGTTGGCTTGGCGGGTCGTGCTCAAGCACCTGACAGGTCCTGATGGGGCGACAATGACAGAATTCGCTACGGCATTCGCCAATCGCCTGATACGGGATGAAGAGGATGAAGCATGGGGGCTTACCAACTGGCGAGATGCCGGCCAAGCCTTCCTCCGACTCTTGGAGGTGCGCGCGTCGGACCTAGATGAGCAGGCGTGGAGGGAGTGCGTGTCCTTGGCCCAGCACTGGAGCGATGACCAAAGTACTGAACACTTCGCCGTCACGCTGCTTGGCTTGCTCGAGCGGCAGAACCCGGCTTCGGCGGATCAGGTGATTGCTAACTGGACGGAGCGCTTGACGACCGACTTGTCCCCTGAGTGTATGAACTGGTTGGGGATGCACTTTGCTGACCGACTTAGCGAGGAGCAACGCTCTGCCTTAACGAAGGAACTCGGTACGGTCCTTGCCAATGCTAACCCCACTGACCAGGATATCGCGACGCTGCGCTGCTTCGTCGCCGCTCTCACCGCTGAGGGGGCAGAGCATGGTGAGGCGCAGGAACTCTTGGTTGCAGCATTGCAGCACCTGACTACATGGAGCCATAACCCTAACGGGTACGTTGACGGTGTCTTCCCGGTGATCGCCGACCTGATACCGCACGCCAGGTTGTCACTGATCGATACAACTTTGATGCGCCTGTTCCGCCAGGTGCGATCGCGTGGGCAGATTGATGTCCTCGGGGTGCTGCACGGTGCCATGGTTGGTAACTGGCCGCTGCCTCAGGAGGGCGAGACGTACGATCCAGTGGAGCTGTTCGATCAGGCGTCGGCGACGATCTCCGGAGCTCAGTCGACCGACGCTGGTGTGTCCCTTATACGTTCGATGGCGGATATGGTTCATCGAGGCGTCGTCCCCAGTGCCTCGATAAAGAATGTAGTCGACGGCGCATGCGATCTCTGGCGCAATCATCCAGGACCAGTTGCCGAGATACTGCTCTCGGTTCAAGTTGCGCCCGATCCTAGTCAATTGCTGGCCCTTGGACAGAGAACAGACCTGGATGTGGCGGATGACCTGGCGCGGCTTCGACAGGTATGGACACATGCTGCAGCTCAGATGGATAACGACGAGCGGTTCGAAACGGCTCAGGCACTGCTGGCCGATGTCGCACGTGGGATCAAGGGAGAGCCGGACCTCCTCTTGGGCGCCTGGGTCGGGGTCCAGGGGGAGGGATCTACGAAACTCTTGATGCGCTTGGCCGAGGCCGAGGAATTTACCGACGAGCAGCGGGCACGAGTCTGGCTGCAGGCTGATCGATACGTCGCAGATCTCGATCCTAAAGTCGTGTTATTACTGCTGGCCGAGATGCTCCGACCAGATATCGAAGAGCGGACGCTCCAGCAGGTCCTCAACTCCAAATCGGCTATCAACGAGCGACTCGGGAGTCAAGAGCAGCAGTTCGATCTCGCGAAGGTTCTTCTCAATGCATTGGTGGAATCGGAGAGCGCCAACGCGCAACAGCACCTCGCCACGTGGCTCAAGGAGAAGCGAGCCCAGGCCATACTGGCTGAATTGGACGGCATGGATGGTGTCACGCTCAATCATATCGCGTTGCTCGAAACCCAATTCAAGAACAACAAGCATCTAAAGCGATTAAGGGAGAAGCTCAAATCATTGGAGAGTGCTCGCGAGGCTTAACGACCTCATGGGCCGAGAGACAGGTTTCGCCTCACCTTGTGCCTCCGTGCGGTGGGCCGATCTGCAAGGCGTTAGGGGTCGGAGCCGTGGCCGGGTTCCGCGATGCCACCGGCTCCTTCCAGCCAGGTAGGGAGTCTGCGGCCGTTAGTCCGTAGCGTGTCCGTCGAGACCCTGGAAAGTCTGACGGCTAGTGGTCAAGGCGCCAACGTATGGAGCCGTGTTGGCCATCGGCTGCTCCCGGGCGTCAGTGTCACCCGCGCACTCTTTCCCAGGGCGGGGAGGCGCCGGACCTATTCCACCCCGGTGGATGGAACCAGCCGCCCGCATCGCCCTTCGAGCCACTCAGGTGACGGCTCCGGTGTCCCCATGCCGCCGCCGCCGGAGACCTCGCTGGTGTAGACATCGTCGTCGGTCGCCAGCACCACCTCGCCCTGATCGAGGGCGCCGGTGCCGCCGGTCAGGTCCTCGCCGTTGAGGAGGACGCGGGTGAGGCGGGCATCTCCGCCGCCGAAACGGCCGCGCGCCGGATAGCGCAACCGGTCCGGATGGAGATAGAGCCGGACGTCGGCCTCCGAGCCAGGTAAGCGGCGGAGCCGGAAGCGATGACCGGGCGTGCCCGGCGTGAGGCCGCCCCCCTCGGTGCCGGGCAGCAACGTCCGTTCGTCGACCAGGATCGGTGCCCGCGCTTCAAAGACCTCGACCGGGACATTGCCGGCCGACGACGGGAAACAGTTCGATCCCAGACCCGCCTGACCGCCGCCAGCGCCGCGCCCCCCGCCGGTGAAGAAGTGGACGCCGAACGGGGTGCCATTCTGTTCATGTCCGGTTGCTCGCAGCGCGTGCATCAGCCCGTTGCCGGCCTGGACCCGCTCCGGCATCGCCGGGTCCAGAGCGCCGAAGAGCAGATCGTGGATGTGCCAGCCGGTCTGCGTGCGGGCATTGACCGACGCCGGGCGGCGGGCGTTGAGGACGCTCCCCTCGGGCACGCGGACATGGATCGGCCGGAAGCAGCCTTCATTACTCGGGACACCGGGGGTGAAGAGGCACTTCAGCGGATAGACCGTGTGGGCCCGGGTATAGCTGAGGGTGCAGTTGATCCCTCCCCCGGCCTGCTGCGGGGACGATCCGCTGTAGTCGACGGCGATCTCGTCCCCGGCGATCGTGACCTCGACCTGGAGCAGGAGGTCACCCCCACCGGCGGCCCCTTCGACCGTGGTCTGATTGCGGTAGACCCCGTCCGGGACGGCGGCGATGGCGCGGCGCATCGCCCCTTCGGCGCGGCCCTGGACGATCGCCGCCAGTTCCTCCGCGCCGTCGAGCCCGTAGTCGTCGAGGAAGGCGAGCAGGCGCTGGGCGCCGACCTCGTTCGCGGCGACCTGGGCCGCGACATCGGTCAGCACCATCTCCGGCTGCCGCACATTGGCCGCCAGCAGCGCCAGCAGCGTCTCGTTCGGACGGCCGGCGTCGTGGAGCTTGAGCAGCGGGATCGCGAACCCTTCCTCGTAGAGGTCGCGGGCGCGCAGACCATCGAGCACCCCGCCGATACTGGACGCGTGGGCGACGGTGCAGGCGAAGGCGATGACCCGGTCGCCGCGGAAGATCGGGGTGATCGCGGCGATATCGTCGAGGTGACCGGCGCAGAGCCAGGGATCGTTCGTGATCCAGACATCGCCCCGCCCCATCGTCGCTACAGGGTGATGCGCCAGCAGCGCCCGCGTCACCTCTGGCAGGACCAAGTTAAAGACCGGCATCGAGCGTGTCGCGTGGGAGAGACCGCTGCCGGTGGCATCGAGCAGCTCGCAGCCAAAGTCCTGCGCCGACCCGATCACCGGGGAGACCGCGGTCCGCAGCACCGTCGCCGCCATCTCATCGGCGATGGCGATCAGGCGGCTCCAGAGAATCTCCAGACCGACCGGATCGCGCTCAAGATCGGCCGCCGTGGTCGAACCTTCCGACGGTCCGGTGCTCGTTCTCACGTCTCGACTCCTCGCTGGACGATGAGCGCCCCATAGGCGGTGATCTCGCCCCGATTGCCCGGGTGCAGCACGGCGGTCGCCGCGGCTTCCTCGACGATGGCCGGGCCCGTCAGCCGCGCGCCGGGTGTCAGGCGATCCCGGGCGTAGACGGGCGTCTCGCGCCACCCGTGCGGCTCACCGAAAAAGACCGGACGCTGCCCGGTCATCGCCGCTGAGGCGTCGGTCTCGCCGAGAGGCGCTGGTTGGAGCTGGACTCGTCCCTCGGGGCCTCGGGCCTCCATACGCCAGGTCACCGCCTCGATCGGCAGACCGGTCAGCATCCGGCCATACTGCTCGGTGTAGGTATCGGCGAACCGGGTCGAGAGTGCCGGCACCATCGAATCGCTGACCTCGCCGACCTCGCCGACCTCTCCGCCCGGCAGCAGGACGGTCAGTTCGTGATACTGCCCCGACAACCGCAGGTCGACCGACCGCTCGATCGCGATCTCCGCGGACCGCACGCCCGCCGCGGCGAGCGCCGTTCGCCCCTCGCTCTCCATGCCGACCAGCAACGCCCGCACCGCGGTCCAATCGAGCCGGTCGAGTTGTCCGACCGCGGTTCGCGATTGGGTCCAGGTCGGTGGCGCCACCAGGCACCCGAGCGACGCGGCAACCCCGGCGCCGGGTGGGAAGATCACCTCCTGGATGCCGAGGACGCGGGCGACTGCGCCGGCGTGGGCCGGTCCGGCGCCCCCAAAGGCCAGCAGGGTGAAATGGCGCGGATCCCGGTTGTGCTCGATCGCGTGCATCCGGGCGGCGGCGGCCATCGCCTCGTTGGCCACCCGGTGAACCCCCCAGGCCGCATCGAGCGCCGACCCGCCGAGCAGGGATCCCAGGATGGTCAAGGCGTCGTGCGCGGCGGCGCGGTCGAGCCGCATTCGCCCACCGAGGAACGACCCCTCGTCGAGGTAGCCGAGGAGCAGGTTGGCATCGGTCACGGTAGGCGCCGTCCCGCCGCGGCCATAGCAGGCCGGACCCGGGTCCGCGCCCGCCGAGCGTGGTCCAACCTTGAGCAGGCCCAGCTCGTCGACGCGGGCGATGCTGCCGCCACCGGCGCCGATCTCGATCAGATCGACCACCGGGACGGTGACCGGCAGACCGCTTCCCGGTTTGAACCGGTGGACGCGCGCGATTTCCAGCCCCCTCGCGAGCGCCGGACGGCCCCCGTCGATCAGACAGGCTTTCGCGGTCGTGCCGCCCATATCGAAGGCGAGAATCCGATCGCGACCGGCCAGCGCCCCGTGGAAGGCCGCCGCCAGGGCGCCTGCGGCCGGTCCTGACTCCAGGAGCCGGATCGGGCGCTCGATCGCCTCCGCGGCCGCGGCGATGCCCCCGGAGGAAAGCATGACGTGGAGATCGACATTGGCCGGGAGCCCCTCGTCCCGGAACGCCGCCCGCAATCCACCGATCGCGGCGCGGACCCGGCGCTTGACGTAGGCGTCCGCGACGGTGGTCGAGAAGCGCTCGTATTCGCCGATCAACGGGGCGACCCGCGATGACAGCGAGATCTCGATGCCGGGATAGACCCGGGCGATCGCCTCGGCGGCCCGTTCCTCGTGATCGGGTTGTCGGTAGCTGTGGAGAAAGCCGATCGCGACGGCCTCGACCCCTGCCGCGACCAGCGGCGCGAGCGCCGCGATCACCTCCTCCTCGACGAGTGGATGCAGCACGACGCCGTCGCGGGTCACCCGTTCGGCGACTTCGACCCGCCGCTCGCGAGGCACCAGCGGCACGGCCGGCGGGGCGAAGAGGTCGTAGATGTCGTACATCTGCTCCCGGCCAAAGGCGAGCAGATCGCGCATGCCGGCCGTCGTCAGCAGCGCCGTGGTGGCGCCGGTGCGCTCGATCACGGCATTGGTGACGAGGGTCGTGGCGTGGACCACTAGCACGAGATCCGCTGCCCGGAGATGCCCCTGGGCGACGAGATCGCGCCAGCCGGCCAGGGACGAGCGCCCCGGATCGGCGGCGTCAGTCAGGGTCTTGTGCTCGGCGACCACCCGGCCAGTCGTCAGATCGACCAGCGAGAAATCGGTGAAGGTACCGCCCACGTCGAAGCTGAGCGCGAGCCGCTGCCGACCTGGTGCTCCAATGCTCCCGCCTGCCACGCGGCGTACCCCCGTCTCCGTGAACAGCCTCTCCCCCGGCGGCGATGGTAGCACCGGCTGGTTGCGCATGGGAGACCGGCTCGACCGGTCGCGTCCATGACGCATGGGAACCGGACCGCAGGGCGATCTCCTCCGATGCCTCAGCCCTCAATCCGGCCATGGCGATGACGTGACGCATTCGACGCGGAGCGGCGGTCGGTCGTTCCCCGCGCTGAATTGACTCCGCGCCCGGACATCCCAGACGTCATCCACGGAGAGGTGACCTGTCACGGGACGAGGCCAACCCATCGCAGCGCCCGATCAGACCGTCCGGTGGCGAGGCGCCGCTTCGCCGGGGGTGTTCCCGAGTTGACAGGGATCACGTGCCGGGGATGACCGCGAGAACCGGCGTCAGGCGCTGTAATGAATGCAGCGCCGAGACGGCCGGATCGCTTCCACCGAGGGCCCTCGGAACGGATCACTCCCCAGTCCTGGCGCCAACCTTCAATCGTCCGTATCGCACAGGAGTTTTCACCATGACCAGCCGCGATGCCGCCGCCACCGTCCTGACCCGATCGTCCATCGTGCTAAGGAGTTCCACCATGACGAGCAAACTGAAGACGTCCCTTCGCATCCTCCCAGTCGCCCTGATGATCGCGGGCTTTGGCGCCTCGGCCCTGCCGGCTGGCGCCACCGGCTATCACTGCCCCCCGGCGGGCGATGCCCACGTCACGATCGACGCCCCCGTCCAGACCAGCACCACCGTCAACGCCTCCGCTGATGGCGGCACGGCGACCGCCTCTTCGAATGGCGGCAGCAACAACACCGCCAGCGCGGGTGGCTTCTTCTTCGGCGGCACCGCCGAGGCGGGCAACGGCGGACCGGCGACCGCGGATGCCAGTGGTGGCAGCGTCAGCATCGGCACGGTCTCTGGCGGGAACAACACCGGCGCCACGATCGATGTCGATGACACGACCGGTGGCTCATTCGGCGGAGATGCCTCAGTCGACATCAATGCCCCGGTCCAGACAGATACCACGGTCACAGCCTCAGCCGATGGCGGCACCGCCTCCGCCTCCTCGAATGGCGGCAGCAACAACACCGCCAGCGCGGGTGGCTTCTTCTTCGGCGGCACCGCCGAGGCAGGCAATGGTAGTGAGGCAACAGCGGATGCCAGCGGTGGCACCGTGAGCATCGGCGCCGTCTATGGCGGGAACAACAGCGGCGCCATGATCGATGTTGATGACACCAAGGGCGGCACGAGCTGCGGCTATTACGTCTCGTACGCCCCCTATGCGCCGCTGGCTCCCAGTGGCAAGGCCTCGGTCCACGTCGATGCTCCGGTCCACACCAGCACGACGGTCACGGCCTCGGCCGATGGCGGCACCGCCTCCGCGTCCTCCAACGGTGGTAGCAACAACACCGCCAGTGCTGGCGGCTTCTTCGGCGGCGGCACGGCCCAGGCGGGCAACGGCGGACCGGCGACCGCGGATGCCAGTGGTGGCAGCGTCAGCATCGGCACGGTCTCCGGCGGGAACAACACCGGCGCCACGATCGATGTCGATGACACCTATGGCGGCTCCTACGGTGGCAGTGCCTCGGTCGACATCAATGCCCCGGTCAACACCGACACCACGGTCAATGCCTCGGCCGATGGGGGCACGGCGACAGCCAGCTCCGATGGCGGCAGCGACAACAGTGCTGATGCCGGCTTCGGTGGCACGGCCCAGGCGGGCAACGGTGGCCCGGCTTCCGCCGATGCCAGCGGCGGTACCGTGACGATCGGCTCGGTCGATGGTGGCGACAACACTGGCGCCACGATCACGGTCGATGAAACGGAAGGGTAGACCACTCGATCCCACTCATCTCACGATCACTCCACTCCTTCTCAAGACCAGTGCGGCACGCCACCCGGGCGTGCCGCACTGGTCTGTCCGCGTGAGGGGCACGATCGCAATCGGGAGAGAGCCGCGGCGCAAGGAGGCGTCGCGTGAGCCTGAGGCCCGCTGCCTCGCCGAACGGGATGGGCGTACCATGCGCTCGCGGTTGGGTCCGAGACGGCGCCGCTCGTCGATCACGCCTCGGGCGGAGCGGGCATCTGGGCCAGGGCGTCGCGAATCTGCTGGATGGTCGTGGCGTAGTCATTCTGGGAAAGGGCGCGGATATCCCAGCTCATCAGGTCCATATACGGCCGGAGCATCGCCGTCAGGTCACGAAGGTCGTCGGTCTCGACCAGCAAAAAGCCCGCCCCGCCGCCTGCCAGGTCGTACCAGCCGCGAATCAGCTCCGGTTGGTTGGCTCCCGCGTCGTGCTGGTGAATCACGCGCTGCCAGACCTGCTCCGGCCGCGTCCCAGGGAACCAGGTGTACGCGCAAGAGAACAACATCACGGCACCCCCATGTCTGACCGGATCGGCACCCGCTCCCCATGTGCCGGGGACGGGTGCCCTGGTCAGCAGGAGACATGCCACGCGGTTGCCGCCGGCACACATCGTGGCCGGTGCTTGAGAGGGCGTGGCGACTACGGCACCACCAGCTCGACCCGAACGAGCGGGAGCCGCGCCAGATCTTGCTGCCTCTCCTGAACACACCGGACGGCGTGGGAGAGAATCCGGACAAACCGGCCTGGACTCTGCTGGACCGCAATGGCCGCAGGTTGGCACGGGGCAACGAGCCACCGACGCTCGTTGCCCCGTGATGCGTCTCGTGCGCTTCCGGGCGCGGTCCCCTTGAGCCGCGAGCTGGCCCGGAGTCATCCCACGGCGGGCGGTGCGTCGCCGCCCAATGCCCCTGGCGCCACGGGAGATCCCGTGGACGTCCGCTACGAAGACCCCTCCGGCTCCCCGGCGTCGAACTTCTGCTCCCGGTATTCCTCGATGTCTTCGAACACCTGCTCGGGGATGTTGAGCTCGCGGTATGGGTTGCAGGCATCGGGGTCGTCTGGATTCGGGCAGATTGCAAAGTCCTGCTGTCCCTGCCACTCCAGAATCCGGCGACGAGAGGGCGGGTTGTAATCACGCTCCTCGACCTGCTGCACCAGCGACTTCGCTTTGTGCTCGTCGGTATCGCCATCTTTGGCCAGCCAGGTGACGAGCTCGTCCCGGTCGAGGAAGTGCCGCGCGATCATGGCAAAGGTCAAACGGCCATAGTGACCGATATCGTCGCCACGATCGAGCGCATCGAGGAGATGCGCCATCATTGGACTCTGGCGAAGCTCTTTCTCCGACATCTGCTCCCTCCAACAACGAGACGCGCGACCAGCCTGACACCCGCCTCGAAAAAAGATCATCTGTTCTTATTATGCTATAGCAACTCGCATGCCGTTGTCCTGGGAGGGTGCCCGGACCTGGCCATCGGTCTCCCGGCCAACCCCCTATGCCGCGGTGGGGTGGCACGGGTCCCTGGCGTCCCGACCCCTGGGGGTGATCCCCGCCGGACGGTGCCGGTGCGACCATCACCACGGGCGCACGCCGTGCGCCCCTACCGCCGAGCGTGCCGGGGCGAGATGGTTCGTGGTCGACCAGTCGGGCGCATGATCTGCGTGTGCTGGAAGTGCGTGTGATGGCCCAGCCGGTCAGGGGCAGATCATCCTGGCGTGCCGGGGCGGGGTGTCTGGCGACCAACCGGTTGGAGATACGCCATTCGAATGCCCGACATCGGGGTGTCTGGTGGCCCAGCCGATCGGGCACGGATCATCGTGGCGTGCCGAGTGGGGTATGGATGGTCCGACCGGTGGGGAGCGGCAGTCTCATCACCCGATTGACGAACGCGCCACCATCCGCGGTAGGGGCGCTGCTCGCGGCGCCAGCGGCTCAGACGTGGCAGGTACGCTGATCGGGTCGTCATCACGCTCCGCGCATCACCGGCGCGCGTGTCGCCCCTTCCTCGCCGATTCTTCCCGGCTGAAACGACGAGTGCGCCAGCGTCATGACGCTGGCGCACTCGCTCCGATGATTACGTCTGGGGAACCACCCCGTTCGGCCCTCCCCGCGCTAGATCAGCGTGAAGGTGAAGTCGTACTCCGACCCGTCCGCGTTCCGGGCGTGGAGCGCCATCTCGCCCCGTGCGCCGATGTACGCGCCCGTGCCGCCAGTGACGGTCAGCACCGAATCACCGCTGTCGTTGAATGGGCCCTCGACCGAGAGCTGACCGTTAGCGAGGATCACGGTCCAGGAGCACTCATAGGTCTGACTGGGCACCGCCCGCAGACAGCCGCCCTGGTTGGTTCCGACCTGCCGCTGGTTGTCCTGGTCGTAGAGCGGGTTGCCGAAGGCGATCATGTCGCCGATCGAGTCGCCCTGCTCGCCCAGGTCGATCACCGTGTCGGTGGTCGCGCGCTCGACGAGAGTGAGCGTGCGCGGCGCCGGGGATGACCCCGCTCCGGGCGTTTGCCCCGACACACCGCCCATGATCGGGGTCACGGTTGCGATTGGGACTTCGGGGCCCGCGGTCTCGGTCGGCGCCGCGGCGGTCCCGGTCGCCGGGATCGATGTTCCGGTGGCCGGAACGGTCGCGGTCTCCCCCGGCGTCGCCTGAGCCAGCACGTTGCCTCCTGGGCCACGGCTCAGGAATGCGCCAGCGATCACCACGACCACGACAGCCAACCAGATGCCTCGTTTCATGTGACTGCCCTCCATCTCCGCGCTCGGGCACGTCCATCCGGCGTGTCCAACCGGTGATCCTACCGCTCCCCGCGACGGGTCGCAAACGGCGCTGTCCCGGTCGGACCGGCGTCGTCGACGAGGTCGTCAGCCGTCCATCTCACCCGGTCCCTGACCACGAACCGGACGTTTCCCCTGTCCGGGGCAGCGTTAACCGGTCGGGACGCTCACCAGCCCTGACACGCCAGACGTGAAGAGACCGGGACCTGGTGGGGTCCCGGTCTCTTCATGCTCAGCGTCGAACGAGGTTCGCGCTCGGGTGACGCGCCGGGTGGCGCCGTCAGGGTGACGAGGCGAGTCCGCCTCAGTCGAGGGCGAGGGCGCCCGGTCCGGTCAGGAAGAGCGCGCCGGTCGCCGCGGCCAGCGCCGCGTTCAGCTCCCACCCCGGCACCTCGCCACCGCTCATCATCCCGTGCGGCCCATGCACCTTTTGAATCGCGACGAGCTGGGAGACGGTCAGCGCCAGGGCGGCTGGTCGCGTGTGCCAGCCAAGAATCAGTGCCAGCCCGCCACCGAGCTCGGCCGCCATCAGGGCCGCCGCCGCTGGGGTCGGGCTGGGAACCTGCAGATGCTGCATGACCCCAGCGACGCTGCTCATCCCACCCTGGTTCAAATGCTGGGCGAATCCCTTCCCGAGCAGCTTTTCCGCTTCCGGGGAAACTTTCTCCCCTTTGCCTTCGCCGCCGAAGACCTTCGCGTAACCATGCACGGCCATGATGCCGCCCACGATCAGACGAAGCACCAACAATCCCAAACTTACCACCCCTGCTCCCTTTCTCGGTCGTGACAGCTGACGGACCACCACGGGCCGCCTGGCATCATGCCGTCTCCCGACGACAGACCAATGCGTTCGAGCGACCGCACGGGACATGCCGCGACCATCGACGGCGCTCCTCCCGGAACGACCGATCGATTGGCGGGCAGAACTGGCTCGCCACGGGGAAGAGGAGTGACCGACCGATGATTGGGGGACGGTCAGGCCGGAGGCTCCCCGACGCCACGACGGGGAACCGTCCCCGAAATTGCCTCAACTGTTCTCGGGGTCGCTCAGGTAGGCGACGAGGTCGTGCTCCAGGGCGTCGACGTCGATCACCTCGATCAGGGCCTCGCCGAGATTCTCCCGCAGATATCCGCCGGTCTCGACGGCGGCCAGGGCGCGCACCCTGGTGGCGACGGCGCCAGCCTCGACCGTGCCGCCGTCGTGCAGCTCGCTGGCGAGCGCCCGGAGACGGATCTGGGCCATCGTCAGCTGGGCGGCCAGGTGACCGATGGTGCGGGTGAGGATCTGCGCCCATTCGTCCGACCCGTGCGGATGCACGCCGTTCCCGGGGTCGAACGGGGGCGGATTCCGATCCATGGCTCGCTCCTCTCCCTGCGGCCGCGCGGATCAGCGGCCGTCGTTCCTCAAATGCGGCGAGTATAGCGGCGATCCCGGCCCCGCCATCCGTCTGCCCAGTGGTGGCTCGGCTACACTTTGGAATCCCCGCGAGACCACGCCCGCGCGGTGCGCCCCGCCCGTGGGCGCCGGCCGGGTTCGATAGGCTGCAAGGAGAGATAACGGTGACGTGGGATCAGACCGACACGACGGAATCCTCGGCGGCGGCGGCGCGCCGTGCGACATCAGGGCGGCGCCGGCAATGGCCGGCGGCGGTCCCGCTGCTCCTGACGGTCGCCGCCCTCCTCTGGCTGGCCGGTCCGTCCGCGGGGGGGGCGATGCGGGCGCAAGGAGCGACTGGAACACCCGTGGCCATGGCCTGCGCGGTGCCCATGCTCTCCGCCGATCCACCTGCCGCGTCCCCCGTCGCCACCACGGTGCCGGCGACCGGTGCCCCCGTCGTCGGGGGGAGCGACAGCGATGCGATTCAGGCCGTTGCCCGGGCCTTTGCCTCCTGTCTGACCAAAGGGAACTACCGCACGGCGGCGCGCCTCGGGACCGCGAACGAGCTTGGCGCCCTCTATGGCGGTGGCGAGCCGCTCGACGCGACTGACTTTTTGGCCCTGGTCAAAGATGTCCCGCCGGTGTCAACCCGGATCGTCGCGATCGCCGATGTCAAGGTCCAGGGAGGGAAGAGCGCCACGGCGATGGTCGATTCGGTGGTTGGCAACCAGTTGCTCCAAGAGCGGTGGAGCTTCGTCGCCTCCTCCAGGGCGCGACAGGGAGAGACCGGCTGGCAGGTCGATCGTCAGGAAGCGATGGCGGTCGATCCGCCCGACGGCGCCTCGTCCCTTGAGGTCGCGATGGAGGAGAACGCCTTCGGTCTGATCGAAACGGAGGCGCGGGGTCCCGACCTGGTGCTGAAGGGACGGAACGGCGGCGCCGAGGACCATGAGATGCTGGTGGTCCGCTTGCGCCGGGGCACGACCACCGGCGACATCTTGCGGGCGCCGGGACCCGGGTTACCCCGCGGCGCCACCTTTGTCGGTCAGGTCACGGTGCCGGCGAATGACCGGGCCGAGATGGTGCTGGTCGATCTCGATCCGGGGACCTACACCATCATTGACTTGCTGCCGGCGCCGAATGGCACGCCTCATCTCGCCTCCGGGATGGAGATCGACTTCCATGTGACCTAGCGGAGCGCGCCTGGTCGCCCGCCGGGGCACCATGGCTTACGAGGCACGACACTCTTTGGCCGGTCGGCACAATCACCGACGCATGAACGGTTGTATCTCCAGCCAGGTGCAGCGTCCGTACACTGTTGCCCTCACAACGTCACAGGGTACACTGCGCCATTCCATGGAACCTAAAGGGTTCGACGGACCGTAACCAATCGTGAGGAGAGGAGCGACGAGGATGTCGAGAGGTTCGATGCACGTGGGGGACGGGAAGGTCGTGGCGCGACCAGTCGCGTTGACGCTTGTGGCCGCCGCGTTTGCGAGCGCCATACTGACCGGCGGTGGCCGAGCGGCCGCGCAGGGCACGCCTGAGGCAAACGCCAGCCCGGCTGGGGGACCATGTATCACCCTTGACACGACCGCCCCGGCGAGCACGCCGATGGCCGAGGGAACGCCGGAAGCGGAGAGTCTGCCGGCAACGCCAGCGGCGACCGACGTTGAAGATGCCGTCGTTCAGGCGGCGCAGAACTTCGTCAACTGCTGGAACGCGAACGACCTCGCGGGGCTCGCCTCGACGGTGACCCCCAATTTCCTCGAAAGCCAGTTCGGCAGCACCGATTTCGACGAGATCGGCACTCAGGTGGAGGACATGGGCGGCTTGCCGCCGATCGCCATCGAGGAGCTGGGCGGCGTCCAGAGCTACGACGATGGACGCGTCAGCCTAGAGCTGCGCTACCGCCTCGGCGAGTACCAGGTCGTCGACGCCCGGCACTTCTTCGTCGCGGCTGGCGACACCTATCTCGTCGATCAGGAAGAGCTGATCGCCAGCACCGCCGAAGGGGATTCGGCGATCATCAGCTTCACCGTCGCCGCGGATGCGCCGATCGCGTTTGACCAGCGCAGTGAGATTGCGCCATCGGAGCTGCTGCAGCTGCATGGCCGCAACATGACTGAGGATGGACGCACCTTCCTGGTGGTCCAGCTCCCGGCCGCGACCGAGGGAACGCCGTCGGCTGACGAAGGTCTGCCAGGCGACACCGAGTTCATCGGCCGGCTGCGAGTGCAGGCGGCTGGTGAGGAAGATCTGGTGCTGAGCGGGCTGCAGCCAGGCGTCTACGCGCTGGTCGACACCGCTGACGGCACGTTCGCGCCGCTGACCCTGGCCGAGCCAGAGGCATAGCGACCATCGGGGCTCAATGACGGGACGGCGCCAGGGTGGTCGCCGTCCCACCCGTCATCGTCGATTCAGTCGCCGCGCGATGCGGCGGGAGGCACAGAGCGAGATGAGCGAGCAGGGCAAGTTCTCGAACCTGTACGAGGAGCTGAAAGCGGGCAAGGTGACCCGTCGCCAGTTCATTCAGCGCGCGACCGCGCTCGGCGTCGGCTTGCCGGTCGCGATGTTCGTCCTCAAGGCGGTTCCGGAAGCGGGCGCCGCGCCGCGCCCGCGCAATGTCGGCTTCGGGATCGCCGCGCAGGGCGCCGCCGCCGAGCGGCCGACGAGCGGGATGGAAGGGAAGAAGCGGGGCGAAGGTGGCGAACTGAAGCTGCTGCAATGGCAGGCGGTGACCCAGCTCAGCCCCCATGTCTCATCCGGTACGAAGGACTATCTGGGCGCCTCGCTGGTGCTTGAGCCACTGCTGAGCTACCTGCCGGATGGCACCCTGGTGCCGACCCTGGCAACCGAGGTGCCGTCGGTCGAGAACGGTCAGCTGGCCAAGGATCTCACCTCGGTCACCTTCACGATTCGTGACGGCGTGAAGTGGAGCGACGGCGAGCCCTTCACCGCCAAGGATGTGGTCTTCACCTGGAACTGGATCATGGATCCGAAGAACGCCTCGGTCAGTATCGGCGTCTGGCAGCCGATCAAAAGCATCGAGGCGGTCGATGACGTGACGGCGAAGGTCACCTTCACCGACCCCGCCGCCAACTGGTTCGAGCCGTTCACCGGCACCATCTGGGGGTTCATCTACCCGGAGCATGTCCTCTCGGCCGAAGGGTCGCACGATGCCTTCGTTCAGAACCCGATCGGGACCGGGCCGTACAAGGTCGATAGCTTCTCCGAGAACGACCAGGTCATCTACGTCGTCAACGACAACTACCGCGAGGCGGACAAGCCGTACTTCGCCAAGGTCAACCTGAAGGGTGGCGGCGACGCGGCCTCGGCGGCGCGAGCGGTGCTGCAGACGGGCGAGTGGGACTACGCCTGGAATCTGCAGGTCGAGCCAGCGATCCTCAAGCAGCTGATCGAGGGTGGCGGCAAGGGTGAGGTCGTCGCGATCCCGGGCACCAATGTCGAGCGGATCAACCTGAACCTCTCCGACCCGAACAAGGAGGTCGAGGGGCAGCGCTCGTACTACAAGGAGCCCCACCCGTTCTTCAGCGACAAGGCGGTCCGAACCGCGATGACGCTGGCGGCCGACCGCGAAACAATCTCGACGCAGTTCTACGGCGAGGGCGAGCCGGCGACCGCGAACATCCTGGCCGGGTTGCCCGCATCGGAGTCGAAGAACACCTCGTTCGAGTTCAACGTCGACAAGGCGAAGCAGACGCTGGACGACGCCGGTTGGACGATGAACGGCGATGTCCGGGCGAAGGATGGCGTCGAGCTGCGCCTGATCTACTCCACGACCATCAACCCGGTCCGGCAGAAGACCCAGGCAGTGGTCAAGAAGTCGCTGGAGGAGATTGGCTTCAAGGTCCAGCTCCAGCAGGTCGACTCCGGCATCTTCTTCGACAACTCGGCGGGCAACGAGCAGAACATCAGCCACATGTACGTCGATACCCAGATGTACACGAACGGTGCGACCTCGACGAGCACCGTCTCCTACATGATCGCCTGGTACGCCGGGAAGGACGGGACGAACATCGCGCAGAAGTCGAACGCGTGGACTGGCCAGAACAACCAGCGCTACGTGAACCCGGAGTACGACACGATCTTCGAGCAGCTCCAGAAGGAGACCGATCTGGAGAAGGCGGCTGAGCTGTCGATCCAGCTCAACGACATCCTGATCGACGACGCCATCCTGGTGCCGCTGGTCAATCGCGCCGCCGACAAGTACGCGATCGCGAATACCCTGAACAAGGAGAACATCGCCCTCGGTGCGTTCGAGGTCAACTACTGGAACATCCAGAACTGGAATCGCGTCGAGGGCTAAACAACCCCACCGACCGTGACGTTCCGCAAAGGCATGAGACCCGGGGCCGTTGCCCCGGGTCTCGCGCGTTGGTCGCTCCTGCACACCGCGCGTCGACCTGGCGCCGCGGTCAGATGGAGTCACGATGCGCGAACGGATACGGATCGCTCGCACGGAGCGCGGTCTGGCCGCCCTGGCGCGAGGATCTCCCCAGGGCCGCGCTGGACCACCGCGCTGCGGCCGGCATCAGCGCCGGAGGTCGGCGGCGGCCCGGCTGGCCGGCCCCCGAGTCGCCCGCTATAGTCACGACGATGAGCCTCCGACGCACGAGCTCCGCCGCGCCGGAGGCCGAAGGATGACCGTGATCACGACACAGCCCCATGCGTCGCCCCCCGCCGCCACCGCTGGCGAGCCGATCATCGAGGCGGTCGGGCTGGTCAAACGATATGACGGGGTGACCGCGGTCGCCGGCGTCGACCTCACCGTCGCCCCATCGGAGATCTTCGGCATCCTCGGGCCGAATGGTGCGGGCAAGACGACCACGCTGGAGATGATCGAGGGGTTGCGCCCGCCGGACCGGGGGACGATCCGGGTCTGCGGGCTCGATGCGGTCGCCCAGAGCGATGCGGTCCGGCGCCTGATCGGGGTCCAGCTGCAAACCACGGCACTCTTCGACTATCTCTCCGCCGCCGAGCTGATCGAGCTCTTCGCCGGTCTCTACGGCGTCGACGCCTCGCGGGGGCGGGTCGACGAGCTGCTCGGGCTGGTGGGGTTGGAGGAGAAGCGCGGCGCGCGGGCCGGTCAGCTGTCCGGAGGCCAGCGGCAGCGTCTTTCGATCGCGCTGGCCCTCGTCAACCGCCCGCGGATCGCCTTTCTCGACGAGCCAACGACCGGGCTCGACCCCCGCGCCCGGCGCAGACTGTGGGAGACGATCCAGGGGATTCGCGCGACCGGGACGACGGTCGTCCTCTCCACCCACTCCATGGAGGAGGCGGAGACGCTCTGCGACCGGGTCGCGATCATGGATCGGGGCCGGGTCGGCGTCTGCGATAGCCCGGCGGCCCTGGTGCGGAGGCTGGAGATGGACGCCACCGTCCGCGCCACGGTCAGCCAGGGCAGCTTGACGCCGGACGAGCTCGCGGCATTGCCCGCGGTCGTCGCCACCGATCCGACTCCTGGCGCCGGGGATGGGGCGATCGCGCTGCGGACCGCCGACGCCCAGGCGACCCTGGTCGGGTTGCTGGCCCTGGCGGAGCGGCAGGGGGCGACGCTGACGGGGCTGAGCAGCACCCAGGCGAACCTGGAAGATGTGTTCCTCACGCTGACGGGGCGTCCCTACGACGTCTCTGAAGAAGGGAATGGGGGATCAGACGACGAGTCTCGCGCCTCAACGAAACGGCGACGAGGCCGGCGTGGCTAATCCCATCTCATCACGGTCGACGGCGCTGGCGCCGCCAATCGCTCGATCAGAGGAGCGCTGATGCGACCGCTCTGGGCTATGGTCAAGGCGAATCTGAAGATGAGCGTCCGCAACCGGACGGCACTCTTCTGGAACCTCGCCTTTCCGGCGATCTTCATCGTCATCTTCGGCGCTGTCTTTGGCCGGGACAGCGGGGTCAGCCTCGATGTCGGTCTGGCGGGGCCGCCCTCACCCTTCCAGGACCAGGTCCGAGCGGCGCTCGACGGCAGCTCCGTCTTTGATCTCAGCTCGGGGGAGGCGTCGCAGGAGCTGAAGGCCCTCCAGGACGGCGATCGCGATGTCGTGCTCGTCTTCTCGGCTCCCGCCCAACCCGCCGGTGGTGGGAACCCGGGAATCGAGCTTGCCTACGACCAGACCAATGGGCCGAACGCCCAGGTCGCGGTCAGCGCGGTGCGTCAGGTGCTGCTGGGGGTTGCCGGGGCGACCAGCCCGCTGCGGATCACCGAGCGGCCGGTGAGCACCGACGATATCTCGTTCATCGACTTCTTCGTGCCCGGTATCCTGGCGATGAGCCTGATGAACTCCGGGGTGATCGGGCTTTCGACCGCCTTCGTCATCTTCCGGGAGCGGGGCATCCTGCGCCGCATCCGGGCGACGCCGTTCCCGTTGACCAGCTTTATCCTGGCCCGCGTGCTGTCGCAGCTGGTCGTGGCACTGGCGCAGTCGTTGATCCTGGTGCTGCTGGCGCGACTCCTGTTCGGACTCGATGTCCACGGCAACCCGTTCTTGATCGTGCTCGTGCTGCTGCTGGGGTCGCTGGCGTTTCTGGCGATTGGATTCGCGATCTCCGGGTTCGCCCGCAACGCCGAGACGGCGGCGAGCTACGCCAACCTGGTGACCTTTCCGATGCTCTTCCTGTCGGGGGTCTTCTTCAGCATCGACGACGCCCCCTCGTGGCTGCGGCCAATCACCCGCGCCCTGCCGCTCGCCTACCTCGTCGACGCCCTGCGCGAGCCGATGACGCGCGGGCGCGGCCTCGGCACGATCTGGGTCGACCTGCTGGTGCTGGTGGCGACCTTCGTGGTGGCGATGGCCTTCGCGGTCCGCTTCTTCCGCTGGGACTCGGCGAAAGCGTAGGCGAGCGCGAGGGGATGTCGTTCCTCAGCGATGCCTGGCGAGCATGCCCATTCACGGGAGCTCGCGACGACGATTGCTGGGACCTGCGCGACGTTCCACTCACCCATCGCACGAATCGGGCATGAATCGCCTGGCTGGCTCGGTGTCGAGGAGGCGCCGCACCGGCTTGTCGGCGTCGCGACTCGCGTGGCGGACACGCCCTGGCCGGTGGTCGGAGGCGCTCGCTCGATCAGCGGGAATCAGTCCGGCGAATGACCGAGCCCCGGGCTGCCCGGTGCCGGGAATGATGGTGGTCAGTCGACGCGGTTCAGGCGACCGGAATGGACATCGTAGATGAAGCCGGAGACCGGGATATCGTCGCGGATGAGCGGCGACGACGTGATCGTCGCCACGTCGTCGCGCACGCTCTGCTCCAGATCGGCAAACGGCAGAAAGTCGATCTGCGCCGCCTGAGCAGCGGCGGCGGCGCCGACGTTGCCGGCGAGCCGCTGCCGGATACCGTCGTTGGTGAATGTCAACATACCGCAGTCGGTATGGTGGATCACCACCACCTCCCGGGTGCCGAGGAGCTCCTGGGAGATGGCGAGTGAGCGCAGGGCCTCGGCCGCCCGCCCGCCGGCGTTGCGGATGACGTGGGCGTCGCCTTCCTCCAGTCCGAGGGCCTTCGCCGGGTCGATACGCGCGTCCATGCAGACGAGAATCGCGACCTTGCGGGCTGGCGGCATCGGCAGGTCGCCCCTGGCGAATGTGGTGGCATAGCGCTCGTTCGCGGCAAGCAGTTCCGGGAGCACGACCATGGCAGAACCTCCGATCGTCGCAGCGTGTCATCTGAATAAGTGGATCAACAAGTACAGTATCCGGGGTGGTGAGACACGTCAAGGTTCCTGGGCGCGGCTTTGCCAGGAAGGGGTGAAACGGGATGGGGGAGCATCGGCGAGCGGCCCCCCAAGGCGATGGCACGAAGATGACAGCGTGCCGGGCGCGACGCAGGAGTGGGCCGGTCTCGATGCGATGGAACCGCCTCCCGTTCAGATGGAGGACGTGATAACGACGTCTGAGACCTCATTGACTCCGCTCTCACCCTCCGCCCATATCCGGCAGGAGGTGCTTGGCTGGCCGGGTGTCGAGGAGGCGCCGCGGCGGGATCGAGTTTCGCCTTGGACGCCGCGAGCTCGGGCATCTGCATGGCGATCACCTGGCCGATCTCCCCTTCCCGGTCCGGGTCCGGGAGGAGCTGGTCCGGACCGGGCGGGCGCGGGTCCATCATCTGCTGCCGGAGAGCGGTTGGGTCAGCTACCCAATCCGGGGTGACGCCGATGTCGACGGCGCGCTCGACCTCTTCCGGCTCGCCTACGAGCGGGCGACCACGGCCCGGACCGGAGGATCGAGCGGGGGTGCGTGAGCGGCCTACCGGGAGGAGGAGATGGCGTGGGAATCCTCACCGCGGAGATGCAGCGGTTCGTCCGCGCCCAGCGGCTTGGCTACGTCGCCACGGTCTGCCCCGATGGGACGCCGAACCTGTCGCCGAAGGGGACGACGACGGTCTGGGACGAGGATCATCTCGTCTTTGCCGATATCTGCTCGCCGAGCACAGTCGAGAACCTTTCGCGGAACCCATCGGTCGAGATCAACGTCGTCGATCCGATCTCGCGCAAGGGCTATCGGTTCAAGGGGAGGGCGACGGTGCTGAGCGGGGGCGAGCGGTGGGACGAGCTGCTCGCATTCTACCGCCGTCTCGGCACATCGAGCCCGATCAACTCCGTCGTCCTGGTGCGGGTGGAGAGCGCCTTGCCCGTGATTTCTCCCGCCTACGGTCCCGGTGTGACGGAGGCAGCCGTGCGGGAGCGATGGCGGCGCTATGATCGTGAGGCGCTCGCTGGGCCAGCTCCCGGGACGATCGACCGCGGGGAGCCGGCCGCGCCAGGCGAGAGATGAGCAGCGTGCGACGATGATGGCAGGGGCTGTCTTCGGTACCCTCGTGGCGCCACCACAATGGTAGCGATGAGATGACGCCTGGGAGAGGGCTGACGAGAGCATGGCAATGATCGTCGTCAAAGTCGTCGGAGCGTGGGCGCGGCGGCAGCTCGCGGCGGTCGCCAACGAGGTGAGCGAGGCCGCGATCGGACGGCACCCGCTGGGGAGCGAGAGCGGCCGATCCTCAAGCGGCACCCCGCGTGCGGAGCGGTCGATGGTCCGGTGGCGGAACCGGCCGGGTCGTTCGACCCGAGATGGGTGTCGGGAAGCTCGATAGGCGCATGGTCGAGGTCGCCGTCGCGATGACCAGTTGGCCAACGATTGGCATCGACCAGCCATCAACGAAGCAGGAGTCCGTGGCTGGTCGGGAGGAGCATCTCTATGGCACAGCAGCTTACTGAGGCGGTTACAGCTCCTGAGCGGCGGAGCCGGATGACGTACGAGGAGTACCTGACCCAGGTGGACGAGGACGCTCACGCCGAGTGGGTCGATGGGGAGGTAGTGCGCTTCATGCCGCCGACGGCGAGACATCAAGATGTCGTGGGGGTGCTCCTCTCGCTCCTGTCGATCTATGCGCGGCTCCGCGGGCTGGGCCGGGTCTTTGTCGCGCCGTTCGAGATGCATGTGTCGGACCGGTCCTCCCGCGAGCCTGATGTCCTGTTCGTGGCGACGGAGCACGCCGACCGCCTGACGCCAGAGCGCCTCGACGGTCCGGCTGATCTCGTGATCGAGGTGATCTCGAATGACAGCGTTGGCCGGGATCGTGGCGACAAGTTCTACGAGTATCAGGAAGCGCGGGTGCCCGAGTACTGGCTCTTCGATCCCCGATCCGGCAAGGAACGGACCGATGTCTATCGCCTGACCGCCGGGGGCATCTATCAGGCGGTGCTTCCTGACACCGAGGGGCGGTTCCACGCCACGGTGGTACCGGGATTCTGGATCGACCCACGCTGGGTCCAGGAAGACCCGCTACCCGACGCGCTGACGCTGCTGAGGCGGATGGCGCCAGGGGTGGCGCAACAGGCGCTCGCCGGTAACGATGCGGCCGCTGGATCGATCTGACAATCGATAGAAGGAGACGCCGGATGTATGAGCGGATTGTGGTGGCGCTGGATGGGTCGGACCCCGCCGAGGAGGCGCTGCGGCACGGGGAAGAGCTGGCGCGGCTGACCGGCGCACCGCTCCATCTGGTTCGCGTCGCCGATGTGACCGTCTTTCACTTCGCGGTCAACGACGCCGCTGCCGCCTATGCCGCACTGAGTGATGACCTTGCCCGCGAGGAGCGTGAGGCCGGCGACTACCTGGAAGGCGTCCGCGCCCGTCTCGGCGAGCGGGGAATCACCGCGTCCACCGAGGTGCGGCGTGGTCTGGCGGGTCAGGTCCTGGTCGAGCTGACCCGCCCGGGCGACCTGCTGGTGCTCGCCTCCCATGGCCGGACCGGCATCCGGCGGTGGCTGCTCGGAGAGGTCGCCGAGGAGATCACCCGCCACGCGGCGGCGCCCGTGCTGCTGGTCCGGGCCGCACCCTCGCCAGACGACTAGGCACCACCCTACCCGATGGGCGGAGGCGATCTCCGATCCCGCTGCGCTACGGTTATGACGAGTCGCGACGCTCCACCTGTCGCCCGCGTCGCGCTCTCGTAGCCCGCACGACCCGCACTGGCTCGCCTCGTCCTGCATGATCCCGTCGGCGGGAAGGGAATGTCCTTTCCCGCCTGCCGGGGCCGTCTGGAACGGCGCTGGCGGTCAGGCGGTTCGCGCGATCGAGGGAGGGGCGATGGGCGTCGACACGATGGGACAGACGACCACACCGGTGGCCGGATCGACGCCGATTGCCGTGGGTGATGCGGCGCCCGATTTTCGGTTGCGGGGCGGTGGGGAGATCACGATCGCCCTGCGCGATCTGCGGGGACGACCCGTTCTCCTCGCCTTCTACCCGAACGACTGGAGCCCCGTCTGCGGCGACCAGCTTTCGGCGCTTGCCGGGCAGGCGGAGGAGTTCGAGCGGCGGGGCGTGACGCTGCTGGGGATCTCGGTCGATGGTGCGTGGAGTCATGCCGCCTTCGCCGAGGCGCGTGGGATCGGCTTTCCACTGCTGTCAGATTTCGAGCCAAAGGGAGCGGTCGCTCGGGCCTACGGCGTTTACCGGCAGCAGGACGGCTACAGCGGCCGGGCGTTGGTGCTGATCGACGGCGACGGCGTCGTTCGCTGGACGCGCATCGTCGATCCCTGGATCGACCCCGGCTCCGGCGAGGCGCTTGCCGCCATCGACGGGCTGCTCGCCGGCGACGTGACAGCCAGCGGTGGGTGAGGCATGACGGTCCCCCGAGCCGTCATGATGGACAGACCGCCCGCCCGTTGCGGGGACGGAGCGGGTGGGCATCCCCGGTCTGGATGGGCAACGGCGCGACTCATGCATTGCTGCCACGGCCCGCGATAGGGAGTCGTCGCGATCGAGATCACAGGGCTCGTTGAGGGTCGATGGAGGAGGACGATATGGAATCAGGATGCACCCATCTCGACCAGGTTCGCGAGGTCACGCCGAGTGCTCAGGGCTGCGAGGATTGCCTGAAGACGGGCGATCGCTGGGTTCACCTGCGCGAATGTCTCATTTGCGGTCATGTCGGTTGCTGCGACTCGTCGAAGAACAAGCACGCCACGGCCCATTTTCACGCCACCACGCACCCGATCATCCAGTCGTTTCAACCGGGTGAGGACTGGCGCTGGTGCTACGTTGACGAGACGTTCGTCTAACGGCACCGACCATTCACCGCGCGACGGGCGGGCGTCGCGCGCGGTCCCGTCGGTCGCCTCATCTCCGCCGGGACAGAAGGACAGGACCATGATGAAACGCGACACGGTGGAGCGGCTTCGACCCGATGTTGGCGCGGACGACCACAGCCAGGGCCCGAGCGACGCACCGGTCACCCTGGTCATCTACGGCGACTACGAATGTCCCTATACCCGCCGCGCCAATGACGCGGTGCGGGAGACGCAGCAGCAGCTGGGCGACCAGCTCCGCTTGGTCTACCGACATTTTCCATTGACGGAGATTCACCCGCACGCGCAGCGCGCCGCCGAGGCGGCGGAGGGTGCCGCGCGGCAGGACCGGTTCTGGGAGATGCACGACCATCTCTTCGCCCACCAGCGTGCCCTGGAAGAGGACGCCCTGTCGCGCTACGCGGCCGAGCTCGGGCTGGACCGTCGCCGATTTGACCAGGATATGGTTGGGTCTGACCTTGGCGCCCGCATCGAGCGTGATGTCGCGTCAGGGTTGGAGAGTGGCGTGCAGGGCACCCCGGCGCTCTTCGTCAACGGGACGCGCCACGCCGGGAGCTACGAGACCGGCGCTCTGGTGGAGGCCCTGACGGCCGCGATGCGGGAGTGAGACGTTCCGGGGAAGGCCGCGCGCCGCTCGACCACACCACCGCGATGGGGTGACGACCTCACCGAGATCACAGGGAGATCATGGACGAGGCACGACCGGCGCTGTTGACCGTTGACGACGACCCCGAGGTGCTGCGGGCGGTCGAGCGCGATCTGCGCCGCCGCTACGGCACGGAGTACCGGGTTGTCCGGGCCGATTCCGTCAAACGCGTTGCCTCGGGGGTCGGCGAAGGGTCGATCGCGGTCACGTTCGTCCACCAATACCTGAGCGATAGTCAGGTCTGAACCGTGGGCGAGCAGGCGTGGCATGAGGTCGTCTGACGGTGCGAACCGAGCCTGATGGGGAGCGTGCGGTGAGGGAGATATCGACCGCGGGCGGGCGATTCCGCCGGAGACCGTGCGTCGGCTGTTCAAGCCCTTGTTGCCGGCGACGGGGGTTGAGAAGGAAACCGGACCCGGGCTCGCCCGTATCCGCCACGTCACCGTCGAGCAGCCTCATGGCGAGACCGCGGTGACGGTGGTGCCAGGGAGGCGCGATGGGGCAGCTGGCGCCCGATCGATCCGCCAGGCGATCGCGGCCCGCCACCGGAGATGCATCGTGCGTCAGAGGGCATCGCGTCGCCACCCTCGATCTGGTCAGCCGTCTGGAACCAGGTGATCGCGTTGACGTGCTTGATGGCTTTCCGGCCACTCCGCGGGTGGCAACGACAGGCGAACCGCGCGACGCGTCATGCGGAGAGCGCCCCGGCACCCAAACGCGCGGAGATGGTGGGCCCGAAAGGATGACCCCGTGACGATGATCGCGAAATCCCCGTGCGATGAGGGTCTGATCGCGGTTGGCGCATCTGCCGCGCCCGGTGCGCCGAGCGCCGGTGCGATCGGGGCCCCGACCCCTGGCGCCTGGGTGCTCGCGGCGACGATTCTCGGCTCCAGCATGGCCTTTATCGACGGAACGGTCGTCAATGTCGCCCTGCCGACGTTGCAGACCGAACTGGGGGCGACCGCCGCCGGGGTTCAGTGGGTGGTGCAGGCCTACGCGCTCTTTCTGGCCGCGCTGATCCTGGTCGGGGGGTCGCTGGGCGACCGCTTCGGGCGACGACGGGTCTTTATGCTCGGGGTGACGCTGTTTACGGTCGCCTCGATCGGCTGTGGGCTCGCCACCGACATCTCGCAGCTGATCGCCGCCCGGGCGGTGCAGGGAATTGGCGGTGCGATGCTGGTGCCGGGGAGTCTCGCCATTATCAGCGCCTCCTTCCCGGATGGCGCGGCGCGGGGGCGGGCGATCGGGACCTGGTCGGGCGCCACGTCGATCACCTCCGCGATCGGGCCGGTCCTGGGCGGCTGGCTGGTCGACAACGCCTCTTGGCGGTGGGTCTTCTTCCTGAATGTTCCGCTGGCGGCTCTGGTGCTCGTGCTCTGTCGCTGGCGGGTGCCGGAGAGTCGCGACCCCGATGCGCCGCACGGCGTTCGCGGGCTCGACTGGTGGGGAACCGCGCTGGCGACGGTCGGGTTGGGCGCGCTGGTTGGTGGCCTCACATTCGTGCCGGAGCGTGGCTGGGGCGATGTGCTCGTTCTCACGGGTATCGCCGGGGGTCTCGTGGCGCTGACCGCCTTTGTGGTCGTCGAGGCGCGAGGCGAGGCGCCGATGATGCCGCTCGATCTCTTCCGCTCGCGGACCTTCAGCGGCGCGAACCTGCTGACGCTGCTGCTCTATGCCGCGCTGGGCGGCGCGCTCTACTTCGTGCCGTTTACCCTGATCCAGGTCCATGGCTATGGTGCGACCGGGGCCGGGGCCGCGCTGCTGCCGATGATCCTGATCATGTTTGGGTTGTCGCGCTGGGCGGGCGGTTTGATCGGGCGCTTCGGAGCGAAGACCCCGCTCGTCGTCGGGCCGACGATCGCCGCCGCCGGGTTCGCCCTCTTCGCCCGGCCCGGAATCGGCGGTTCGTACTGGGCGACCTTCTTTCCGGCGATCGTGGTGCTGGGCGTGGGGATGGCGATCACGGTGGCGCCATTGACGACCGCGGTGATGGGCGCGGTCGAGGAACGTCACGCCGGACTCGCCTCCGGGATCAACAACGCCGTCTCCCGGACCGCCGGGTTGCTGGCGATCGCGATCTTCGGCGTGGTGATCGCCGCGGTCTTCGGCCAGGGGCTCGACGACCGGCTCGCCGACCGGGAACTGCCCGTGGACGCGCGCACAGCGCTCGATGCCCAGCGCGACCGCCTGGCTGCCGCCGAGGTGCCCGCGGACGTGGAACCGGCGACCGCGACCGCGGTGGCGCGCGACATCGACGAGTCGTTCGTCGGCGGCTTCCGTGTCGTCATGCTCCTCAGCGCGGCGCTGGCGCTGGGCAGCGCCCTGATCGCCTCGCTCCTGATCGAGGGCCGAGCGGTGACGGCGAAAAGACGAGGAGCATCGTCAGGGTAAGGAGTGGTCGAGGAGAGCGGCACGGAGAGGTCGTAGGGGCGAGCGCTCGGCCCGTCCCCTGTTCTTCCGGTTGGGGACCAGGGACTGTCATCGTTATGATGAGGTCGATCCAGAAGCCGAAGACAGTACGCCTTCAGGACGATGTGGTCGGGAACAGGTATAACGTTCCACCAGCACCCTTCGAACGGGCGGAAGCAATTGCAGTGGGGATGAACGTGGGGTGAACCGAGCGTCCATAGTGGTTGTGCGCGAGATAGACCAGGGCGGCAATGGGATCGTGGAAGAAGTGTGGCCCGGTGCCGAGGCGAGCCACTCGGTGGCTCTCAAGCGCTTAAAGGATGAGGATCGTCAGGATATCGAGCTCGTGAGGAGGTTCCAACGGGAAGTCCGCATTCTTCGGTCCTTAGATCATCCAAACATCATGCCGGTAATTCACGCGGAGCTTGAATCAAACGACCCATGGTTCACGATGCCGTTAGCGTCATCGAGCCTCGCGGAAGAAGTACGGCGTGGCCCTTTATCGGCGGAGCGCATTCGCGATATCTTCGTCACGGTGCTCAGTGCCCTTGATTATGCCCATCAACGCAATGTGCTGCATCGCGATCTCAAGCCCCACAACATTCTCATTATGTCTGATGGTCAACTCCTAGTTTCCGATTTCGGACTTGGTAGGGCATTGGACAGTAAATCTTTGGCACTGACACGGACGGGTCAAGGTCGAGGAACTGAAGGGTACGCTGCTCCAGAGCAATGGGACGACTTTGCGCATGTCGATCAGCGGGCCGATATCTACGCCCTAGGTGCGCTGCTATATGAGATGACAACAAGGCGTAATCCTTTAATTGGGGATCCAACAGCAGCGCCACATGCGTACCGGCGCGTCATTCAACGATGTCGCGCTCATGATCCCGCAAGGCGGTATGCCTCTATTTCGGAGCTTCAAGAAAACTTTGAGCTGCTCTGGCGAGAAGACGAAGACGTCACGCCCGCCGCCGAACGGGCAATTCGTTTGCTCGGCAGTGCGATAACTGATGCTGATAGTCGTCGCGCTGTCGTAGACCTCTATCTTCGCCATCCAGATAACTCAGATTTGTACTCCCGAACCTTGGCTCTTTGGTCTAAGGAGTTGATTGCGGAGCAAGTGGTGGATGGACTCGATGACGTGTCTGCCGTGATCAGCAACCTGTGCAATCAGCTTACTGGCAACTTTAACTACGAGTACTTAGACGGCGTGGCTTCATTCTTTGAAAGAATCTACGAGTCAACCGATGACGACCAGGTACGCGAGTTGATCCTGTCCAAGTTGCTTCAACTGGGCGCACAATACAACCGATGGAATCTAGGACGCACGTTCGCACGTCTGGCTGCTCAAGTGCAGTCACGGCCCCAGGCGATGCTGGTCAGAGATGTCCTGCTGGCAAATGCAGCAGATGTGCATTGGGTAGAGGGATTTGTTCGGGATAGCGTTGGAGACCCGCTCATTCTGAAGGCGTTGGAGTAAAGTGCGTCGTTACGTCGCATTAAGTGTTTCTTTGGGAGTTCCCGGGATCAGTTATGAGTCTCATACGGATTGGGGGCGGTGCGCAGGTGCGCCGTCCCCTCTCACGTCGTAGTCGTTCCCGGTGATGAGGCTGGCTAGAGGAACTGCCCCACGAAGTCCTGGCTGGTGGCCAGGTCCATCCGGAAGGCGAATCCAGCGCCCTTGCAGTTCGAGTTGAGCACGAAGGAGTTGACCCCGGCGATTGTCTTCGTGTTCTCGATGAAGACGGGTCCGCCGGAATCGCCGAAGCAGGTGCCGCCGCCGGTGCCGGGCGCGTTGGTCGCCTGCAGGTTGTAGCCGTCGGTCAGGGCGCTCGACAGGTTGACCAGCTGTACCGTGCCGCGCAGACGGGAGCGCTCGGCCATGTAGGTCGGCTTGACCTCCTGAAGCCCGTAGCCGACGACGGTGAAGCTGACGCTTTGCGTCCCGCGCTTGGTGGCGAGCCGGTCGAGCACCCCGAGGCTCGGCAAGGCGCCGTAGGCCTTCATCTTGACCGGCTTGTTGAGGACGACGACGCCGACATCGTAGGTCGCCGGAAGCCCGGAGAAGTTGAAGCTTGGGTGGGTGTAGGTCGACCCGGTGACGCCGCCACTATAGGGGTACCCGCTCGCGGTGGTGACATGCTCGTCGAACCAGATCTGGGCCGAGGCGGTGCCGTCGGTGCAGTGACCGGCGGTGAGAAAGACGGTCGACGAGAGAAGCGTTCCGCTGCAGCGGTGCGTCGGTGCGCCGGAGCTATCGTAGAAGACGACCAGACCGACATAGGGATGGGCGTTGCCATCCGGCTCCCCGTAGGTCACCGCCGCCGCCGGCATCCCGACCAGTGCGGCCACGAAGAGTGCGATCAACCCCGTCATCATGCGTCGTCGCATGCGTTCCCCCTTTTGACGACTCTTCCGAGTCCGTCCAACGGTTTGGATGGATCGGCCGAGTATAGGGTGGTGACGATTCGATGTCGATGCCCTCCGACGACCCCGAGGGTGCTGGCCTCCACACGCCGCTCGCCGTGGGGAGGAACCGTATTCCTAAGACCCGGCTCGATGCGTGTCCCGGCGCTCGTCGTCCCGGCTCAGCGACCGGGCGAGAACCTATTTGAGGCCGCTCGTCTTGATCGATTCGACAAGCTGGCGCTGGAAGATGAAGAAGAGCAGCATCGTCGGCATCGCCACCACGGTCGAGGCGGCCATCACATAGTTCTGTGACGAGGCGTATTGCTGGCGGAAGCTGGCGATCCCGATCTGGACCACCCAGAGATCTGGATTGTTCGTGATCGTCAGCGGCCAGAGAAACGAGTTCCAGTTCGCCAGAAAGAAGAAGACGGCCAGCGCGGCGAGGATCGGCCGGCTGAGGGGCAGGATGATATTGACGTAGACGCGCCAGTAGCCCGCGCCATCGACGATCGCTGCCTCCTCCAGCTCGCGGGGAATGCCAAGATAGAACTGGCGCAGCAGGAAAATCCCGAAGGCGTGGAAGATGGCGGGGATGATCAGACCGCCGTAGCTGTCGAGCATTCCCAGCTCGCGCACCAGGATGAACAGCGGCACCAGGATCACTGGCAACGAGACGAGCAGCGTCGAGAAGATCAGGGAGAAGATCAGCTCGCGCCCCGGGAAGCGCAGGCGAGCCAGTGCATAGGCGGCCATCGAGTGGAAGAAGAGGGCGACGAGGGTGACGGTGGTCGAGATGAAGAAGCTGTTGAGCATGTAGCGCGGGAAGGCGACCTCGGTAAAGACATAGCGGAAGTTGTCGAGCGTCGGGTGAGCGGGCAGCAGGGCGAACTTGTAGGTCTCGGAGCGGGTCTTGAAGGCGCCGGCGAGCATCCAGAGCAGCGGAAAGATCGTCGTCACCGCGATCACGGCGAGCACCAGGAACCCGACGAGCCGCTCGACGCGCGGGCGGAGCCACCATGGTCGTGGGGAGAGCGGTGGCGGCGGCGGGAGCGGCGCGCTAGTCGAAGTCAAAGCGGCCTCCCTTCGTCACGGCGAAGAGCGCCGCGGTCAGCAGCATCAGCACGATCACCAGGAACGACGCCATCGCCGCCGCGTAGCCATAGTGACTGAATTGAAATGCCTGCTGATAGATGTAGTAGATGACGAGATTGGTCGAGTTGGCCGGGCCGCCCTGCGTCATCACGTAGACGAGGTCGAACCCTTGGCTGCCGGAGACGGCGGTGACGGTCGAGGTCAGCAGGACGAAGAAGCTGGTCGGTTTGAGCAGCGGCAGGGTGATATCGCGAAACGTTCGCCAGGCGCTCGCCCCGTCGAGGCGCGCCGCTTCATAGAACTCGCGGGGGATCTCCTGCAATCCAGCCAGGAAAATCAGCATGTAGTAGCCCATCAGGAACCAGATGGTGACGACCAGCAGCGATCCCAGCGCCAGCTTCGGATCACCCAGCCACGATTGCCCTGTCAGCCCGAGCCGGACGAGCGTTTTGTTGACCACTCCCAGCCGGTCGACGAGCATGAACTGCCAGATCAAGCCGATCACGACCAGGCTGACGACGTTCGGCAGAAAGAGCATGCCCCGGAAGATCGGGATCAACGGCAGCCGCTGTTTGACCAGCAGCGCCAACCCGAGACCGGCCGCAAAGAGACCGGGGACGAGGATGGCGACGTAGATCGCGGTCACCCGCAGGCTGTCGCGAAAGAGCGGGTCGTGAGCCATCTGACGATAGTTATCGAGACCGACGTAGGTGTAGTCGCCGAAGCCGGTCACGTCGAAGAATCCCAGGCTCAGGGCGAGCACCATCGGCACGCCCAGGAAGAGGAAGAGCCCGAGCGCGTCCGGCAGGAGAAAGAGATAGGCGGCGATCCACTCGCGGTGCTTCCGCGACAAACGAGGGGGACGAGGCTCCGCCAGGCGGCGGAGCCTCGTCCCCTGGTCGACCGGCGCGGCGGTCGAGGACACCCTCATAGGATGGGCGCACCCTCGTAAGTGGCGAGGAAGGTCTCGATCTGCGTGGCCGCCTGCTCGCCGGCCTCGGTCGGGTCGGCGCCATTGAGCTGGACCGCCTGAATCGCGTCGGAGATCGCCTTGTAGATCTCCGGGGTGACCCGCGGCTCACCCCGGCCACCCGGGAAGATGTCGTCCCGGAAGACCTTCAACGGACCCGTGTCAAAGCCCTTTTGCTCGGTCGCGGCGTCGAGGACCGATTTCCGTGGCGCGATATCGCTTTTCGCCTTCAAGCACCAATCGACCCCGCGCTGAACTGACTCCTTGCCCATCGACCCAAGTGACGAGACGACAAACTTCGCCGCCGTCTCCGGGTCCTTCCCTTTGGCGTTGGCGACAAAGGCCCAGCCGCCAAGATCGGTGGTATAGGTGCCCCCTGGCGGCAACGGGAGCTTGAAGACCCCGTACTCGACATCCGGCGCGTTCTCGCGCATCTGGGCGATCGCCCAGATGCCAACGTTCTGGATCGCGCAATAGCCCGCGCCGAGGTTGGCAGCGGCATCATTGGCCCCGAAGCTGAGTGACTTGCGGGGCGCTACGCCGCTGGAGATGGCGTCCTGCCAGAACTTGAGCGCCTGAACCGCGCCTTGGTCCCGGAGACCGCTCGTCTTGCCATCCTTGTTGACGATCTCGGCCCCGCCCATCCACATGAAGGGATACCAGGTGAAGTTCTGGTAGTAGCCCGGGTTGGTATCGAAGAGCAGGCCGAAGCGGTCCTCGGTGGTCAGCTTTTTGGCCACCTCCAGGAGCTGCTCCCAGGTCTGGGGGATGTCGGCATCAGTCAGACTCGCGTCATTCCAGGCTTCGACGCTGTAGTACATCGCCATTGGCTCGACCTCCATCGGGAGGCCGTAGATCTTGCCGTCGACGGCGCGGGACGCAATCACGTCGGGATAGAAATCATCGCGCGCTGGCTGCTCCATGAATGGGGTCAGGTCGAGCAGGACATCGCCGTTGTAATAGCGAATGAAATCGCCGGGGCTGATGATGAAGATGTCCGGGCCCTCGCCCGAGGCAAAGACGGTCTGCAGCTTGGAACCGTTGAGGTAGTCCGCCACCGGAACGTAGACCAGCTCAACCTGGGTCTCGTTCTGGTCGTTCTAGGCCTTGACCGTCTCCTCGAACCAGGTCGACTGGGTCGCGACCTCGCCGCCGGGCGCATAGAACTGCCAGAACGACAGCTTCTTCGCCTGTGCGGAGGCGCTCCGGCCTGAGCACAGGATGGTCGGGACCGTCAACGCCGATGCGGCGACCGCTCCGCTTTGAAGTAATCGTCGCCGGGACACCTGCGATCGGGGCGCGATGATCCGCGAGGCGATGTCGCCGCCGCCCGCGCGGGCCAGGTCGTCGGTAGACATACCGGTTTCCTCCCTTGCGATCTGTCTTCGTCCGAATATCAAGCAGGTCGCGGAACGCGCCGGCGTCTCCTCGGCCACGGTGTCGCGGGTGCTGGGGGACAGGTCCGTGTCACCCCGGAGAATCGCGCTCGTGTTCTGCATGCCGCCGCCGAGCTCAACTTTCGGCACAATCGCCTGGCCAGCAATCTCCGCCGCCAGACGACGCAAACGCTCGGGGTCGTCGTCTCCGATATCGAGAACCCGCACTTCACGCAGATGGTGCGCGCGGTCGAGGAAGCGGTCTACGAGCGGGGCTTCCGGGTGCTGCTCTGCAACACCGACGAGACGGCCGAGAAGCAGCGGACCTATCTTGATGTGCTGGCCGCGGAGCGCGTGCTCGGGGTGATCATGGCGCCCTCGGATCCGGCCGGAGAAGAGATCGGCCGGCTGCTCGATCTCGGCATCCCGCTGGTCGCCTTCGACCGGATGGTCGCCGATCCGCGCGCCGATGGGGTCGTCGTCGACAACATCGAAGGCACCCGGGGCGCGACGCGCCACCTCCTGGCGGCCGGCCACGAGCGGATCGGCTTCATCGGCGGCCGGACCGCGATCCAGACCGGCGCCGATCGGCTGAAGGGGTACGAGGAGACCATGCGCGAGCGCGGTCTGGCGCCGCGGTCGGCTGAGGGCGCCTTTCGGATCGACCAGGCCAACGTGGCGACGAGCACGCTGCTGGACGGAGGGAACGACCTGACGGCGCTGGTGATCGCGAACAACCTGATGACGATCGGCGCGCTCACCGCCCTTCGTGAGCGTGGCGTACGGGTGCCGGAGGAGATCGCCGTCGTGGCGGTGGACGATCCGTTCTGGGCGGAGCTGGTCGACCCACCGCTGACGACGCTGGCGCAGCCGGTCCGGCGGATGGCGGCGACGGCGGCCAATCTCCTCTTCGAGCGGATCGATGGGAAGCGAACCCAGACGACATGCGTCGTGTTCGACTTTGAGCTGCGGGTGCGCCGTTCCTGCGGCACGATCCGGGGTCCCTCACCGACCGCCTGAATCTCGACACCTCGTTGCTGGTTGGGCTCAACCACGTCGACCATGATCGACCATCAGCATGCTGGCGAACGGGGAGCGTGGTGTCGCCGGGGATCGCCATGCCGGTCGCCGGGCAGAGATACCCGGGACGATCGACGGTGTGGCACCCGCGTTGTCCCAGCGGTCGAGCAGAGGGACCGATGGGTTGGGGCGCGGTCAGGGGCGATGCTGCTCGTTCAGCCAGCGGCGGACCTCCGCTGGCGACCGCAGCCGCACCAGCCGGGGATCCTGGCCAAAGAGGGCTGGCCACTGGCGTCGCTGCCTGACATGCGTGCGGAGCGTCCAGACGAAGAGCGACTCGCGGCCGAGAAACGCGTCGCGCCATGTCTCCCGGTTGCCGTTCCAGAGCTCGATGTCGTCGCGGATGCGGTGGAGTGTCCGGCGCCAGAGCCAACCGAGCTTGATCGAGAGTGGTAGGTCGAGCCAAACGATCGTATCGGCCGCGTCGATCACGGTCGGACCGAGCTTCGAGTCGTAGTTGCCGTCGATCACCCACCTCTCAGGGGCGGCGGTCATTGCCTCGCGGACGCGTGCCCGGAACTCCTCGGCCGCCGGCTCGCTCCAGTTGGGACCATGGTGGAGCGCGTCCAGCTCGACGTGGGCGATCCCGAGCTGGCGCGCCAGCCCCGCGGCGAGGGTCGACTTGCCGGCGCCGGATGTCCCTTTGACCGCAATCGTTCGCGGCATGCGACCCTCCCTGGGCCAGGACGACCAACGCCCCGACCCGCTTCCCGGATCATCCTTAGACCCCGCCGTCAGCATAGCCTGAGGCGAACCACCCGCGGCGATCAATCCACCGTTCGGTCCCACCTACGCGGTGGTCGCCCGGGTCACAGGGGAGCGATGCCGGGCCGCCGGTCGTCTGACACCGGTCGGGCGATTGACCCGGCGAGGTCGATGTGAGGTGGCGAGTCCCGCGTGGTCGGCCGGCCACCGATCCGCCCCCATCGCGCCGGCGCTTATCCGTCGCTCGCCGACTGGCGACCGAGGACCTCCACGACCGTCCCCGCGAACCAGGCGGGATGGGTTGATGGAAGGCTGTGGCTGGCGTTCGGGCAGATCGTGAGCTCCGAGGTGGGCAGCATCCAGTCCATGGCCGCGGCGACCTCCACCGGCACGAACTCGTCCCGATCCCCGGCGACCACGAGCACCGGTACGCGCATCTGGCCGAAGTCCGCCGCGGTGAGTCCCGGATAGTCCAGCCACATCTGGACCGTCTGGGCCTGGAACGAGCGCCATTCGGCGTCGTTGCCGCCGAACATCGACCGGAAGCCGGGCAACACCGCTCCGAGCGCGGTGTCGAAGCGCCCGACATCGATGCCCCCCGCCGCATCCATCCCGACGAGCTCCCGGATCGAGCCACGGAACTCCTCATCATCGTCGAAGAAGGCGGCGCCGACGACCAGCGCCCGGACGGCGTGGGAATGGTGGCGAGCGATCTCCAGCGCGACCTGACCGCCATCGCTCCAGCCGCCGAGGAAGGGACGCTCCAGCCCCAACGCCGCGATCAGTCCGACCGTGTCGTCAGCGATCTACCGGTCGTTCGGGCGGCCGCCCGGATTGGTCGAGCGGCCGTGGCCGCGGCTGTCGGGTGTGATCACCCGGAACCGCGTCGCGAGCAGCGGGACCACCTCGCGCCAGCTCGCGCTCGACGTGGGGCCGCCGCGGAGCAGCAGGAGCGGGTCTCCCGCCCCATGCTCTCGATAGGCGAGCCGCGCGCCGTTGATCTCGATGACCTGACCGCGTGCCGGGACCAGGCTGTTGGCGATCATAGGGGTGCGCCTCCTTGCGCGGTGCCTGTTCCTGACCCGCTCACCGTGTCAGCGGCTGGCCTTGCTCCCCCCAACCCGGACGACCGTGCTGCCTGCCCCGCGCGTCGCCTGGCCGCTGGTGGGGTGCTGTCTCCTGGGCACCGTCCCTGGATTCTCCGCCCGTCATCGCGGCCGCTCGATCGGTTGAGGTTGGGAACTCACCTCGCCAGCCGGCTCGGGCAATCACCCCGTGGCGATCGGTCTCGCGCTATGATGCCGGGCCAACACCGACGCCGTTTGAGGGTCGCCGGACCCCAGACCCGACACCGCGGCGATGTCGCCGTGCGCCGCGCCACGGGTCGGAGAACGTCGAGCGCGATTGACCGATTGTGAGATGCCTTGGAGGGATGATCATGTCCGGTTTCGATGGACTCGGGATGCACCTCGGGAACCTGTCACGCCTATCGACGGCGCGGACCCGCTCGATCAGCGCGGAGAATTTTTCCGGGGCCAGGGGTCAGGGGGGCATGGCGACGGAGGGGACCGGGGCCGACGCGGGGCGCGAGCTTGGTCAGGGCTGGAAGCTGTCGCCCAGCATCAACATTGCCGGCAACGCCACCGTCACGCTGGCCGATATCGCCGGTCCCGGCGCGATCCAGCATATCTGGCTGACGGTGCATCCGACGCACTGGCGAAGTCTGGTGCTCCGCTGCTTTTGGGATGACGAGGAGACCCCCAGTGTCGAGACCCCGCTCGGCGACTTCTTCTGCCATGGCTGGGGGGTGCGTTGCAACATCGCCGCGCTGCCGGTGGCGGTCAACCCGGCGGGCGGCTTCAACAGCTACTGGGAGATGCCCTTTCGGGGGCACGCCCGGATCACGATTGAGAACCTTTCCCCGGATGAGGTGCTCGGGTTCTACTATCAGATCGATTACACGCTGACCGAGGTTCCGGCGGACCGCGCCTATCTCCACACCCAGTGGCGACGGAGCAACCCGCTGCCCTATCAGGAGGTCCACACCCTGCTCGACGGCGTGCGTGGTCAGGGTCAGTACGTCGGCACGTACCTGGCCTGGGGCGTCAACAGCAGCGGCTGGTGGGGTGAGGGCGAGATCAAATTCTATCTGGACGGTGATGACGCGTGGCCCACGATCTGCGGCACGGGCACAGAAGATTACTTCGGCGGAGCGTGGAACTTCGAGCATCCCCGGGGCGAGTACGGCGTCTATAGCACGCCGTTCCTCGGTCTGCCGCAGGTGATCCAGCCGGACGGGCTCTACGCCTCGCAGCAGCGGTTCGGCATGTACCGCTTCCATATCATGGACCCGATTCGCTTCGGCGACGATCTGCGAGTGACCATCCAGGCCCTTGGCTGGCGTGCGGCGCTGGAAGGCAAACGGCGCTACCTCCCCTTGCAGGACGACATCGCCTCGACCGCCTTCTGGTACCAGACCGAGCCCCACGCCCCGTTCCCGGCCATTCCGGGCTTGAACGCGCTGGAGGTGATCTAGCAGCCGCCTTTTTGGATGAAGCGGTGGAGTGCCTGGCGGGGATCCGGCGTCAGCACGACGGGCGGGCCTGTTGGATGTGGGGGGCGATCGCTGGCAACCGTCCGTCGCGGAGATGACGATCTCCGGCTTAGGGCGTCCCTGTTGTCCGGGCGGCGTGGTCCCTGGTGACCGGCTGCCCGCTGAAGGGCGACTGACGCTGCCGTCATGTTTCAGTTCGCTGTCGTCGCCTGGTGCGAGATGATACCTTCGCCGATTCCGGCGGCGGGCCGATGACCGCAAGATCGACGCGGGTCTTGGCCGAGGGGTGGTCGACGAATGCGTTGGGTGTCCCTGATGACCGATATCACGGGAGAGAGGAAGCACGAGTGGCGACGAAAGCGGCACTGATGGTGGTTGGGGGTTGGGAAGGACACGAGCCCCGGCAGACGGCGGCGCGCTTCGCGGTGCTGCTGGCAGAGGATGGGTTTGCGGTTGAGACCGCCGAGACGCTCGATGTCTATCTCGATCGGTCCCGTTTGCACGGGTTCGATCTGATCGTGCCGACCTGGACGATGGGGACGATGACCCCGGAGCAAGAAGCGGGGTTGCTCGACGCGGTCAGGGGAGGCGTCGGTCTGGCGGGGTGGCACGGCGGGATGGCCGATGCCTTTCGCGACAACCCCACCTACCAGTTCATGGTCGGGGGGCAATGGGTGGCGCATCCGGGCGACGTGATCGATTACACCGTCCAGATTGTGGCCACGGGCGATCCGATCACCGCGGGGCTGAGCGATTTCGCGATGCACTCCGAGCAGTATTACCTCCACGTCGATCCGTCGAACGAGGTGCTGGCGACGACGACCTTTTCGGGCGAGCACGCGCCGTGGATCGAGGGCTGCGTGATGCCGGTCGCCTGGAAGCGCCGCTGGGGAGCGGGGCGCGTCTTCTTCTGCGCGCTCGGGCATCAGAACGTCGACTTCGAGGTGGCCGAGGCGCGCGAGCTCGTCCGCCGGGGGATGCGCTGGGCCAGCCGCTAAGCGGAACAGTCTGAACAGGAGCCTGACCCCGAGACGGCAGAGCGCGTCTCGAACATCGTGATCGCCGCGGTGACCAGCGAAATCTTCGCGTCCCTGGCCCGAGCTTGACGATGATTGGGTGGTCGAGTTGCGATCCATTGGTCAGGCTCTCCATGTCTTCTTGGCGGTCGCGTTGCGTGCTCCGGTGTCCTCCCACCGGACTGGGTCGCCGGTCATGGCGCCACGGCCAGCGATCGCGATCGCACCCTGCGTCTCCAACGCGGCGACGTGGTTGATGGTGCCCCGGCACCGACACCAGGGGTAAGAGATGGCAGAATGACCTGTCGATCCCGACGATCACGCTCTGTGATGATCGGGGAGTCTTCGTCATCACCGCCTCGCCAATCTGGCCCGATCAGGAGGTGCATATCCCGCATGACCGATGAGACTTTGCCCATCGACCTTGGCGGCGGACTGACCCTCCGGGTGGCGACGCCAGCCGATGTCGAGCCGCTCGCCGCCTTCAACGGGCAGGTTCACGCTGCATCGAGCGGTGAGCCGGACGCCGGCGCCGCCGCCTGGACGCGCGATCTGCTGCAACGGCCGCACCCAACGTTCCGGCCCGATCTCTTTACGGTGGTCGAGGATCGCGCGACGGGCGCGATCGTGTCGTCGTTGAACTTGATTCCTCAGACCTGGTCCTACGGCGGTCACGAGTTTGGCGTCGGCCGCGTCGAGCTCGTCGGCACCCACGCCGACTACCGTCGCCGCGGGCTCGTCCGCCACCAGATGGAGATCGCCCATCGCTGGAGTGCCGAGCAGGGTCACCTGCTCCAGGGAATCACCGGCATCCCCTGGTATTACCGGCAGTTCGGCTACGAGATGACCCTGCCTCTCGGTGGCGGGCATCGCGTCCCGGCGAGCGATATCCCGGCAGCGGCCGATGGGACCACCGAGCCGTATCGCCTCCGCACGGCCACCCCGGCAGATGTTCCCTTTCTGACCGCAACCGATGATGATGGACGCCGCCGCTCGCTCGTTAGCTGCGTTCGCGACGAGGCCTGCTGGCGCTACGAGCTCGAGCAGTTTGGCGATGACGAGCAGAACGAGGACCGGGTCGTCGTCTCGATCATCGAGTTGGTCGAGGGGACGGGGGATGAGGGGGTGGCCAGATCGGTCGGCTTCGTCGCCTCGTTGCGCCGGCTCTGGAACGGGACGTTCTGGATCCGCGCCTGTGAGATCGCCCCCGGCGTGTCATGGCTGGACGTGGCGCCCTCGCTGCTGCGAGCGTTGCAGACGATGGGCACCACCGCTGCCGCCGCGACCCCTAAGGAAGGCGATCAACCGGTCCGGCTTGAGCGACTTGGACTCGATCTGGGCACCGGTCACCCGCTCTACCAGGTTCTGCCGGACCGGGCCCGGGACGTCGAGCGGCCCTATGCCTGGTACATTCGCATCCCCGATCTCCCCGCCTTCGTCCGGTGTATCGCGCCACTGCTCGAAGTCCGGCTGGCCGCCTCCCCCGCCGTTGGCTATAGCGGCGATCTGCGGTTGAACTTCTATCGTGATGGCTTGCGCCTGACCTTTGCCGGGGGACGGCTGGACGAGGTGGCGGAGTGGCCGGAGGCCGACCGCGCCGACGCGGGAGCGTCGTTCCCGCCCCTGACCTTTCTGCATCTGCTGCTCGGCTACCGGTCGCTCGCGGACCTCGAATACCTGTTCGCAGACTGCCGCGCCGGGGAGGAGGCGCGCGTGCTGGTTGAGATTCTCTTCCCAACGGCCCCATCGTTTATCTGGCCCCTCTCCTGACCGGCGACTGACCGCACGCCAATCAGTACGCGCGCGGGGCATCGCAGCCGCGAGGTGAGCAGCGGCAGCGCGAGCGCGGTGACGCCCGACCCGATCCGGGAAACCGTGTGAGCGGCCCAGAGACGGGCGAAGGCGGGCTGACGCAAGAGACCTGCCGGCGCCATGTCCCAGAGGCGTTGCCTCATCGCCGTCCGAACCGGGCAGGACTGAATGGCTGCAGCACCTCTGGCGGGCGACCGGTCGTCAGGAGATCGGCGACGGCCTCGCCGGTGGCCGGCGCCAGGGTCAGGCCCAGCATCGCGTGACCGCTTGCGACAACAAAGTTCGTCCAACCCGGCACCATTCCGATCACCGGCAGGCCATCTGGTGTCAGGGGACGCATCCCGGTCCAGGCGACGGCGGTGGACGCATCGGCCGGCCAGTCGCGTAGCGAACGGGCACCGGCCCGGGAGATGGCCGCGATCCGGGCCGGGACGAGGCGGTGGTTGATGCCGGACAGCTCCATCGTGCCGGCCAGACGGATCCGGTCGTCAAGTGGCGTGACGACCACCCGGGCCTCGTGGAGATGGATCGGCACGCGCACCGGTCGGGGCGGGGGGATGAAGTCGAGGCTGTAACCTTTGCCCGCCTCGATCGGGATCCAAACCGTTGGGTCGGCGAGACGGACGACCCGCGGGGTCCACGCCCCGGCGCAGACGATCACGCTCTCGGCGGCGATCGGGCCGTGGGTGGTTTCCACCACGGTGATGCGTCGCCCCGCGGCGGCGCGGCCGGACGAGATAAACCCGGTTACCTGCACGCCGTCGAGGAGACGAACACCCGACGGCCGGGCGGCAAGCCAGGCGTTGAGGCCGCGAACCAGACTGTCCGGGCGAACGTGGCGCTCCTGAGCGAGCCAGTAGCCACCGAGCGTCCCGTCGGTCAGGGCCGGCTCATGCTCGCGGATGGCGGCGCCATCGAGCAACGGGGGCGGCGCATAGCCGAAGGGACGCAGGAGATCGAGAGCGGCGTGGTCCCGCTCCATCTCCTGTGCCGAGTGATAGGCGTAGAGAATGCCGTCGCGATGCTCCTCGAAGGCGATGCCTCTGTCCCGGTAGGCGTCGAAGAGGTCCATCGTCCGCGCATTGAGCGCCATGGTCGCCTCAAGCCCGGAGCGGTGGTCCCGCTGGTTGCATCGTCGCCAGAACGCGAGCAGCCAGCGGACGAAGTCGAGGTCAGCTCGCGGCTGCAGGTAGAACGGGCTGTCGGGGCGCAGCATCCAACGTAACGACGTGCCGACAAGCCCCGGCGCGGGCACCGGACCCGAGAACGCGGGAACGATCCAGCCCGCGTTGCCATGCGAGGCCGCGCGCTCCGGCGGACCGGCGTCGACCAGCGTCACCGGCACGCCGCGCCCCTGCAGCGCGATCGCGGTGCAGAGCCCGATGAAACCGCCCCCGACGATGATGGTCGATGCCACAGCGCGCCTCCGAGATGATGGGTGATCCGTCCGATGCTATCGCACCTGAGAGAGGAATTGGACAGGGTGCGCCAACGCCGGGTCGCCTGACCGCTGGAGATCGTGAGTGATGGCGAGGAATGACGAACCTCGTGACTGGAGCCGATGCTAACGATCGACATCCTGAATTGCTGGAAGATCGGGATCGCTCAGAATCTGGGCCACCGCGCTGCCGATGGCCGGTGCATCACGGACAGCGGTGATTCAGACGATCTCCCAGTCAACCGCGAAGTAGGCATGGACCGCGAAGTTGCGGAATGCCGCGACTCGGCGCCAGTCGACTATGGCATGCCGTCGCCGCACCTGCGGATCGAGACGGGACGCTGCTTCTCCGATCTCGGTGAGTCGCTGGAGAACCGCTCGTCGCAAGATATCGTCGTCGAGGAACTCCATGCATGAGCGTCCGTCGATATAGCGACGAATGGCGTCGGTCGCGTCCACGATGTCACGAAACCATAGGGCTTCAGGTCGCGGCATACAGCATTCTTGATCCGGCAAGAAC
>JAABUR0100000498.1_pt1 | contig 85214 bp, 90 predicted proteins | sample 5560091 | NCBI WGS metagenome assembly JAABUR01 (sample SAMN10711879, study PRJNA513375) | rock metagenome | isolation source: Antarctica rocks | place: Antarctica: Victoria Land, University Valley sud | reverse complement strand
GGCGGGGTCGACCTTGACCTTGGCCTGCTGCACGTAGTCCAGCCCGAGGGCGGCCCACGCGCCGTAGTTGGCCGGGTCGGCGCGCAGCGTGTCCTGCTGTCTGGCGATGTCGACCGCGACCGGGTCGGCGACAGCGGAGCCCGAACTGCTCGACGCGCCAAGAGCTGTCGCGGGAGCGGGCGGCGGACCAGACCGGCGACCACCCCCACCACCGCCGCTGGCCGCCACGACTGCTACCAGCACGGCAGCGAGCCCAGCCGCTATCACCACGAACGGGACCCACCGGCGCGGTGCACGGCTGCCTTCGGCGCGCCGCGCCGCTGCTGGCTGCGTGCTGGCAGGCGACGTGCCGGGCTCGCTTGCTGTCGGCTGCGCAGGCGGGCTCATCGCTCCTCCTGCCGCCTGGGCCGGCGTTTTCACTTGGTCGTCTGCTGCTTGGCGTAGACCACATAGTTGCCCAGGTAGTGCCCGGTAGCCCGGTCGAAGTCGCCGGTGCAGGTGATCAACCGCAGTTCGGCGTCGGGGTTGGGGGCGTAGACCTGCTGGGCCGGGAAGCCCTCCTTGGGGTACTGCGCAGCCCGGTAGACGACGAACCGCACCGATGTCCCGTCTGCCCGGCGGACGAGCACCGGGTCCCCGGTGTGTAGTTCACGCAGCTTGAAGAACACTGCGGGTCCGTTGGTGGAGTCGACGTGCCCGACGATGACAGCGGGCTGGCCGACGTCGCCCGGGGCCGGTCCCTGGCTGTACCAGCCAGCCTGGGCGTAGTCGGTCGGGACCTGCAGCGAGCCGTCGGCGTTGAGGCGCAGGCCGACCAGTCCCGAGCGCACCCCGATGGCGGGGACGGCGACCTCGACCGGCGGCACATGCTGCAACAGCGGCACCAGGTGGCCTGCCGTTGCAGCCGGGGCGAACGCGGCCGGCGGCTGTGCCGCGGGGATCCGGTCACCGGCGGGGGCCGGTGCGACCAGCGCGCTGGAGTGCGGCTGCAGTACCAACACGGCGACCAGAATGCCGGCCAGCACCCCGGCGACGACGAGCACAACAGCGCGCACAGTCCCCCGGTGCCGAAAGCGGCTACCTGCCAGCGGCGGCGGCGCCGCCGGGTCAACCCCGGCGGCCGGGCCGGCCGCGTTCGCCACAGCTTCTCCTAACGGGTCACCGGGAACGCGGTCACGTCCTTCAATGCCGCGTGGGCGGGTGGCCAGGCGGCCACCCGCCCACGCGGGGTGTTACACGTGACTACTCAGGCGTGCGATGCCGCCGGCCGCCGGCGGCGGACGCTGCGGATCCCGGTGCCGAGTAGCACCATGCCCAGCACCCCGGCTGTCACCGGCAGCACCGGGGCGCCGTCAGAGGACGGCTGGGCTGCACCGCCGCCGCCGGTCGCGACACCACCGCTGGGCATCGTCATGCCGCCCGCGTTGGAGGTGCCGAGGTTGACCGACTTGGCGTTCGGCAGTGCCACGTAGGGGAACGCGGACCCGGGGGGGCTGGCGGGGGTGTTGACCCCGTCCCCGGCTGCCAGTGCCGGCACGATCGTGCCGCTCTGGGCGGCTCCTTCGAGGGCTTGCAGTTCGATGTCGACGACGTCGTCGGTCAGGCGCCGCCCGTTGGGGAAGCCCTGCAGGTCCTTGGCCAGCACCCCGAGCCGGCTGGGGCTGGCGGTGACCGGCACCGAGGTGTTGAGCCGCAGCTCCTCAGCCGGGACGAACGAGCCGGAGCTCACACCCTTGTTCAGCATCTGGGAGTTCAGGTCAGCCGCGATGGGCCCGCACGCCTTGCAGATCCCGGTCAGGAAGATCTCCTGCAGGTCCTTGCGCGGCGCTGCCGGTGCCTTCAGCCCGTAGATCGACTCGATCAGCTTGGGGACCTCGGGGTCGAGCACCTTGGCCACCGCCGGTGCGACGGTGTGGTCCTGGGCCGGGGTCAGGCCGTTGAAGGCGTCCTTGAGCTGGGCGGGGATGACGACCTCGTTGACCAGCGGGTTGCCCAGCCGGGAGACCTGCACGAAGTCACCGCTGGCGGTCTGCTTGTTGCCCGCCGACAGCGACAGCCCCTGCTTTTCGGTGGTGCTCCACACCCCGACCACCGGGTTGCTGGTCGCGTCGCCCTTGAGTGCGACGTCGGCCTTGGGTACCTGCAGCGCGATGGTGTTGACGTTGTAGCCCGCCAGGGTGTTCTGGCCCGACTCCTTCAGGTTCGTCCCGTAGAGCAGGTCGAACACCCGCAGGTCCAGGAAGAACGGGTCGGCGGCCTGGCCGGCGAAGGTCTTGCCGCCGCCAGGCAGGTTGGTGATGGCCTGGTCGCGCAGCATCGCGTAGTTCGGCATCGACGCGGGGCCGACGTCGGAGGGCGCGACCTTGGCGTTGCTGATCAGCGTCTTGGTCTGCCCGCCCTTGATCTCGGTCAGGGTGTAGGTCTGCTTGAACAGCAGGTGCGGGTCGTCCAACGACTGCACCGGGCCGTTGTTGTACAGGAACGTGCCGCCCCCTGGCGCGGTGGCCCGGCCGTCCTGGTCGGCGAAGGTCCAGCGGTAGGTGATGTCAGGCTTACCGGTCCCGCTGTTGTCGATGTTGATGTCGTAATGCGACCCGGCCTTGAACGGATAGAAGTTCGGGCCGCCGTTGGGCTCCTCGAACGGGATCCAGTTCGCGATCAGCGTCACCGTGTCCGGCTTGTCCGGGCTGGCGAACGCATACACGTCGGTGTTGTCATGCTGCGGATCGCCGGCTGTCAGCGGCGCCTCCCGGTGGGAGGAAGCATTCGCCACACCGCCGCTCAACCCCGCCATGCTCGTGCCGGCAAGTGCAACGACCGCCAAAGCAGCCGCCCGCTTCCGGTTCTGGTGCCGCTTCCCGTGAGACGTCATGCGTACATCCCTTCCGCAGGTGAACCGAGCAGAACTCACCCACGGGCAGGAGCGCGCACCGGCCCAGGGATGCTTTTGAACAGTATTCGTTTCCCGCCACTGAACAGTATTCGTTTCCCGCCACCGGAATGGATTGCCCCGCCGGTCACCAACCTGGATATCGCCCGGGCGCAGCGTCTGGTGACCGATCGCCGCCGCCGTCCTGCCCGACCGGACCGCGCGGCTACCGTGACATGGTGCAGCCGCCGAAAGCCGCCGCCGGCCGCTGCGCCCTGTTTGGGTGGTCGGTGCTAGTCGGCGGATGCGCCGTTGCCGCGTTGGCGTTGGCGGGCTGCTCGTCCTCAGCGTCCCGGCAGCACGCGGCGCCGGTAGTCGCCTTCGACGACCAGGGCGCCAACCCCCAGACGTGCATGGTTCCCAGACCCAGCAGCCCACACCGGCCTACCAGGCAGGCGAGGTGGCGGTCAGCGAACTGGAGCTTCCCATGCTCGCCTACTACACCGCCAACGGTGACAAGCCCTACTGCGACCAGCGCCCCGCCACCGCCGCCGACCGCGCCTGGCTCACCCTCTACGTCGCCGACGGCGCCGACCCAGCCCGCGTCCGACGCCAGCTCGGCTAGCCATCCCGGCGCAGCGCTGCGAGATGGCTGCGGGCTGTGAAGGGCATCATCGAAAGTCCGCGGCCCACGCTGCCCGCGGATCTCACCTCGTGGAGGAACCCCCGTTGGCCGTGCGCCGCCGTCTAATCGCTGTCCCAGCCGTCGTCTTGGCCGTCCTGCTTGCCGGTTGCGGGAGCAGCGGCACCGCTTCGACGCCTGAGCAGCTGGTGTCGGCGGTCTCAGCGAAGACCTCGGCCAGCAACGCGAAGGTCGCACTGAGCAGCTCGGTGGCCGCTGCCGGAAGAACTGTTCCGATCAACGGGACGGGTGCGTTCGACTTCGCCGCTCGCCGCGGCACCATCACCATCGCTCTGGCACAGGGCGGCACCCGGGAGCTGCGGATCATCGGCGACGTCATCTACGAAAAGCTGCCGCCGCAGCAGGCGAGCCAGACCGGCGGCAAGCAATGGCTCAAGATCGACCTGAACGCGTTATCGAAGACAGCCAGCGGCAGGCAGCTGGGGAGCCTGAGCCAGAGCAGCGACCCGAGCCAGGTCCTGAAGTATCTGCAGGGCTCCAACGGGCCAGTGACGACTGTCGGCAAGGAGGACGTGCGGGGCACGCCGAGTACGCACTACCGCGCCCAGGTCGAGTTGGCCAAAGCGGTCAAGCACGGCGCGTTCGACCAGTCCACCGCCGACGCCTTCGTCAAGCAGTTCGGCGCGGGCACGTTCCCGGTCGATGTCTGGATCGACAAGCAGGGCCGCGCCGACCGCACGTCCTACTCCCTCAAACCGCTCAGCGGCGTCGGCTCGTTCACCTTCACCCAGGAGCTGTACGACTTCGGCAACGCCGGCCTCGGCGAGCTCACCCCGCCGCCCGCCGCCCAGACCCAGGACATCAGCCAGCTGCTGAACAGGTGAAGGCAACTCAGCTCGGCCCGGCTTCGGGACCTAGCAACCCGCGCAGGCGCACCAGGCCGGCACCAGTCCTGGTCTTGACCGTGCCGAGTGGTGTCCCGTCCTGCCGGGCGATTTGGGACTGGCTCGGGCCGCCCCAGTAGCTCATCAGCAGCACCGACCGGCCCGGGCTGCGAGTTCTGCTCGACTACGCCCGGTGCGGTGTTGTGATCGTGGTGCACGCGCCGGCGGTGGGCGCCGAGGAGGTTCTTGCCATGGTGGTCCTGGTCAGCACGGGGTCCTCTGAGGGGCTTCAAATTCACTCGCCCGTACGGTGTTGACTGAGTCAACTGTTGAGGAGCTGGCAGTGCGCAAGCCTGTAATACTGGTCGTCGGCGTCATCGTCGCTCTTGCTGGACTGCTGTTCTCCCTGCAGGGTTTCGGGGTGATGAAGGGCAGCGCGATGAGCGGCAGCGCGTTCTGGGCGGTTGCCGGGCCAGTCCTGGTCATCGGCGGTTTGCTGCTATTGGTAGTTGGTGCGCGCGGCCGCCTTCGCTGACTCGATGGACTCAAGACCGAACCTTCCCGATCATCCTGCTGTCGCTGACACTGCTGGCGAGCCGGTCGGTAAGCCGGTGGGGCGTCGGGCGGTGTTGGGCCTGATTGAATCGCCCTCGGCGGCGCCGGCGTCTGGGGCGGTTCTCACCTGCAGGACGCATTGGCCCGTTGGTTGGCACCGGTCGAGGCTCATGACCCGACCGGACTGGTCGCGTTGTTTCCGCTGGGGAACACCTCGGTGTGCTCAGTTGTCGGCTCTGTTCCGTCCCGTAGTACAGCGGATTACCGGCTGAACGTGACCGGGGAGGTCGGCAAGTCGGCGACTTACACCTTCGCCGACCTAGAAGCGATGCCGCAGACGCGCCTCGCAGCGCAGTTTCAATGCGTGACCGGTTGGTACCTGCCCGATGTGTCTTGGAGTGGCGTGCGGCTGTCGAGCTGCTTGACCGTGCGGACCCGTCAGCGACAGCCAGGGCCGTACGCTTCCGCTCTTTCGACGGCACGTACACCGAAAGTTTGACCATGGAACAGGCTCGGCGTCCAGACGTCATCGTCGCGCTGCAGATGATGAACGCACCGGTTACGCACGACCACGGTGCCCCGGTACGCATGTACTGCGCGCCGCTGTACGGCTACAAGAGCACGAAGTGGCTCTCGGCGATCTAGCTGACGACCTCCCAAACTCCGAGAGGCCCTGGGAGGCCTAATGCGCGGCGCATCATTGCGGTCGTAGCGCCATCCAGAGTGCGACCGCGTTGCGGGTGCCGGGGTTGCGCCAGGAGTGTGGCTGGATGGTTCGAAAGTGCAGCGAGTCGCGGACGCCAAGTCGGTACGGCTTGTCTCCCACTGTGAACTCCAGCTCGCCCTCGAGCACGTGGATCAGCTCCTCGCCTGGGTGCTCGAGCAGCTTGGCGCCACTGTTCGCTCCCGGGAGCACAGTCGCGCGGGCGCCGGCGAGGTAGAAGCGGTCATACGTGCCGCTGATCCCCGCGAGGTCGATCCCCGCGTGGGAGGTGTAGATCTGCCTGTTCTCGCCATCGGGGGTGTGCACCGTCGGCACCGAGGTGGCGCCCTCTTCTTCGACGAAGAACGCCACCGGCTTGCCGAGTGCGCCGGCGACCTTGAGCAGCGTGGTGATGGTCGGGACCATGCCGCTCTGCTCGATCTTGTGGATAGCCGCTGCCGACACGTCGGCCTGCTCGGCGAGCTGCTGAAGGGACAGGCCCGCCTGCTTGCGCAGGCTGCGCACCTTCGGGCCGATCCCGGAGACGATCGTCTGGAGGTCCTCGGTCATGCTGTCTCCGGTCGACTGGGGCAGTCGCGTTTCGCGAATGCAAACTCCTTGTAACGTCCTTGACTCCTTACAGCGGCGTGTCCAATATAGTGGACGCGTGGTTGCTCATGCTCAACGTGACGAGGAGGCGGCCCGTGGCAAGACGCATCGTGGTGATCGGCGGCGGGGCCGCCGGCATCGGGGCTGCGGGTGCCGCTAAGGGCACCGACCCGGGTGCCGAGGTCACGGTCTTCACCGAGTACCAGGACGCGGCTTACAGCCCTTGCGGCATCCCGTACGTACACGGCAAGGAGATCCCTGACTTCGAGCGGCTGTTCCTCGGTACGAAACAGCAGTATGCCGACCAAGGGATTGACATCCGCTATCAGACGCGCGTCGAGTCCTGCGACCTCGCCGCGAAGACGGTCAGCGTCGGCGGCTCTCCGGTCCCGTTCGACGCCCTCGTGGTCGCGAGTGGCTGGAACTACGGCAAGCCGGAGGTGCCGGGCGCCGACCTGACCGGCATCTACTACATGAAGAACATCCGCGAGGCCATGGAATGGGACAAGGTCCTGGATTCCGTGCAGAGCGCCGTGGTGCTTGAAGCCGGGCCGCTAGGTCTGGAAATGGTCACGGCGCTGGCCCATCGCGGCATTGAGACCCACCTCGTGGATCCGACCCCGTGGGCGCTGTCGATGGCGACCGACCCCGACATCACCCGGCCGGTCGAGGACTCGTGGGTGGAGATGGGCGTCAGCCTGCACTTCAACACCAAGCTGGAGGGGATCCGGGGGGACGAGCATGGCGCCGTCCGGGGGGTGCGGACGTCAGAGGGCGAGATCGCGTGCCAGCTGCTCGTCGTAGCCACGCACAAGATCCCGAACACCGCGTTGGGGGCCGCTGCCGGTCTCGCCATCGGTACCGCCGGCGGTTTCATCGTCGACGAGACGATGCAGTCGTCAGCGCCTGGCGTTTGGGCTGCAGGCGACTGCATTGAGGTGCCGCACGGCGTATCCGACGTGCCGGTGCAGGGGTTGTCGGGTAGCCACGCGTACGCGCAGGGCAAGGTCGCCGGGGTCAACGCGGCAGGCGGAGCCCGCGCCTACCAGCCGGTCTACGTGCCGTGGGGCATGGTTGCCGGCAAGTGGATGATCGGCGGGGTCTCGTTCAGCGAGACCCTGGCGACGGCGCTCGGCGTGCCATTCGTGATGGGCGTAGCGCAAGGGATCTCCCGGGCGCGCTATTACCCCGACATGCAGCCGGTGAAGGTGAAGCTGTTGGCCGAGCCCGGATCGCTGCGACTCATCGGCGCGCAGATGGTCGGCGGTGAGGGCATCAAGGAACGGGCCGACTTCCTGGCCATGGCTGTCCGCACCGGGATAACGATCCGCGACCTGGCGACCATGGAGAACGTGTACTCGCCGCCGATTGGCGCGCTCAACGAGCCGATCGCGCTAGCGGCGCAGGACTGCCTCTCCCGGCTGGCGGTAGCGTGAGCCAGCCCGCGCCGGTGCCTACCGAGAACCGCGGCGCCACGCGCGTGCCGTCGCCCAGACGTTTTCCGCGCTGGCTGCGGGCGGTGTCGGAGCAGCAGCTGCTTCTCGCGGCGCAGCGGACTGTCGCCGTGCGCTACGGCAGGACCCCGCCTCCGGCTCCGCGGGGCCGGAACGTGTTCTGGCAGAGGGTGTACGCGCCGCTGTTCTACCGCCTGCCCTACCCGGTGCGCGCCAAGGTGGCCAACCGGCTCCCCGGCAGCCACCGCAGAACATGGCACCAGCCACAGCGGGCGCAGGGCCCCGCCGTCTGATCTGGCAGCCATGGCCCCTTGCTGTGTGAGCAGCCGGAAGCCTCTACCGGGACCGTCCAACCGGCCGGCCCCTTGAGCACAAGACAAAAAGGAGTCAGGTCTGTGGCAAACATCGTGGGTGAACGGGTCAGCGTCGGGGATGCGGTCGTCGACTACGAGGACAAGGTCTTCGAGGACATCCAGGCCGAGCCCGGCGAGAAGGCGTACATCTTCATGCACACGGTGCCGTTCGAGGGTTCGGTGGGCCTGGTCAATATGCTCACGGCGACCCGCATCCGGCGCAAAGGCTTCGACACCAGCATCGTGCTGTTCGGCCCCGGCTCGCTGATGGCGTCGGCTACCCGTGGCTACCCCAAGGTGGGCGACGAGGCATTCCCGGGCGCGCTGGGCTACAACAAGCAGCTCCAGACGTTCATGGACGAGGGCGGCAAGGTCTACGCGTGCCGCTTCTCGGCCGCCGCTTTGTACGGGATGCGCGAGATCGACATGATGGAGGGCGTCAAGGCCATCAACCCGCTCGACGTGCTTGACGCGCAGCTGACGGCCCGGCGTGAGGGCGCCATGGTCATGCAGACCTGGACGGTCTGACCGCACCGCTGCTGAAGACACCACCCGCCCCACGAAGGCGGCCCGCGCTCGTGCGCGGGCCGCCGCCAGCCCTTTTCCAGCACCTGGAGGTCGCATGGACGGCGTGCACGACATGGGTGGCAAAGCCCGGTACTTCGGACCGCTCAAGGCCATTACCCCTGACGAGCGGCCCTTCGGCGAGCCGTGGGAGGGACGCGCGTTCGCGGTGACACTGCTTGCCAACCGGTCCGCGACGTCGTCTAACCTGCACGCCTTCCGGCACGCACTCGAGCGGGTGCCCGAGAAGGAGTACCTCGCCAGCTACTACGGTCGCTGGCTGTCCAGTGCTGAGATCCTGCTGATGGACAGCGGACTGCTCGCGCCAGGCGCCGTCGAGGCCCGGGCGGCCAACTTGCACGGCGGCTCGGTCGAGGAGCCGCCGGACCCGGTGCCGAACAAGCCCACGATGGCGAGCGCGGGCGGCGGCAACATCCGAGCTGTCACCAGCAGCCCCGCGTTTGGCGTCGGTGACCGCGTGACGGCGACACACGATGCGGGGACCGGGCACACCCGGCTGCCGGCCTACGTGCGCGGCAAAGCCGGGACGGTCAGCGCGGTGCGGCCCGCTCAGGTGCTGCCCGACACGGCGGCGCACTTCCAGGGGGAGAATCCGCAACACGTCTACAGCGTGACCTTCGATTCGTATGACCTGTGGGGCGCCGGCGCCGAGCCGTTCTCCCTGATCATTGACTTGTTCGAGAGCTACCTGGAGAAGGCATGACCGAGATCCCTGCGGCAGGGGCGCTGGAGCCGGGCATCGATCTCGCCACCCGCACGGAGGCGTTGGAGTCGTTGCTCGTGGAGCGCGGTCTCGCCGACACGACGACCATCGAGACCTTCATCCGAACGTATGAGACCGCTGTCGGACCGATGAACGGAGCAAAGGTCGTCGCCAAGGCGTGGAGCGACCCTGACTACAAGGCAAGACTGCTCGCGAACGGCACTGCAGCGATCTCCGAGCTCGGGTTCAAGGGGCCGCAGGGCGAGTGCATCGTCGTGCTCGAGAACACGCCGGCCGTCCACCACGTCGTCGTGTGCACGCTGTGCTCCTGCTACCCGTGGCCCGTCCTGGGGCTCCCGCCGTCCTGGTACAAGGACTCCGCCTACCGCTCCCGAGTCGTGCGGGAGCCACGCGCTGTGCTGGCCGAGTGGGGCACCGACCTCGCACCCGACGTCGACGTCCAAGTCCACGACTCGAGCTCGGAGGTCCGCTACTTCGTGCTCCCAGAGCGGCCGGCGGGCACCGGTTCCCACACGGAGGAGGAGCTGGCAGCGCTGGTCACCCGGGATGCGATGGTCGGAGTGACCCGGGTTGCGGCACAGTGAGTATGACCGTGCTGGAACTGGACGTCGCAGGGCCGGCGGCACCACCCCGTAGCAACGGGGAGCTGGTGTTCGCGGAGCCGTGGGAGGGCCGGGCCTTCGGTCTGGCGATGACGCTGAGCGGCGCGGGGGTGCTGTCCTACGACGATTTTCGCGACGCGTTGATCGCACGGATCGGCGCCTGGGAGGCAAGCCACCCGGAGGGTCAGACCTACTCCTACTACCGATGCTGGTTGGAGGCGCTCGAGCGGGTGCTTGACGAGCGGTCGCTCGTCGCCGGCTCCGACGTGACGGACCGCGCCGCTGCCTTGTCGGGCCGCCCTGCCGGGCACGACCACGGGGACCACCATCACGACCACAGGCATGACGCCACTGAGCATGACGACTCCTGAGCCCAAGACGGCACGGGCGCGCTGGACCGGAGGCTGGCGCTGCGAGGTCGAGGCTGGTGGATTCAACCTCGTCGTCGACGAGCCGCGGGCCGCCGGCGGTACCGGTACCGGCCCGATGCCGACCGACCTGCTGCTGGCGTCGGTGTCGTCCTGCTACGCCCTGGCGCTGGCGTGGGCGGCCCGCAAGCGCGGTTTTGACCTGCCCGACCTACAGGTCCGCGCGACCGGCACCTACGACGGGCCGCGGTTCTCGGCGCTGGTTCTGACCGTGCAGAGCAGCCTGGAAGCGTCACGGTTGGAGGCGCTGTTCGAGCCCGCGAAGCGGGCCTGCTACGTGTCGAACACCCTTGTTCAGGCGCCTCGGATCACGGTCGAACGCGCCTAGCCGGCGGCGAGCCGGGCGTCGAGGTCGAGCAGCGCGTCGCGGAAGCAGGCGATCGGCGCTTCGGCGACACCGACCCCGACCTGCCCCGTGCCACCTCGGTTGTCCAGGATGCCGGTCGTCACCTTGGGCGTGATGCCGAACTCGACGACCTTGCGGACATCGACAGCGAGCGGAGTGCCCCTGCCCCCCAGTGCCGGCAGCGCGAACCGGCTGGAGCGCCCGACACACACCTGGTCGAGCTCGGCGGTGAGCTTGCCAGCAGCGGCGAGGCCGCCGACCAGCTGCCCGACGGCCGGGGAGCCGGCCGCTGCTGCGCCGCCGAGCCCTACTAGCTCGAGCACCGAGCTGTCGCCGATGTCCGGCGCGCTGTCCTGCGGGCCCTTGCCCGGGTGGTAGAGCGCAGAGCCGACCATCGGGGCAGCGGTGCGGCTCTGGGCGCCTCCCGGGAGCCCGGCGGCGAACTCCGTCCCGTTGCGGGACATCGTCGTCACGACCGAGGAGCCCTGGACCTCGCCGGCCCAGGCCGTCAGTGAGCGCGCGGCCGCCATCGCCAGGCTAAGGAACAGCAGGTGGTTCGCGGAGGCGTAGCGGGCGACCTCGACCCGCCGCCGGTCGTCGCCGGCGACCAGCGCCGGCAACAGGTGGCGGATCAGCAAGTTGGTCGCCGCCTGCGTACGTACGTGAACGTCGTCACCCATCGCCACCGCCTGCGCCGCCAAACTCAGCACGTCGACTGGGCCGCTGTGCACCAGCGCGGCTGCCAGGACGGGGCCGACGGCCTCTCTTAGAAACACCAGGCGCTCGATCGCACCGGGCGTGTCCCTGCCGAACCACGCAACATCGCCTGAACCCTGCCCGACAGGGGCCCACGCGGTCGTTTTGCCAGCCTCGAGGGTGACGACCCAGACCGGCGTGCCCGGGCCCATGACAGTGGCCATTGGAACGACGACGCCGAGATCGTTGGCGGCGGCGAGACTCACCTGCCCCGATGCGAGCAGGGCGTCGGCGGCTTCGACGTCGTCGGCCCAGCCTTCGGCGACGACCGCCGACCGCATGGACCGCCGCAGCGGGTCGCAAACCTCGCCGAGCCCGATCGACGGGCCCGCGTGCAGAAGCATCCGGTCGCCCAGGGTGGGCACCACCTCGGCGGCGGGGGACACGCCGGTCAGCATCGGCACGCCGGTGTCGAGCCGGCGCAGCACCTCCGCGTTGGCCTCGTCCACCAGCGCGACGAGCGGACCCGAGAGCCGCCGCAAAGCCGCCACAGCCTCGGGGTCGCCGCCCGCGGGGACCCGCCAGTCGACGCTCACCGAGGGGCGGCCCTGGGCGAGGACGGATGCGCCGAACAGCGGCAACCCCACGTTGACGACGCCGATGTCGGCCGGCAGTGCGATGTTCACGATGCCTCCCTGTCGTGGGCTCGCCCGGTGTTGTCGACGAAGGCTGCTGCGGTGTCGAGGAGCGCTGTCGACGACTCGTGGAACCCGCGCAGCCGTGCCTCGGCCTGCTCGCCGAGTTCCGCCGCCCGGCATGAACAGTCGGCCGCCATCGCCTCGACGACACCAGGGGCGGCTCCGCCCGCGGCCGTGCGGGTCTCGACGATGCGCCGGGGGTCGAGGACCACGGCGAGCTCGGCGTCATCCAGCCCGAGAGGGCCACCAGCGGCCACGTCGAGCATCGCCGCATCGATGTCCAGGCCGCGCAGGCCCGCCGCGTTGGCTGTACGCACGGCATTCCCGACAAGCACGTAGGCGGTGCGGTAGTCCAGCTCGCAGGTCTGCATGACGTACTCCGCGAGATCCGTCGCCTGGCTGAAGCCGCCCTCGAGCGCTGCCCACATCCGGCTCGCGTTCACCTGCAGGGTGCGCACGACCCCGGTGGTCAGCCGGGTGGTACGCAGCGCGAGGTCAAGGGCGCGGGGAACCTCGCCGTAGGCGTAGATCAAATTGTCACTTCGCGCGGACGGGCTCTTGTTGACCGCGAGGAAGCCGGTGAGCCGGCCGATCAGCGTGCCGCTGGCCCCCCGGATGATCGACAGTGCATACGGGTTGCGCTTCTGCGGCATCAGCACACTGGACCGGCTGAAGCCGTCCGCGACCGTCACGTAGTCGAACTCGCTGCTCGCCCAGATCTCGAGGTCCTCCGCCAGCTTGCTCTGCGTGCCGAGCAGGGACGCCGCTGCTGCCAGCGCGTCGACGAGGCCGTCGGTCTGCCACATCGCATCGCGGGTGTGCTCGATCACGCCATCGAAGCCGAGCAGGGCGGCGACCGGCCCACGGTCATCCAGTAGCCGGCTGCCATTGACGCAGCCCGCGCCACCTGGGCTGGTATTGGTCCAGTTGAGGGCGCCGACGAGGCGTTCGGCGTCGCGCAGGACCGGATAGGCAAACGAGAGCACGTAGTGGCCGAACGTCGAGGGCTGCGCGTGCTGCAGGTAGGTCTGGTCCGGCAGCCAGGTCCGGCTGTGCTCGGTGGCCGTCGAGGCCAGCGTCTCGGCCAGCTGGGCGGCGTCGCGCACGAGCTCGGCGAGCTGGGTGCGCACGTGCAGCCGCAGTGCTATGCGCACCGCCTCGCGGCGGGGCCGGCCGGCGTGTAGCCAGCCGGCGTCGTCACCGATCCGCTCGGTGAAGTAGCGCTCGCGGCTGTTGTAGGGCTCGCCGTAGGCCGGGTCGTACGGGAAGGCCTGCGGAGCGGTGCCGTTCGCTTCGAGCAGCAGGGCGAGCAGCCGCCCGGCCGGCGCAGCGGGAATGACACCCCGCCGGGAAAGGTCCAGGACGTGTGCCAGGTCGGCTAGATTGAGCCCGGCGTGCAGCAGCGGGGCGTCCGCGTTCTCCAGCGCAAAGCCGGACTCCACGAGTTCGGGTGCCGGGCCGGTCTGCGGCGGGCCGAGCCGGTGAGTGGTGGTCATCTGGCCTCCAGGAGCTGTGCGACGGCGTCGAGCAGCCCGCCGGTGTGCCAGAAGATCGCTGGTTTGTCCCCTGCAATGCCGGGCAGCGCTGCGAGGGCCTTGGCTGTGTAGACGGGGTCCAGCACCAGTCCTGCGGTGCGCAGGGCTGTCGCGGCTGCCGTGTTCCCTTCCGGTGAGGCCATGCCATGGCCGGGTCCGCGGGCGTCGACGACGCACACGTCGGCGGCGCTGGGCCCCGGTTCGCCCCGGCGGATAGCGACCTGTTGGGCGAGCGCGAGCACGCGAGCTGCCACCTCGTCCGGCGGCCGGCTCACCGAGGCGCCGACCACCTGACACGGGCGGCCGGATGCGACCGCCCCGGCGACGAGCCCGGCGAGGGTGCCCCCCGAGCCGGTTGCCACCACGACGACCGGTGCCGCCCGCTCGCCGGGTCCATCCGCGAGCTGGGTGAGGAGCTCGTCGACGGCCAGCCGGTAGCCCGTCGCGCCGGTGGCAGTGGCACCACCGCGCGCTACGACATACGGCTGGTCGCCGTCGGCCAGCAACGTGGCGGCGCATGAGGCGAGCGCTGCGTCGACGGACGTCCGGTCGGGATCACCGGTCCAGTGGACATGCGCCCCCCACGCGAGCGCCGCGGCAAGGTTGGGGTGGGCGGTCGGTGGGAGCGGCCGGCCGGCCAGCACCAGCTCGCACCGCAGCCCCGCCCATGCTGCGGCAGCGGCGGCGCCCTGCACGAAGTTCGAGCCGGCGCTCCCTCCGGTGAGCAAGGTGGTGGCGTTCGCGGCCCGGGCCTCGGCGACGAGCAGTTCGAGCTGGCGTGCCTTGTTGCCGGCGACGGCGAAGCCGGTCAGGTCGTCGCGCTTGATCCGCAGGGAGGCGACTCCCAGCGCCTCGGCCAGCCGGGGGGCGTCGACCAGCGGTGTCGGCAGGACCGCGAGCCGCACGCGGGGCGCAGCCGTCAGGGCCATGTGACGGCTTCCCGCGCGCGTGCGGCCCGGGCGCGGGCCGCCACGAGGTCCACCATCTGTGGTGCTGCGCCGACATCGGGGGAGAGCTCCACGCCCGGCAGCAGGTCCTCGAGTGCACCGCCCGCTCGCAGTGCGGTGTGCAGCGCGGCGTGGGCGTCGTGCTTGCCGAGCCGGGGGGTGAGCAGGGCGAGGGCCTGTTCGCTGCCGACCAGGCGGTCGAGGTTGCGGCGCATCGCAGCCTCGTCCACCTCCAGGCCGGCGAGTAGCTGGACGGCGAGCTGCAGGGAGGTGCAGGTCAGCAGGCAGACCTCGGGTAGGGCGACCCACTCGGCCTTCCAGCTGCGCCCGTCGCGCTCGTGGGCGCCGACGAGCCCTTCGAGTAGCACGCCGGCGTTGGCGCGGGCGAGCCTTGAGATGGTGTCCAGGTGCTCACTGAGCTCGGGGTTGCGTTTGTGCGGCATCGTAATGCTGCCGACGAGCTCACCACGGGTGGGCTCGGACAGCTCACCGATCTCAGGTCGTTGCAGCTCGTACACCTCAAGCCCGATGCGGGCCAGACTGCCGGTGATCCCGGCGAGCACCAAGCCGACTTCGGCAACCCGGTCGCGGGCGCTCAGCCAGGAGATCGCCGGGTCGGCGAGGCCAAGCTCGGCGCAGAAGCGGGCGCGGATCGCCAGGCCGCTCCCCCCGAGTGCGGCGAGGGTGCCCACGCCGCCGCCGAGCTGCCCGACGAGCCAGCGGGGGGCGCCCTCGCGGAGCCGGTCGAGGCTGCGCCGCACCTCGTCGGCCCAGGACGCCACCTTCCAGCCGAAGGTGATGGGCGCGCCGGGCTGGCCGTGGGTACGACCGGTCATGGGGGTGTCGCGGTGGCGTTCGGCCAACTCGAGCAGCAGTTCCTCAACGCGGCGAAGGTCGCGCCAGACCAGGCCGCCAATCGTGCGCAGGGTAAGCGCGGTCCAGGTGTCCGTCAGGTCCTGCACCGTGGCCCCGACGTAGACGAAAGGGTGCACGTCGGCGGGCAGCACGTCGTGCAGCGCGCGGATCAGACCCAGCGTCGAGTGTCCGGAGGCGCGGGTCTGCTCGGCGACCGTGGCCAGGTCGAGCAGCTCGACCCGCGCGTTCTCGGTGATGCAGGACGCCGCCGAGACGGGTACGAGGCCATGCGCCGCCTGGGCCCTGGCCAGAGCGGCCAGCACGTCGAGCCAGCCCTGCAGCCGGCCGGTTTCCTCGAAGACCGCACGCGCCTCGGGCGTCCCCCACAGGTGGGAGTACATCGCCGAGTCGGCGATACGGGCACTCACTGCTGTGCCGCCCCTACCGCCAGTTCGAGCGCCTCGCGCAGGTGGTTAAACGACGCACCCCATGGCACGACGACGGTCGCGCCGGCTGACTCGACGTGCTCCTCGAGCAGGCAGCACTTGGTCAGCAGCGCTTCACCCTCGGCCGGGGCGATGCTTTGAGCGAGCACCCGCGGACAGGTGTCGACCTGCGGCACCGGCTCGCCGTACAGCGCCTGGTGGATCTGCTGGGAGCGGGCGCAGCCCAGCAGCGTCCAGTCCCTGCGCGGTGGCACCTCGTCCAGGTAGTGCACCCGATGCTCGGGTACGGACATCGCGCCACCCCGGCAGGGCAGCAGGTAGTCACCGGTCACGCCCGGTGGCACCAGGTCGCCGAGCTCCACAACGGCCGGGACCGGCAGCACGGCTGGCAGGTCGTCGGCGGTCGCGAGCACCCGGAGCACCTGGTCGAGCAGCTTGGCAGGGTGCGGAGGCGCGACGTCGAGCACGTGCAGGCGCAGCGGGGTGCTGTCGAGCACGAAGCTGATGTGACCGTAGCGCCCTTCCAGCACGACGCAGCGGGCATTTGGGCGGCTGGCCGAGGCCTGCGCCAGGTCACTGGGGACCGCGGGGTCGAGGTCCGGGCGGGTAACCCAGGCCGTCTCCTCCGGGCCGGCCAGCAGGGTGATGTCCAAGACCTCTCGGAACAGCCCCATGGTGTCGGCGGCTGCAACCTCGACCAGGGCGGCTCGGCCCTCGTTGCGGACGACCATGTAGCGCGTCCGGCGGTACACCGGCCGGGACGTCAGCAGCGCCCGCAGCGGCACTTCCCGCAGCGGCACGTCGACGTCGGTGACCGACACCTCGCGATAGCGGCCGGGAAGCACACTCACGGTGTGCGTACCCGTGCGTCGAACGTGTCCGCGCGCAGCCCGAGGCGCAGCGCCTCCAGCCCCAGGGCATCGCCCGGCGACACGTTAGCGAGGTTGACATCGCAGCCGAACCGCCGGATCAGCCAGGCCTGCTGACTCTTCTGCGGCGCCTCGAACACCACCGTGCCGATCCCGACGGCATCAACCACGGCGTCCACGACGTCGTCGCGCACCTCACCCTCGGCCGTGAACAGGCCGACCGTCCCGCTCTCGCGGCCCTCCGTGACGACCCAGGTCGCACCGGCGTCGAGGTCGGCGGCCGCCTCGCGGGCCCAGTCGGCGGCGCCCACCGGGGCTCGGGGGTCTTTGGCGCCAACCTCGGCGAACACGATGAAACGCTCCGCGGCCCGCTCGATCAGCGCCCACTTGTCCGCGAGCGGCATCGCCGCCACCCCCCGCGACACCTCCAGGCAGGGAAACCCCGCAGCTGCCGCCCAATCCAGGTACGGCTCGACTACATCCTGCTGCCACGCGACTTCGAGCAGGGTGCCACCGGTGCACGACAGGACGCCGTGGTCGGCGAGCACCACCAGCTTGTCGGCAAGCCCCGGGTCGAGGTAGGCGGTACCCCAGCCAAGCTTCCACACGTCGACACAGCGCCCGCTGACCTCGAGCAACGACGCGACGGTGGTCACCGGCAGTCCGCCGTCGATGACGTGGGTGATCCCGCTGCGCCGCGGTTTCGCGGTCCGGGCCGGGAGGGTGAGAAACGACGGCTCGACGTTCACGATGGTGGACAATCAACGTGGCCCGGGAGGTGCCCTTGACCGATCTCGATGATCTCGCGCGCAGCATCCGCGAACTGCCAGGTGTGCGCGCCAAGGCCGACATTGCCCTGGTCGCCGAACAGCTCGGCGGCGGGGACTTCTACGCAGGGCCCGGTGACGACGGTGCCGTGCTTCCCGGTGGCGAGGGACACGTCGTGGTGGGAGGCGAGGCGATCCTGCCGGCGTTCGTCGAAGCGGACCCCTACGGCGCGGGTGTCGCGGCCGTGCTGGCGAACGTCAACGATCTCGCAGCGATGGGGGCTGTGCCCGTCGCGCTGCTCGACACCGTCGTCGGCTCCGCGGACGTCGCTCGAGAAGCACTGCGCGGGATGCACTGGGCCGCTCAGATGTACCGCGTACCGATTGTCGGCGGTCATCTGACCCGGACGGACGGGGCCCCGGCGCTTTCGGCCTTCGGAGTCGGACGCGCCGAGCGGGTGCTGTCCGCGACCCACGCGGCGCCTGGCCAGGTGCTCGTGCTGGGCTGCTGCCTGCAGGGCACGATGCGCACGGACTTCTTGTTCTTCCCGTCCTTTGACGAGCGCGGTGACCAGCTGGCCGACGACGTGAGGGTGCTCGCGCACCTGGCGGCCACCGGTGCTGCTGTAGCCGCGAAGGACGTGAGCATGGCCGGTCTCGTGGGTTCGTTGGCGATGCTGCTGGAGGCCAACCGGCTCGGCGTCACCGTCGACCTGGACACCCTGCCCGTTCCCGCCGGCGTTCCGCTCCCCGACTGGCTCGGCTGTTTCCCGTGCTTCGCTTTCCTGCTGGCGTGCCCCCCCGACCGGGTCCAGGAGTGCGTGGACACCTTCCGTGAGCGGGGCTTGAGCGCGGAGCCGCTCGGCGTCCTCGACGGCTCTGGCCGGGTCCGGCTCGCACGCGGCGACGAGGCCGCAACGGTCTTCGACCTGCACAGCGACGGGATCACCCACTTGCATGACCGGCGTGACTAGCACGCTATCCACATCGGCTGGTGGGGCAGCCCGAGGTAGTCGTACGGCTCGCCGTCGGCCCTCCAGCCCAGGCTCAGGAAGAAGGCAGTGTTCGCGGCCTGCACCTGCGCCACCATGCGGCTGGCGCCTCTAGCCTTTGCGGTCGCGACGGCTAGGCGCACCAGCGGGCCACCAATGCGTGAGCGCCGGTACTGGGGCAGGACGGCGAGCCGATCGCCCTTCCACACGTCTTCAGCATCGAAGGGATAGAGCCGCACGGCGCCCGCGGGCTGGCCATTGACGAGACCCAGCAGGTACACGGTGGCTTCGTCCTGGTCGTGAGCGTCGCGGTCGTTAGTGAACAACTGCTGCTCATCGACGAACACTGCGCGCCGGATGCGGGCATGCTCAGCCGACTCCTGCGCCCCGGCCGCTACGCGACACGCGATGTCAGGCGCTGGCGAACAGGGGGAGGGAAGGACGCCCGTCACCGATGCCTCCCTGTGGGCTGCTTGCAGCGCCCGAGCGCTCGAAGGCGGCGATGCCCGAACACGCCTGGCAGCGGGCGCACCCAGCAGCGACGCCGGAACTGCTCATACCCTTGCGCGCCAGGTAGGGAACGACCTGCCGGTAGACCGCCTCCACGTCATCCTGTGAAGGAGGCAGCTGGTTTTCCATCAGGCTGCCCGGCACGGGTCGCAGCGGGACGACGAACGGGTAGACACCCAGGTCGATTGCGCGCTTGCACCCCTCCACGGTCGTCGTGCGGTCCTCGCCCATCCCGAGGATGACGTACGTCGACACCTGACCCGGTCCGAAGGCCGCGACCGCTCGTTCCCATGCGGCGAAGTACGCCTCGACCCCCCAGCGGGCCTTGCCCGGTGCGACGCGAGCAAGCACCTCGGGGTCGAAGGTCTCGATGTGGATGCCGACCGAGTCGATGCCCATGTCGGCAACCCGGTCGATGACGTCGAGGTCATCGGGGGGCTCGAACTGCACCTGCACCGGCAGACCGGCGGCCTCCTTGACGGCCTGTCCGCAGCTGGCTACGTACATCGCCCCCCGGTCGGGGGTGGCAGTGCTGCCGGTCGTCAGGGTTGCATCGACGGCGCCGTCGAGGTCACGTGCTGCCACCGCCACCTCGGCCAGCATCGCGGGTGTCTTCTTGGCGATCGTGCGCCCCTGGGCGAGGGTCACCCCGATGCCGCAGAACTGGCACTGGTCGTCATTGCCCCAGTAGGCGCAGGTCTGGAGCACCGTGCTGGCGACCGAGTCCAGGTGCAGCAAGGCGATGTGCGAAAACGGGATGCCGTCCGCGGTCGTCAGGTCGTAATACTTCGGCCGGGGCGCAAGGGCGGCGCCGGCGAGCCGCTCGCCGCCAAGGTAGACCGCCCAGCTGCCGTCGTCGTGGCCGCGCAGTGCGTAGGGACTGTTCTGGACGTACGCGGCGCTCGTCGGGACCGTCGTCTGCACGCCCTCGACGTAGAGCATCCCGGCGTCGGCGGGTCCGGCGCCTCCGACGCGCGCTGCCAGGGGCACCTCGACCCGCAGGCCGTTGCTCTGCAGTGCGGTGAGCAGCCGGGCGAGCTCGTCGGCAGCCAGGGGAGTCGAGGCGTCGGCGTGAGGTGATGCGCCGGAGTCAGGAGGTGTGACAGTCACAGGTAACGCCCTCCGAGCAGCAGGAGCGGACGGCCAGGAATGTTCACCATAGTGAATAAACCAGGGTTCGCAAGGCTGCCCTAGCACCGCGTAGGCAACCGGGCAGCAAGGCCACGTGAGCCTCTCGGGCGGTGCAGTTCAGGTGCGAGGTAAGCGACCGTGAGCGAGTGCCCGATTCCTCACGACACCCGTCTCGGGGTTGATGCGCAGCACCTGGACCTCGTGCAAATTGTAAACGAACTCGGCGTCGGGGGTGGCCGTCACGAGCAGGGCCGGGCCTCCCGAGGTCATCGCTGCAGTCGACGGTAGGGCTGGAAGGGGCTGCCGCCGGCGTCGCCCGACTCGTCGAGGACCAGCCGCGCCTGGCCGCGGCCTGCCGCTGCCAGCATTGCCGTGACGCGCCGACCCGCTACCTGTTCGGCTGCGACTTCGCGAGCCGTATGGCCAGCGCAGCATCGGCGACCAGCGACATGTCCAGCTCAGCGGTGACACCGCCGTCGTTCCCCGCAATAGCGGCACCAGATCGTCGTGCTTTGCCGCGGCGGCGAGGAGCGGCTCATGGCTCGGGCCGGGGGAGCGCAGCAGGTCGAGGGTCCGACCTACCAGCTCAAGAGTGCGCCGGTAGACCTCGGCGCTGCCCACAGCGGACTGGTAGAGCCGGCTCTCGTCCCGGCGCCACTGCTCGGCAGTCTGCGGGGGCACGCCGGCAAGCTCGGCCGGGCCGGTGCGTCCTGGCGTGGGGTCGGCTTCCACGATGGCCGTCCTCCGCCCACAATTGCCTTCAGCTTCCTCAGGGTTCACTATCGTTCATATGGCATCTGCTATCCGACGCGGCCCCGCAGGTTCCTGGTGAGCGGCATCGCCGTCGTCGCCGTCGGTGGCAACGCGTTGACCGCCGCCGGCCAGAGCGGTAGCGCAGGCGAGATCGAGGCGAACGCCTCCCTTATGGCCGCCGACCTCGCTGAGCTTGCCGCCGACGGATGGTCGCTCGCTGTGGTGCACGGCAACGGCCCGCAGGTGGGCAATCTGGTCCTTCAGCAAGATGCCGGCATGGTCCCTGGCCAGCCGCTGTACGCGCTGGTTGCCATGACCCAAGGCCAGCTTGGCAGCGTCCTGGTACGGGCGATCGGGGCGCGCTCCGGAGCCGGCCGGGCTGTGGCTGTGGTCACCCACGTGACCGTTGACCCCAGCGATCCCGCGTTGAGTGAGCCCAGCAAGCCCATCGGGCCGTTCTACACGGCCGCCGCTGCTGACGAGCTCGCACAAGCACACGGGTGGACAGTCGTCGAAGACTCGGGCCGCGGCTACCGGCGAGTCGTCGCCTCCCCGGCCCCGACCGGCGTGGTCGAACTGCCTGCGGTTCGTTGCCTGCTCGATGCCGGCCACATCGTCCTCGCGGCGGGCGGCGGCGGGGTTGCGGTCGCGGTGAGCTCCGGCGGTGAGCTTTGCGGGGTGAACGCGGTGATCGACAAGGATCACGCCGCGGCGGCGCTCGCGACCGGTTTGGGTGCCCGCGAGCTGTACCTGCTGACCGGCGTTGACAGCGTGCTGCTGGACTTCGGTACGCCGCAACAGCAGGCCGCCCACACGCTGACGGCCGACGAGGCCCAGCGTCACCTGGAGCAGGGACAGTTCCCTGCCGGGAGCATGGGACCAAAAGTAGCGGCCGCCCTGCGCTTCCTCGCGCAGGGTGGCCACCGCGCCATCATCACCTCCGCCGGCTGCCTCGCTGCCGCAGCAGCCGGAAGACCGGGCGTCGGCACCGTACTGGTACCGAACCGCGTCCCCGAACCGAGTTCGGCATGACCGTCTCGGGGGTCCGCGTGCACCCCGACTCCTACATCGACTCGCTGCTGCTGATGACCGCCACCGTCAGAATGGACACGTCGGACGGCGTCCAGTGGGCGGGTGCCGTGCTGGCCTCGCCGAAAGGCCTGGAGGACCTCGCTGCGGCGGGCTTCGCCGGCGATGAACTCGCCGGGCTCGGTCCCAACGACCTGGTCCTGGCTGTCCGTGCGGCCGACGCCGGCGCCCTTGAGGCCGCCTTCGCGGCCGGCTGGGCCGCCGCGTTCGCGGAGCGGACCGAGGCTGCCGCCGCGGGTCAGGGTCCGCCGCGCACGATCGAGGAGGCAGTTGCCCGGCTGGAGCTCGCCACCGTCGCGATTGTGTCGGTACCCGGCCCGTACGCCGCGCTCGAGGCCCACCATGCCCTGACGGCAGGAATGCACGTGCTGCTGTTCAGCGACGGCGTACCCCTGGATGAGGAGATCGAGCTCAAGGACCGGGCCGAGTCGCTCGGCCTGCTCGTCATGGGCCCGGGCGCGGGCACCGCTGTGCTCAACGGCGTCGGCCTAGGCTTCGCCAACGTCCTCTCACCCGCCGGCGACGCACCCGCCATCGGGATCGTCGCCGCCGCAGGCACCGGAGCCCAGGAGGTGTCCTGCCTGCTGGACCGCTGGGGGGTGCGGGTGTCGCAGGTCATCGGCGTGGGGGGCCGCGACCTGTCCGAGGCCGTGGGCGGTCGGATGGCGGTGCAAGCGGTCCAGGCGCTCACCGCCGACGACCGCACGTGCGCTGTCCTGCTCGTGTCCAAACCGCCCGCGCCTGCCGCCGCACAGAACGTTCTCGGCGCCTGCGGCGATGCAGCCGCGGCCGTCGTATTTCTGGGTCTAGCAGGCATTGACACCCCGCCCGGTGTCCGACTGGCCGACACTCTCGAGCACGGCGCCCGGGCAGCGGCCGAGCTTGCCGGGGAATGCGCCCCAGGGCTTGCGGCGGGGCTCGCGGAACGCTTGGCCCAGGTCGCGCTGGGCGCCGCTCGCACCCGCGTGCAGGGGCTGTTCTCTGGGGGAACGCTCTGCTACGAGGCGCAGGTCATTCTGACGGACCTGCTCGGGCCGGTGTACAGCAACGAGCCGCTGCACCACCACGACGGCGCCATGCCCGCACCCGACGGCGCTCACGTCCTGCTCGACCTCGGCGCTGAGGAGTACACCCGCGGGGTGCCGCACCCCATGATTGACCTAACCGGACGGCTGAGGCTGCTGCGCGAGCAGGCCGACGACCCGACGGTTGCCGTCGTGCTGCTGGACGTCGTGCTCGGGCACGGCTCACATGAAGACCCTGCCGGCGTGATCGCGCCGGTCGCTGCGGAGCTTATGGCCGACGGCGGTCCGCAGGTCGTGGCCTACGTGCTGGGTACGGAAGGAGATCCGCAGGTCTACTCACAGCAGCGCGCGACCCTCGAACGCGCTGGGTGCATCGTGCCCGAGACCAACGCGCGAGCCGCCTACGCCGCCGCCGCCCTCGTGCTACGCCTGCCGGAACTCGCCGAGGCCGGCCTGTGACCGTCGCCCTCGTCACGTACTCCACCAAGCCGCGTGGCGGCGTCGTCCACACCCTGGCTCTCGCCGAGGCCCTGCATGATTTGGGGGAAGACGTGCGGGTCGTCGCGCTCGGCGACCCGGCGAGCGGTTTCTTTCGCCCGGTGCGGGTCCCAGTCACGATCGTTCCCGGGCCAACCGGTGAGCTCGACCTCGAGCAAAAGGTCGCGGCCAGCATCGACCTTCTCGCCGACGCCCTCAGCGCCATCGACGCCCCGGTGCAGCACACCCAGGACTGCATCAGCGCCCGCGCAGCAGCAAGGATCCGCGACGCCGGGGCTGCCGTCACCGTCCTGCGCACGGTGCACCACGTCGACGACTTCACCTCACCAGTGCTGATCGACTGCCAGCGGCAGGCGATCCTCGAGCCCGACGTCGTGCTCGCCGTCAGCCGCGTCTGGCAACAGATCTTGCTGGCCGACTACGGCGTCAAGGCCGGGGTCGTGCCCAACGGCGTCGACGTCTCGCGCTTCGCCAACGCCCCCATCGAGCGTGCTCGATCGTTGCGGGCGTCGGTCGGGGCGAGCAGCCGCCCACTGTTGCTCGCTGTCGGCGGAATCGAACCGCGCAAGGGCAGCGACACCCTCGTCCGCGCGCTCGCCGCGCTCGGGCCGGTCCGTCCCGTGCTCGCCGTCATCGGCGGCCACTCGTTCCAAGACCACCGGCCCTACCGGGAGGCCGTGCTCGCGCAACTGCCTGGTCTCGGACTCGAGCTTGGAATCGATGTCATCGCCGTTGGCACCGTCACCGACGACGACATGCCGGCCTGGTACGCCGCAGCTGACGTGCTCGCCTTCCCCTCCGTCAAGGAAGGCTTCGGTCTCGCGGTCCTTGAGGCCATGAGCGCGGGCGTCCCCGTCGTGACCAGCGACCTGCCCGTGTTCCGGGAGTACCTCGTCGACGGTCGCGACGCGCTGCTCGTCAGCGTCGGCGATGTCCGCGGACTGGCCGACGCCCTGCTCTTGGCACTGCACGACAGCAAACGGTTGGTCACCGCCGGACGACAGGTCGCGGCTCGCTTCACCTGGGAGGCCAGCGCCCGCCGGCACCTACAGCTTTACGCCGACCTGGATACCGCCGCAACCGCCCTTCCGTCCTGACAGGCGGCCGCGCCAACGGTACGAGCATTGGTGTTAAAACGGCACGGGTTCTCGGTATCGCTGTTGCGAGCGCAGCTCCTCAGGCCCACCTGACGACCGACAGCGGGCACGGTCGGGGTCACAGGCGTGGAGGCTGCGGTTCGGGAAGGTCTGCGGCGACGCGTATCCCGAACGGGGCGGCGTCGAGGAGCAGGCTCGCGGGCACGGGTTGCCGGTGGCTCGGCGGCGGGTGACGTAGCCGACCGGACCGGCCGAACCAGGCAATGCCGGTCAGGTCTGCTCGGGGGTCGTGGCGGATGCAGTACTGCACGCCGGCCAAGCCGCCCACTACACCGCACCGCACGCCTGGGCCCGCTCGCTGCAGGCAACCGGTGGCGCTGAGCTCGCCGGTGACGCCGTAACCGTAGGCGGCCGCGGCGGTGAGGTCGGCCAGCTGCAGCTGGCGGGGCAGTTCGGTGGTCAGCAGTCGGCGCAAGTTGGGAGCGAGTTCTGGAACGAAGGGGGGCTGGCGGCCGCGACTCCGGCTGCCAAGTTGGTCGTATCGGCATCCTGTCCGGCGACGACGAGTCCGACCGCACTTTGCAGTCGGCCGGCTGTGCCTCTAGGTGCTGGCACGACTCCACCCTTCCGTGAAATCAGAGCCTCCATCACACCTGGGGCGATTCACTCCGACAGGGTCGCAATATTCAGCCATTCGCTACACGGCCCGGCTCACAGACGCCGGGGGCCGTCGCCTCCATCGGCACCGTTGGTGACAGCTACGACAACGCTCAGGCCGAAAGCCTGATCGGGCTGTACAAGACCGAGTGCGTGCGCCGCGACAGCCCGTTCCGCGGCGTCGACGACCTCGAGCTCACCACCTGCAGCTGGGTCGCCTGGTTCGACCAGGCCCGGCTCCACGGCGCCATCGGCCATGTGCCGCCCGTCGAGTACGAAGCCGACTACTACCGTCACAACGACTCCCAGCAGCAGCCGCCGCCGGGAGAACCCGCCCGCTACTGAACCGGGGACGGTTCAGCGAGGGACAACGCGTTGCGATCTTCTGCAGCAAGCTCCAGCAACGGCTGCTCCGGCCGCTGCTGGCTGCCGACGTACCACCCGCGCCGCCACCGCTACGGCAGGCCCTAACCACCATCGACCGGCACGTCCAGGCTTACATCGACCGATCCCGACTCCGAAACGCCGCCTGAAAACTCAAGATCAACGTCAAGAACCCGTCAACCAAGCTTCGCTAGGGCCCGTGAAGGACGCAGAAACTCCCCAGCTCGAGGCCGAAGGACACGTCATGCAGAGCCTGGACCTGGCTGCTGCCGGTGCCGTGGGTCTCGGTCAGTCCCATTGCCGTGACCAGCGGGCCGGCCGCGGCCGGGGTGGTCATGTGAGGTGTCCGTCGCGCAGCCGCAGCACCTGGTCGGCGCGTTCGACGGCTGCAGTGTCGTGACTGGCGACGATGACCGCCTGCGCGGCCTGGCGTCAGGGCGGTAATGGCATCTAGGACGAGCTGGCCGTTGTGGGCGTCGAGCTCGGCGGTGTGTTCGTCGGCGATAACCAGCGCCGGGGTGTGCGACGACGGCCGCGCCCAGGGCGGCGCGCTGCTGCTCGCCGCCGGACAGCTGCGCCGGGCGGTGGTGTGCCCGTCCGGCGATACCCAGCAGGTCGAACACACCCAGGTCACCCTCTTGCAGGTGCACGCCCCGCAGCCGGGCTGCCAGCGCCAGCTGCTGGGCGATGGTGAGGTCCGCCAGCAGGTTCTCCATCGGGCGTTGGAACACATAGGAGATCAGCCGGCCCCGCGCGCGGCGCCGCCGTCGGGCACTGAGCGCGGAGATGTCGACGTCGCCGACACGGACCGTCCCGGAGTCAGGGGGGTCCAGACCCGCCAGCAGGCGCAGCAGGGAGGACTTGCCCGACCCGCTGGGTCCCCAGACGACAGCCAGGGTGGCCGGGGCAACCGCCAGGCTGACACCGTCCAGCGCGAGCACCGGTGTCGAGGTGGCCGTGTAGGACTTGGTGACGTCCTCGCAGGTGCGCCAGGGCAACCGGACCGGTCCGCATTAGCGAGCCGTTGCCAGCCGTACGACCTGTCTGCTCGTCCAGCGCGGACCAGCTCGGCCGCAGCCTGCGCCTCCGCTGACTGCTCGTCGGTCTTCTTCGTCAAGCCATCCGGTGTCGCCGTCAACAGACGCCGACCCTTCTCGCCGAGCTCCGCTCGACGTGTCAGGTCGGCGACACCGCTCTCAGGACAGTCCCGCAGGGGCCCTGTCCAATCTCATCCGGCAGCGAATGAAGGGATGAGTAGAGGTCAATCAAGGGGTGAAGCGATGAGTGAACGTGGAGACATGGCCGGGCTCGTGGCTGCTGCGGTGGCTGGCAAGTCGCTGGCAGACATTGCCGCTGCGGCTGGTCTGAGTGTCAGTTCGGTTCAGCGCCGGCTCAAGGACAGTCAGGTGGCGGCTGAGATCAGTGCTGCTCGTTCTCAGCAGCGGTTGGAAGCGGTCGGGCGCCTGGCGCAGTTGCGGGAGCACGGGCTGGCGCGGTTGGGAGACTTTGTCGGTTCTGAGGATGCGGCGGTCGCACTCCGTGCCGTGGCACTGATTTTATCAATGTCGGCGAAGTTCGACTTGGTGCACGACATTGACGTGCGCGTCGCTGCCTTAGAGGAGACAGCCCGCCGCGAGGTAGAAGGCTCAGAGCTACGCCCGGTTGGGGGGGAAAGCAATGTCGCGTGAGCGGAGGCTGGCTCGCTTGGAGCAACGCCGTGACCTGACGGAACGCGATCCATCGCCGCAACTGTCTCGACGGGCCCTCGACGCGGTTGAGGAGGGCGTGGCGAGCTTGGAGCAGTACGCGTTGGTTCATCCGGACGAGGTGGCGTCAGCGCAGGCTGACCTAGTGGCAATGGCGCCGGCATGTGCGGCGCGGGAGCGGCTCGGTTCCTGGGCAGTGCCTCCTGCTCGGGTTGTGGGTTTTCCGCCTGGCGAGGATCTTCCTGGGCAACTCGTGGCTTCACTTGACTGTCTTGTCTGGCGGGCGACCTTGTCCCGCGAGGGCACGCTCGCATTCGGCCGTTATGGCCGCGGCGCGGCGGTTCAGGTCGGCGCGAGTCTTCGCGCAAGTTGCGCCATCTTAGTTCTGGCCCTGGGTCGGGACGGACGCGCAGTGGCGCTGCGTCAGCAGCTCTGGGTGTTCCGGGAGCAGAACTGGGTGTTGAGCGAGAGGGCGGCGGGCGAGTCCCGCTTGGCAGGAATGCCAGTGGGCGAGGCCGACTTATTCTTCGGACTTGGCCGACAGATCCGCCGTGGTGTGAGCGACGGGTCTGTGGCCACGCTGCCCTCCACCGAGGGTGCGGATGACGAGCAGGTTGTCGCTTACGCAGATATCGCGGCGCTGATCGGCCGACTGGCTGATGAGCCGTCCAGCACGGTCGAATTCGGTCAAGGACGGTCAGACCTGCTTCGACAGCAAGATGTGCAATGATCTTGGCAACGCTGTGCGCCTCGATCGCGTGTTCCGCGAACTGGGCTCCTGAACTGCACGGATAGATTTCGTCAACACCCCACCGAGGGGTGTTCGCGACCCCTCTTCGCGACATGCGGCGGGCCGCCAACAGGCGGCCCGCCGTTCGCGTGCAGGGCGGGGTGCCCCCATTGCTCGCCGCACTGCCTCACGTGATCGTCAGATGGCGCAGCCGCCGGAAGCAGAGCTGCACCACCCGCTCGTCGGGCCGCTTGGAACCGCACGCGCCGGATCGAACAGGAGCGCATCCCGCTGTGCTTCGCTGTCGCCGCGATGCACGGTGGACCTCTCTCGTCGCACACGGAGACGCGGACGCGGGCTATGTCCGGTCTTCCCGAGACGAAGGGTGACTCTGGCTGACGAGCCGTGCACTCGCAGCCGCCGTCAAGCGGCGGCCAGCGCGGCGGGATTGCGCACCGCCACCGCCGGCCTGTGGACGAGGTATTGCCAGTTGGCAATACCGTCTGTTTCTATGAAGTTCCGGCAAGGTGATGGTGTCGCTACCCGACGATCTGCTTGCTGACGTGGACCGGGCCGTCCGAGTTCGTCGGACTACTCGCAGTGGCCTTCTGGCCGAAGCGGCTCGGCGCGAGCTTCAGCGCCGTGATCCCGAGACCTTGCACGCCGCGTTCCGGCGCATGGAGGCTCGGGCCGCAAGGAACGGCGTGCCGACGACTGCGGATGTCGAAGCGGAGCGTAGCGAGCGCGATCAGCCCGACGGCAGCACGTGATGGATTTGTTGCTGGACAGCTCGGTGTTTGTCAAGTGGTTCGACACGCGTGACGAGGATGAAGTCCCCGCCGCAAGGGCGTTACGGCCGCCCATGGAAGCGGGCGCCTGGGTGTGCACCTTCTCGATCTTGCATTCTACGAACTCGGCAATGTGCTGTTGCGGCGGCGAGGGTGGAGCGGCACGGGTTGAGCTTCTACGATGCTTCCTGGGCGGCAGCAGCGGCACTGGGGTCTCGCGCTGATCAGCGCGGATCGGCAGCTGCTGGGGGCTGATCTCGCGGAGTCGGCGACCGCAGCCGCGAGCCGGCTCGGTCTGTCCTTCTGATCGCCGGGCCGCCGCGCCGCCGAGCCGCCGAGCCGCCGAGCCGCCGAGCCGCCGAGCAAGTTGACAGGGTTGACTGGTGACTACCGTAGTAGTTGTAGGAGTACGGCCCTGTGCTCTGCTCCCACCCGGCCGACGACGGAGGTCCCGTGGCAACCCTGCCCGCCGTGCCCACCAGGCTTGCCGCAAGGTTGGCCCCCAGCCACGCTCGCTTCCTGCAGCGGGTCGCCGCCGAGTTGCTGCTGCGCGACCCCGACGGCAGCCGGCTGCAGCGGGTCGGCGACCCCCAGGCACTCGCGCGCGATGCTGCCGAGCAGGCCATCGACACGGCCGGCACCTGGGAAGCTCATCTGGGTGCCTGCTACGACGTCGACGGCGTCCGCGCGCTGCTGTCGCGCGGGGGGCGGCCGGTCAGCAAGCAGGCCGTCAGCAAGCGCAAGGGACTGCTGGCGCTGACGACCGGATCCGGGCACGTGGTCTACCCGGCGTCCCAGTTCGTCGGTGGCGTGCCGACGGCAGGCCTCGACGCGGTGCTCGACGTCCTGCCAGACACGCTGGTGTCACGGTGGACCGTGGCCTCCTGGTTGGTGTCGCCGCAGGCCGAGCTCGGCGGCGACATCCCCATCCAGGTGCTGCAGCAGGGCAGCCAGCAGGTCGTCGTTGATGCGGCCCGCGGGTGGGCCCGCAGCCTGCTCGCCTGATGCCGGCCACGCCCCCGCCGGACGCGACCGCCCTGCGCGCCTTCCCCGCCCTGTCGGCGCCCGCAGCGGCAGCACCGCTGTACCGGATCTGGCAGGCACGCGACCCGGCGACCGGCGAGCCGCGGACGCCGTGGTTCTTCTCGAGCCTGCCCTCGGCCAGCGCCGGCCGGTTCGACCTCCCCGCACCGTCGGGCACTTGCTACTTCTCCGACCGGCGCTCCGGCGCCTGGCTCGAGGTGTTCCGCGGCTGCGGGCTGGTCGACCGAGCCGACGTCGAGCGCAGGCGCCTGCTCACCGTCGTACCGGCCCGCCCGCAGCCGAGGCTGGCCGACCTGCGTTCCGCCGGGGCGCGCCGGTTCGGGGTCACGGCCGACCTCGCGGCGGGCGACGACTACACCCTCACGCACCGGTGGGCGAATGTGCTGCGGGACGCCGGCTTCGGCGGGATCAGCGGCACCGTCCGCCACGACCCGACGCACTCGGCCCGGACCGTGGCCGTGTTCGGCCGCGCCGGGCCTCGCTCGCGGGTCGCGGGGTGGCGTGGCCGGAGCACGCCGCTGGTCGGCGACACCGTCCTGTCGGCCGAGCTGGCGCCCTTCGGCACCGGCGTGGTCGACCGCCCATGGGACGTCGCGGTGCAGCAGCCAAGCTAGCAGCGGCGGCACCGGCCGAGCCGGCAGCCCCGGCCTGGCGACACCGCGCTAAGAGGCAGGCCGAGGGCACCATGGACAGGTGCACGGCTCGGCATTCGACGCGCTGGCGAGCGCCGTCGCTCGCGGCGGCGCGGTGGTCCTGTCCGGTGCCGGGCTGTCGACCGAGTCCGGCATCCCCGACTACCGGGGGCCCACCGGCTCGCTGCGCCGGCACACGCCGATGACCTACCAGGCCTTCGTCCGCGACCCGGTCGCGCGGCACCGCTACTGGGCCCGCAGCTACGTCGGCTGGGCGCCCATGGCATCGGCCCGGCCCAACGCCGGGCACCTTGCCGTTACCGAGCTCCAGCGGGCCGGGCTGCTGGGCGGCATCATCACGCAGAACGTCGACGGGCTGCAGCAGGCCGCCGGCGCTCAGGGGGTGCTCGAGCTGCACGGTGGCCTGGACCGCGTGGTGTGCCTGGACTGCGGCTCGCGCTCCGGCCGCGCCGAGCTCGACATCCGGCTGCGTGCCGCCAACCCGACGTTCGACGCGCACGTGTCAGCGATCAACCCCGACGGCGACGCGGAGCTCGCCGAGGCCGAGCTCGACGCCTTCACGATGGTCGGCTGCCCGGTGTGTGAGCGGGGGCCGCTCAAGCCTGACGTCGTCTTCTTCGGCGAGTCCGTCCCCCGTGACCGCGTGCAGCGCTGCTTCGAGCTGGTGGACGGCGCGCAGGTGTTGCTCGTCCTCGGCTCGTCGCTGACCGTCTACTCCGGGTACCGCTTCGCCGTCCGCGCCGCGAAGGCCGGCCTCTCGGTGGTCATCGTCAACCAGGGGCCCACACGCGCCGACGAGGTTGCGTCGCTGCGGCTCGACGCACCGCTGGGCCAGGTCCTGCCGGCGCTGGCCCGCGCGGTCGCCCGGCCGGTCAGCTGTACCTGACCGTCACCCGCCCCGTGCTGTCCTGGGTCGCGGTGCCGTGTTGGAACCGTTGCTGCAGACCGCCCGCAACAGCAGCCGGGTTCGAGGTCGGGTAGCCGAGCCGGCCGCGCTCCCACCCCTGGGCCGCCCACGTCGCCCTGATCGGACCGTAGACGTCGTGCGCACCGGTCGCGGGCGACCAGTAGATCGACCCGTCCTGCCTCGTCGCTGGGTTGTGGAAGTGGTTGAACCGCCCGATGCGGTCCGGGCACGGCAGCTCGTTGGTCGCCGGGTAGCCGAGCACGCCCCGCTCCCAGCCGGTCGCCTGCCACCTGCTGCGGATCTGGCCGTGGACCTCGTGCACGCCGGTCAACAGGTGGGCGTAGATCGACCCGTCGCTGCCCGTGCCCAGATTGTGGAAGTGGTTGAAGGCGCCCTGCCGGTCCGGGGTGGGCGACTCGTCGGTGGTCGGGTAGCCCAGCACTCCGCGCTCCCAGCCCAGGGCAGCCCACAACCCGCGGATGCCCCCGCGAACGCTGTGCGCGCCGACGCTCGGGTGCCAGTAGATGGAGCCGTCCGTCTGGCTGCCGAGGTTGCGGAAGTGGTTGAACCGGCCGGCTCGGTCGGGGCAGGGCGACTCGTCGGTAGTCGGGTAGCCGAGCACGCCGGTCTCCCATCCCAGGGCTGCCCAGTGGTCGCGAATGGCGCCGAGCACGGCGTGCGCCCGCGTCGACGGGTGCCAGTAGACCGAGCCGCGGGCGTAGCGCTGCCGCTTGCCGACGCGGTCGGGGTTGACGTACTCCGGCTCGACCGGTCCGCCGAGCACACCCCCTGCGCCCCCGAGGTCCTGCCAGTGCTGCACCACGGGTGACCAGTACTGCGAGGTCAGACACGGTGCGCTGTGGTCAGCGGTGGCGTTGTCGGTCGCGCTGGCGGTGCTGCACGACGGGTCGACCTGCCACGGAGGGGTGCAGCTGACCACCCGGCATGCGACCGGGCCGGTGCAGCCGACCTCGGTGTGGCACTGGCCGTAGCGAAACACGTTCCAGCAGACCCGGCGCTCGTCGCACGTCCCGCTCGCGCAGTGCGCAGCGCAGTTCCAGCAGTTGGGCGTGCAGAACGACTCGCCGGACGTGCAGCCGTTGCTGCAGCGGGTGCACTCGCCCTGGCAGTCGATGTAGTACCGGGCCGACCCCCCGCAGAACCCGGACCCGTCGGCCTTCCACCAGCCACCCACGACGGTCCCCGGGGGGCACGCGTTGATTCCGTTGTTGATGGTGCAGCAGAAGGCCGTGTAGCCGGCACCGCACGTGCTGGCGCTGCCGCACACCGCGGCATAGGCCGTGCCGGGCTTGAGCAGGAACTCTGCGGGGGCGACCGCGAGCGCGGAACCCACAAGGGCGGCGCGGGACAGGAACCGGCGCCGGTCGGTGCCTCGGCCGGACAGCGCCGCCGCCGCCCGCTCGACGGCGCGGGTGCTGAAGGAGGTGGCTGGCCTCGCGGCGTCGACTGTCATGACGTTCCTGTCGGCTGGTCGGACGGCTGGCCAGCGGATTGAGCCGCCGGCACGATGTCGACCGAGCGCAGTGCCGCATGCGCGTGCGGAAGCATGCTGGCGCGTGCGGCGTGGCTGCCGAGCACGATGTAGAGGCAGAATGAGCGGTCCTGCTCGGTGAAGAACATCTGCGCGCCCGACTGCCCGGCGATCGTGCGCTGGAGCCGGCCCGGCCCGAACTGGCCCGGGGTCAGCTGCGCAGGCCGTCCCTTGCGGGCGAACAGCGGGGTGTCGACGGCGCCAGGGCCGAACTCGAGCAGCGCCAGGAAGATGTCGCGGGGGCGCATCAGCTCGACCGCCCCGCTGCCGTAGTCGCCGCGGACCTCCGGGAGCGGGAAGGTCGCGGCATGGATCACCGGGTGGGTGCGCTCGCCGGGTTCGGTGGGCGTCCGCTGGTAGATGCGGACGTCCCAGCCGCCGGGAGCGGCCATCGACAGCCCGTGCGCGTGCAGTGCCATCAGGTTCCTCCTGCGCTCGAGGTGAGCAGTGCTGCTGCCGCCGTCGTGCCCACGGCTGCGACGAGGCCGAGCGCGGCGACCGTGGCCCGGCGGGCGGCCGGTTCGGCGGCCGCGAGCCGGCGGTGGACGGCGGCGAGCGTGGCTGCCGACCGCACTCGCCGCATCCCGAGGACGGGCAGCCCGCGTGCCAGGCCGAAGACGACACCGATGACTGCGCCGGCACCGGGGGAGGCGCTCAACGCCGCGGCGGCCCAGGTCACGTAGACACTGGCCGACGTGACGATGGTCGACACCCCCACGCCGAGCTGGACGCCGAAGCCGCCGCCGTAGACCCAGCCGCGGTAGCGCGCGAGCCAGTCCTCGTCGACCTGCCGCCGCGGGCCGGGTAGCGCCCGGCCGTGCACGGCGGTGTCGGCGACGGCTCCTGCGGCAGCTGCCAGGGACAGCAAGGCCAGGCCCACCCCGGCTGGCGGGTGCAGCCCCGCCGCGTGTATGACGCCGGCTCCCAGCTGGCCGGACAGGCCGGCCACGGCGCCCAGCCCCGCGCCGGCCAGCACCGAGCCGATGAGGTACCACGCGACGGTGACGCCCCAGCGGGCGCGGCGGCCCCGCTCGCCGAGCGGGGTGATGCTGGTCAGCATCGACTCACCTCAAGGCGACCAGGTCGAGCGCACAGCCGCGACGGCAGCCACCGGCACCCCGAGCATGACGACGGAGGCCGGCCACGCGCTCACCCGCCGGCCTCGCGGCGCTGGGGCTGCGGCTCGAGCCCGAGGTCGTCGGCCGTCAGGTACAGGCTGGGGTCGCCGGGCGTGATGCCGGCAGCCAGCAGCTCGCGGTCGGCCCGCTGCTCCCGGAGCGCCCCGCCGTCAGCACCGGCAGCGCCCAGGTCGATCTGAGCCGGGACGGCGCTCACCGCAGCGCGGTCGCCCGACGAGGTGCGGACGAGCTCGGCCACCTGCTCCCACGCGCTCGCCGCGCCCTCACCCACGACCCGCGACTCGGCACCGCTGACCTGCACGAAGTAGGGCGCCACCGGCACCTCGTACGCGCCCCAGGCCTCGCTGGACAGCACGACGGGAAGCCCGGGTGGCGCGAGCTCGCGAAGGCGGGACACGCTCTCCTCATCGGCGGAACGGGTGACGACGACAAGCCGCATCCCGGCCGGCAAGCCGAGCCCATCACGCGAAGCGAACGCCTGCCAGAACGTCCGGCAGGTCAGGCACCCGGAGGACAGAAAGGCCAGCAGGGTGTCGTGCCTCGTCCCCGCGACGGCGACGCGCACGGCTTCCCCACGCGGGGTCGCTCCCTCCACGTCCGTGGCCGGCGTCAGCACGCCGCCCGCGGCCTTGGGCAGGGCCCGACCGGGCGGGACGGGGAACTCGAGGTCGACCGGCCCGAACTCCCCAGGAGTGGAGCCCTCCGCGCCGCCGTCGAGCTCGTGCAGGCGGCGCAGGATCTCCGCGTGGCTGCGCAGCAGGCCGGCGACCAGCACGCCGAGGAGCAGGAGTGCGAGCCCCTCGACGACGACGAGAGCAGTCATGCTGACCTCCGGGACGGGGCCCGTGCTGCGGACCGCGCGGATGGCTGGGCGCTCAGCGTCGGCAGCACGGCCAGGGCGTAGTAGGCGAGTACGCCGCAGCCCGCCGCGTAGCCCAGCAGCGGCACGCCGCCCCAGGGTGCGGCGGACAGCACCGACGGCAGCCCCCCGGGCGGTGCCGCAACAGCACTGGCCGCTCCGGCCGCCAGCAGCACGTTGACGGCGATGTGCATGAGCGTCGGCGGGGTGTCGGCGCGGCCGAAGCAGCCGCAGGAGGCGACCACACCCCCGCTGCGCAAAGCGAGTGCGACGAAGGCTGTGAAGGCGAGGTACGACGCGGCGACGAGCGCAGCAGTCCAGCGAGCACCGGTGACGACGGCGGCAGCACCAACGGCCAGCTCGGCCGCTCCGCCCATCCGCACGACGAGCGCGGGAACCGGCAGTCCGACCGAGTGCAGCGCCCGGACGGCCGACTCCGGCCGGCGCACCTTAGGCGCCCCAGCGGCAACGAGCAGTCCGGCGGCAGCCAGCAGCGGGCCGGACCAGGGCGACACGGGCGAACCGTAACGCAGCACGGGTGTTTCGTCGTCCCCCTTGGGGGTGGCGTCGCGGCAGGTTTACCGCGAGTTGCGCACGGCCCTACCGCCGCGCGTCCTCGAGGCACAGACTGCAGTCAGCAGCAGCCCACTGGCTGCCACGGACCGCATGGAGGTGGCATGACCATCCGGGAGGCCCTGCGCGACGACTCCCGAGAGCTGGCGCACGACGTCGCCGAGCTGCGGCACCGGCTGCACCGCCGCCCGGAGATCGGCCTCGAGCTGCCGCAAACGCAGCGCACCGTGCTCGAGGCGTTGGACGGCCTGCCGCTCGAGGTGTCGACGGGGCGCTCGGTCTCGTCCGTAACCGCTGTCCTGCGGGGCAGTGACGGCGGCGCAGAAGGCGCTGTACCCACCCATGCGCCCACCGTCCTGCTGCGCGGCGACATGGATGCGCTGCCGGTGCAGGAGGCGCCCGGGCTCGACTACGCCAGCGAGGTTCCCGGCGCCATGCACGCCTGCGGGCACGACCTGCACACGGCGATGCTCGTCGGGGCCGCGCGGCTGCTGAGCGCGCACCGCGGCGAGCTCGCCGGCGACGTGGTGTTCATGTTCCAGCCGGGCGAGGAGGGCTACGACGGCGCGTCCTACATGATCGAGGAGGGGGTGCTCGACGCCGCCGGCAGCCGGGTCAAGGCCGCGTACGGGATGCACGTGCTGTCCGCGCGCTTCCCTCGAGGCGTGTTCACCACCCGCCCCGGCACGCTCATGGCGGCGAGCGACGGGTTGTACGTGACCGTGCGGGGCGCGGGCGGGCACGGGTCGACCCCCTACCGGGCGAAGGACCCGGTGGTGGTCGCCGCCGAGATGGTCACGGCGCTGCAGACGATGGTGACCCGCCGCTTCGACATCTTCGACCCCGTCGTCGTCACCGTCGGCTCGTTCCACGCCGGCACGAAGCGCAACATCATCCCGGACGAGGCGACGTTCGACGCCACCGTTCGCAGCTTCTCCCCGGAGGCCCACGAGCGGGTGCGGACCGAGGCGGTGCGCGTGTGCGAAGGCATCGCCGCGGCGCACGGGGTCGACGTCGAGGTCAGGTACGCCGACGAGTACCCCGTGACGGTGAACGACCCCGCGCACGCCGCCTTCGCGGCCGACCTGGTGCGCGACGTGATGGGCGAGGAGCGGTACACGCCGATGGAGGTGCCCGACGCCGGCGCGGAGGACTTCTCCCGCGTGCTCGACGCGGTGCCCGGCTGCTTCCTCATGGTCGGCGCGACGCCGCACGACGATTACGCCCGCGCCCCAACGAACCACAGCCCGCGGGCGGCGTTCGTCGACGAGGTGCTCGCCGACGGCGTCCTGCTGCACGCCTCGCTGGCGGTGGCGGCCCTGCAGCGGCACGCGGCCTAGGGCAGCCGACGGCCGCACAGGTTGGCATGTCGGTCCGCGACACGCCGGGGGAGCGGACGCACACGCCAACCGGCGGCCTCGAGGCACTGGTCGATCTGCTGGCGGGCGGTGTCGACGTCGGTCGAGCCGACGTTGGCGAACGACCCCGAGCCGCCGAAGGTCATCGTCCCCATGGTCAGGACCGAGACGCGAAGGCCGGACGAGCCCAGCTGGCGGTAGCGCATGGCGCGCACCTACCCCGTCGGCAGCGGATGCAACGGCGGGGCTGGCCGAGGGCTGCGCCGCCGGAGGCTGCCGCTCAGGCGGGGATGCTGACGCCCACGCCACCGCGCGTCTGCGCGCCGTACCGGCCGATCTCGCGGGCGAGGTCGAGCGGCCGGGTGCTGGCCTTCCCGGCGATCGCAGGCTCGTCAAGCAGCTCGGCGGGGACGAGCCACGCGACCTCGAACTCCAGGCCGTCGGGGTCCTTCGCGTACAGCGACTTGGTCGTGCTGTGGTCGGAGGCGCCGACGAGCGCGCCGAGCTCGGCCAGCCGGCCGGCGAGCCGCTCGAGCTCACCGAGCGTGTCGACCTCCCACGCCAGGTGGTAGAGCCCGACCGACGAGCGGCCGGCCGGGGAGGCCGTGGCGCCGGCGCCGATGCCGAACAGCCCCAGGTCGTGGTCGTTCGTGGAGTCAGGGGCCCGCAGGAAGGCCGCCCCGGGGAACTGGGTGATGGGCTCGAACCCCAGCGCGCTGCGGTAGAACTCGACGCTGCGGTCGACGTCGCGGACGTAGAGGACGGCGTGGTTGAGCCGGGTGATCGCCATGAGACTCTCCTGTTCGAGGTGCCGGACACGTACGATAGTTGAGAACTCAACATAAGGGAAGGGACCATGGCCCCCGAGCGTGTCAGTGGCACCCCCGCGCCGGCGGGCCGCGCGGCCACCCGTTGGCTCGATGCCGACGAGCAGCGCACGTGGCGGGCATGGATGGGCTCGGCGAGGCTGATCCTCGAGACCCTGGACCGCCAGCTCTCCCAGACCGCCGACCTGCCGCATACCTACTACGAGATCCTCGTGCGCCTGTCCGAGGCACCGGGGCGCACGCTGCGCATGAGCCAGCTCGCCGACGGGGCGCTGGTGTCGCGCAGCCGGCTCTCCCATGCGGTCAGTCGGCTGGAGGGCAAGGGCTGGATCCGGCGCGAGAGCTGCCCCGACGACAAGCGCGGAGCCCTCGCCGTGCTCACCGACGACGGCTTCGCCGTGCTCGCGGCCGCCGCTCCGGGGCACGTCGAGGCCGTCAGGCAGGTGCTGTTCGACCCGCTCGACGCTGCCGAGGTGCGGCAGCTCGAATCCATCTGCTCGCGACTGCTCGAAGGGCTCGATTCGCGCGAGGACGGGCAGCCGCCAGCGTTCTAGGAGCTGCCAGCCTACGGCAGGCCGAGCAGCGACACCGCCGACCGCGCCGCCTGACCGCCGGCGTCGGTGGCCGCATCCAGGGCTCGTGGCACGTCGAGGTCGGCAAGCAGGGCGGCGAGCACCTCGCCGGCAGCCACCGCTGAGGAATCGGGGCGGGCGGCGGCGGCGTACAGCGCATCGAGGCGCTGCTCGGCCCGGGCCAGCACCTCCGGCGTCCACTGCCAGTCCTCGTCCCAGCGCCGGTCGAGCAAGGCAAGGCGCAGGGCAGCGGGCCGCGCGTTCGTGAGGACCTCGCTGACCAGCACGAGGTTGCCGGTCGATTTGGCCATCTTCGCCCCGCCCACCCCGACCGTGCCGACGTGCATCCAAGCCCGTGCGAAGGGGTGCACGCCGGTGACCGCCTCGGCCTGCGCGGCCTCGTAGGCGTGGTGCGGGAAGCGCAGGTCGGCGCCGCCGGTGTGCAGGTCGAGCGCGGGGCCGAGCACGGTCAGAGCCATCGCCGCGCACTCGGCGTGCCATCCCGGGCGTCCGGGTCCCCACGGGCTCGGCCACGCGACGATGCCGCCACCCCCGGCCCCGGCGTCGAGGTCGCCTTCTGATGCCTGCCAGACCGCGACGTCGAGCGGGTCGTCCTTCGCGGGATCCTCGACCCGCCCCCCGGCAGCGGCTGCGGCGGCGAGGGCGGCCTCTCGGTCGAGCCCGGCCCGCGCGGCCACCTCGGCGCCGCGGAAGTAGACCGAGCCGTCCCGCTCGTACGCGGATCCGCCGGCAAGGAGCGCGGCAGCCAGGGCGATGACCTGCGGGACGTAGGTGCGTGCCCGTGGCTCGTGCGCAGGTGTCCGCACGCCGAGGGCCGTCATGTCGCGCTCGAAGTCGAACTGCTGCAGCGCAGCGAGCCGGTCGTAGCGGACGTCGGCAGCGCGGGCAGCGGCGAGCATGTCGTCGTCGAGGTCGGTCACATTGCGGCAGACGTCGACCTCGACGCCGGTGGCGCGCAGCACCCGTACGGCGGTGTCGGTCCAGACGAACGTCGACGCGTGGCCGAGGTGGGTGGTGTCGTACGGCGTGATGCCGCAGACGTAGACCCGCGCGCGGCCGACGACCGGCAGCGGCGTCCCGTGCAACGACAGGACGCGGGGGGCGGCCTGGCTGGCGTCCGGTCTGGGCACCTTCGCCACTCTGCCACCCCCGGCGGGCCCCTGCTCGAAGCGTCCCTGCCGATACCGGCGTACCCGGCTGGCAGGATCGCCCGCATGGCGACGGCAGTGGTGACAGGGGCGAGCAGTGGCATCGGCGCGGCGACGGCACGGTCGTTGGCGGCTGCCGGCTTCGACGTGGTCCTGGGGGCTCGCCGCATCGAGCGGCTGCAGGAGGTCGCGGATGAGGTGGGCGGCCGGGCGCTGCCGCTCGACGTCACCGACACCGCTTCGGTGGCTGCTTTCGCCGCGGAGATCACGGCTTGTGACGTTCTCGTCAACAACGCCGGCGGGGCCAAGGGCCTGGCCCCGGTGGGCGAGGCCGACGAGGAGGACTGGCGCTGGATGTACGACGCCAACGTGCTCGGCACGATGCGGGTCACCCGCGCGCTGCTGCCTGCGCTGAAGCAGGCGGCCGCTGGTGTGGTCGTCAACCTCGGTTCTGTGGCCGGCGTCGAGGTTTACCCCGGCGGTGGCGGTTACACGGCGGCCAAGCACGGGCTGCGGGCGGTCACCGAGACGCTGCGCCTGGAGCTGCTCGGCAGCGGCATCCGGGTCAGCGAGGTGGCGCCCGGGCTGGTGGAGACCGAGTTCAGCCTCGTCCGGCTCGGCGACCAGGCGGCGGCCGACAAGGTGTATGCCGGGCTGACGCCGCTGACGGCCGATGACGTCGCCGAGACCATCGCGTGGGTGGTCACCCGCCCGCCCCACGTCAGCCTCGGCTACGTCCGCATCACGCCGACCGACCAGGCGGACGCCACGCGCAGCCATCGCCGCAACAGCTGAGCTGCCCGCCCAGGTCACGGAGGGCAGGCGCGACCGCTTTAGGCTGCACCGCGACCGCTCAACGCAGTACCGCGGCGCGACGGGGAACGAGGAGACCATGAAGCTCAGCCACCAGCTCGCCGGCGGCGGTGTCGCGGGCAAGCTCGCCGGCCAGCTCGTCAACAAGGTCGTCACGCAGGTGACCAACCAGGTCGGCGCCATGGTGGTGCTCGCCGGCACCGGCGTGGCGCGACCGGTTCGTCCCGACCGGGCGCTCGGCATGGGCCTCGCCGTCGTGCGCTGGGGGATCACGCCCGCAGCGGGCCTGGCGGCAGGGGCGGCCCGCTACCCCAACGACACCGCGCTCATCGACGACCTCGGCTCGCTCACCTACCGGCAGATGGACGAGATGTCGAGCGCCATCGCCACCGGGCTGCGGCAACGCGGCGTCGTCGACGGCGCCGCGGTGGGCGTGCTGCTGCGCAACTCGCGCTGGTTCCTGCTGGCCTTCGCGGCGCTTGCCAAGGCGGGCGCCGACGTCGTCCTGCTCAACACCGGCTTCGGCGCCGAGCAGCTCGGCGACGTGTGCGTCCGCGAAGGTGTCAGTGCCCTCATCCTCGACGAGGAGTTCGAGGGACTGCTGGGGAGCGCACCCGCGGGACTGCGGGTGCTCGCCTGGCAGGACGGCGGCAGCGGCAGCAGCGCCAGCACCGGCGGTACCGGCGGCACCGGCGGCACCGGCGGCAAGGTGACGATGGCGGAGCTAGCGGCGACCCGTCCGTCGATCGGCCGCCCCGCGCACCAGAGCAGGGCCGTTATCCTCACCAGCGGCACGACGGGCACCCCCAAGGGCGCCCCCCGCGGTGCCACCGGCGGGATCGAGCCGGCCGCCGCGATCCTGTCCGGCATCCCGCTGAAAGCGCGCGGGCGGACGGTCATCGCCGCGCCCCTGTTCCACTCCTGGGGGATGGCGCACCTGGGCCTGGCGCTGCTGCTGAGCAGCACGATCGTGGTCGCGCGCACGTTCGACCCCGAGAAGGTCCTGCAGCTGATCGAACAGCACAAGGCGAACGCCCTCGCCGTCGTCCCGGTGATGATGTCTCGGATGCTCGAGCTCGACCCCGAGGTGCGGGCCAGGTACGACACGTCCAGCCTCAAGGTCGTGGCCGCCAGCGGCTCGAAGCTGCCGGGAGACCTCTCGAGCCACTTCATGGACGCGTTCGGCGACGTCGTCTACAACCTCTACGGCTCGACCGAGGTGGCGTACGCGACGGTTGCCTCGCCGCGGGACCTGCGAGAGGCGCCCGGTACGGCCGGGCGGGTACTGATGGGCACCACGATCAAGCTGATCGGCGACGACGGCAACGAGGTGCCGCGGGGCCAGATCGGGCGCATCTTCGTTGGCAACCCGCTGCTGTTCGAGGGCTATACCGGTGGGGAGGACAAGGACCGGCTCGGCGACCTGATGGCGAGCGGTGACATCGGCCGCTTCGACGACGCGGGGCGGCTGTTCATCGAGGGCCGCGACGACGAGATGATCATTTCTGGCGGCGAGAACGTCTACCCCGGCGAGGTCGAGGAGCTGCTCGCCAAGCATCCCAAAATTCGTGAGGTGGCCGTCGTCGGCGTCGAGGACGAGACGATGGGCCAGCGGCTGCACGCCCACGTCGTGCCGGCCGGCGACCTCACCGCCGAAGAGGTCAAGGCGCACGTCAAGGACAAGCTCGCCCGGCACAAGGTGCCCCGCGACGTCACGTTCCTCGACGAGCTGCCGCGCAACGCCACCGGGAAAGTGCTCAAGCGCGAGCTCGGCAAGACCTGAGGGCGGCGCGCCTGCACGGCGCTCCGGCTCGCATCCTGGACGTCAGAATCCCTCGAACAGGGTTGGCAGGGCGGGTTCTCCGCGCGAGAGCTGGAAGGCCTCGCGCGGCAGCTCCTCGCGACTCTTCAGCCATCGCTCTCGCGCGTCGTCGACGGTCGCGGTGTCGACCCGCTCGCCAGCCCGCAGCAGCGGCACGATCAACTCCCGCTCGTCCTGGCGCCGCGCCGCATCGCCGGCGGGCCGCACCACATCCGCGACAGCCCGCCCGGCACCGCCCGACTCCAGCCGGCGGCCGGCTACCTTGCGGCCACCGCGCGACGGCTTGCCTGTCGAGCGCTTGGCAACCGGGACGCCGTCGCGCTCGACCAGCTTGAACACGAACCCGGCTGTTGGCGCGCCCGATCCCGTGACGAGCGAGGTGCCGACGCCGTAGCTGTTCACTGGTGCGGACGCGAGCCCGGCGATCGCGAACTCGTCGAGGTCGCTGGTCACGACGATCCGGGTCTGGGTGGCACCGAGCTCGTCGAGCTGCTCGCGCACCTCGTGTGCCAGCGCGTTCAGGTCACCGCTGTCGAGGCGCACCGCGCCGAGCTCGGGACCCGCGACCTCGACCGCCGTCTGCACGCCGGCCCGGACGTCGTAGGTGTCGACGAGCAGCGTCGTCCCCGGGCCGAGCGCGGCGACCTGCGCGCTGAAGGCCGAGCGCTCGTCGTCGTGGGCCAGGATGAACGCGTGGGCGCTGGTGCCCGAGGTCGGGACGCCGTACCGCCGCCCCGCCTCGAGGTTGGACGAGCCCCGGAACCCGGCAACGTAGGCGGCGCGCGCCGCCGCGACGGCAGCCAGCTCGTGGGTGCGCCGCGAGCCCATCTCGACGCAGGGCCGCTCGCCCGCCGCCCCCGACATGCGCCCTGCCGCCGCTGCGATCGCGCAGTCGTGGTTGAGCACCGACAGCAGCATCGTCTCGAGCACCACGCACTCGGCGAAGCTGCCGCTCACCGTCAGCACCGGGGTGTTGGGAAACCACGCCTCGCCCTCGGCCATGCCGTCGACGTCGCCGCGGAACCGGTAGTCGGCGAGCCAGGCGAGCGTGGGCTCGTCGACGACCCCCCGCTCCTGCAGGTCGGCGAGCTCGCCCGGACCGAAGCGGAACGCTGCGAGCGCGTCGAGCATGCGGCCCGTGCCGGCGACGACGCCGTAGCGCCGCCCGACCGGAAGCGAGCGGCTGAACACCTCGAACACCGACGCTCGCTGCGCCGCACCTGACTGCAGCGCACCCTGCAGCATGGTCAGCTCGTAGTGGTCGGTCAGTAGCGCGGTACTTCCGGTACTGCCGGTGCTGCCGGGGTCGGGGCTGTCCGAGATGCGCTGCATACGGGCAGAATAGGAGGCATGGGCGCTGCTACAGCCGAGCCGGACGTCCTCGAGCGCACCGACGTCGGGACCGTCCCCGACGACGAGCTCGTCGCCGACCGTCCCTGGGTCACCCTGGTCTGGAATGACCCGGTCAACCTGATGCCGTACGTCACCCACGTGTTCCAGAAGTTGTTCGGCTACAGCCGCGCGAAGGCGACGGAACTGATGCTCGACGTCCACCAGCGGGGGCGCGCCGTCGTCTCCAGTGGCACGCGCGAGGAGATGGAGCGTGACGTCACCCGGCTGCACGCCGCTGGGCTCTGGGCCACGCTCACGCACGACTCGTGAAACCGTTCCGTCGCAAGGGTCCGGCGATCGTCGCCTCCTTCGATGTCAACGAGGTGACGCTGCTGCGCACCCTCGTGCGTGACATCGACGCCATGCTCGCGCCCGGGCCGGCAGAAGGCCTGGAGGGGGCGGGCGACCCAGCCGATGATCCGCGTGTTCAGGAGCCGCTCGACCCGCTGCACGCGATCGTCGGAATCCCCGCGGGTCCCGGTCCGGAGCACCCGAGCGACCCGGTGCTCGCCCGGTTGCTGCCCGACGCCTACGGCGACGACGACGAAGCCGCGAGCGACTTCCGCCGCTTTACCGAGGCCGAGCTGCGCGAGACGAAACGGGGTGCCCTCGCCGTGCTGGCGGCGAGCCTTCCGGCCGCCGCCGGCAAAGTCCGCCTTACCGAGGAGCAGGCCGAGGCGTGGCTCGCCGCGCTCAATGACATCCGCCTCGCGCTGGGGGTGCAGCTGGGCGTCGCCGAGGAGTGGTACCTCGAGCTGGAGCGCCTCAGCCCCGCGTCACCGCGGGGACGCCGCCTGCTGATCTACGACGTGCTCACCCACTGGCAGAGCTCGCTGCTCGCGGCGGTCACCGGCTACGACGACTGACCGGCACGACGACTGACCGGCACGACGACTGACCGGCACGACGACTGGCCGAAGCCCGTCGGATAGCGTCGCTACGTGCTCCGCCTGCCCCGTGCCCACCGCGACGCGATCGTGGCGCACGCCCGGCGCGACCATCCCGACGAGGCATGCGGAGTGATCGCGGGCCGCGGCGGCGAGCCCGAGCGCTTCATCCCGATGCAGAACGCCGCCCGCTCGCCGACGTTCTACGAGTTCGACTCCATGGCGCTGCTGCGGCTCTATCGCGAGATGGACGAGCGCGACGAGGAGCCCGTCGTCATCTACCACTCGCACACCGCGACCGAGCCCTACCCGTCGCGCACCGACATCTCCTTCGCCTCGGAGCCGGGCGCCCATTACGTGCTCATCTCCACCCGGGAGCCGGACGTCGACGAGCTGCGCAGCTACCGCATCCTCGACGGCCGGGTCGAGGAGGAGAGCGTCGACATCGTCTGATGATTTCGCCGCCCGCCGACGCGCGGCGGCCGCCCCATCCGGAATGACCAGCCCCTCAGCCATGTTGGAGTGAACTGTGTCCGTGCAGGTGAAGGTCCCGACCATCCTCCGTAGTTACACGGGGGGCCAGAAGTCTGTCGCCGCCTCCGGCACGACCGTCGAGGAGGTCTTCACCGACCTCGACACTCAGCACCCGGGTTTGCGTCAGCGGCTTGTCGCCGACGACGGCGGGCTGCACCGGTTCGTCAACATCTACATCAACGACGAGGACGTCCGCTTCCTCGGTGCCCTGCAGGCGCCCGTCAACGAGGGCGACACCGTCACCATTCTCCCCGCCGTCGCGGGCGGCTGAGCCCTCCCGCCGTGCGCTTCGACAGCCTTGTCGACTCCGTCGGGCATACGCCGCTCGTCGGACTGCCGCGGCTGTCCCCCTCGCCCGACGTGCGGCTGTGGGCCAAGCTCGAGCAGGACAACCCCACCGGGTCGATCAAGGACCGCGCCGCCCTCGGGATGATCGACGCCGCTGAGAAGGCGGGCCGGCTGCACCCGGGCGCCACAGTGCTCGAGCCGACGTCGGGCAACACCGGCATCTCCCTGGCCATGGTCTGCCAGCAGCGCGGCTACCGCCTCGTGTGCGTGATGCCGGAGAACACCTCGATCGAGCGGCGTCAGCTGCTGACGATGTGGGGCGCCGAAGTCATCTCCTCGCCCGCAGCCGGCGGTTCCAACGAGGCCGTGGCGATGGCCAAGCGCGTCGCCGTCGACCACCCCGACTGGGTGATGCTCTACCAGTACGGCAATCCGGCCAACGCGCAGGCGCACTACGACACCACCGGGCCCGAGATCCTCGAGGACCTGCCGACGATCACCCATTTCGTGGCCGGGCTAGGGACGACCGGCACCCTCATGGGCTGCGGTCGCTACCTGCGTGAACAGCGCCCCGGCATCGCGATCATCGCGGCCGAGCCCCGCTACGGCGAGGTGGTCTACGGGTTGCGCAACATCGACGAGGGTTTCGTGCCGGAGCTGTACGACGCAGACGTGCTCACCCGCCGGTTCAGCGTCGGGCCGCGCGAGTCGGTGCGCCGGACCCGCGAGCTGGTGGAGCGCGAGGGCATCTTCGCCGGGATCTCGACCGGCGCCATCCTGCACGCCGCGCTCGCCGTCGCCGACCAGGAGGTGCGTGCCGGCCGCGAGGCCGACATCGCTTTCATCGTCTGCGACGGCGGGTGGAAGTACCTGTCGACCGGGGCCTACGCGGGCACGCTCGAGGAGGCGGAGGCGGCGCTCGAGGGGCAGCTCTGGGCATGAGCCGTCTGTGACTCGATCGACACGGTCGGGGACCGCCGCGGGCGTAACCGGGCCGTAACCTGACACCACTTGGCTGCAGCGCCAGGGTGGTGCCGACGACCCGCAGGAGCCACGGTGAGCGATGCGCCGATCGGCGTCTTCGACTCCGGCGTCGGCGGGCTGACCGTGGCGCGATCGATCCTCGACCAACTGCCCCACGAGCCCTTGCTCTACATCGGCGACACCGCACATGGACCGTATGGTCCGCAGCCGATCGCCGAGGTCCGCCGGCACGCTCTCGCGGTGATGGACCGCCTGGTCGACGAGGGCGTGAAGCTGCTGGTCATCGCGTGCAACTCCGCCAGCGCGGCTTGCCTGCGGGACGCCCGAGAGCGCTACGCCGTTCCCGTGGTCGAGGTCATCCTGCCGGCGGTGCGGCGTGCGGTGCAGGCCACGCACAACGGCCGGGTCGGCGTGATCGGCACCCGCGCCACCATCGCCAGTCGCTCCTACGAGGACGCCTTCGCCGCCAACCCAGCGATCCGGGTGACGAGTGCCGCCTGCCCCCGGTTTGTCGAGATGGTGGAGCGCGGCGAGACCAGCTCGCCGCAGCTGCTGGCACTGGCCGAGGCGTACCTGGAGCCGGTGCTGGGCGCCGGGGTCGACACGCTCATCCTCGGGTGCACGCACTACCCGCTGCTGGCGGGCGTGCTCTCCTACGTCGCCGGCGACGAGGTCGCGCTGGTCAGCAGCGCCGACGAGACCGCCCGCGACGTCTTTCGCGTCCTCGCGCGCCAGGACCTGTTCCGGGATCCTTTGCTGCCGCCGCCGCGGCACAGTTTCCGGGCCACCGGCGACCCGGAACCGTTCGCGCGGCTCGGCCATCGCTTCCTCGGTCCCGAGATCGGCGTGGTTGCCGGTACCGCCGCGGTCGGCGCGGTTGATGCGGTGCCGGCCGCTCGAGTAGGTGCCGGGGCCTGATGCAGCTGACCATCCTCGGCAACTCCGGCACCTTCCCCGCCCCGGGACGCCCGTGCTCGTCCTACCTCGTGGAGCACGAGGGCTTTCGCCTGCTCGTCGATGCTGGCAACGGTGCCCTCGGCGCGCTGCAGGCCCACTGCGGGCTGCTCGATGTCGACGCCATCGTCCTCAGCCACCTGCACGGCGACCACTGCCTGGATCTCGTGGCCTACTCCTACGCCCGCCGCTACCACCCCGACGGGATGGCGCCGCGGCTGCCCGTGTGGGGACCGCGCGGGACGCAGCGCCGGCTGTGCGGGGCGTTCGAGACCTGGCCCAGCGACCAGCTGGACGACGTCTTCGACTTCCACGAACTCGCCGTCGGGACGGTCGAGGTCGGGCCCTTCGCCGTCACCGCCGACCACGTGTCGCACCCCATCGACGCCTTCGGGCTGCGGATCACCGCGGGGGGCCGCAGCCTCGCCTACTCCGGCGACACCGCTCCGTGCGACCCGCTCGACGCCCTCGCGGCAGGGGTCGACGTGTTCCTGTGCGAGGCGTCGTGGCTGCACTCGGCGGACAACCCCGTCGGGGTGCACATGTCCGGGCGGGAGGCGGGGGAGTCCGCCACCCGGGCCACCGTCGGCCGCCTGCTGCTGACCCACATCGTGCCGTGGGTCGACCCGCAGGCGGCGCTGGCCGAGGCGGCCAGCACCTTCTCCGGCCACCTCGGGCTCGCCGAGCAGGGTTGTACGTACGACGTCTGAGCCGCGCTGGACCCCTGCGCGAAGCGCGCCGAGTGGAGGTCGGCGTCTGGCAGGCTGGCGAGCATGGCTGCCTCACCGGATACCCGCCGTCCCGATGACCGACGCCCCGACGAGCTGCGTGCCGTCACCATCACCCGTGGCTGGCTGCCCCACGCGGAGGGCTCGGTGCTCGTCGAGTTCGGCCGCACCCGCGTGCTGTGCGCCGCCAGTGCCCGCCCCGACGTCCCGCGCTGGCGCAAGGGCAGCGGCCTGGGCTGGGTGACCGCCGAGTACGCGATGCTGCCGCGCGCCACCCACACCCGCAGCGACCGCGAGTCGGTCAAGGGCAAGATCGGTGGCCGGACCCACGAGATCAGCCGGCTGGTCGGCCGCTCGCTGCGGCCGTGTCTGGACCTGAAGGTGCTCGGCGAGGCGACGATCACGCTCGACTGCGACGTCCTCGTGGCCGACGGCGGCACCCGTACCGCTGCCATCACGGGTGCCTACGTGGCGCTGTGCGACGCGGCCCGCTGGCTCGGTAAGCCGCAGGCCGTGGTCCAGAGCGTCTCGGCCGTCAGTGTCGGGGTGATCGACGGCGAGCCGCGGCTCGACCTCTGCTACGAGGAGGACGTCAAGGCCGGCACCGACATGAACGTCGTCTGCACCGGCGATGGGGAGTTCGTCGAGGTGCAGGGCACGGCCGAGGGAGCGCCGTTCGACCGCAAGACGCTCGACGCCCTGCTCGACCTCGCGGTCACAGGCTGCGCCGACCTCGACCGGATGCAGCGCGACGTGCTGGCAGCCGAGCTCGGCCGGGCCGCCGGCTCGGACGCGCTCTAGCAGCCGTGGCGGAGCAGGTCGTGCCGGCGGTTCAGAGTGCGCCGGGTCCGCAGGAACTCGTCCTCGCCAGCCGCAACCAGGGCAAGCTCGTCGAGCTGCGGCGCATCCTCGACGAGGCGGCACGCGGGCTCGTCGTCCTTTCCGCCCTGCCCGACACGGCTCCTGAGCCCGTGGAGACGGGGGCGACGTTCGAGGAGAACGCCCTCATCAAAGCCCGCTCAGCCGTCGCAGCCACCGGTCGCCCAGCTGTCGCCGACGACAGCGGGCTCGCCGTCGACGCGCTCAACGGGATGCCCGGCGTGCTGTCGGCTCGCTGGGCGGGGGCTCGGCGCGATGATGCGGCCAACCTGCGGCTGCTGCTCGAGCAGCTGGCCGACGTGCCGGACGAGCGGCGTGGGGGCGGCTTCGTCTGCGCCGCGGCGCTGGTGACCCCGGGCGGGATGGAGCACGTCGTGCTCGGGCACCTGCGCGGCACCATCGCCCGTGCTCCCCGGGGCAGCGGCGGCTTCGGCTACGACCCGGTACTGGTGCCGGACGGCGAGCACCGGACCACGGCCGAGATGTCGCCGGGGGAGAAGGACGCGATCAGCCACCGCGGCCGCGCCTTCCGAGCCCTGGCCGCGGCCCTGCCCCAGCTGCTGGGCTGACCGGCTAGCTCGCTGGCGCGATCAGGAGACCCGGAAGGTCCTGATCGTCACCTTGGTCTTCGGGGCGCCGTCGCCGGACCCGTTGCTGTTGGTCGAGCCGGCCTTGGCGACCTTCTGGACGACGTCGAGCCCGGCTGTCACCTTGCCGAACGGCGTGTACTGGGGCGGCAGCGGTGTGGCCCGGTAGCAGATGAAGAACTGGCTGCCGCCGGTATGCGGCTGGCCTGTGTTGGCCATCGCCATGGTGCCCGCCGGGTAGGTTGCGCCGGTCAGGTTCTCGTCCGGGATCGTGTAACCGCCGCCGCCGCTGCCGCTGCCGGTCGGGTCTCCGCACTGCAGCACGAAGATGCCCTCGGTGACCAGACGGTGGCAGGTGGTGTTGTCGAAGAACTTCTTCTGGGCGAGGTGGGTGAACGAGGCGACCGTGCAGGGCGCCTTGCTGCCGAGCAGGGTGGCCTTGATCGTGCCAACCGAGGTCACGATGGTGGCGGTGGCGTTCTTGCCGCCGGTCGTCCTCGTCGCCGGCGGCAGCCCGGGGTTCTTGCCGCCCGTCGACCCGCCGGCCTCGGTGGTGAAGTCACATTGCCCGGCAACCGTGGCCGCGCTGGGGGCGGCCGAGGAGGGCGTCGCCCCTGCGGCTGCGGAGGACGAAGCGCTCGACGGCGTCGTCACCGACGGCGCGCCGCTCACGTCGGTCGAGCTGCAAGCGGCCAGACCGAGGCTGAGCAGTCCGGCGACGGTCAGCAGGGACAGCGGGCGAGGGCGGGCGTTCAGCACGAGGAGAGTCTGCCTCAGCTACCTGCCAGCGGGCCCGATGCCTGTTGCCGACCACGCGAGCGACACGCCTTCGAGTGCGGAAGGGGGGATTCGAACCCCCACGCCCGAAGGCAACGGCACCTAAAGCCGCCGCGGCTGCCATTACGCCACTCCCGCTCGGCTCCAGTATGACGCGCGGTTCACCCCACCGGGCTAATGTGTTCATAACCTTCGGCCCGGTTAAGCCAGCCGTAGGTGACCGACCGGAAGAGGGCCTGAGGATGAAGCTGCACCTGGCGCTCGGCGCCGTCGCGCTGGCAGTCCCGCTTGCTGCCTGCTCCACCGCCCCCGGCGTCCCCTCGCCGCAGCCCTACACCTGCACCCCTGCCCAGGCCCTGCGCGGGGTCCCCAGCGGCCCGGTGGCGATCAGCACTTTCACCTGCACCGCCGGCGCAGGCCTCGTCGCCACCACGGTCAGGATCGAGCGCAAGACGGCGACCGGGTGGACCACTATCGCGACCGGCCCCACCCACTCTCTGCGTGCCCCCGCAACGGTCAGCTCCGAGACGGTGCAGTACTGCCACGGGGTGGTCCCTGAGGTGATCCGGGCTGTCGCTACCGACGTGGTGCGGAACGGCAGGAGCCAGCGGGACTACGCCGGCCCGGCTGTCTCCCTCAACTGCTGACTCCCGCGCCCGGCGACGCTGTTCTCATTCCCCAAGCCCGGGAACGACGGCCAGTCCGCGGCGTCGTGCCGCTTCAGCCAACCGGTCGTCGAACGACGCGATGCGCGTCCGCGCGTCTTCGGCGGTGAGTAGTACGCAGCAGTCAGGCGTGCTCAGGCCGGTGTCGGCGCGAAGGCGGGCGAGTCGAACTGCCGTGTCAGCCGGGAACGGCTTCTCCTGCACATCCAGGTCGCGCAGAAAATTGAGCACCTCCGGCAGTCGGTTGTCCCGGGCTGGCACCACGAGCACCTCGGCCAGGGTCAGGGGGTTCACGATCAGGGTCTCGTCCACGGACCTGACGAGCAGCGCCTGCGCAGCCTCGTGGTGCGCGTCGGTCGCGTCCAGGTAGCCGATCAGCGCGGATGCGTCCAGCAGGATCAAGCAGGCCACTCGTCCCGGAGACGGGGCAGGTACTCGGGACCGTAGGCGCCCGTGAGGGCACCGCTACCGCGCTGGATCGCTGCCAGTCGACGCTGCCGGTGCTCGTCATCCTCCTTCTGGGCAGACTGATGTCCCTGAATCGCGAGGCGGGCGAGGAGTTGAGGTCGGCTCAGGTGCGGCCAGCGCACGGCAGCCGCATCCAGGGCAGCAGCAAGTTCGTCGGTCTCGGTCACCACGTGACGTGGACGCGTTGTCGGCACTCGTGAAGTGTGACACTTACTGCGAAGGTGTCACACCGACGCGCCTAGGACGCGGGGATTCCCGCCGTGGTCTGCCAGAAGGTGCAGTGGTGGAACGCTGCGAACGCCCCGCGAGCAAGCGGAGCCGGGCCCTGCGGGGTCAGCGACTGGATCGCGTCGCCGCTGCTGGTGTAGCGCGGCCACGCCGGGAGCCCGCTGCCGTTCGGGTCGCCGGTCCGGATGAACCGGGTCCAGTAGCCGACCATGGTGTCCGAGAGCCGCTGTGACGCGGCCGGCAGCGGGATCCGTCCACCCGGGGGGAACAGGAAAGCGATCTCGGAGGCGTGGAACGCGCCCTGCGGCGTGTTCTTGTCCTGCACGAACGGCGGGGAGTTCGGGTCGTTGAACTCGTAGGCGAACGTCGGGACGGAGCCGCTGTAGAGCAGGTCGTCGGCCCGGGCGCGGCAGGAGAAGGTGTTGTCGGTCTTGAGCGCTGCGTACGCGAGGTTGGGCGAGGGGTAACGCGAGGCCGGGTACTCGGCGAGCACCGCGTCTGCTGTGCCGGGGTACTCCGCACGGACCCGGGCTGCGTACGTCACCGGGGTCAGCGGCTTGCCGCCGACGAGGTCGACGAGCACAGCTGTGAAGAAGCGGTACTCGTCGTGGTTGCTGCCGTTCAGTACCGGGACACGGTTGACCCGCCCGAGCGCCCACGCAGCGGCGGGGCTGATCGGCAGGACGGGCGGGCCCGAGTTGAACCCCCACGTCGCGGTCGCCTCGCCGGCAATGAGCTTGGCCGCGGGAACCGCGCGCAGGCAGGCGGCCACGACCGCCGGGTTGGCGGAGCTGCGGCAGCCGACCGATGCGGCGAAGGTCTCGCCTGAGGCTGACGCGGTCGCGAGCGTCGGTGTGACGGCCGACCCCCCGGCGGTGCAGCTGCCGCTCTCCTGGATCGCCCGAACGAAAAGCCCGCGCGCCGTCGGCGACGCGATCTGCGCGCAGGTGTCGAACGACCCGGCCGACTCGCCGCCAACCGTCACCTCGTGCGGGTCACCGCCGAAGGCGGCGGCGTTGCGCTGCACCCAGCGCAACGCCGCCTGCTGGTCCTGCAGCCCGTAGTCGCCGGACGCGTGGTCGCGGCTCTGGGCGGACAGCGCGGGGTGGGCGAGGAACCCCAGCGGGCCGAGCCGGTAGTTGACGGTCACGACGACGACGTCCCCCCGGGTGACGAGCTTGGTGCCGTCGTAATCACTGCCGGCACCGAAGATGTTGCTGCCGCCGTGGAGCCACACGTAGACCTGCCGCGGGCTCGTGCTGGGCTGGCGCGGGGTCCAGACGTTGAGGTACAGGCAATTCTCGGACGTGCTGCCGGTTCGGTTGGATGCGCCGGGAAGCACCGCCAGCGGCACCTGCGCGCAGGGGCTGGCGGGCTTGGTCGCATCCCGCGTGCCCGACCAGGCAGCAGCAGGCTGCGGCGGCTGCCAGCGCAATCTGCCAACGGGAGGGGCCGCGTAGGGGATGCCGGAGAAGACGCGGTGGTCGGGGGTGACGGTGCCGCGCACGGTGCCGCCGGCGGTGGTGACGACCGCGGGGTTGGGTGCCGGGCCCGAAGTGGTGGCGAGCGCCGTGCCCGCCTCGAGAGCGAGCGGCGCCAGGAGGGCAGCGGTGCCAAGGACGCTGGTTCGGACGAGGCGGCGCAGTCGCATGGAGCGGGACGCTAGCAGCGACCGTGTGAGCCCAGTCACCGGGTCCGGCAGGATTCAGGCGTGACTGACGACCAGGCCGCGAGCGGCGCCGTCCCGTGGCAGGCGGGGCCGGCCGATGCAGCTGTCGTCGCCAGGATGCTGCACGACTTCAACACCGAGTTCGCCACGCCGTCGCCTGGCCCCGAGGTGCTGAGCGCCCGACTCACCGTCTTGCTGGCAGGCGATGACGTCGTCGCGCTGCTCGTCGGAGAGCCGCCCGTCGGCCTGGCCGTAATCAGCTTCCGCCTGAACGTCTGGTACGACGGTCCGGTCGCGACTCTCGACGAGCTGTACGTCCGGCCGGAACTGCGGGGTCGTCGACTGGGTAGCGCGCTCCTCGCTGCCGCCTGCAGTCTGACCCGCCGCCGCGGCGGTGAACTGCTCGAGATCAACGTCGACGGCGACGACCTCGACGCACGCCGTTTCTACGAGGCCCGGGGGTTCAGCAACACCGAACCGGGCCGCACCGATGCGCTGCTGTACTACTTCCGCGAGCTCTGAGCCTCGTAGCCGTTCTGATCGCCGCCACCGTCGTGATCGCCCTGGCGTCGGCGATTCACGGCGCCGTGGGGTTCGGCCTCAACCTGCTGGCGGTACCGGTGCTGCTGGTCCTCGACCCGTCGTTCGTGCCGGGGCCGGCCCTGGTGGCGGGACTGCTGCTGTCGGTGCTGGTCGCCGGGCGCGAGCTGAAGGCCGCCGACCCGCGTGTCGGGTGGGCCGTCCTGGGGCTGCTGCCGGGCACCCGCGGTGGGGGCGGCTCTGATCGCCGCCGTACCCGCGGACGCGCTCGGCGTGCCACTCGGGCTGCTGGTGCTCGTAGCCGTGGCGCTGTCGGCACTGCGCTGGCGCCCGGCTCCCACCCGCGCCGCTCTCGTTGCCGCCGGTGTGGCCTCCGGCTTCCTTGCGACGGCCGCGTCCGTCGGTGGGCCGCCCATCGCGCTGGTCTACGCCCGATCCAGCGGGCCGAGGCTGCGCAGCACGCTGTCGGTCGTCTTCGTCGTGGCCTCCGCCGTCGCGATCGCGGCTCTGGCCGTCGTGGGGCGCTTCGGCACGCGTGACCTGCGGACCTCGGCGGCGTTCGCGCTCGGCGTCGTCGTCGGATTCCTGCTTTCCGGCCCGCTGCGTCCCTTCGTCGACAGCGGCCGCACCCGGCCAGCGGTGCTCGTGCTGTCCGCCGTGGCTGCGCTCGGCGCGGTCCTTGAAGGGGTTCTCGCGTGACCTCGGGCGGGCTCGATGTGACCCGCTCGGTGTGAGACTAACGATGTGAGACGATGCCGATGGTGACTGACCCAGACGCGACGCCGGCGGCCACGGATCCGCTGCGAATGTTGCTGCGCGAGTCGCATCTGCTGACGGCTGACCGGTTGCCCTCCGCGGTCGAGCGGGCCGGCCAGCTGCTGGGCGCCTCCGAGACGGTCCTGTACCTCGCGGACTACGCGCAGTCGCTGCTGCTACCGATGCCCGGAGAGGGTGTTGCTGCGCGCCAGGAGCTGGCCATCGATCGGACCGCCGCGGGGTTGGCGTTCCGCCGGGCAGAGGTGGTGCGCGGGCCGGCACCGAACTCGACCGGGTCGGGCCAGCAGCGGCTCTGGGTGCCCCTGTTCAACGGGGTGGAGCGTCTCGGGGTCCTCGAGCTCACCCTCGACGACGCCGATGAGGCGCTTGAGTCCGAGGCCACGGTGCTGGCAACGCTGGTAGCCGAGTTGGTCCTGACCATGGGTGCCTACGGTGACGTGTTTGCCCAGCTGCGCCGCCGCAAGACGCTGACCCTGGCCGCCGAGATCCAGTGGGACCTGCTGCCGCCCCTGACCTTCGGCGCGCCCCGCGTGGTGCTGGCGGGGGCGCTCGAGCCGGCGTACGAGATCGGCGGCGACACCTTCGACTACGCCGTCGACGGCGACACCGCGCAGCTGATGGTGCTCGACGCCATCGGCCATGGCCTGCCGGCCGCCCTGCTGGCCAGCGCTGCCGTCGGGGCCTACCGGCACGCCCGGCGCAACCGGCTGGACGTGCCCGAGATCGCGGCTGAGATCGACGCCGTCGTCGCCGCCGAGTTCGGCCCCGAGCGCTTCGCGACCGCGGTGCTGTCGCGGCTGGACCTCGCCAGCGGCAAGCTGCGCTGGGTCAACGCCGGCCACCCCGAGCCACTGATCCTGCGCGACGGCGGGATGGTCCGCACCACCGGGCAGCCGCCCGACCTGCCGCTCGGCTTGCAGGAGACGAAGCGGACCTGCGGCGAGGCCACGCTGCAGCCGGGCGACCGGGTGCTGCTCTACACCGACGGCATCGTCGAGGCCCGGTCCCCCGAGGGGGAGTTCTTCGGTGAGCAGCGCCTGGCCGACTTCGTCATCCGCTCAGCCGCCTCGGGCCTGCCGGCGCCTGAGACGCTGCGCCGGCTCATGCGCGAGATCCTCGAGCACCAGGCCGACCAGCTGCAGGACGACGCCAGCATCGTGATCCTGGAGTGGCGCACCGGCACCGAGTACACGTTGGACTTCTGACACTTCCGGCGTCGTTCTAAGGGTGGAGGCTGCCAGCGCAGCGTCCGTGAGCACAGCCCGGCGGTCGGTGTCAGCGGTCGGCCTGGACCCACACGGTCTTGCCGGCCGTGTGGCGGTCGATCCCCCACTGCAACCCGCTGCCGTCGACGATCGCGAGGCCCCGGCCCGACGTGGCGTCGGCCGGGGCGAGACATGGCTGCGGCAGGCGGGAGTTCTCGTCGCTGACCTCGACGCGCACCTGGCCGGCGGTGGCGATGACCCTGATCGAGTACTCGGTCCGGGCGTGCATCACCGCGTTCGTCGCGAGCTCGTTCGCAGCCATGATCAGCGTGTCAGCGAGGTCACCGCCGGCCTCGTCCGGCAGCAGGGCCTGAATTGCCTGTCGCAGGAAGCGGCGAGCGCGCGACACCGAGAGAGTGTCAGGCTCGAACTGCTCCACGACAGCATTTGCGGGCACATTTATTTGGTACCCCCACCTTGACCCCGCACACGACGGCCCGGCGTCGGCCGGTGACAGTCACGCAGGTTGCGGCGTGGGCACTGCTCGCGCTGGCGCAGCGGAGTTACCGTGAGCGCTGCCGATGACGGGCCAGGGAGGTCGTGTGAACGGGTCGGTCGCCGCGAGTCGTCGGCAGTTCCTCGGAGGCTCCCTCGCCGCCGTTGCCGCGCTGGCCACCGGGTGCTCCGGCGCATCCTCGCTGGCCCCACGGGCGACGGCGACCACGGCCGGCACTCCGACCACGGCGCGGGTGGGGCCGACGGGCACTGTCGCCCCACGGCCAGGCGAGCTGCCGGTGACGAAGGACCCGGCGGTGATCGGGGCGCGGGCTGTCGTCCCCGTGCTGTGCTGGCACCAGCTCCGGGACTGGCAGCCCTCCGACGGCGCCTACGCGCGGCGGCTGCTGATCTGTCCTCCGGCCCGGTTCCGTGCGCAGCTCGACGCGCTGTCGGGCGCGGGCTACACCACGATCTCGCCCGATGCCTACCTGGCCCACCTCACAACAGGCGCGGCGCTGCCGGCCAAGCCGGTGCTGCTCAGCTTCGATGACAGCCAGGGCAGCCAGATGACCGAAGGGCTGCCGCAGCTGCGCCGCCGCTCGATGACCGCCACGTTCTTCGTCATGACAGTCGTGCTCGGCAAGTCCGGCTGGATGAGCCGCGACGACCTGCGACGGCTCGACGCCGCGGGGATGACCGTCGCCGCGCACACCTGGGACCATCACCGGGCCGACCGCTACACCGCCGCTGACTACGCCGTGCAGTTCCACCAGCCGCGGGAGCTGCTGGAGAAGGTGGTTGGCACACCGGTGCGGCACTTCGCCTACCCCTATGGCGCGTGGAACAGCTCCGACCTCGCGCCGCTGCGCTCGGCGGGCTACCTCACCGCGTTCCAGCTGCAGGAGCAGGCGATGGACCGGCAGGCGCCTCTGCTCACCCTGCGGCGCACCCTCGTCACCTCCACCTGGAGCGGCGCCGACCTGCTCGCTCAGCTGCGAGCGACGGCGCTGTAGCAGCAGGCCGGCCACGGTCCGGCCGACGGGGTCCTATGCCGCTACGCCGAGGTCGCGCAGCAGTCGCTCGACGTGTCCCGTCGCCTTCACGTTGTACTGCGCCGACTCGACCGTCCCGTCGGCGGCGATGACAACCGTCGACCGGATGACCCCGGTGCTCGTCCGGCCGTACAGGGTCTTCTCGCCCCACGCGCCGTAGGCCTCGAGCACCCCGTGGTCGGGGTCCGACAGCAGCGGGAAGCTCAGCCCCTGCGCGTCGCGGAACGCCGCGAGCGCCTTGGGGCCGTCGGGCGACACCCCGACGACGTCGACGCCCGCGCGGTCCAGCACCGACAGGTTGTCGCGGAAATCGCATGCCTGCGTGGTGCAGCCGGGCGTCGAGGCAGCCGGGTAGAAGTAGACGACGACGCGCCGGCCGCGGTAGCTCGACAGGCTGACCGGCTGGCCGTAGGCGCCCGGCAGCGTGAAGTCGGGGGCGGGGGCACCGGGTTCGAGGCGTGGCACGACTGGCAGGCTACGGCGCCGGCTCGCGAGAGGGAGAGGCGCCGAGCGTGCTACGGCGCGAGCACCCACTGCGCGCCGTCGGGGGTGTCACGCACCTCGACCCCGAGCTCGGTCAGCCGGGCACGCACCCCGTCGGCTTCGGCGAAGCGCTTGCCGGCCCTGGCGCCGGCTCGCAGACTCAGCAGCTCGTCGATGAACGGGCCCACGACTTCACGCCGGTCGACGGCACCGACCTTGGCGAGCTCCCCGAGCCGGACCACCATGGCGCGCAGCGCGGCCCGGGCGCGGTCTGTGTCGTCGGACTGCAGCGTGTCGGTCGACCACGCCAGCATCTCGTCGTCGAGCGCCAGCACCGCGCGCACCGCTGCGTCGACGTCGCGGGCGGCCATGGCGGCGTCGAAGCTCGCGGACAGCTCGCGTACCCGGTCGGCCAGGGACGCGGCGACCGCGGTTGTGCCGCCTGTCTTCGGCGGCTGGCCCGGCGCCGGCGCCGGCGGTGAGGCACCCGCCGACGCTCCTGTCGCAGTGGCGGCAGCCAGGGACGCGGTCTCGAGGGTGGTCCCAGCCGGATGCGCCGTCGACACGCCGTCGCGGCGCACGGTCAACCCGCCGCGTCCCACGACGGCCGTGGTGCCGGCGTCGAGGTCGATCACCGCGGCGGTGTGCTCGTCGACCCCCAGCACGAAGGCGCCTTCGGGCAGCATCGCCTCCATCGCCTGCAGCCGGCGCTCGCCGAGGTAACAGAAGCGGGTGTCGTGGTTGCCGCCCTCGGCGTTGTCGTAGTGCGGGATGACGGCGGCCGACAGGCCGGTCACCCGCGAGAGCAGGTCGAGCCCCTCCAGCCACGACGGCGGGTCGCCGCACTTGTAGATCTCGTAGACCGGCACCGTCACGACACCAAGCGTCAGCGCCGCGGCTGAAGCGAACACCACAGCGCCTCCCTGGCCCCCCTGTCCGCCGGCGTCGAGCGTGTCCTCGAGCAGCCCCGGCAGCGGCGTGCCCGACCACTGGCGCAGTGCATACGAGGGCGAGCCCGGGCCTGCAAAGACCCAGCGGGCCGCCCGGACGGCGGCGAGCGCCGACTCCTGCGCCAGCCGGTCGGCGTCGTCGCGGCCCCGGACCGAGGCGACCTGCACCGGTTGGCCCACCGTGTCGCGGAAGTAGGCGAGTGCCCGCGCGCTGATGTCGGCGGCGTTGTCCTGGAAGCCGTACGGCGTGTCGAGCAGGACGGCCGGGGCGCCGACGCTCCCCATCACCTCGCGGTGCGTCGCGACCATCGTCGGACTCGTCTCCCCGGAGCCCATGACGATGAGCAGGCGCGGCACCTGCGCGACGATAGGCGAGCACCGGCCGCGCCGGGCGAGCGGCAGTCACTATGCTCCGGGGGACCGCCCGTGCACCCTGCCCGGGAGGCTGCGAGCGGAAGGGGTAGGCCGCGTGCCGCAGGACCCGGCGGAGATCCAGCAGCAGATCGAGGCGACTCGCATCGAGCTCGCCGAGACGGTCGACGCGATCGCCGAGATCGTGAGCCCCAAGCGCGTCGCCAAGCGCAGTGTCGAGCAGGCCAAGGCCAAGGTGGAGGAGCTGCGGGAGCGGGCCAACGGCACGTCACCACGCGAGCTCGTGGCCGGGCGTAATGCCGAGGGCAACCTCGCCCTGCCGGCCGCCATGCGCGACCAGCTCACGCGCACCACCGAGTACGGCTCCAGCCGCACGGTGCGGTGGGACCGGGTGGGCATGATCGTCGGTACGGTCCTCCTGTTGGCGCTGATCCGGCGGCGTCGCTCCGACGACTGAGCTCCGGCTTGTCGGAACGGCCGCACAGCGAAGTGGCTCCGCGTAGCGCGTCCGTCACGCCCTAGACTGATCGGCATGACTGACCTCGCGGGACGCACCGTCGTCATCACCGGCGCGGCAAGCGGGATCGGGCGCCGCATCGCCCTGCTCGCCGCCGACCGCGGTGCCACCGTTGTCGGCTGGGACCTCAACCAGGCCGGGCTCGACGCGCTGGTCGATGAGCTCCAGACCCGTATTCCCGGCCGCGCCCACGGCTACCAGGTGAACGTCGCCGACAAAGACGCGGTTGCGGCGGCCGGCCGCGTCGTGCTCGACGAGGTCGGCCCGGTCGACGTCGTCGTCAACAACGCCGGCGTGGTCAGCGGGGCGCTGATCAGTGACCTCACCGACAACCAGATCGAGCGGACCTTCGACGTCAACGTGCTCGCCCTGTTCTGGGTGACCCGGGCGTTCCTGCCTCAGATGATGAAGCGCGGCAGCGGTCACGTGGTCACCGTGGCCTCGGCCGCCGGTCTGCTCGGTGTCGTGCGGCAGACCGACTACAGCGCCAGCAAGCACGCCGCCGTCGGCTTCGACGAGTCGCTGCGGGTCGAGATGCGGCGCTACGCCCCGGGCGTCAAGACGACGCTCGTGTGCCCCTTCTACGTCAACACGGGCATGTTCGACGGCGCGAAGTCTCGCGTCCCCTTCCTGCTGCCGATCCTCGACGAGGGGACCGTCGCGAAGGGCATCGTCAACGCGATCGAGAAGAACAGGGCGCGCCTGGTCCTGCCGAGCACGGTCGGGCTGGTGCCCCTGCTGCGCGCCTTGCCCGTCTCCGTGTTCGACGTCGTGATGGACGTGCTCGGCATCAACAAGTCGATGGACGAGTTCGCCGGCCGGCGGCCGATGGACGAGTCCGGGCCTGCCACGCTGACCTCGGGGGAGACCAGCAGCGACGCCGTCCCCGAGGCGGCCGCCCTGGCTGCGGCGCGAGCCGGCCGCTAGTGCCGGGCAGCACGGCCGACACCCGCCCGCTGGTGCACGTGAGCCGGCGGCCTCGCCGCGAGCCGCCGGGGCCGGGGCAGGAGTCGGCCTGGGACTACCCGCGGCCGCCGCGGGCCGAGGCATGCGAGGACCGCATCGTGGTGCTGTTCGGTGGTGAGGTCCTGGTCGACACCACCCGGTCGGTCCGCGTCCTCGAGACCAGCCACCCGCCGGTCCACTACGTGCCGATGGCTGACGTCCGGCCTGGGGCGCTGGAGCCGAGCCCGCGCACCAGCATGTGCGAGTTCAAGGGCGTGGCGAGCTATGTGAGCGTTGCCGCCGGCAACCGGCGCGAGCTCGATGCCGGATGGACCTACCCGGATCCCGCACCGGGCTTCGCCTCGCTGGTCGACCACGTCGCGCTCTACCCGTCGAAGATGGACGCCGTGGAGCTGGCGGGCGAGCGCGTCGTGCCGCAGGAGGGCGACTTCTACGGCGGCTGGGTGACCTCGCGGGTCGTCGGGCCCTTCAAGGGACCGCCGGGCACCTGGGGCTGGTAGCCCGGCTACTGCGCCACCAGCGCAGGCGTCCCGCTACTGCCGGGTGATGTGCTCGAGCACGAGGTGCAGCGACTCCTCGATGGTGCGCCGCTGCTTGGTGAGCCCGGAGCGCGCCCCGAGCACGCCGCCGGCCGTCAGGGCCGCGCCGAGGGCATCGACGAGGAGGGGCTCGCCCACGGCCACGGCCGCCACCGTCACGACGGCCGGTGTGCCCACCAACGTCGCGATGAGTGCCTTGCGCGTCTGCTGCATGTCGACGGCAAGGGTCACGCGGGCGCCGGCACCACCGAGAGCCGGGCGGACGTCGGCCCGCAGCCGGGGGATGGCCTTCAGCGCGAGGGTGCCGTTGACGTCGAGGGAGCGCCGCAGCTGGGGGACGAGCCCGCGCCGGGCGATCCAGACCTGGTTGCCCCCCGGGTCTCGCCCGGGCGCGAAGCACTGGCGCCGCAGCTCGGTCTCGATGCGGCTGCGCACGATCCGCACATCCCGCGTGAGGACCCGGCTGACGGCGGCGACCGGCGTCCAGCCGTTGGCGACCGGCGCGCGCTCGCGGTCGGCCAGGGCCCCGGAGCGCCACTCGGCGATCGCCTGCCCGGTCGCATCGTCGGAGATGCCGAGCTCGCGCAGCACCGACTGGGTGCTGGTGAGGTCGATGCCGCCCCCGGCCGGCTCGTGGCCGCCATGCCAGCGCTGCGCGGGCGAGTGCGCGGCCTCGTCCGAGCCCGCCCCGCCCTGCACCTCGACGGCGCGCTGCACGATCGCGGCCACGTCGTCGGAGGACAGCCGCTGCATGCCGTCAAGCCTAGGGCTCGATCGCGCAGCAGGCCACCCGGGTTGCGTCGGTGCGCTCACGACGCATCCGCCCAACCGTGCGCGAGCAGCTCCGCCAGGTGGCGGGTGAGCTCATCGCGCGACAGCACCGCCGTGTCGAGCCACCAGTCACCCGCGGCCTGGACGGCACCGACCATGCCGAAGCCCCAGACGCGCGCGCGATGGCCCTGGGCCGGGTCGCCGAGCGCCGCGGCGATCCCCAGGGCCAGCAGCTCGGCGATCTGCTCGGTGAAGGACGCGACGACGCCACCGACGGCCGGCTCCTCCTCCGCAGCGCGATGCACGAGGAAGCGGTAGATCGCCGGCTCGGCCTCGATCGTCGCGAGGTAGGCGTCGACGACGTGGACGGTTCGGTGCGCGCGGTCGGCGGGCAATGACAGCGCCTGGCGCAGCCGCTCGAGCAGGATGGCGGTGTGCCGCTCGGCAAGCGCCCGGTACAGCCCGCCCTTGTCGCCGAAGTGCCGGTACAGGATGGGTTTGGTGACCCCGGCCTCCGCGGCGATCGTCACCATCGAGGCGTCGGGACCGTCGCGGCGGACCACGCGGTCGGCGGCATCGAGCAGCTGCAGCCGGCGCTCCTGCGAGCGGCGCGTCGGAGCACCCATCGGCGGCGTGTCAGGCGTCACGTCCTCATCCTGCCCACTTGACTCCGCGTTACTTGGGGTAACACTTAAGGGACTGCCACTGCCCAGGCCAAGGAGCATGCGTGACCTTTTCGATGGAGCTGTCCGAGGACGTCCTCGAGGTGCAGAAGTGGGTGCACGAGTTCGCCGTCGACGTCATCCGGCCCGCGGCGCACGAGTGGGACGAGCGGGAGCAGACCCCCTGGCCGATCATCCAGGAGGCGGCCAAGATCGGGCTGTACGGCCTGGAGTTCTGGGGCACGCAGTGGTTCGAGCCGAGCGGGCTCGCGGTGCCCGTGGTGATGGAGGAGCTGTTCTGGGGCGACGCCGGCATCGGGCTGGCCCTGGTCGGCACCACGCTCGCTTCGGTCGCCGTCGTCGCCAACGGCACCCCCGAGCAGGTCGGCGAGTGGGCACCGCAGATGTTCGGCACCGAGACCGAGCCCGCCGTTGCCGCCTTCTGCTCCTCCGAGCCCGACGCCGGCTCCGACGTCGGCGCGATGCGGACCCGCGCCGTGTACGACGAGGCGAGCGACGAGTGGGTGCTCAACGGAACCAAGACGTGGGCGACGAACGGCGGCATCGCGGCCGTCCATGTGGTCGTGGCCGTGGTCGACCCCTCCCTGGGCACCCGCGGCCAGGCGTCGTTCGTCATCGGTCCGGGCACCAAGGGCCTGTCGCAGGGGCAGAAGTTCGCCAAGCACGGCATCCGCGCCTCCCACACCGCCGAGGTCGTGCTCGACGACGTCCGCCTCCCCGGGTCGTGCCTGCTGGGCGGCAAGGACAAGCTCGACGAGCGCCTCGCGCGGGCCCGCGAGCGCCAGCGCACTGGGGGAGCGAGCAGGGGCAACGCGTCGATGGCGACCTTCGAGGCGTCCCGGCCGTCGGTCGGCGCACAAGCCGTAGGGATCGCTCGTGCCGCCTACGAATACGCGCTCGGGTACGCCCAGCAGCGCGTCCAGTTCGGCAAGCCCATCGTCGAGAACCAGGCGGTCGCCTTCCAGCTGGCCGACATGAAGGTCAACGTCGACGCCGCCCGGTTGCTGGTCTGGCGCGCAGCGTGGATGGCTCGTAACTCCAAGCCCTTCACCGCGGCCGAGGGCTCCCAGTCCAAGCTGTTCGCCGGCGAGACCGCGGTCCGGACCACGGAGAAGGCCATCCAGATCCTCGGCGGCAACGGGTACACCCGCGAGTACCCGGTGGAGCGGATGGCGCGCGACGCCAAGATCTACACGATCTTCGAGGGCACGTCCGAGATCCAGCGCCTGGTGATCGGCCGGACCATCTCCGGGGCGGCCCTGCGATGATCTGCCGGACCGGCACGCGATGAGCGGCTCGGCTGCGGGTCAGACGACCTGCCCGGGGTCTCCGCTGTCAGTGACGACTGGCAGGCCGGCGGCGCGCCAGGCCTCCATCCCGCCCGCGACGTTGACGGCCTCGATGCCGTGGCGCCGCAGCGCGACCACCGCCTGCATCGAGCGCCCGCCCACGTGGCAGACGACGAGCAGCGGTGAGCCGGGTGGCACCCGGTCCAGCGCGAGCTCGCCCATCGGGACGTGCGTCGCCTCCGGAGCGTGGCCCGCCGCCCACTCGTACGGCTCGCGCACGTCGAGCAGGACGGCCTCGCCCGCGTCGAGCAGGCGAGCGGCTTCCGAGGCCGCGACCTGGGCTGGGCCACCGGTCACTCGGTCCTCCACTCGTCGGGTGCTGCGGGTCGCTGATTGCTGCCGTCTGCTAGCGGGTAGCAAGCACTCATGACGGCCAGGGTGCGAGACCGCGAGATCATTCTGCACGGTCACCGGGTCACCTACCGCGAGGCGCGTCCCCGCACCGAGGCGCCGACCCTGCTGCTCCTGCACGGGATCACCAGCAGCTCGCGGACCTGGGAGCGGGTGATGCCCCTGCTGGGCCAGCACGTCCGGGTGATCGCGCCGGACCTGCTCGGCCATGGGCAGTCCGCCAAGCCGCGCGGCGACTACTCGCTCGGCGCCTTCGCCTCTGGAGCTCGTGACCTGCTCGCCGCGCTCGGGGTACCCAGCGCGTCAGTGCTCGGCCACTCGCTCGGCGGTGGCATCGCCATGCAGTTCGCCTACCAGTTCCCGGAGCGCACAGAGCGGCTGGCGCTGGTCAGCAGCGGTGGGCTCGGCCGCACGGTGTCGCCGGCGCTGCGTGCCGCAACCCTGCCCGGGGCTGGCCTGGTCCTGCCCCTGCTGGGGTCGCAGGCCCTGCAGCGGCTGGCGTCCGGCGTGCGCCGGGCGGCGCCGTGGCTGCCGGGCGTCGGAGCCGCGGCCGCCGACGAGGTTGCGCAGGGGCTGCGCTCGTTCGCCGACGTCGAGGCGCGCTCGGCGTTCGTCCACACCGCGCGCTCCGTGATCGACCTGCGGGGCCAGCGCATCGACGCGCGTGACCGGCTCTACCTCGCCAGCGAGGTCCCGCTGCTGCTGGTCACGGGGCTGCGTGACACCGTCATCCCGGCAGAACACACGATTCGGGCGGCCGAGGCGGTGCCGGGAAGCAGGCTCGAGGTGTTCGACCGGGCCGGCCACTTCCCGCACATCGACGACCCGGCGCGCTTCTGCAGCGTCCTCGTCGACTGGCTGCAGACGACCGAGCCCGCCCGGCCCGACGAGAAGCGGCTGAGCGAAGCGATCACGGCGGGACCGCAGCCCGGCTGAGCTCACCTGCCCACCGGCGGGCGACGTGCGGCCTCGCCGCTGCGGTCACAGGCCAGCGTCTCCTGAGGTTTGGGGGGCGGTTCCCGTGCTGTTTACACTGTCCATTACGATTCGGGTCGAGGTTGGCCGTCGGCCCCGATGGCTGCACTTGCGTGTGGACGGAGCCTCGTGCCGACCATCGTCGAGTTGCTGAACGCTCGCCGCCCGCAGGACGACGAGCCCGAGAGGCCGTCGAGCCCCCACGTGCGTGTCCTGCACCGGGTGGGCCCCGGTGCATCGCGGGAACAGATTTCCACCATCGTCGACGCGCAACGCCAGCTCGGCCTTGCCGCTGCGCTCGAACCCCCCGCGACCAGGGACGTTGGGCGCGCCGAAGCAGGAGAGACGCTGACTTCCTCGCAGGCCGCCGACGTCCTCCACGTCCACGGAGCGCACGACGACACGGGTTTGAAGGACGCCGCCCGCGTCGTCGTGGTGGGCGCTCGCAACAGCCGGCTCACCGCGATCGACTCCGGGACGCACGTCGTGGCCGAGTCCCGCCAGCATGCCGACGCCTTGGTGAGAGCCGGCGTCACGCAGAGCGCCGTGCACGTCGTGCTCCCGTCCGTGCCCGTCGACGCCTGGCGGCTGGCGCGCCGCGAGCCGGCTCGAGGCGAGGGGTTCGTCGTCGGCCTGATAGCCACCAAGCGGCCGGCCACCTGGGTGCCCGCTGCCGTCGACGCGCTGCTGCCAGTACTCGCCTCTCGCCCGGGGGCCGAAATCTGGGTCGGCGGAGCGGCAGCGCTTGCTGCCACCTCGAAGTGGACCCCTGTCGCAGCCACGCCGGTGGTGCGGAGGATGGATGCGGTGGGGGCAGCCGCGGTCGGCCGGATGGACGTCGTTGTCTGCCTCGACCAGTCGGTCGTGCTGCCACTGCCGCTGCTGGCAGCGATGCAGCTGCGGCGACCCATCGTCGCCAGTCGGATCGGGGCCTGCCGCGAGGTCCTCGACAACGGGGTCTCGGCCCTGCTGGTCCAGCCCAGCGACATCACCGCCCTGGTCGCGTCGGTCACCCGGCTCGTCCAGCGCCCGCTGGAGCGGGCGACACTCGGAGGCGCTGCGGCCGATGTCGCGGCCCTGCAGCACGCCCCCACCCGCGTCGCCGGCCGGCTGGCGCGGCTCTACGGCCAGCTGCTGGCTGATGCCGGATGCGACATCCAGGCCGGGGCAGCCACTCGAACGGCAGGAGCTGCAGCAACCAGCGACCCCGCCGCGTGACGGCAACACCCCCGCACGTTTTTACCGAGCGTTAACAGGACCGGAATTGACGCACAGGCGACCCGGCCGACAGTGGATCAATTGCCTCTCGCCGATCCGAGGACCCGCCATGACAACCACCGTTCAACCCACGACAGTCGCCGCGCCCGCCGGTCAGCAGGACCAGACGCCTGCGCCGTCCGGCTACAGCGAGCTGCTGTACAACGCGGATCTCGCGCCCTCGACGGAACGCGAGTGGGGGGTGTACAGCCTGTTCTGCATGTGGATGTCTGACATCCACAGTGTCGGCGGCTACACCTTCGCCGCCGGCTTGTTCTTCCTCGGCCTCAACGGCTGGTGGGTGTTCCTCGGGCTGGTGATTGCCACCGTGCTCGTGATGGGGCTGATGAACCTGACGGGTCTTGCCGGCCAGCGCCTCGGCGTGCCCTATCCAGTCCTGGCGCGGCTCAGCTTCGGCGTCCGCGGGGCCAACCTGCCCGCTCTCATCCGGGCGATGGTGGGCATTGCCTGGTACGGCATCCAGACCTACCTGGCCTCGGTCGCGGTGCAGGTACTAATGCTCAAGATCTGGCCCGGCCTGGCCTCGTGGACGCACGGCGGCTTCCTCGGGCTGCCACCGCTCGGCTGGATCAGCTTCCTCGTCATCTGGGCCCTGCAGCTACTGCTGATCCGGCGCGGGATGGAGACGATCCGCCGCTTCCAGGACTACGCGGGACCGGCCATCTGGGCCGTCATGATCGCTCTGGCGGTCTACATCTTCGCCAAGTCGGGCGGCCACCTCAGCATGAACTTCGGCGGGCCGAAGCTGTCCACCGGCGACTCGATCCTGAAGTTCTTCACCGTGGTCAGCCTGGTCGTGTCGTACTTCGCCGCGCTGCTGCTGAACTTCTGCGACTTCTCGCGGTTCACCCCGACGAAGCGGGCGGTCCAGCGCGGCAACCTGCTCGGCCTGCCGGTGAACTTCATCGCGTTCGCGATCGTGACCACGGTCGTCACGTCGGGCAGCTTCAAGGTGTACGGCACGTTCATCACCGACCCGGTCGACGTCGTCGCACGGATGGACAGCGTCGTCGTCCTCGTGCTCGGTGCGGTGACTTTCGCGGTCGCGACGCTGGGCATCAACGTCGTGGCCAACTTCGTGTCCGCGGCATACGACCTGTCCAACCTCGTGCCGCGGAAGATGGACTTCCGCAGAGCCGGGCTGGTGGCCGCCGTGCTGTCGCTTGTCGTGATGCCGTGGAAGATCTACTCCTCACCCGTCGCGGTCAACTACTTCCTCGGCGCGCTGGGGGCGTTCATGGGGCCGCTGTTCGGGATGTTGATGGTCGACTACTACCTGGTGCGCAGGCAGCGGGTCGCCCTCGCCGAGCTCTACAAGATTGACGGCGCCTACTCCTACGACTCGGGCGTGAACGTCCGCGCGATCGCCGCCTTCCTCGTCGCGTCGGTGATCGCAGCACCGCTGGCGCTCATCCACGCCTTCTCCACGGTGTCACCCTTTGCCTGGCCGATCGGGGTGGTCGTGGGTGCTGCGGTGTACTTCGCTCTCATGCGCGGTCAGCAGATCGTCGGGACGACGCCGGGTGAGGAGGCAGCCAGAGCTACGGCATCTGGTGAGGCACCGGCCATGATCGACCTGCGGTCGACTCCCGTCATGGGCTCCACGGCCTAGCGGCCCATGGTTGTGCCAAATGGCTGAACCAGGACGGATGTAGTCGTTCCGATCTCCTTTGCGACAAGCGCCCCAGAGCGACTCGTGGAGGAACAATGAACCAGCGATACCTGCACCGGCCCGCCGCCCTGCTGGGCAAGGCGGGACTCCTGGCGGCCGCCGGCACCCTCGCCCTGACCGCCTGCACCCCGACGTCGTACTTCCAGGGCTCCTACTGGCACCACGGTGTCGACATGAGTATCGACGCCTCCGGCAACGGGACCGTCACCTACCGGACTTACACCTGGTGCTTCTTCGGCATGACGCAGCCGTGCGATGCAGTGGTCGGGAACTACCTCTACGACGGCGGCCACCTCACCTTCAGGCTGACGTCACCCCTCACGTCGCACACCGCCACCGGGGTAGTCACGAGCGGTAACCAGGTACGCCCCGGCCAGGCCGTGACGCTGACGGTTGTTCGGACGAAGAACGGCCTCCCCAGCGTGGTGACGGCTAATGGCATCCTTCCCTGGCCCGGCCCTCTCGTGTACTGCGGAAGCGAGTACGTGCCCGACTGCGGAGCCTGAACCTGCGGCTCGCAGGAGTGTCGCGTCAGCGCCCCGGCCGGGTGCGCTTGACCCTGAACATGGCTTCGTCCGCGTGGCGCAGGCAGTCGGCGGCACTCTCACCGGCAGTCGCGAGGTAGGTCCCCACGCTCGCCCCCACCTCGACCGCGTGACCGTGGACGGCGTGCGGCAGGGACATCGCCTCGCTGATCCGGGCGACCAGGGCGCTCAGGCCGTCGGGCGAGATGCGAGGGGCCAGCACGGCGAACTCGTCACCGCCCAGCCGCGCAACGGTGTCCTGCGGGCGCGTCACCACCCCCAGCCGGCCGGCCACCGCTTGCAGGACCTCGTCACCGGCCGCGTGCCCGTAGGTGTCGTTGACCGGCTTGAAGAAGTCGAGGTCGATGTAGAGCAGGCCGACGTCGGGCGCGGATGCCCGACTGTGCCGCGGTGTCAACGCCGCCGCCAGCCGCCGGGCGAGTAGCGCCCGGTTCCCCAGCCCGGTCAGCGGGTCGTGTGAGGCCCTGCGCTCCAGGTCCTGCTCGGCCATCTTGCGGCGGCTGATGTTCAGGTGGGAGACCAGCGCGCCAAGCTCCGGACCGTCGATGGCGGTGATGCGCAGCACGAACCATCGGCCGACGGCGGGTGACGGGCACGGGTACTCCAGGTCGGACTCCACCATCTCGCCGTCGATGACGCTTCGAATGCCCGCGGCGACGGCAGCAGCGTCGTCGCACCCGGCGGCTGCCGAGCGCGTGCACACGTCGAGGTAGTTGACCCCTTCACCGGTGGTGTCCGGTTGGCCGCCGTTGTCGAGAGCGAACATGCGCCAGGCACGGTTCACCGCGACGATCGTGCCGCTGCTGTCGAGGACGGCGGTCGCGTCGGGCATGGCATCGAGCAGCACCGCGCTGACGGGGCTTCCGGTGCCGCCGGGGTCATGCTCTTTCGCCGCAGTTGACAGGGCAGGTGCAGGCATGTGCGCTCCTCTGCTCGAGAGGGCATCGACGCCCCGCCTCAGGACCTTGAGCTGACATCAGCTGCCCGGCCGGACCCGCACGATCGTGATCAGGCCCGATGCCCGATGCTAGAAAGGGCGGGTCGGCTCCCGCTGCAGCCGCCCCGAGGAGGATCTGTGCGCGTATCCGAGATCATGTCCCACCCGGTCGTGACGGTCACACCGACCGAGAGCCTGAAGGACGTCGCGCGGCTGCTGGTGGAGCGAGACATCTCGGCCGCGCCGGTCCTCGACGAGGGCGGGGGGCTGGTGGGGATGGTCAGCGAGGCCGATGTGATGCAGCTCGAGCTGCACGAGGACCCGCGCCGCCACCTGCGCCCGGTCTCCCTGCCGGTCGGGGGCTCCCCCCAGTATGTCGCCGACGTCATGACGACGGACGTGCTGGCCGTACCGCCCGACGCCGACGTCGCATCCGTCGCGCAGCTGATGATCGACCGGCGGCTGCGGTCCCTTCCCGTCGTCGACGGGCGCAAGGTAGCGGGCATCGTCAGCCGGCGGGACGTGCTGCGGGTCCTGTTGCGCACCGACGCGGACATCGCCGCCGACCTGTCAAATGTCCTTGCCGGACTGCCGAGCACGCTCGGCTCGTGGAGCGTCGAGGTGAGCCAGGGCGTCGCGCTCTGGCGCGGGCAGGGGCCGGAGCAGATCCCGGAGTTTCTCACCCGGCTGGCCTTCACGGTCCCCGGCGTCGTCGATGTGCGCATCGAGGATGAGACCGAGCGCGAGCCGACCGACGGCCAGTCACAGGCCCAGCCGTCCGAGCAGCCGCCCGCCAACACCGACTGACGCGGCGGCCACGACATGCGACTCGTCTCCGAGGAACGCCTCGCCCAGGAGTTCGGCCGCCTGGCAACGCCCGAGCCCCGGGTCGTGGCCAGCGGCAACTTCGCCACCCCGCAGCTGCTGCTGTCGGTTTTCGACGCAGCCGTCCCGAGCTACCGGCTGTTCATGCTCAATGCACGGCCCCCGCTGCCGACCCGCGACGGGGTCATCCACGAGACCCCGTTCGTCGGCCCTGGCATGCGCGGCGGCGGCCCCCAGCTGGACTACCTGCCCATGCGCCTGTCCCTCGTCCCGCAGCTGTTCTCCCGCTCCCGCCCGCCCGACGTGGTACTGCTGCACACCTCCACGGTCCGGAACGGGAAGGTATCGCTCGGGATCGAGGTCAACATCCTGGTCGCCGCCCTCGAGCAGGCGCGCGCACGGGGAGGCATGGTCGTCGCGCAGCTGAACACCCAGATGCCCTACACGCTGGGCGATGCCGAGATCGACGTCGACATGGTCGACTGGGGGATCGAGGTCGATGCCGAGCTGCCGTCCCCACCGCCGACCGGCACCAGCGAGACCGCGACGGCGATCGGTGCCCACGTGGCAGAGCTGGTGGAGGACGGGTCAACCCTGCAGCTCGGCATCGGCACGATTCCCGACGCCACGCTGGCCGCTCTGACGAATCGGCGCGGGCTGGCGGTCTGGTCGGAGATGATCAGTGACGGCATCCTCGCGTTGGAGCAGCACGGCGCGACCGACCCGGCCCGCCCGGTGGTGGCCTCGTTCCTGTTCGGCTCGCCCGAGCTGTACCGCTGGGTCGGCGACAACCCCCGGGTCCGCATGCTGCGCACCGAGACGGCGAACGACCCCGGGATGATCGCGCGTCAGCCCGCGATGACGTCGATCAACGCAGCACTGCAGGTCGACCTGTTCGCCCAGGCCAACGCCAATCACGTCGGCGGCCACATCTACTCCGGCTTCGGCGGCCAGACCGACTTCGCCGTGGGAGCGATGCACTCCCGCAGCGGTCAGGCTGTCATCGCCTTACCCTCCTGGCACCAGCGCAGCGACTCCTCGACGGTTGTCCCGACGATCAACGGGCCGGTGACGTCGTTCCAGCACTCGGCGCTGGTGACTGAGCACGGAGCGGCCCACATCTTCGGGCGCAGCCAGCGTGCCCAGGCACGGCTCATCATCGACTGCATCGCCCATCCTGCAGTGCGGCCGGAGCTGCAGACTGCCGCGCGCGGGCTCGGCCTGGCCTGACCGGCGGCGTCACCCCTCCAGACCTCAAGACTGATCTTGGACGAGGCCGATGCACCAGGCGTCGAGGCCGCCTGGCTCTCGCGGAGAGGCCGACGTGTCGGAACCATCGATCGAGCCGGCGGAGGTCACTGTTGTCGCCGGTCCCGTCCAGCCCGCCACTCCGCCTGCTGTGCGCCACGAGTGGTCTGCGTTCCTGTCCGACCCGCCCTTCCCGCAGTTCCTGCCCGACCACGACGAGGTGACCGAGGGGGCTCGAAGGGTCGCCGCCCCGGCTGAGCAGGGGCTGTGGCGTGACCTGTCGCTGGCGCGCCGGATGCAGCAGGCGCTGCGCAGCAGCGAGGCGCACTTCGAAGCGGCGTTCCGCGTCGCCCCGACCGCGATGCTGGTCGCCTCGCTCGGTGGTGGCCGGCCGGCACGCCTGTTCCGCGTCAACCCGGCCCTGTCCCGTTTGACCGGCTACCCCGCGACGCAACTGCTGGGCTTCGGTTTCGCCGACCTCGAGCGGGCCGGCCAACCGCAGGCGGGACCGCACGCCCCATGCTCCGGGGGGTCACCCGAAGCGCCCCACGACCGGGTCCGGCGCTGGGTGTGCGCCGACGGCAGTGAGATCAGCGTCCGCATCCGCATGGCGGTGGTACCCAGCTCGAGCGACCCTGCCGGCGAACTGCTCTGCCACATCGAGGATGTCACTGCGGTGCTGGTCGCCGCTGCGGCGGCCAGCAGCACGGACGCTCAACTGCGGCTGGCCTTCGACCACGCCCCACAGCCCGCCGTGCTGGTCGAGCTCACCGGCACCCGGCCCGGACGGCTGGTGTCCGCCAACCGGGCGGCTCGCCACCTGTTCGGCCGCAGCGACCTGGAGATCTCCTGGCTGAACCTCGCGGCGCTGACCGACGCATCGCACGGCCTCGAGATCCTCGACCTGATCGACAGGTTGGCCAGCGGCGAGGTGTCGCACCACGAGGGTGAGTACGCCTACCAGGCAGCAGCCGGCCATCCCGGCCGGTTGGTGCTGAGCGCGCACGCGGTGCCCGGCGAGAACGGCATGCCCGAGTCCGCGTTGGCCTACCTGCAGGACGTCCCCCCGCCGACGCTCGGCATCCTGCCCGCGGCCGGTCCGCCGCTCCGGGTGCTGCTCGCCGAGGACGACCGGGTCAGCCAGAAGGTCGCGCAGCTCATGCTGCGCGCACTCGGCCACGACGTCGACGTCGTGACCAATGGGCAGGAGGCCCTCGAGGCACTGGCGAGCGCCTCCTACGACGTGGTGCTGATGGACATCCAGATGCCGGTGATGGACGGCTTCGAGGCCACCAAGCACATCCGGGCAGACCTGCCTACGCCTCGCCAGCCGCGGATCCTCGCGCTGACCGGGTGCGACGAGTTCGGGCGGGATGCCTACCTGACGGCCGGGATGGACGGCTACCTGGCCAAGCCCGTGCAAGAGCTCGACCTGCGGGATGCCTTCGTAGCAGCGCTGCAGGGGCGCGCGGATGCGCAAGATGTCACACCAAGGGAGGGCGAGAAGTCACGCCGAGTGGTGTCATCCCATGCTTTCGCAGGGCAAGATTGACGAGTGAATTCAGCCCAGCGTTTCGAACACGTTGCCATCACCGGTCTGGCGCACCTCGACGCGCCCCACGTCGTCACCTCCGAGCAGATCGAGGACCAGCTCACCTCGACCATGAGCCGTCTCGGCGTCCCTGCCGGTCTGATGCAGTCGCTCGCCGGCATCATCGAGCGTCGTGTCTGGGACGACGGGACCATGCCCAGCCACGTCGCGGCCCGCGCCGGTGAGCTCGCCCTCGAGCGCAGCGGAGTCGAGCGCGACGACATCGGGGTGCTGCTCAACACCTCCGTCTGCCGCGACCACCTGGAGCCCTCGACGGCCAGCATCGTGCACGGCCGGATGGCGCTCTCGCCCGCGGCCGCCAACTTCGACATCGGCAACGCCTGCCTCGGATTCCTCAACGGGATGAACGTCGTGGCGGCGATGATCGAGCGCGGCGAGGTCGACCACGGCCTGGTCGTCAACGGCGAGACGAGCAAGTTCACGGTCGACGCCACCGTGGCCCGCCTCGCGCAGGACAGCAGCGACGAGCGCATGTTCCGGGAGCAGTTCGCGACGTTGACACTGGGCTCCGGCGCGGTGGCGATGGTCCTGTCGCGCGACGACGCCGGCACCGGCCACCGGTTCCTCGGCGGTCTCAGCCGGGCCAGCACCTCAGTGCCCGACCTCTGTGTCGGCGACATCCACGAGATGCGCACCGACACCAAGGGCCTGCTGCTGACAGGCCTCGAGCTGGCGGCACAGACGTGGAAGGAGGCGGTGAGTGCTTTCGACTGGGAGCCCGGCGGCTTCGACCACTACGTCCTGCACCAGGTCAGCAAGGTGCACACCCGGGCGGTCTGCGACACCCTCGGGCTCGACATCGACCGCTTCCCGCTCATCTACCCGCACTTCGGCAACATCGGCCCCGCCGGCGTGCCGACCGTGCTGTCGAAGTCCGTCGAGGACGGCACCGTCAATGCGGGCGACCGCATCGTGCTGATGGGCGTGGGTAGCGGCATCAACGCGGCAGCCGCCGAGATCGTGTGGTGACCGACCTCTCCGGATGGCCGTTCACCACGCACACAGCTGAGATCGGCGGCCACCGGGTCGCCTACGTCGACGAGGGCGCCGGCCCCCCGGTGCTGCTGGTCCACGGCAACCCGACCTGGTCGTTCTACTACCGCTCGCTGCTGACGGCCCTGCCCGCTGTCGGGCTGCGCGCGATCGCCTTCGACCACGTGGGCATGGGGCACTCCGACAAGCCGCCAGCGGACGAGTATCCCTACACCCTGGCTCGTCGGGTCACCGACCTGGGTGACTTCATCGACTCGCTGGACCTCGAGGGGCCGCTGTCGATCGTCGCCCATGACTGGGGCGGGGCCATCGCGCTTGCGTGGGCTGTGGAGCACGCGCCGCGCCTCGACAAGCTGCTGCTGCTGAACACCGGCGCGTTTCCGCTGCCGCCGGGCAAGTCGCTCCCGTGGTCGCTGCGGGCCGCGCGCGTCCCGCGGGTGGGCGACTTCGCGGTGCAGCGGCTCAACGCCTTCTCCCGCGGCGCCCTGGTGCTCGGCAGCGGCCGGCGGTGGCTGCCGGCCGAGGCCCGCCGCGGTCTGCTGGAGCCCTATGACACCCCGAAGCACCGGGTGGCGGTCCACCGCTTCGTCAAGGACATCCCGGTGTCGCCGGCCGACCCCGCGTACGCGGTGCTGGCCGGCACCGAGGCGCGACTGCACTTGCTGGCGGGCGTGCCCACGATGATCTGCTGGGGGATGCGCGACCCGGTGTTCGACGCGGTCGTGCTGGAGCACCTGACCCAGCTGCTGCCGAGCGCGGAGGTGCACCGGTTCCCGAGCGCCGGCCACTACGTGCTGGAGGACGCCGCTGACCAGATCGTCCCGCTGGCCACCCGCTTTCTCGCGACGTGAGCCTCGCGACGTGAGCCCCGCAAAGTGAGCCTTGCGACGTGAGCCCCACGCTTGACGGGCTGCTGGCGCACTGGGCCCGGGCCGAGCCGGACCGCGCCGCCCTGCACCTGCCATACGGGCCGCTGGGCCCGCTGTTCCGGGCCACCAGCTACGCCGCGCTCGACAGGCGGGTCGACATCGTGGCGGCCGGCCTGAAGCACGCCGGCGTGGTGCCGGGGATGCGGACGGCGCTGCTCGTGCCGCCGACCGAGGACTTTTTCGCCCTTGCCTTCGCCCTGTTGCGGCTGCGCGCCGTGCCCGTGCTGGTCGATCCGGGGATCGGGCGCGACAAGGTCAAGGGCTGCCTGAACGACGGCCGCCCGGAAGCCTTCATCGGGGTGACGAGGGCGCACCTGGCTCGCCGCGTGCTCGGCTGGTGCCCGCAGGCGCACGTCCTGGTCACCGTCGGTCCGGCTGCGGCCTTCGGTGGCATCACCCTGGGGCGGGTCGAGCAGGCAGGCCGCTGGCGGCTGCCCTTCACGCCGCCGGAGCGCTCTGCGGGGGCGCCGGCGGCGATCCTGTTCACCAGCGGCAGCACCGGGCCGCCCAAAGGTGTGGAGCACGGAGAGGAGCAGCTGCTCGCCCAGGCAGCCCTGGTACGCGAGCTGTACGACCTCGGACCCAAGGAGGTCAGCCTCTCGACGTTCCCGCCGTTCGCGCTGTTCGGCCCGGCGCTCGGGATGACGACTGTCGTCCCGCGGATGGACGCCACCCGGCCCGCCGACGTGGTGCCGCACCGGGTGGTCGGCGCTGCGCGCCGCTTCGGCGCGACCGTCATGTTCGGCTCGCCAGCGCTGCTCGACACCCTCAGCCGGGGCGGCGGCTCGATGCCCACCGTCCGCCAGGTCATCTCGGCGGGTGCGCCCGTGCCGCGCGCGGTCCAGCGCCGCACCCTCGCGATGCTCGGCCCCGGTGCGCAGGTGCACACCCCGTACGGCGCGACCGAGGCGCTGCCGGTCGCCACCATCGGCAGCGACGAGCTGCTCGGCCTGCCGCTGGGCATCTGCGTCGGGCGCCCCGTGGCCGGCGTCGACGTCGCGCTGGTCCGCATTTCCGACCGGCCGATCGCCGCGCTGACCTCGGAGTTGTTGGTCGCGGATGGTGAGGTCGGGGAGGTGGTAGTCCGCGGCCCCGTCGTCAGCCCGCGCTACGCCGACCTGCCGGGTGCGACGGCCGCCGCCAAGCTCGACTGGGACGGCCAGGTCGGACACCGGATGGGTGACCTCGCCAGCCGGGATGCGGCCGGGCGGCTATGGTTCGCCGGGCGCAAGGCCCACGTCGTCCACACCCGGCAGGGCTCGATGTTCAGCGTGCCGTGCGAGGAGGTCTTCAACGTGCATCCGGCCGTTCGCCGCTCGGCACTGGTCGGCATCGGACCCGCCTGCACGAGCACGCCGGTGCTGTGCGTCGAGCTCGAGCCGTCGGCCAGCGCGTCCGCGGCGCTCACCGCCGAGCTGCTGGCCCTGGGCGCTGCCGACAGCCGCACCCGCTGCATCACGACCGTGCGCTACCACCCGAAGTTCCCGGTCGACATCCGGCACAACTCCAAGATCGACCGGCCGGCCCTCGGGCTCTGGGCCGCGGCCCAGCCGTGAGGGCGCTGGTCACCGGCGGCGGGGGCTTCGTCGGCGGGGCAGTCGCTCGTGCGCTGCGGGCCCGCGGGGACGACGTCGTCAGCATCGCCCGCGGTGACTACCCCGAGCTGCGCGAGCTCGGCGTCGAGACCGTCCGGGGCGACCTGGGGAAGCTGCCGGACGTGCTGTCGGCGGCGGACGGCTGTGACGCCGTGCTGCACGTCGCGGCCAAGGCGGGCATCTGGGGGCCGGCCGCTGACTTCGAGCGCAGCAACGTCCTCGGCACCTCGAACGTGCTGCAGGCCTGCCGGCAGCTCGGCGTCACCCGGCTGGTGCACACGAGCACGCCGAGCGTGGTGCACGCGGGCGGGAGCATCACGGGGGGCGACGAGTCGCTGCCGTATGCCACGACGTTCAGCACGGACTACCCGCGGACCAAGGCCGAGGCAGAGCGGATGGTGCTGGCGGCCGACGGCGATGCGCTGGCTACCGTCGCGCTGCGCCCGCACCTGGTCTGGGGGCCGGGCGACACCCAGCTGGTTCCCCGCATCCTGCAGCGGGCCCGCAGCGGTCGGCTGCGACTGGTCAACGGCGGCACCGCGGTCATCGACACCACCTACGTCGACGACGCGGTGGCAGCGCACCTGCTGGCGCTGGACCGTCTCGCGCCCGGGGCTGCCTGTGCCGGCAAGCCGTACTTCATCAGCTCCGGCGACCCGCGGCCGGTCGGCGAGGTTGTCAACGCCATCCTCGCCGCCGGAGGCCTGCCCCCGGTGACCGCCAGCGTTCCGCTGCCCGTTGCCGAGGCCGCCGGCGCCGCCGCCGAGGCGCTGTGGCGCCTGCTGCGCCGCCAGGACGACCCGCCGATGACCCGCTTCCTCGCCCGCCAGCTGGCCACTGACCACTGGTTCGACATCTCTGCGGCCCGCCGCGACCTCGGCTACGAGCCGCAGGTCGGAGTCGACGAGGGGATGCGGCGCCTCGCGGAGTCACTGCGCTGACCTGCCCGCCTGGGCGCCGGCTGCGCCCGGCTACACGCCCTCGAGCCGGCGCGACGGGTGCAGGTACACCACGTATGTGACGGCGACGCACAGCAGATAGAAGACGAGGAAGGCGAGGTAGGCCGCGTCCCCCGTCTTGTAGGACAGGAAGGACTGGCGGAATGCCAGGTTGACGAGCACCCCGCCGAAGGCGCCGATCGCGCCCGCGATGCCGATCAGCGCCGAGGACAGGCGACGCGTCTCGTGCTCGGCCGCAACCGGGCTGAGGTCGGTGAAGCGTCCGGAGCCGCTGCGCGCCTTCGCCCGGAAGATCGCCGGGATCATCTTGTAGGTCGAGCCGTTGCCGATCCCGGCGAGGACGAACAGCGCGATGAACGAGACCAGGAACAGCGTGAGCGAGTGCCGCCAGGAGGCAAGCAGCACGCCGAAGGCCGCGACGGCCATCGCAAGGAAGTTGACGAAGGTCACGCGCGAGCCCCCGAAGCGGTCGGCCAGCGAGCCGCCGACGGGCCGGATCAGGGATCCGACGAGCGGCCCGAGCCACGTGAGGTAGGCCGCCTTGATGGGCGTGGAGAAGTCGGAGTGGAACTGCACCTGCAGCACTTGACCGAAGGCGAAGCCGAACCCGATGAACGACCCGAACGAGCCGATGTAGAGCAGCGAGATGATCCAGGTGTGCGGGTCTCGGGTGACGTCGCGCATCGCCCGCTTGTCGTTGCGGGCGTGCGCGAGGTTGTCCATCATCAGGGAGGCGCCGAGGGCGGCGAGGATGACCAGCGGCAGGTATACGGCGAGGACGAGACGGGGGTGCGCGGCACCGGCCGTGGCGAGCACCAGCAGCCCGACGAGCTGCACCGCCGCGACGCCGAGGTTGCCCCCACCGGCGTTCAGGCCGAGCGCCCAACCCTTGCGCCGCTGCGGGTAGAAGGCATTGATGTTGGCCATCGACGACGCGAAGTTGCCACCGCCGACGCCGGCAAAGGCGGCGACGACGAGCAGGGTCGTGTACGACACGCCGGGCTTGAGGACGGCGGCCGCCAGCAGTAGCGGGACCAGGAGCAGCGCCGCGCTGAAGACCGTCCAGTTGCGACCGCCGAACTTCGCCACCGCGAAGGTGTAGGGCAGCCGGAGCACCGAGCCCACGAGCGTCGGGACCGAGGTCAGCAGGAACTTCCCGGCCGGGTCGATGTGGTACTTGGGCCCGAGGAACAGGACCAGGACCGACCAGATGCTCCAGACCGAGAAGCCGATGTGCTCCGAGAGGATGGAGAACAGAAGGTTCCGGCGCGCGACCCGGGCTCCCGTGGCCTCCCAGAACGCGATGTCCTCCGGCCGCCAGTCCTCGATCCAGTGGCGCCGCAGCCGGCCGGTCGGCGGCTTCCGGTCGGAGCGCAGGCGCTGGTGCGGGGTGGTGACTGTCGCTGTCACAGGGCTCCTCAAGCGGACTCGGGGGATGGGCCGGCCCTGGGCTGCTGGCCTGGTCTGCCGACCGTCACCTGACCGTAGAAGCGGCGTGTTTCACCCCTGCGCCACTTCTGCTGCGATCCCGCTACACCCGCCGCACACGCCGAGGTCATCGGCGTGCGCACCCCGTCGGCGGCGCGTAACACGAGGTCAACAGGGCGGCAACAGGGCGCGGGCATGGTGAAGCGGTGTCTCCTGGCGTCCGCTCCACGACGGCGACGCACTGCCCGTACTGCGCCCTGCAGTGCGGCATCGTGCTCATCGCGGGCGACCGTCCGGCCACCCTGCAGCCGCAGGAGGACTGGCCGACCAGCCGCGGCGGCCTGTGCTCCAAGGGCTGGACCTCGGCGTCGCTGCTCGACCACCCCGAGCGGCTCACGCGCCCGCTGGTGCGCGCCACCGCGGGAGACAGACGCAGCCCGCTGCGCGAGGCCAGCTGGGACGAGGCGCTGAGTCGCGTCGCCGCCGGCATCACGGCAGCTCAAGCGGCTGACGGGCCGAACGCCGCCGGCATCTTCGGCGGCGGCGGCCTGACCAACGAGAAGGCGTATGCCCTCGGCAAGTTCGCCCGGGTGGCCCTGCGCACGTCGGCGATCGACTACAACGGCCGCTTCTGCATGTCGTCCGCGGCGTCGGCGGCCAATCGGACCCTCGGCATCGACCGGGGGCTGCCCTTTCCGCTCGAGGACCTCGAGCACAGCGAGGCCGTCCTGCTCGTTGGCAGCAACCCGGCCGAGACGATGCCGCCCTCGATGCAGTTCCTCGACGCCGGCCGGGCCAACGGCGCACGCCACATTGTGATCGACCCGCGCGCCACGCCGACGGCGCGCGGCGCCGGTCTGCACCTGCAGATCACTCCTGGCACCGACCTCGCGCTGGCGCTCGGCCTGCTGCACCTGGCCGTGCGGAAGGGTTAAATCGACGAGGCGTACGTCCGTGAGCGCACCACCGGCTTCGACGCGGTGCGCGCCTCGGTCGCCGGTTACTGGCCCGACTTCGTCGAACGGCTCACGGGCGTGCCGGTGGCATTGCTGCACGAGACGATCGACATCCTCGGCAACGCGAGGAGCGCGGCCATCCTCACTGCCCGCGGCGCGGAGCAGCATCGCAACGGCACCGACACCGCGCAAGCCTGGCTCAACCTCGCGCTGGCCCTCGGCCTGCCCGGGCGGCCGTACTCGGGCTGGGGGACGGTCACCGGGCAGGGCAACGGGCAGGGCGGGCGCGAGCACGGGCAGAAGGCCGACCAGCTGCCGGGCTACCGCAAGCTCGACAACGAGGCCGACCGGGCCCACGTCGCCGCCGTGTGGGGCATCGGCCCGGCCGAGCTGCCGCAGCCGGGGCTGTCGGCGTTCGAGATGCTCGACGCGCTGGGCACGCCAGGCGGCGTGCGGGCGCTGCTGGTGTTCGCCAGCAACATCGCGGTCTCGGCGCCCGACACCCGGCGGGTACTGCGCCGGCTGGGCGCCCTCGACTTCCTCGTTGTCAGCGACATCTTCCTGTCCGAGACCGCGGTGCTGGCCGACGTCGTGCTGCCGACCGCTCAGTGGGCCGAGGAGGAGGGCACCCTCACCAACCTCGAGGGCCGGGTCATCCACCGGCAGCGGGCGCTGGCGCCGCCCGATGGCGTCCTCGACGACCTGCAGATCATCGAGGCGCTCGCACAGCGGCTCGGACGCGGCGCATTCTTCTCCTCCGACCCTCGCACCGTCTTCGACGAGCTGCGCCGGGCGAGCGCGGGCGGCGTCGCCGACTACTCCGGCATCACCTACGAGCGGATCGACGCCGAGCAAGGCGTCTTCTGGCCGTGCCCGTCGGTCGGGCACCCGGGTACGGCCCGCCTGTTTCGCGAACGGTTCGCCACCGCCGACGGCCGCGCCCGCTTTCACGCGGTCAAGCACCGGCAGATCCCCGAGATGCCGACGGGGGAGTACCCCTACCTGCTGACGACCGGCCGGGTGATGGCGCAGTACCAGAGCGGCACCCAGACCCGCCGGGTGAGTGCGTTGATGGCGCAGCCGGACCCCTTCGTCGAGATGCACCCCGACCTCGCGCGTCGCCTCGGGGTGGCGAACGACGACACCGTCGAGCTGGCGACCCGTCGTGGCACTGCCGTCTTTCGCGCCCGGCTCACCGACAGCATCCGCCCCGACACGGTGTTCGCGCCGTTCCACTGGGGCGGGCGGTTCGCCGCCAACGCACTGACCGACCCCTCGCTCGACCGCTACTCCAAGATGCCCAACTTCAAGGTGTGCGCCGTCGCAGTCCGCCGCATCGGCGACGCCGACCAGCTGGGGACAGCGGACAGTCCCGCCCTCGCTACCGACCTCCAACTCGTCAGGTGAAGGAGAACGACATGCGCTCGACCCCGCGTTTCCTGCAAGGCATCGTGAGTTTCGACGGGCTCGGGCTCGACAAGCCGTTCCTGATCGACGACTCGCTGCGCTACACCGTCCCCGAAGGCGTCATCAGCCAGCCGCTGTACTTCCGCGGCGGCAACACGACCGGCGAGCTGGTCTGCGTCGAGCTGCACCGCGACGGCGTGCCGATGCGCTACTTCCCCATCGGGGCGCGCGGCGACGTGCACGTGCCGCTCCGGGTGGTCGAGGACCTTCCCGGCGGCACGCTGCTCGAGCTGTACCTGAGCGCGCCCGCCGGCGTCTCGGGGTCAGTCGTCGTCGACCTCGGTCTCGTGGAGGTCTGAACCGATGACCCTGCTGGACACCGGACTGGCAGTAACACCTGAGCACGCAGTCACCCCCGAGCACGCGGCGCGGCGTGACGGCAGGCGGCGGCTCGTCGTCGTCGGCAACGGCATGGCGGGGGCTCGCGCCCTCGAGGAGATCCTCGAGCGAGGCGGCGGGGAGCAGTTCGAGCTCACCGCCTTCGGCTCCGAGCCGCACCACAGTTACAACCGCATCCTGCTGTCGAACCTGCTCGCCGGGGTGGAGGACGAGTCCGGGCTGCTGCTCAACAGCGCCGAGTGGTACGAGCAGAACAACGTCACCGTGCGCTCGGGTGTCACGGTGCGGCGGATCGACCGGTTCGCCAAGCTGCTCTACGCCGACGACGGGTCGGTCACGCCGTACGACGTGCTGATCATCGCCACCGGAAGCACCTCGTTCCTGCCCCCGATGGAAGGCCTTCGCGCCTCGAGCGGTGAGCTGCGCCCCGGTGTGTTCGGCTTCCGCACGCTGGACGACACCCGCCGCATGATCGCGCACGCCGCCGAGCACGAGCACGCCGTCGTCATCGGCGGGGGCCTGCTCGGGCTCGAGGCCGCCCGCGGCCTGCAGACCCACAGCGTCGACGTCGACGTGGTGCACGCGGCACCGCACCTGATGAACGCGCAGCTCTCCCCGGACGCGGGCGCCGTGCTGCAGCGCAGCATCGAGGCGATCGGCATGACCGTGCACTGCTCGGCGCGGACGACGGCCGTGCTCGGCGATGGCCCCGACGGCAAGGTGAGCGGGCTTCGCCTGGCCGACGGGCGGGAGATCGCCTGCGACATGCTCGTCGTCGCGGCCGGCATCCGTCCGAGCACAGAACTCGCGCTGGTCAGCGGGCTGACGGTCGAGCGGGCGATCGTCGTCGACGACGCGATGCAGACGATCGAGGACCCCGACATCTACGCGGTCGGCGAGTGCGTGCAGCACCGCGGCGAGGTGTACGGCGTGGTGGCGCCGCTGTGGGAGCAGTGCGCGGTGGTGGCCGACCAGATCACGGGCGCCGACCCCGCCAGCGCCTACACCGGCTCGCGCATCGCGACCAAGCTCAAGGTCGCCGGGGTCGACGTGGCGTCGATGGGCCAGCTCGAGCCCGAGCACGCCGACGACGAGCACGTCGTGTACCGCGAGCCGTCCCGCGGCATCTACCAGAGCCTGGTGCTGCGGGGCGACCGGCTGGTGGGCGCCACCCTCGTCGGCGACGTCTCCAAGGCAGCGGTCCTCATGCAGGCCTTCGACCGCAGCTCCCCCCTGCCCGAGCAGCGCATCCTCGCGCTCTACGACATCGGCGGCGGGGCACAGGTCAGCGCGGCTGACCTGCCGGACGAGGCCCAGGTATGCAACTGCAACGGCGTCAGCAAGGGCGCCCTGCTGACGGCAGTCAAGGCCGGGGCGCACACTCCGACCGCGCTCATGGACAAGACGCGGGCCGGCAAGGGCTGCGGGTCGTGCAAGGGCTCGATCAAGGAGATCCTGGAGGCGGCCCTCGGCGGCGCGGCCGAGGAGGACCCCTCCGCGTCCTGGTACGTCCCGGGCATCCCGCTGTCGAAGCCCGACCTCATCGCCGCCATCCGCGAGCAGGAGCTGAAGTCGGTGTCAGCGGTGTTCGCCGCCCTCGCTCCCCGTGGCGAGGAGGATGCCAAGAGCAAGATGGGCCTGGCCTCCCTGCTGCGCACCCTGTGGACCGAGGAGATGGTCGACGAGCGGGACGCGCGGTTCATCAATGACCGGGTGCACGGCAACATCCAGCGTGACGGCACCTTCTCCGTGGTGCCGCAGATGAAGGGCGGCGTGACGACGCCCGACCAGCTGCGGCGCATCGCCGACGTCGCCGACAAGTACGCCGTGCCGATGGTCAAGGTGACCGGCGGCCAGCGCATCGACCTGCTCGGGGTGGTCAAGGAGGACCTGCCCAAGGTCTGGGAGGACCTCGACATGCCCTCCGGGTACGCCTACGGCAAGAGCTTCCGGACGGTGAAGACCTGTGTCGGCACCGATTTCTGCCGGTTCGGGCTGGGCGACTCGACCGCGCTCGGCATCGAGCTCGAGACGCGCTACCAGGGGCTCGAGTCGCCGGCAAAGATGAAGCTCGCGGTCGTCGGCTGCCCCCGCAACTGCGCCGAGGCCTATGTCAAGGACCTCGGGGTCGTCGCGGTCGGCAACGGCCGGTGGGAGATCTACGTCGGCGGCGCGGCCGGTGCCAGCGTGCGCAAGGGCGACCTGCTGGCCACCGTCGAGTCTCCGGAAGAGGTGTTGACCCTGGCCGGCCGGTTCATGCAGTTCTACCGCGAGCAGGGCAATTGGCTCGAGCGCACCTACGACTTCGTCCCGCGCATCGGCATCGAGCGGGTGCGGGCCATCGTCGTCGACGACGCCGACGGCATTGCCGCCGACCTCGACGCCGCCATGGAAGTCAGTCGAGCGGCGTATCGAGACCCGTGGCAGGAGGGCCGGGAGCCGGCATCGCCCGGCCAGTTCCGGCCCGCCCTGCCGCTGGTCGACCTGCCCCTGGTGCCCCGTCGGTGAGCGTGTCGAGCGCGGCTGCGGCGTCCTCGCCGACCAGCCAGGACGAGGTCGTGCTCGGCCCGGCCACCGAGCTGCCTGTGGGGGAGGGGCGTGCCTTCGCGGTGGGTGGTGAGCAGGTTGCCGTCTTTCGCACCCGGTCGGGCGGCATCTACGCGTTGAGTGCGGTCTGCACCCACGCCGGCGGCCCCATCGCTGACGGGACAGCGGACGAGCAGGTGGTGCTGTGCCCCCTGCACCTGAACGTCTTCGAGCTCGCGACCGGATGCTCGCGCAGCGGCCAGCCACCGCTGACCCGTCATGACGTGCGGATCGACGAGGAGGGTCAGCTGGTCGTCCGCCTGCCCAAGGCGTAGGCAGTCGGTCGATGGCATAGTCGGTCCCGATCGCGCCTCGGGGAAGGAGCTGGTGTCGCGAGCCCTGTCTCCTCAGCGGCTGCTGGACCACGCCGATGCCCGAGGCCTCGCGTGCTCCTAGTGTCCTCCGTCGTTAATTCGCTTGAGAAGTCGGGCGAGTGACTCGAGGATCTGGTCGGCAGTCTTGGTCCAGATGAACGGCTGGGGGTTGGCATTCCAGTTCTTGATCCAGGCGCGGATGTCGGCCTCCAGTGCCTGGACCGAGCGGTGGTCGCTGCGCTGGAGC